>Ga0070699_100004388_pt1 | contig 12466 bp, 9 predicted proteins | sample KBSK1503metaG_FD_65473 | JGI IMG/M metagenome (GOLD analysis project Ga0070699, IMG submission 65473) | Corn, switchgrass and miscanthus rhizosphere microbial communities from Kellogg Biological Station, Michigan, USA - KBS K1-50-3 metaG | ecosystem: Host-associated > Plants > Roots >...
ACAGGAACGGCTGCCCGTTGGCCTCGACCACGTCGGCCGCGAAGCAGCGCTCGAGAAAGGCGAGTGTCTCGTCGGTCAGCCGGCCACGTCGCTCGAGCCCGACGCCGAGGGCGCGGAACTCGGCCGCCATCCAGCCGACGCCGACGCCGAGACGCAGGCGGCCTCCCGAGAGCTCCTGGACCGTTGCCACCCACTTCGCGGTCGGCAGCGGCGGCCGATAAGGGACGACGAGGACCGCCGTGCCGAGACCGACGCGGGTCGTGAGGCCGGCGAGGTAGGCGAGGGTGGCGAGCGGATCGAGGTAGCGGCCCCCCGACCCCTCGGCGTCGTCCGGCGGGATGGCGATGTGATCGGTGACCCAGAGGTCCGCGATCGCGGGGGCCGCATCGACCGCGCGCGCCGCGGCGGCCAGGGTCGCGGGCGCGGACTGAGGGCCCATGTTGCGCACGACGACGCCGATCTGCATGCCCCTTTCCGTGCGCCTCTACCCGCGCCGTGTCAATTGCTCGCGCGCCGCCGTTGACCGGAGTCCGCCACGTGTGGTTGAAGCGCAGCGATCCGCCATGGCTACGACAGTGCTTCGCGAGGACCGACAGGGCGTGGCGACGCTGACGCTGAATCGCCCGGACAAGCTCAACGCGTTGAACGTGGAGATGTTCGTGGAGCTGCGTGCCCACGTCGATCGCCTCGCGCAGGAGACCGATGCGATCGGGTTGGTCGTCGTCCGCGGGGCGGGCAAGTGCTTTTCCGCGGGGCATGACCTGGCCGACATCGCCAAGGGCGAGCGCCCGCCGAAGCCGAATTTCCAGGCCGACACCATCGAGCGGCTGGCCATTCTGCCGCAGCCGGTGATCTCGGCCGTTCATGGCCATTGCTATACCGGTGCGCTGGAGCTCGCCCTCGCGGGTGACCTGATCTTCGCGGCCGAGTCGGCGAAATTCGCCGATACGCACGCGAGGTGGGCGCTCACCCCGGCCTGGGGGATGAGCCAGCGCTTGCCGCGACGGGTCGGCGTGGCGAAAGCGCGCGAGATGATGCTCACCTGCCGGACGTACTCCGGTGCCGAGGCCCTCGCGATGGGCCTGGCGAACTACTGCGTTCCGGATCAGGCCTTCGACGTCGAGCTGCGCGCGCTCGGCGAGACCATCCTCGGCAATTCCTGGTTCAGCCATCGCGCCAACAAGCGGTTGTTGGCCGAGACGGATGGATTGCCGCTCGCGGCCGGTCTCGCGCACGAGGTGTATCGCAGCGAGGGCGTCGGGCCGGACGTGCGGGAGCGCATCGCGGCCTTCACGAACAAGGCGCGGCGCTCGCAGTAGGCGACGGGTTCGGGTCTGCCACTTCGCGCATACAGGGGCCCGCGAACCGGCGTGCGGGAAGGCCGTCTCCTGCCCGTGGCCCTACTCACCGGCGTCGTTCTCTCGGCGGGGCCCGCGGTCGCCGAGCCCACGCGCGGCGACGTGCTGCGCGCCGCGCGCGCACTCGTCCGACGCGTGCTCCCCGATCACGAGCACCAGATCATCGTCCGCACCATTGCTCGCCGGCACGGCCGGGATGCCTTCGAGCTGAAGACACGCGGCACACGGTTGATCCTGGCGGGTTCGAGCGGCGTGGCCATCGCCAGCGGGCTCCGCTACTACCTCGAGCGGTACGGGAACGCGCACCTCGGCTGGGGCGGCACGCGCCTCGAGGTGCCCGCGGAGCTGCCGGCGGTGCCGCGGCTCGTCCGCAAGCGCACGAGCCACAAGACCCGGTACGCCTACAACTTCACGGTGTACGGCTACACGACCCCGTACTGGGACTGGCCGCGCTGGGAGCGGGAGATCGACCTCCTCGCCTTGAGCGGCTTCAACCTCGCGCTGGTCACCGTCGGCTACGAGAAGGTGATCGTCCAGACGTTCCTTCGCTTCGGCTACTCGGCAGACGAGCTGCGTGACTGGATCGTGCCGCCCGCCCACCAGCCGTGGCAGTGGCTCGGCAACCTGGAAGCCGCCGGGCCGCCGGAGTCGGCTCGCCTCATCGAGGACCGGGCCGGACTCGGCCGGCGCATCGTGACCCGCATGCGGGAGCTCGGGATCACCCCGGTGCTTCCCGGCTACTACGGGCTCGTCCCGCCCGGCTTCGCCGGGCGCAACGCCGGCGCACGGGTCGTGGAGCAAGGCACGTGGCTGGGCGCGACGGCGCGGCCGGATCTCCTCGATCCTGCCGACGCGCGACACTTCGCGGCGGTGGCCCACGCGCACTATCGTGCCCTCCGGGCGGTCTTCGGCCCGGTCACGCACTTTGCCGCCGATCCCTTCCACGAGGGCGGCAACTTCGTCGGCATCGACGTGCGACGCGCGGCCGCCAACATCCAGGCGGCGATGCGGCATGCCCGGCCCGCGGCCGTCTGGGTGCTCCAGGCGTGGTTCGGGAACCCGCGCGACGAGCTGCTGAGCGGCATCAGGCGTCGCCGTGCTCTGGTGATCGATCTCTGGGGAGACGAGCTCCCTGGCTATCGACGCTTCACGACGAAGGGCCTGACCGCGTTTCGGGGGACGCCGTGGGTGTGGTCGATCATCCAGAACTTCGGCGGCAACAGCGCGATCACCGGCAATCTCGAGGTCATTGCGAGCCAGTACGGGGCGGGGGGTGCGTTCGAGGATCCCCGGCGCGGAAGGCTCGAGGGGCTGGGGCTCACCATGGAGGCGATCGAGCACAACCCCGTCGTCCTCGATCTCCTGGCCGAGATGATCTGGCGCCAGCCCGACGAGGGGCCCCTCGATCTCGATGCCTGGGTGCAGGACTATGCCGACCGCCGCTACGGCCGGCGCCTCGCCGCGCCACGCGAGGCCTGGCTGAAGCTGCTGCGCACCGGGTACAGCACCACGCCGACGCTCGCCGCCGCGCAGTCGATCCTGTGCGCGCGGCCGGGCCTCGACGTCGTGAGCGCCGCCGTCTCGTCGCAGGGCGCCGGCGATCCGCGCTACGACACGAACCTCTTCGAGCAAGCCGTCGCCGATCTGCTGGCGGCCCGCACCGAGCTGCGCGGCGTCGACACCTACGAGTACGATCTCGTGGACGTCACGCGGCAGGTGCTGGCGAACCGGGCCCGCCCGCTGCTCCACGAGATCCGCGACGCGTTCGAGCACGGCGACGCGTCGCGCTTCGACTGCACGAGCCGGCGCTTCCTCGACCTCATCGCGGACCAGGACCGGCTGGTGGCCACCCGGCCCGAGTTCCTCCTCGGCCGCTGGATCCAGCGCGCGCGCGGCTGGGGAACGACGCCGGCGGAGCAGGACGCGCTGGAACGCGACGCCCGCACGATCCTCACCACCTGGACCGAGGGCGACTCGCTGCTCCACGACTACGCCCATCGCGAGTGGGCGGGTCTGCTCGGCTCGCTCTACTACACGCGCTGGCAGCGCTACTTCGACTACCTGGCCGGGCAGCTCGCCGGCGCCGCGGGCGCGCCGCCGAGCTTCTTCGCCATCGAATCGGCGTGGGTGAACGACACGGACCCGAGCGGCACGACGTTCTCGGCCGTGCCGGCCGGATCGTCGACCGACGTCGGCGCGGAACTGTTCGCCAAGTACACCGCGGCCGCGCCGGTGTGCCCCCCGTCCGCCCCGTAGCCGCCGCGCCGTTCAGGAGGGCCGCGCGAGCCGCACGAGCTCGCCGGCCGCCGGGAGGTCGTCGGCCGCGAGCGCCGCCGCGGCGAGGCGCGCGGCCGCGGGGTCGCCCAGGACGGGGGAGGCCAGGGTCAGGAACTTCCGCTCCAAGCGCGCGCGCTGCGCCGCGAGATCGGCCGCGGGGACACCCGTGTCCGCCTCGGCCTCGAGCCGCCGGCCGCGGCTCTCGACCGTCACGACGGCGCGCGTGGGCGCCGTCCCCTCCACCGTCTCGACGTGCACGCGGTCCCGCAGCGCGACGAGCCGCGGCTCCGCCATGCGCGCGTCCGTGAAGGCGTCGGGATCGCCGGTGTCGTCCCCGAGGAGCGCCATCGCGGTCGTGGCGCGCAGGCTGAACTTGCCCTCGAGCCCCGTCCGCGGCTCGGCGATGGCGCAGACGCCGAGCAGCGTGGGCGACACCCGCAGCGTGACGCGAGCGATCGCCTCGGGCTCGAGCCCGTGCGCCTCGCGCAGCGCGGCGGCTGCCTCGATCGCCGCGTGCGTCAGATAGCAAGCGGCGTGGAACTTGAAGAGCGTGTCGCGGACGAGGAAGCGGCCTCCCTGGCGCCCGAGGAGGTCCATCGCTGGTACCGCCCCCGCGTGGGTGGCGGCGAATCCCTGGGGAGCCTCGACGACGGCGGGGTTCGCGGTGAAGCCGCTCCGCGCGAGGAGCGCGGCGAGCAGGCCCGCCGAGGCGGCGCGCCCCGCGTGCAGCGGCTTCGCCATCGTGCCGAAGCCGGACTTGAGGCCCGCGGCCTGCGTCCCGGCGAGCCCGAGGGCGTACCGCCACGCTTCCTCGTCGAGCCCGAGGAGGTGCGCGCACGCCGCCGCCGCGCCGAACGTTCCCACCGTGCCGGTGGAGTGGAAGCCCGCGGCATAGTGTCCGGCGCCGAGGAGCGCGGCCAGGCGGCACTCGAGCTCGATCCCGACGACGAGCGCTTCGAGGAGCTGCCGCCCGCTCGCGCCCTCGGTCTCGGCCAGCGCGAGCAGGGCCGGCAGCACCGGAGCCGAGGGATGGCCGCTCATGACGGTGTGCGTGTCGTCGAAGTCGAGCGCGTGCGCCGCGGCGCCGTTCACGAGGGCCGCCGAGAGCCGGCTTGCGCGCTCCGCTCGCCCGAGGAGGCCGGCCTCACCCGAGCCCTCGCCGCGCACCACGGCCGCGACGAGGATCCCGGTCAGCGGCTCGCGGGAGCCGGCCAGCGCGACGCCGAGAAGGTCGAGCAAGCAGTGGCGCGCGACCTCGCGCGCGTCCCGGGGGATCTCCTCCCACCGGGTATCGCGGACCGCGCCGACGAGGGCGCTCGTGACCTCACGCTCGGCGCTCACGGGGGGCTCCCGCAGATGGGTGCTCGGCTGCATATCGCGTTGACGCCACCTCTGTCGACGGCGTACTCGTGGTGCCTGCGCGCCGTCGAGATAGCGGAGGACCGCTCGCTCGTCACCGTCGAGCGGCCCGATCCCGAGCCCGCCCCCGGGCAGGTCGTGGTCGAGGTCGCACGGTGCGGGATCTGCGGCACCGATCTCCATTTCCGCCCCTCCCCGATGATCCCCGCCGGGACGATCATGGGCCACGAGTTCGCCGGGCGGGTGGCGGCGGTGGGCGACGGGGTCGCGGGCTGGGCACCGGGCGAGCGGGTCTGCGTCTACCCGTTCGTGCCCTGCGGCGAGTGCTTCATGTGCCGGGGCGGCCACGAGCACGTCTGTCTCCAGGCGGCGAGCACCGGCATCGGCCTCGGGATGAATCCCGGCGCGTACGCGGAGCGCATCGCCGTCGCCGCATCCACCCTCTTTCGCCTCCCCGACGTGCTCTCCGACGAGGAGGGTGCGCTGGTCGAGCCGTTCGCCGTCGGCCTTCACGGCATCGCCCTCGCGGCGACCGAGCCGAGCGAGGCGGCCCTGGTGATCGGCGCGGGACCGATCGGCGTCGTGACGGCGCTCGGCCTCCGGGCCCGCGGGTTCGGGCGGGTGGTCGTCGTCGAGCGCAACGAGCGGCGCGCGCGCCGGATCGCGGCGCTCGGCTTCGACGCGCTCGGGCTCGACGGGATCCATGGGACCGTGCTCGAGGCATGCGGCGGCGTCCCCCCGGCGGCCATCTTCGAGTGCGCGGGAAACCTCGCCGCGCTCGGTCTGGCGCTCGAGCTGGTGCGGCCGAAGGGCCGGATCGTCGTCCTCGGGGCGGTCGAGGAGCCGGTTCCCGTCTCCCAACTCGTGCTGCTGATGAAGGAGGCCGAGGTGCGCGGCTCGTTCGCGTATTCCAGACGCGACTTCGCCGACGCGATCGAGCTGATCGCTGCCGGGGCGCTTCCCACCGATCGGCTCGTCACGTCGGTCGTCGAGCTCGAGCGTGCCGAGGAGATGTTCGCGGCGCTGCTGGCGCCGGACTCCGACGAGCTGAAGGTGCTGCTGCGACCGTAGGTGGTCGTCGCCCCCGGGCGGCAGCGCTTCCGATCGCGACGCGTCTTTCCTTGCAGGACTGCGTCCCGGTGCAGCCGCATGACGCGATTGCGGCTCGCGACGTCCCGCGGACCCGGTTTCTCCGCCGTGCCTCTGGCACAGGTCTTGCCCCTCCGCCCGGAAGGCAGCAGGGATCGTGGGACCGACGGATGGAGAAAAGGCCGCAGCATCCGCCATGGGGCAGGCGTCCCTCATCGCCGGCAAGTACGAGGTGCTCGACGAGATCGGTCGGAGCGCCGCGGGGACGACGTACCGGGTGCGGCACGCCATCCTCGATTCGCTCCTGACCGTGACGGTCCTGCCCGCGGAGCTCACCGAGGACCCGCACCGCCTCTCGCTCGTCGAGGGCGCCGTCCGGCAGGCGTCTCGGCTCCGGCACGACCACATCGTGCCGGTGCTGGACTTCGGACGGGAGGCGGACCGGTACCACGTGGTGGAGGGGCTCCTCGATGGGGACCGCCTCGACCGCGTGCTGCGCGAAGGCGGCTCGCTCGCGCCCGCCGAGGCGCTCGCGGTCGCGCGCGACCTGGCCGACGCGCTCGCCTATGCCCACGAGCGGGGCGTGGTGCACGGCGCCCTCGGCCCGGACCGCGTCTGGCTTCGACCCGGCGTCCCGCGCCGGGCAATGCTCTGCGGCTTCGCCACCGCGGCCGCGCTTTCCACCCCGTCGCCCGCGCTGCTCGCGTACGCCGCGCCCGAACGGCTCGCGGGCACGGATCCCGATCCGGGCTCGGACATCTTCGCCCTCGGGCTCCTCATCTTCGAGATGTGCGAGGGGAAGCCGTTCTTCGCCGGCGGGGAAGACGAGATCAGGGACGTGCTGCTGCATGGCACCGCCCGGCTCCTCCCACGGTTCTCCCGCATCGTGCCGCGGGGGATCTCCCTGCTCGTGGCCCGTGCCATCCGCCGCTCGGCGGCCGAGCGCACGCAGAGCATGGTGCAGTTGCGGCGCGAGATCGAGGCGTGCCTCCAGCGTCTCGGGCGGGGCAGCGCTCAGGCGAGAATCGCGGCACCGGGCGACGCCCCGGTGCGGCGGCATGCCGGCATCGTGATCGACGAGGCATCCGAGGAGCGCGCCGAGGCACCTGCCCGTGTGAAGCTCGCGGCGCGTGAGCCCAGCGTCCTCGGCCGGGTGCTCGTGGCACCGACCGGTCTGCCGGATGCCTCGCGTCGCCGGAGCGCCCTTGCCGGCGGGATGCTCGTTGCTGCGGTGGTGCTCCTGCTGGTCCGGCCACTCTTCCGGGCTCCAACGACGCCTCCCGCGCCGCCCGCCCCTGCATCGGCTCCGTCCGAAGCACGGATCGATCCGGGCCGGGCGGTCCCGACGAGCGAGCTCCCGGATCGGACGGTCGCGCCGGCGGCTCCAGGACCGGGCGCCGGAACGCCGGTCGTCGAAGCGGAGCCGCCCGCCGGCGACGCGCTCGGTCCCGCGCCGGAGCCCGTCACGCGACCAGCGCCGCGTCGGAACCTGCCGCCACGGATCGTGAGCTCCGTCCCACACCAGGGCGACCCCATCAGCATGACGGAGGGCTCGGCGCTCGAGTTCAGCGTGCTCGCCACCGACAGGGACCCGGACGATCAGCTGCGCTACGCCTGGCTCCTCGATGGTCGAACGGTCGGCCAGCGGCAGAGCTGGCGCTTCGTCGCTCCGCCCGCCGCCGCCGCGACGACGCATACGGTCGAGGTCCAGGTGTCGGATCGGGCCGGCTCGAAGGCGCCGCCGGTGTCCTGGAAGCTCGAGGTCACCCCCCGCATGTCGGAAGCGAACGTGCGCGACTGGCTCGGTCGCCTCGCCTCGGCGTGGGAGCGCCGCGACATCGCGACGCTCCAGCTCTACGGGATCGTGAAGACCGAGAAGGACGCCGAAGCGGTCCACGAGCGGCTGCTCCGGAACAAGGCGTACAGCGTCTCGATCGCGAACGAGACGATCCAGACCGAAGGGAAGTACGCGACCGTCAGCTTCGACCGTACGGAGTACGATGCGCGGGGAACGCTACTGTCCTCGCAGCGCGAGTCGTACGCCCTCGAGAAGCACCCGAGCGGCTTCGTCGCGCTTCGCGCCCGCTAGCTAGCCCCGCACGGCGCGGACCGAGAAGCCCATGCTCTTGTTGTCGAAATTCACGGAGCCGAAGAAGAAGTTCACGAACCACCCGCTCGGCGGCGCGTTGGTCAGGGTTGTGGACGTCCAGTACTTGGTCGTGGCGGTGCAGCTGCAGGTCGTCACGCTGCATCCAGACGAGCAGCCGTTGTTGAACGCCGACGACACCGACGGCGCGACGAAGTCGTAGTTCACGATGCTCGCGAGCTCCTTCACGTTTGGCACGCGCCAGTCGCTGTGCCCCGCGTAGCTCATGGTGTTGAGCGTCGCCACGTGGCCCGCGATCGCGTTGTCGAACGTGTAGGTGTTGCCCACGTCGTGGACGCTGCCGTCCATGCTGAGCTTCTCCCACGTGAGCCCCGTGTTCGTGTCCGTGATCGTCCCGTCCCCGTTGTCCTCGTAGGCCAGGGGCGCTCCCTTCCGGAGATCACCGTCCTGGCCCGTGCCCGCGCACGGGATGGTCCCGCCGCTGCTGAAGCACGTCGTCTGGCCGGTCGCCGGAAAGCCGCCGTCCGTCGGCCCCGCGTTCGGGGCGCAAAGCATCCGCGTCGTGCCCACTGCAAGCGTGCGCGTGCCGAACTGGTCGCTCGCCGCGAACGGCGGTGGGATCGTTCTCGGGCACTTGACCTTGTAGCAGTTGAAACTGTTTGGCCGGCCGATGCCGCCCCCGCCAGGAGGCGTCGGCGATACGCTCGTCTTGGTCGAGGGCACGCACGTCATCTGCGCCGGGACCGTGATCCGGCAGCCAGGCTCCGCCACGAGGCCGCCGAGATCGGCGCTGTAGGACGTCCTCGTCTGGCGGTCCTTGACCCTGTAGCACTTGAGGTGGTCGGGGACGTCGGCCCCGGCGGGAGCGACGAATGCCAGGCAAAGCGCCAACGCCATCATGGTGCCGACGTCACAGCGAGCTCTCTTCATCGTGGTGTCCCCCCTGGGTGCGGCGGAATCTCGCGCAGAGCGAGGCGCGGCGTCAAGTACCTTTTTCTGGTGTCCCTTTTTCTGGTGTCCGGAGCGGGGGAGCCGCGCTCAGCCGAGCGCGAGCACGCGCACCGGCTCCTCCCGGCCCCGCAACGCGACGACCTCGCCGGTGGCCACCTCGCCCCCGACCGCGCCGCGTGAGGCGGCGAGCGTGTAGGTCGTCTCCGAGACCAGGACCTCGCGTCCGTGGTCCTCGCAGAGCTGCTGGAGCCGGGCGGCGACGTTCACCGTGTCGCCGATGACCGTGTATTCATGGCGGTCCTGCGCGCCGATCGTGCCGGCGACGAGCGGCCCCGTGTGCATGCCGATCTTGACGGCGAGCGGCGGGCGGTCCGCTGCGGTGCGCGCCGTGTTGAGGCGCGCGAGCCGCTCACGCGCGCCGAGCGCGCAGCGGATCGCGGCGGCCGCCGCATCGGCCTGCGTCGCGGGCGCGTCGCCCGTGAACAGGCCGAAGACCACGAGGAGCGCGTCGCCGATGAACTTGTCGACGAAGCCGCCACACTCGCGCACCCACGACGTCATGGCGGTGAAGAACTCGTTCAACGTCGCCACGAGCTCCGTCGGCGGCGTGTGCTCGGCGAGTGCCGTGAAGCCGCGCAGGTCGAGGAACATGACCGTGGCGGTGCGGACCTCGCCGCCGAGCTGGAGATCGCCCGCGAGCAGCCGGTCCCGGACCGAGGGCTCCACCACGCGCCCGAAGGTGCGGAGGATGCGCTCCTTCTCCTGCAGCGTCGCGACCATGGCGTTGACGCCGTCCTCGAGGACGCCGATCTCGTCGCCGGACCGCACCGCCACCGTCTCGTCGAGCCGCCCCGAGCGCACCCGCCGCAGGACCGCGGCGACGGCGCCGAGCGGGCCCGTGAAGGTGTGCGCGAGGGCGAGCGTCAGGCCGACGCCGAGCGCGAGGAAGACGGCGAACGTGATCGCGCTCGCGCGGGCGAGGCTCGGCACGACCGCATCGACGGGCATGCCGGCCGCGAGGCGGACGGCGGCGGCCCGCAGGAGGCCGAAGAGCGTGAAGAGAGGGACGAAGGCGACGGCGACGAGGAAGACGAGGAGGCGGCCTTGCACGCCGAGGGCGACCACCCGCGACACCTCGGGCAGCCGTCCCTCGGGGAGCACCACGGGGACGACCCGGCGGCGAAACACCCAGTCGACGAGCAGGTACGAGGTGGTCGCGGCGAGAAAGCCGTTGACGAGCGGCGAGAGCACATGCTGCGACATCAGGTCGGGCGTCCAGCGCCCGAAGCGGTAGAGCGTGGCCGTGGGAAACACGACGAGGCCGCCGAGCCAGGCCGCGAAGCCGAGCGCGCCCACGACGAACGGAGCGCTCAGCGCGCGGCGCTGCACGCCGGCCGGCGCCGGCGCGGGGCAGCCGCGGCGGAAGTAGTCGACGAGCGGCCACAGGTAGGCGACGGCGATCGCGCTCGGCACCGTGTACGCGACCGCGAGGTAGTAGGGCAGGAGGGCCAGGTCCTGCGCACGGACCCGGCGGGCGAACTCGCTCGGCCCGTGCATCAGCTCGATGGTCACGAAGGTCGTGCAGGTGGCGAGCGTGTGCGCGCCGAGGGTGATCAGGATGGTGAGGCCGGCCCACACCGGGAAGGATCGGGGCGTCGCCATGCCGGGCCCGGCGCTCACGGCGCGAGGCTACGGCGGATGGTGCTCTTGACGCTCGCCCGCATGCGGGCCAGGTCGAGGCAGCCGGGGTCGACGAGCCACTGCATCGCGACGCCGCGCAGGAGCGCCAGGCACACCGCGGCCTCCGCCTTCGGGTCGACGTCCGCGCGGATCTGCCCCTCCGCCATGCCGCGCTCGATCGAGCCCTCGGCGGCCGCACGGATCGACTCGTTCAGCTCCGCGAACATCTTCCGGATCTCGGGCACCGGGCCGAGGGCCTCGCCCATGAGGACGTAGAGGCCGCGGAGCCGCTCCTCGCGGGCCGCCAGCTCGCCGAGATAGGCGTCGGCGATGGCGCAGAGCGCGTCGAGTCCGGAGCGACCGGCGATCGCGGGCACGATCTGGTCCTGCCAGAACCGCCCGGTGATCCCCTCGATGAGCGCCCGCAGCAGCCCCTCCTTCGAGCCGAAGCGGTGGCTCACGAGCGCGCCGCTGTAGCCCGCCTCGGCGCCGACCTCGGCGAGCGTCGTCTTGCTGTAGCCCTGCCGGGCGATCAGCTTGACCGCCGCCCGCAGCAGGAGCTTCTCCGAGAGCGCGGTGCGCTCGGCCTGCGTGCGGCGGCGCTTCCTCGCGGGCGCGACCTGGCTCACCGCCACGCGCGGATCTCCTCCAGGACCGGCCGCAGGTATGCGAGGAAGCGGGCGGGGTCCTCGCTCATCGGGAAGTGACCGAGGCGCTCCATCGTGCGGTAGGAGGCGCCGGGGATCTCGGCCGCGAGCGCGCGCGACATCTCGGGCGTGGCCGCCCAGTCGTACTCGCCCGTCAGGAGGTAGACGGCGACCTTCCGGGTGTCGATCTGCCGCGCCGTCTCGCGGAGGTCGTGATCGACCGAGAAGTAGTAGAGGTCGCCCTTGAAGACGGGTGGGGCGCCCTGGCTGTAGACCCAGGCCGTCTCGCGGCGGAGCGCCTCCGGGCTCGTCGGCGACATGAGCCCGTACATGACGCTCGCCTTGAAGTCGTTCGAGATGCGCGGGTGGTACCAGATGTCGAGGTAGCCGCCCGGCGTGTGGGCCGCCGCCTCGAGGCCGATCACCGCACGGAAGACGTCCGGGTGGTGCAGGGCGAGATCGGCGGCGAGGTGGCCGCCGATCGAGCTCCCCATGTAGACCGGGCGCTCGAGGGCGAGCTCGCACGCGAGGGTCACCGGCACCTGCATGAGGAAGTTCTTCGTCAGGCGGTACTCCTGCCGCCACCACTCGACGTCCGCCGGCGGCAGGGATTTCCCGTGGTAGGGGAGGTCGTAGGCGATCATGTGGAAGTGCCGGCCGACGTCCGCGTCCTCGAGCAGATGGCGCCACTGGCGGCCGTCGGCACCGGCCGTGTGCTGGAGCAGCAGGGGGATCCCCGCTCCCGCCTCCTCGAAGTAGACGCGGTAGTCGGTGCCGTCGATCGTCAGGTGGACGTAGCGGCCGGTGGTGCGATCGAACCTCGCCATCGGCTACCTCCTCGCCTCGCGCAGGAGCTCGACGAGCCGTCGCACCGCCGGGTAGTAGGCGTAGAACGCCTCGCGGTCGCCGTCGAGCTCGAAGCGTCCGGCGAAAATGCCCCCGAAGAGGTCCTGGCAGAGCGGCGGCGGGACGCGCTCGAGGAGGCGCTCCCACTCCTC
>Ga0070699_100004389_pt1 | contig 12465 bp, 9 predicted proteins | sample KBSK1503metaG_FD_65473 | JGI IMG/M metagenome (GOLD analysis project Ga0070699, IMG submission 65473) | Corn, switchgrass and miscanthus rhizosphere microbial communities from Kellogg Biological Station, Michigan, USA - KBS K1-50-3 metaG | ecosystem: Host-associated > Plants > Roots >...
TCGTTGTAGACGCCGCCTTTCCAATCGGTGACGGCGACGATCCGCGCGCTCTCACGAGCGAGGAGCTGAGCCGAGACCGACCCGACGTTGCCGAAGCCCTGGATGGCCACGCGCGCGCCCTTCAGGTTGATGCCGACGTGCTTCGCTGCCTCGCGAGTCGCGATCATGACCCCGCGTCCCGTGGCTTCGCGGCGTCCGAGCGAGCCGCCCAATTCGACCGGCTTGCCTGTGACGACTGAGGTGGTCGTGTGGCCGACGTGCATGGAGTAGGTGTCCATGACCCACGCCATCACCTGATCGTTGGTGTTGACGTCGGGCGCGGGGACGTCCTTTTCCGGCCCGATCGCGTCGATGATTTCGGCGACGTAGCGGCGCGTCAGCGCCTCGAGCTCGCGCTTCGACATCTTCACCGGATCGCAGATGACGCCGCCTTTGCCGCCGCCGAAAGGGATGTTCGCGACGGCGCACTTCCACGTCATCCACGCCGCGAGCGCCGTGACTTCGTCGAGATTCACGCCGGGGTGATAGCGGATGCCGCCCTTCGCCGGACCGAGCGTGATGTTGTACTGCACGCGGTAGCCGGTGAAGACTTCGATCTCGCCGTTGTCCATCTGCACCGGACACGACACGATGATTTGGCGCTTGGGATTCGTGAGGATCTTCCAGATGCCCGGCTCGAGGTTGAGGAGTCGCGCGGCTCCGTCGAACTCCTGGAGCATCGCGCCGAAGATCGGACCGTGTTCCATGTCGCTCCTGGTCGAAACGGCGCAGCGTACTGCGCGGTCACTTGGCGAGTCAAGGAAACGGACGTACGACGTCGAGTGCAGCGATGCGAATCGAGAGCGCTCGCTCGTCAGCACGAGGCGGAGTAACGCTGTCCGCTATAATGCGGCTTATATGAAATCGGTTGCCGAACCGGTTCCGAAACCGTCCCGCGAGCGGTCGGACTCGTTCACGACGATCTCCGGACGACGAATCGAACGCGTGTACGCCCCGAGCGACATCGCGGATCTCGACTATTCCCGCGATCTGGGAGATCCGGGCTCCTTCCCGTACACGCGCGGCATTCATCCGACCGGTTATCGAAGAAAGCTCTGGACGATGCGGCAGTTCGCCGGCTTCGGCACGCCCGAAGAGACGAACGAGCGTTACGAGACGCTGCTCGGCGCCGGCGGGACCGGTTTGAGCGTCGCCTTCGATTTACCCACGCTGATGGGCCGCGACCCCGACCATGAGCTGTCGCTCGGCGAGGTGGGGAAGTGCGGCGTGAACGTCACCTCGCTCGCCGACATGGAGACGCTCTTCGACGGCATCGCGCTCGGCGACATCACCACGTCGATGACGATCAATTCGCCCGCCGCGATGATCTTCGCGATGTATCTGGTCGTCGCCGAGAAGCAGGGCGCCGACTGGAAGACGCTGTCGGGCACGATCCAGAACGACATCCTGAAGGAATTCATCGCGCAGAAGGAGTACATCTTTCCGCCGCGCCCGTCGATGCGGATCATCACCGACATCTTCGCGTTCTGCTCGAAGCAGGTGCCGAAGTGGAACACGATTTCGGTGAGCGGCTATCACATCCGCGAAGCGGGCGCGACGGCGCTGCAGGAGCTCGCGTTCACGCTGCGCGACGGCCTCGAGTACGTGCAGTGGGGCGTCGAAGCGGGGCTCGACGTCGACGACTTCGTGCCGCGCATCTCGTTCTTCCTCAACGCGCACAGCGACTTCTTCGAGGAGATCGCCAAGTACCGCGCGGCGCGCCGGATATGGGCGCACATGATGCGCGATCGCTTTCACGCCAAAAGCGACCGGTCGTGGAAGCTGCGCTTCCACACCCAGACGGCGGGCGTGTCGCTGACCGCGCAGCAGCCGTACAACAATGTGGTGCGGACGGCGCTCCAGGCGTTGTCGGCGGTCCTCGGCGGCACCAACTCGCTCCACACGAACTCGCTCGACGAGGCGCTCGCGCTGCCGACGGCCGACGCCGCAACCCTGGCGCTGCGCACGCAGCAGATCATCGCGTACGAGAGCGGCATCGCGAACGTCGTCGATCCGCTCGGCGGGTCGTACTTCGTCGAGAAGCTCACGCGCGAGATGGAGGAGGGCGCGCTCGCGTACTTCGAGACCATCGACAAGATGGGCGGCATGGTGGAGGCGATCGAGCGCGGCTTCCCGCAGAAGGAGATCGCCGAGAGCTCGTACCGGTTCCAGCAGGCGGTCGAACGAAAGGAAAAGGTCATCGTCGGCGTCAACGACTTCGTGCAGGAAGACGAGCCGCCGATCGAAATCCTCTACATCGACGAGTCTGCGGCCGAGAAACAGCTGGCGAAGCTCGATCGGCTGAGGAAAACGCGCGATGCCGATCGGGTGGCGCGCTCGCTCGACGCGCTTCGCGCCGCCGCACGATCCACGGAGAACCTCATGCCGCGCATCCTCGATGCCGTCCGCGCGTACGCGACGGTAGGCGAAATGTGCGACGCGCTGCGAGAAGTGTGGGGAGAGTACGAAGAAGTGCCAATCATCTAGTGTCCCGAGTCAGAAATCCGTTGAGCACCGAGGGCGGCGGCGCACGGAGACGGCAGGGGTCGGTGACGTTCTGTTCGAGATCCGCCCGAGCGCCACGGCGCGAGAGCGGCAGCGCACGGAGACGGCAGGGGTCGGTGACGTTCTGTTCGAGATTCGCCCGAGCGCCACGGCGCGAGAGCGGCAGCGCACGGAGACGGCAGGGGTCGGTGACGTTCTGTTCGAGATCCGCCCGAGCGCACGGTGCGAGGGTGGCGGCGCACGGAGACGGCAGGGGTCGGTGACGTTCTGTTCGAGATCCGCCCGAGCGCCACGGCGCGAGCGCGGCAGCGCGTGGGGGTGGGGCCCCACGCGTTAAAAAAATGATGGCACCTGCAAAGATCAGAGTCGTCATCGCCAAGCCTGGCCTCGACGGCCATGACCGCGGCGCCAAAGTGATTGCGAGGGCGCTGCGCGATGCCGGCATGGAGGTCATCTATACCGGTCTCCGTCAGACACCTGAACAGATCGTCGCGGCGGCTCTTCAAGAGGATGCCGATGTCATCGGCCTGTCGATTCTCTCGGGCGCGCACAACCACATCGCGCCGCGGCTGATGGAGCTGCTCCGGCAGAAGGGGCTCGACGATGTGCTCGTCCTCATCGGCGGGATCATTCCGGACGTGGACATCCCGAAGTTGAAGGCCATGGGCGTCAAAGGCGTGTTCTTGCCGGGGACGCCGATGCAGGAGATCATCGATTTCATCAACAAGAACGTTCGGACGAGGTCTGAAGTCTGAACGGTCTGCGTCCGATAACGGAAACGTGCCCCATACCCTTCTGCTTGCCGATGACAGCGTGACCATTCAGCGCGTCATCGAGCTGACGTTTGCTGACGAGGACGTGAAAGTCGTCGCTGTCAGCGATGGCGATCAGGCCATTCAACGCCTCGACAGCGCGCCGCCCGATATCGTGCTCGCCGACATCGGCATGCCTGGCAAGAACGGGTACGAAGTTGCGCAGTACATCAAGCGCTCGCCGCGCCTCTCGCACATTCCCGTCGTCCTGCTCACCGGCGCCTTCGAGCCTGTCGATCAGGCGCGCGCCGCGGAGGCCGGGTGCGACGGCGTCCTTGCGAAGCCGTTCGAGCCGCAGCTCGTCATCGGGCGCGTCCGCGAGCTGCTGACGAAGCCGAAGGACGCCGCGTCGCTCGATGCCGATGACTTGACCCTGCCTGCCGACGCCGTCGACGAATGGACGGCGCCGAACCTCGGCGCGGTCACGCGAACCGAGGCGACGCCCGACGGGGCACCGACGGCTGCGCCGCCCCTGGACATCGGCGACTACTTCGATCGTCTCGACGAGGCGTTTGCCGATCTTTCGAAGGACTCCGCACCAGCGCTTGGAAAGCCTCCGGAAGTGAAACCGGCGGCCCCGGCGCCGGCGCAGGCGAGTGTCGCCGACCAAATCGACTGGTTCGCCTCTCGAGGCGCGAAAGAAGCGCCGGAGCCCGATCTGCCGTTGTCGTTCAACGCGCCTGCATCGGCGTTCGGCGCGGCGCCGCCGCCCGTGCGGCAGCCGGAGCCTGTCGCGTCGTTGCCGATGGTCGAAGCGGTCGCGCCGGCGCCGGAGCCTGTGGAACGGCCGGCTGCGCTTGCGCGTGTCGAGGATCTGCCGGCCGAGTCATCGCGCGACGATTCGCTGCACGTAGAACCGGCGGGTGTGGACATTCCGACGCCGCGCATCGAGCTGCCGCGCAAGCCGGTGGAGCTGCCGCCGCTGTCGGACGCCTTTGCGGCGCTCCTCGCGGCCGAGCAGCCCGATCCGACTTCGACCGCCGCGTCCGCGTGGCCGGCCGCCGCGCGATCGGAAGATGCGGTCGTCGAGCAGGTCACGCGCCGCGTGCTCGAGCAGCTGTCGGCGCGGTCCGACCGCGTCGTTCGCGAGACGGTCGCTGATCTCGTGTCGACGATCGCCGAACGCCTCGTTCGCGAAGAGATCGAGCGGATCAAGGCATCGATCAAATAAAATCGTTGGATGCCCGATGCGACACGGACGCTGCTGTGGTTCGACCCCGCGCGTCTGAAGCTGCCCGAGAAGCCCGCCCTCGAAGGTCTCGAGTCGAAATGGACGCCGCGCTGGGAGGAGTCGGGCGTGTACCGCTTCGACCGCACGCGATCGCGCGCTGAGATTTACTCGATCGATACGCCGCCGCCGACCGTCAGCGGCTCGCTTCACGTCGGCCACGTCTTCTCCTTCACCCACACCGATCTCGTCGCGCGCTTTCACCGGATGCGCGGCCGGATGGTGTTCTATCCGATGGGATGGGACGACAACGGGCTGCCGACCGAGCGCCGCGTGCAGAACTACTACGGCGTCCGCTGCGATCCGTCGCTGCCGTACGACCCGTCCTTTGCGCCGCCACCGCAGCCACCGAAGCAGCCGATCTCGATCTCCCGTCCGAACTTCATCGAGCTGTGCGCGCGCCTGACGGTCGAGGACGAGAAGGCGTTCGAGCACCTGTGGAAGTACCTCGGCCTGTCGGTCGACTGGTCGATGACCTACGCCACGATCGGCAAACGCGCGCAGCGTGTGTCGCAGCTGGCGTTCCTGCGCCTGCTCGAGCGCAAGCTCGCATATCAGGTGGAAGCACCGACGCTGTGGGATGTCGATTTCAAGACGGCCGTCGCGCAGGCGGAGCTCGAGGACCGCGAGGTGCCGGGTGCGTACCATCGCGTGCGGTTCGCGATTCCATCCGACGTGGCGCAGCGCTTTAGCGCTGCGTTCGTTGAAATCGACACCACACGCCCCGAGCTGATCCCCGCATGCGTCGCGCTCGTCGCTCACCCCGACGACGAGCGGTACAAGCCGCTCTTCGGCACGGAGATGACGACGCCGCTGTTCGGCGTGCGCGTGCCGGTGAAGGCGCATCGGCTCGCGGATCCGGAGAAGGGCAGCGGCATCGCGATGATCTGCACGTTCGGCGACATCACCGACGTGACGTGGTGGCGCGAGCTCGGTCTGCCGGTGCGCGCGATCGTTCAACCCGACGGAACGCTGCGCGACGTGACGTGGGGCGAGCCGCCGTGGCAGTCGGTCGATCCCGATCGCGCGCAGCGCTTCTACAACGATCTTGCGCGCCTGCCCGCGCCGAAGGCGCGGCAGAAAATCGTCGATCAGCTGCGCGAGAGCGGCGATCTCATCGGCGAGCCACGCGCGATCACGCACGCGGTGAAGTTCTACGAGAAAGGCGATCGGCCGCTCGAGATCGTCACGAGCCGTCAGTGGTTCATCAAGACGATCGAGTTCCGCGACGCGCTGCTCATGCGCGGCCGCGAGCTCAAATGGCATCCGGAGTACATGGAGGCGCGGTACGAGAACTGGGTGAACGGCCTCACCGGCGACTGGTGCGTCAGCCGGCAGCGTTTCTTCGGTGTGCCGTTTCCCGTCTGGTATCCGATCAGCGACGTCGGCCGCATCGAGCACGAGCGTCCGATCGCGGCGCAGCCCGAGCGGCTGCCGATCGATCCGTCGACCGACGTGCCGCCCGGGTACCGGGCCGGGCAGCGGGGACAGCCCGGCGGCTTCATCGGCGATCCCGACGTCATGGACACGTGGGCGACCTCGTCGCTGTCGCCGCAAATCGTGTGCGGCTGGCCTGACGATCCGGATCTGTTCGCGCGGACGTTCCCCATGGATCTGCGTCCGCAGGCCCACGACATCATCCGCACGTGGCTGTTCTCGACGGTGCTGCGCTCCCATCTCGAGCACGACTCGCTGCCGTGGTTCCACGCGGCGATTTCCGGCTGGATTCTCGATCCCGATCGAAAAAAGATGTCGAAATCGAAAGGGAACGTCGTCACGCCAGTCGCGCTGCTCGAGGAGCACGGCTCCGACGGCGTCCGCTACTGGGCGGCGAGCGGACGCCCTGGAAGCGACACCGCATTCGACACGAATCAGATGCGCGTCGGACGGCGGCTGGCAATCAAATTGCTGAACGCCTCGAAGTTCGCGCTGTCGGCCGCCGAGCCGCAGGGCACGATTTCGTGGCCGGTCGATCGCGCGATGATTCGAGGCCTCGCGGATCTGGTCGACGAAGCGACCGATGCGTTCGAGGAGTACGACTACACGCGCGCGCTGCAGCGGACCGAAACGTTCTTCTGGCGCTTCTGCGACGACTACCTCGAGCTCGTAAAGGGACGCCGGTACGGTGAACAGGGCGGCGAAGCCGCCGGCTCCGCGAACGCGGCTCTCGTCTCCGCGCTCTCGACGCTGCTGCGGCTCTTCGCGCCGTTCCTGCCGTTCGTGACCGAAGAAGTATGGTCGTGGTGGCGCGACGGATCGATTCACACGGCGCCGTGGCCCAGCAGCGAGGAGCTGAAATCGACGATCGCCGACCACAGCGAGCCGACGTGCGAGCTCGATCGGCGGGCGTACGAGTTCGCGACCCAGGTGCTGTTCGAAGTCCGCAAGCAGCGCTCCGAGGCGAAGCAGCCGCTGAAGGTGCCGATCACGAAGGTCATCGTCAGGGCGCACGATACGACGGTGGGCCTGATGCCGATCGTGGAGGACGATTTGCGATCGGCGCTGCGCGTGAAGGCGTTCGACGTGTCGGTCGGCGATCCGCAGGAGATCGTCGCGCAGGGGTACGAGCCTGTCGGGCAGGCCTGAACGCGTCCGCGGCCGGTGATGGCGTTGGCCACCCTGGATCCCGCCGAGTATCGCGATCTGGTGCGCCGCGCGCTGGAGGAGGATGTCGCGGGCGGCGACATCACGACGGAGGCGACGGTGGACGCCGGTCTGCGCGCGCGCGGCGTCTTCCTCGCGAAGACCGCGTGCATCGTCTCCGGGCTCGACGTGGCCATCGAAGCGTTCCGCCAGCTCGACTCGACAATGTGCATCACGACGCTCAAGCGCGACGGCGACCCGTGCCACGCCGGCGAGAAGATCGCCGAGATCGTCGGCACCGCGCGTGCCCTGCTCGTCGGCGAGCGCACGGCGCTCAACTTCCTGCAGCGGTTGTCGGGCGTGGCGACGCGGGCGCGCGCGTTCGTCGACGCGAGCGGCGGCCGAATCACCATCCTCGACACGCGCAAGACGACGCCGCTCCTGCGGGCGCTGGAGAAGTACGCGGTGCGAACCGGCGGCGGGGCCAACCATCGCGTCGGGCTGTTCGACGCCGTGCTGATCAAGGACAACCACATTCGCCTCGCGGGCGGCGTCGCTGCGGCGATCGATCGCACGCGCGCGCGCCGGCCGGACCTGCCGATCGAAATCGAGGCGCAGACGCTCGACGAGGTCGACGAGGCGCTCGCGCGCGGCGCCGACACGATCCTCGTCGATAACATGCCGACCCCGGCGGTGCGCGAGGCGGTGAAGCGGGCCGCGGGGCGGGCCAAGATCGAAATCTCCGGGGGCGTCACGCTCGAGCGCATCCCGGAGCTGGCGGCGACCGGCGCCGATTACGTGTCGGTCGGTGCGCTGACCCACTCGGCGCCGGCCGTCGACATCAGCTTTGAGATCGAACCGCTCTGAGCTTCCGCAGGATGCCGCAGACGCGCTGGCGCGGTCGCGCGATCGGCTGGGTGTTTTCGGATCGAATGTCCTGTTCTTTCCCTCGGTCGAGTCCACCAATGACGTCGCAGCAGGGCGCTCGCCTGAACGGCTGGCGCTCGCCGAGGGCGGCGTCGTCTTCGCCGATGAGCAGACCGCGGGGCGCGGCCGCCGCGGCCACACGTGGTTCTCGCCACCAGGCAGCGGCCTCTACGTCTCGGTCGTCCTGACGCCGGCGCGCGGAGCCGATCCGCGCCGCGCGACGATGCTGCTCACGCTCGCCGCCGGCGTCGCGCTCGCCGAGGCGATCGAAGCGCACGCGGGCCTGCGCATCGATCTCAAATGGCCCAACGATCTGTACATCCGCGGCAGGAAAGTCGGCGGCATCCTCGCTGAATTGCGCACAGCCGGGAGTGAGACGGATCTTCGACGTTCTGTCCTCGCCGCGTCAAAAGCAAGTAGGGCCCCGCGCGGATTGAGAAATGTTGATACCGTAGTTCTCGGCTATGGCATCAACGCAAAAACGACGTCGTATCCACCGGGCATCGTTGATCGCGCGACATCGCTCGAGTCGGAGCTCGGACGAGCGATCGATCGACACGCGTTGCTCGTCGAGACGCTCGCGTCGCTCTCGACGCGGTACGAGGATCTGCTCGGCGGCCGCTTCGATGTTATTCTCGACGCCTGGCGGCGCCGCGCGCCCGCGGCTCGCGGCGCGCGCGTCAGCTGGATGACGACCGGCGGTCCGCAGGCCGGCGTGACCGCCGGGATCGACGACGAGGGCGCGCTGCTCGTGCAGGTCGGCGAGCGTGTCGAGAGAATTGTGGGTGGGGAGGTTTCCTGGTTGTGAAGCGCTTCACCACGGATCGCGCTCTCGGTCGGGGGTAACGCTCGAGGTCCTATGCTCCTAGCGATCGACGTCGGCAACACGAACATCGTGCTCGGCGTTTTCGACGGCGAGACGCTCATCCAGAGCTGGCGGCTGCAGACGCTTCGCGAGCGGACGGCGGACGAACTGGGACTGCTCGTCGACGGGCTGTTCGCGCACAGCAAGATCGAGCGGGTGCAGGTGCGCGGCGTCATCCTCGGATCGGTCGTGCCGCCGCTCACCCCGACGTTGCGCGCGATGGCGCAGCGGTACTTCGGTGTCACGGCGCTCTCGATCGAGCCGGGCGTGGAGACCGGCATGCCTATCCTTTACGACAATCCCGCCGAAGTCGGCGCCGATCGCATCGTCAACGGCGTCGCGGCGTACGAGAAGTTCGGACGCGACGGCGGCCGTCCGTTGATCGTTGTCGACTTCGGGACCGCGACCACGCTCGACGCGATTACGGCGAAGGGCGAATACCTCGGCGGCGCGATTTGTCCCGGCGTTCAGATCTCCGCCGACGCGTTGTTTCAGCGCGCGGCGCGGCTGCCGCGCATCGACGTCAGGAAGCCGGCGCGGATCGTCGGCCGCACGACGGTCGGCGCGATGGAATCCGGACTGTTCTATGGATACGTCGGCATGGTCGAGGGCCTCGTCCGCCGCATGACCGACGAACTCGGCGGCCGCGCGATCTGCGTCGCCACGGGAGGCCTCGCCGATGTGATCGCGCCGGAGACGTCGGTCATCCAGCACGTCGATCCCGATCTGACGCTCCACGGCCTGAGAATTGTGTGGCAACGCAACCAGCCGACTACTGCCGGGAGATAGAGACCTATCTCTGTCGAAAGAACGACGGCCATCTGATCCGCGTCGTCGGCCCTTCGTTCGAGCTCGTGTCGCAGTGGGAACAGCAGGGCATTCCGCTGAAGATCGCGTTCCAGGGGATCGATCGCTGCTTCGAGCGGTACTATCGGCGCGGCCCACGGCGGCGGCCGGTGAAGATCGATTTCTGCGAAGCCGACGTGCTCGACGTTTTCGATGAATGGCGCCGCGCGGTTGGCGTGGCGCCGGCGGTTCAAACGAGCGGCGGGGACGGCGGGGAACGCTCGGCTGAGCGCCTCGCGTTAACGGCGAGCCGGTCGTCGCTTCCCGCGCATCTCGAACGTGTCGTCACCAGGCTCACTGCCGCGCGGGCGAACGGGTCGATGGGAGGCGAGTTCGACGATGTCATCGACGGCGTTTCGCGCGAGCTCGACGCAGCGCGGTCGACGGCGCGCGGCCTGCGCGGTGATGCGCGGCGGGCGCTGATCGATCGGCTGAGAAGTCTGGATGCGGAGCTGCTGCGCCACGCGCGGTCGCGGCTCGCCGGAGCGACGCGCACGACGCTCGCGCACGAAGCCGACGAGGAGCTGGCGGCGTTTCGCGCCGTGATGCCTGCCGACGCGTACGCGCGGGCGCGCGAAGCCGCGATCGATCGCCTCGTCCGCGAGCGGTTCGGTCTGCCCACGATCACGTTTGCATAACGGCCTCGCTCGGCTGAAGCCTCGCGCTCCAAGACGGTACGATGAGGAGTCTCGCTCGGCTGAAGCCTCGCGTTCCAACACGGTGCAATGGAGCGCGAGGCTTTAGCCGAGCGCTGATCACATGCTGACACCTGGTCAAGCGATTGCACTGACGATCGAGAAACCCGCCGCCGGGGGACGGATGATCGCGCGCGTCGAGGGACAGGTGGTGCTCGTCTCAGGCGCGATTCCCGGCGAGCGCGTGACGGCGCGCATCGAGCGTGTGTCGAAGGGCGTCGCGTACGCCGAAACGGTCACGGCAGACGAGCCGTCCTCCGATCGACGTCGAGCGACGGGCGATCCGACGTGCGGCGGCTCGCTCTACAGCCACATCGCCTACCCTCGGCAGCTCGAGATTAAGAGCGAGGTGATCGCCGATGCGCTGGCGCGCATCGGTCACGTCGAGCTGCCGTCAGCGGTCCGCGTGGCCGGCTCGCCCGAGGAGGGCTACCGCATGCGCGCGCGGCTGCACGTCCGCGGACGACGGATTGGCTTCTTCAGAGAGGCGACGCACGACGTGTGCGACGCGCGGCAGACGCGGCAGCTGCTGCCGCAGTCGTGCGACGTGATCGACCGCCTGACCGCGACGATTCGATCGCTCGGCCTCGACGCGATTCGCGAGATCGAGCTTGCCGAGAACCTCGACGCATCCGATCGCGTGCTCGGCCTCGATACGATCGAGGCGATCGACCGGCGCATCATCGGTCGTCTCGCATTCTCGGATGGCCTGACGGGGCTCGTGTCCGGGTCAGACGTTCACGGCCGGCCGTGTGTCATCGATCGCTTTGAAGTCGACGGGACGCCGGTCGTGCTGCGGCGACACGTGCGCGCGTTCTTTCAGGGAAATCGTCATCTGCTGCGGCCGCTGGTCGAGCACGTCGTCTCGCAGGTGCCGGAGGGCGGTGAGCTCGTCGACCTCTATGCGGGCGTCGGGCTGTTCGCGATCAGCGCGGCCGTGGCCTGCGGCGTTCACGTGACGGCGGTCGAAGGCGATCGGTACGCGGCCGCGGATCTCGACGCCAATGCGGCGGCCACGCAGGGCGCCGTCGGTCCGGTTCACGACGCGGTCGAGCACTTCCTGAGCGCCTCCAGCCGCGATGGCGGCGACGCGGGACGAACGCTCATCGTCGATCCGCCGCGGACCGGGATGTCGCGCGACGCGCTCGACGGCGCGTTACGCCTTCACGCGAGGCGGATCATCTACGTTTCATGCGACGTCGCCACCCTCGCGCGCGACTCTCGCCGCATCATCGACGCCGGCTACACGATCGGCCGCGCCGACGCGTTCGATCTGTTCCCGAACACGCCGCACGTCGAGACGGTCATCGTGCTCGATCGGTCCTGAAGCACAACCGCGTCGATCTTCTTCTTCGTGCCTTTGCCGTAGGTCTTCGTGGTTTCGCGGTTGCGATGATCAGCGGTGTGCGGTCGCGGCCTCGAGAAATCCTTCGAACAGCGCCCTGAATTCGCCGGTGCGCCAGAAATTTTCCGGGTGCCACTGCACGCCGAGGCAGAAACGCGACCCTGGATCTTCGATCGCTTCGATGACGCCGTCGGGTGCGGTCGCGGACACGCGGAATCCTTTCGCGACGTCCTTCACCGCCTGATGATGCCGGCTGTTCACCTCGCACGTGTCGGCGGTCAACCGATCGGACATGAGCGTCGACAGCAGCGAGTCTTTCTCGACCCACACCTCGTGCGCCAGCGAGTACGGACTGTTGGGCGGCACCGCCAGAATGTGATTCAGCGCGCCGTTGATCTGCGACGGAATGTCCTGTACCAGCGTGCCGCCGCAGGCGACGTTCAGCACCTGAATGCCGCGGCAGATCGCGAAGATCGGCAGCTGCTTCGCGCGCGCCTCGGCGATCATCGCGACCTCGAACTCGTCGCGGCCCGGCTCCGCCTCCACGGTCTTCGGATGCGGCGTCTCGCCGTACCGCGCCGGCGCGACATCGTCGCCGCCGGTGAGCATCAGCCCGTCGA
>Ga0070699_100004391_pt1 | contig 12465 bp, 15 predicted proteins | sample KBSK1503metaG_FD_65473 | JGI IMG/M metagenome (GOLD analysis project Ga0070699, IMG submission 65473) | Corn, switchgrass and miscanthus rhizosphere microbial communities from Kellogg Biological Station, Michigan, USA - KBS K1-50-3 metaG | ecosystem: Host-associated > Plants > Roots >...
CCTGTTCGGGACCGGCGTCGACAAGGTCAACGCCGACACCGTCAAGTCCCAGCTCATCCCGCTCACCCCGGGCAGCTACGAGGTCCACGACGTCACGGCGGACACTCGGATCGATGAGTTCGTCCGCAAGCTGCGCCGGACGTTCTACGTCGGGAAGGGGTACTACACCTTCACCAAGACGGAGACCATCCAGAAGCACAAGCAGCTCATCGTGGTCGAGAAGGCCACCGGCGTCGCCTACGGCGGTGCGGGCGTACGTGGTCTGCTGGGCCTGCCGAACGACGTGGACGTGCGGGTGAAGCCGGACGCCAACCCGGACTACCTGATCGCCGTCCAGTCCACCGCGAACAATCGGAAGCTGCTGGCGGGCACCAAGCTCGTCTATACCTTCTGATAATGTAAAACTGTAAGGCTTCCCCTGTAGCTCAACGGCAGAGCAGTCCCCAGCGCGCCTAGGGATGGGCAGGTTCCCGGTTCGAGTCCGGGCAGGGGAGCGCAACCCGCGTCCGTGGTCCCCGTTGCAGGGAAACGGCGTGGTAGATCACGAAGGGGCCGATAAGAATCGGCAAAACCGGGCAGGTGTGGGACACGCCTTGACCTGGGGAGTACCGGGGAAACAGCAGTCCACTAGGAACCGGTACGGAGAGCGGGTGCGAATCCCGTCGTGGTCACGCAGCTAGAGCCGGTGTGGACAAGCGCTACCCGTAGACGGTAGAGATGCTGGTACTCAACCCCCGGTAAACGGCAGCCGCCCCTTGAGTAAGGGCGCCCTGGGTAGCTCAGCTGGATGGAGCACCGGCTACTCAGCCGGAGGGCGGGGGTTCGAAACCCTCCCTGGGGACTGGTAGTGGTCGTGACCTGCGGCGGGTCGGGGTCTGCAAAGCCTCGCATCCCGGATAGACGACCAATGCAAGACGAGATGGCAAACGCTGTCCGGCGACCGGGGTGCCGGGTCCGGGCAGGTCAGTACTCTCTCCAGCCGGATCGACAGCTCCGGCCTAGGGAAGTCTGTCCACAGCCTGTGCGCACGGGCTGTGCATGAGGTCGAGGGCGGACAGCCCGGCGAGTCCAGAAGTCACAGGGTGCATAACCCTGGCGGACGGGACACGGTGGAGGACGAAAACGTATCGTCCAGAGAAACCGTTCGAGCCTGGTTGTCCGCCACTCGCATTTTATGTAAGGTAACTCTGTCCGCCTGGTCGATGCGGGCGGCACCACCCCGTGGTAAATAGTGAAGTGGGAGGATGAGGACATGACAGACACAGCACAGATCCCAGCCATCGAGATCCAGGCGGCCGTCTACATGACGGCGGCGCGACGGGTCGCACAGGAACTGGTCAAGTTCAAGAAGACCCTGGTCGACTTCCTCAACGGTGAGGTCTTCCAGGACGCGGCGGAGGGGCTGGAGAGGCTGCGGCGTGACTTCCTGGCGTGGCTCAAGGCTCTGCGGAAGGCGCACGCCTACAAGGCGGACCACCGCTACAGCCGCCGTGAGACCTTCGTGACGAAGTCGACCCCCGTGGAACGCAGGGTCTACATCAACCGCAAGCCGGAACCGCTGAACGATCCGACGACACGCCAGGAGTGGTCGCGGGCGATGCGCACGCGAGAGAACAACGCTCGGATCATCATCACTCACTCTGAAGGGCCGCTGGCACCGTGAACCGACCGACCGTAGACGAGACCTTCATGGAGATGGCCAAGATCGCGGCGAAGCGGAGCCTGTGCTCACGAGCGCAGGTCGGCGCCCTGATCACTGACACCACCGGACGGATAGTCCAGAGCGGGTACAACGGCCCGCCAGCCGGTTACCGGCACGGGTCCCAGCCCTGCAACATCTGGTGCAAGCGGGCCAGCGGGCCGACCCCATCCCCGGATTACACGGACTGTGTAACTCTCCACGCGGAGGCGAACGCCCTGATGTGGAGTGACCGCAGCCTTCGGCAGGGCGGCACGATCTACATCACCAGCCATGTCTGCTGGGGCTGCGCGAAGCTGATCGCCAACTCCGGGTTATCCCGGGTGGTGGTCCACGCCGAGCGTCCCGACCTTCACCGCGATCCGATGGCCAGCTACACGTTCCTGATGGAGTGCGGCGTGGACGTGGAGGTCAACGACCAGGTCATGATGACCCGGCTGAAGCCCTCCAACTTCTGGAACGTCGGGTGGACCCTGCCACCTCACAAGGTCTACCTGACCGAGGACGACCGGACATCCCGCAACCCGTCCCCCTCCAAGGGGGAGATGTCCTGGATCACGAACGGGGACAGGTTCGACATCTTCGACGGCGAGCAGTGGGTTCCGCTGGTGCCGGTTCCGTCCTACCACCCGGAAAGGCTCGTGGATTGAACGACCTCGGCAGCGTTCGGCTCTCCCTGGTGGAGGACTTCCAGGACATCCGCGACCTGGAGGCGTGGCTGCTCAGCGGACCTCTCCAGCACGGTCGCATGGCCGTGGACACGGAGGGGACGGGTCTCTCACCTGAAAGAGACTCAGTCCGTCTCGTTCAGATCGGCGACCGTACCCAGGGCTGGGCACTTCCATGGGACGGCTGGTGGGGTCTGTTCGAAGCCGTCATGACCCGGTTCGCCGGAACCATCCACATGCACAACGCCCCGTACGACTTCGCCATGCTGAAGAAGATGGGAGTCCGGCTGGATCCAGGACGCATCCAGGACACCCGCGTGAAGGCGCACATCCTCGAACCGACGATGCCCACCGCGCTCAAGAAGCAGGCCAGCCGTCACGTGGACCCCCGGGCCGGTGCCGCGCAGAAGGACCTGGATGGGGCGATATCCAAACTCGGCTGGGCTGGCGTCCCGGTCAAGTTCGGCCCTTACTGGCAGTACGGTGCGCTGGACCCGGTGCTCACCTTCTCGCTGGACGACGTCCTGTCCCCGCGTATCGAGGAACAGGGCGCTCAGAAGGCGTTCGAGGTCGAGAACGCGGTGCAGTTCGTCCTGGAGAAGATGATGCGCCGTGGCGCTCTCACGGACGTCGGGTACGCCGTCCAGCAGCGCGCCAGGTTCGAGGACTACTGCCAGCGTGTGGAGAAGTGGTGCCATGATGAATACCGGCTGTCGCCCGGATCCAACGCGGCTGTCGTCCGCGTCCTCCAGGACGCCGGTTACACGTTCTCCAAGATCACTGCTTCAGGCGTCTATGCGCTGGACAAGGAGGTTCTGGAGGACGTGGACCACCCGTTGGCGAAGGCTGTCCTCAAGCGTCGCCAGCTTCAGAAGCTCAGCACCACCTACCTTGACCACTTCATCCACGAATCCATCGATGGCGTTATACATCCAAGCATCAACAGTCTCGGCGCTCGTACCGGCCGTATGTCGGTCTCATCTCCAAACATGCAGAACCTGCCGCGTGTATCGGAGAACAACCCTGCGGCGAACATCGTCCGGAACTGTATTGTCGCGCGGCCTGGTCATACGCTGGTGTTCTGCGACTTCTCGCAGGTGGAGACCCGACTTCTCGCGCATCTGTCGCAAGACGCCGGACTCATCGAGGCGTTTCACTCCGACGATGACTTCTTCGTCACGATCGCTCGTCGCGTCTTCGGAGACGACACGATCGGCAAGAAGGACCCCCGGCGAAACGTCATCAAGACCCTGATCTACGCCAAGATCTACGGCGCCGGTCTAGACAAGATGGCCAAGACGCTGGGGTTCACCTTCGCGCAGATGCAGTCCGTGGACAACGCGCTGAGCACCGCCTACCCGGGCATCCGGCGATTCCAGAACGAGACACGGGACGTCGGCTTCAAGAACAAGAGCCTTCACGGCGGGGACGCGTTCGTAGTCTGCCCGCTGTCCGGTCGTCGGCACTACGCTGACCGGGGCAAGGAATACGCCCTGGTCAACTACCTGATCCAGGGCATGGCCGCGTTCTTCTTCAAGACGAAGCTGCTCGAACTGGACGCGGCCGGGCTGGACGAGTGGATGATCCTACCGGTCCACGACGAGATCATCCTGGACGTGCCGAACGCTCAGGTGCCGTACACGGTCGGCGTTCTTACACAGGTTATGAACGACCGGAGCACCTTCCTGGTGCCGATCGCCGCCGAGGTCAGCTACGGGCACCGATGGGGCGAGAAGCACGACTGGAACCAGACGGAATGGGAGACCACGTGCTCTACATCGCTGTAGACCCCGGCAGGGTGAGCGGCGTCGCCGTCATGGCTCACGGAATCTGTAAGGGCTACGAAGTGCCCGCGCGAAAGACGGGCCAATCCGTCCATGACTTCATGAGCGGAAGCCGGAAGGACGTCTGGGAGGTGGCGATGGAGCGGTACACCATCACCCCGGGCATCCGATCCGCCCAGCCGCACGCCCTGATGGTCATGGGAGCCGTGGAGTACGTCTGCGACTCCCAGAGCGTTACGTTCCACTACTACACACCGGGCATGGGAAAACGGGTCTGCGACAACGACCTGTTGCGCAGGATCGGCTGGTGGCAGCCCACCAAGGACGGGCACGCCAACGACGCCAAGCGGATCCTGTTGACGCACCTGGCGGTTCGGGACCCGGACCTGTTTGGCACGATCACGGGAATATGATAATGTAAAACCCCAGACGAGAAGAGGAGTGAGGGAATGTACGCTGAGCTGGGAGAAGACAGGATCGTCCTTCAGTCCGCGTGGTCGGACAAGGAGAGCATCAAGCTCATCCCCGGCGCGTCGTGGGACAAGGACGACAGGGTGTGGACCCTGCCGCTGTCCTGGTCGTCCTGCGTGATGCTGCGCGGGGTGTTCAAGGAGCGACTGGTACTGGGACCGCAGCTGAAGCTCTGGGGCATGAAGGAGCGCGTGGACCGCGTGGACACCGTCATGGCGATCCGCGAGAAGACCGACGTCCCGGCTTCGCTGTCCTGGACGGACAGCCTGTACGGCTTCCAGCGGGCTGGCGTGGCCTTCCTGCTGGCGTCGGGTTCGGCGCTGCTCGGCGACGAGATGGGCACCGGCAAGACCATCCAGACACTGTCGACGCTGCGAGCGCTTCATTTAGAGAATGAAGCGCTCCCCGCGTTGGTCGTCTGCCCCAACTCCATGAAGGCGGTGTGGGCTCGTGAGGCGAAGAAGTGGCTTCCTGGCGCTGTCCCTTACGTTGTCCAGGGAACGGCTGCTAAGCGACGCAAGATCCTTACAGCGGCAGGCGAAGACCCTCACGCGCTCGTCATCATCAATTTCGAATCTGTCCGGGCGCATTCGCGTACGGCTGGTTTCGGATCCATCCGGCTGGCCCGTTGCGCTGATTGCGGAGGAACCGGAGAGGTCAAGGAAGCCAACTGTGAGGTTCATGTCCGTGAACTCAACGCCATCGGATTCCAGGTGGTCGTGGTTGACGAAGCTCACCGGATCAAGGACGCGCAGGCGAAGCAGACGCGCGCGATATGGGCTGCGTCTCAGGGCAAGACGGTGACCAGGCGCTACGCGCTCACCGGAACGCCCGTGGCCAACAGTCCCGTGGACCTGTGGTCGATCATGCACTTCGTGGACCCGGTCGACTTCCCGCGCAAGAGCGCGTTCGTGAACCGGTTCTGTGAGGTCTCGTTCAACGCGCAGGGCGGCATGGAGACGGCTGGCCTGCGCAACGACACGAAGGACGAGTTCTTCAAGATCTTCCACCCGCGCTTCCGACGGATGCCCAAGAAGCTGGTGCTTCCCCAGCTGCCCGAGAAGGTGCGCAGCACCGTCTTCGTCCAGATGACGGACAAGCAGCGCAAGGCGTACGAGCAGATGGCGGAAGGTCTGGTCACGCGGCTGGACGACGGAACGCTGATGGTGGCCAAGGAGAACATCGTGGCCAACACGAGGTTGCTCCAGTTCTCCAGCGCCTACATGGAGAAGACCGGAACCAAGATCGTCAAGAAGATAGACGCGTGGTCCGGCGAAGAGGTCGAAGAGGAAGTGGACGTCTTCGCCATGCGCGAGCCCAGCCCGAAGCTGGACGCCATGGAGGAGATCCTGGACTCCATGAACGGCAAGCCGGTAGTCATCGCGGCGGAGTCCCGCCAGCTCATCAAGCTGGCGGAGACCAGATTGGCCAAGGCCGGTGTCGAGTTCGGCCTGATCGTTGGCGACACGCCGCAGTGGCAGCGTGACCTCTACGTTCAGCAGTTCCAGAAGGGTGAACTGAAGGTCATCCTGCTGACCATGCAGGCCGGTGGCGTCGGCATCACACTGACGGCGGCGGACACCATGATCTGTCTCCAGCGTTCCTGGTCCGAGATCATCAACAAGCAGACCGAGGACCGCATCCACCGGATCGGATCCGAGGTCCACGAGTCGATCCACATCATCGACATCGTCACGGAGGACACGGTGGAGGTGGACCAGGTGGCGAAGCTGGTCATCAAAGCCGAGATCGCTCAGGAAGTCGTCCAGGACGCGAAGACCCTTCAGAACGCGGCGCTATGACCATCGTGAACGGGTTCCGTCTGGTCTCCAACTCCGAGATCCAGACCTTCAAACAGTGTCGCCGTAAATGGTGGCTCCAGTGGCTCCGTGGGCTCGCTCCGGTGGAGGTGGAGGTGCAGGGTGTGCGTAATACCGGAACGCGCCTCCACGTCGCTCTGGCGGAGCACTACGTACCCGGCAAGCCGGGCAACGCGAAGGCGGCACTCCAGAAGGCTCAGATGGAAGATCAGATCGTCGCCGTCCAGCGGTCTGACGTCGATCTCCACAAGCTGAAGTCCGACTTCGACCTGGAGAACGCGATGCTGTCCGGCTACCTGGAGTGGATCGCGGAGACCGGGGCCGACAGCCAGCTGGAGGTGATCGCGTCTGAGCAGTACATCGAAGCCGAGATCCCTGACGTCTACGGCGACGCCGACACACCCCCGGTGAAGGCGATCGGCAAAGTGGACACCCGTGTCCGCGACACCGTCACGGGGTCGGAGAAGTTCCTTGATCATAAGAGCGTAGGGACGTTCATCATCCCCATGCTCAAACAGAACCAGCAGCTACTGCACTACACGTACCTGCTGAGTCTCCAGTCCGGCACCACCGTGACGGACGGGGCATATTACAATATGCTGAAGCGGTCGAAGCGCACCGCGAAGGCGACCCCGCCGTTCTACGCACGGCTGGAGGTGGTCTTCAACAGGTACCAGATCGACACCTACCGACAGCACCTGGTAGGCACCGTGACCGACATGCAGAACGCGGAACGACAGCTCAGGGAAGACCCGTCCATGCACCAGATGATCGCCTACCCGACGCCCAGCCGGGACTGCTCATGGAAGTGCCCGTTCGTGAAGCAGTGCGGACTGTTCGACGACGGCAGCCGGATCGAAGACGCGCTGAGCAAGCACTTCAAGCCGATCAACCCGCTGGACTACTACCAGGGGAAGGAGGTGGAGGAGTGAATTACATCCAGTTCTATAACGAGACGAACACGGCGGAGTTCACGGCCCGCAACGATCTAGGACCGGACTTCGGGGAACGTGAGGTCTTCGTCGTGGATGAGGAAGGGTTCGTGCACGTCGTGAACGGTGTGCAGTACGACAAGGAGAGCGGAGCGTTCTGGATCCGGTCCAGGTTCCGCTGCGACAAGGAGTGAGATGGCCGCAGACAACGCCCTGTCCATGCTGATCCATGGACGGTCGAAGGCGGGGAAGAGCAACGTCTCGTTCACCGCTCCCTTCCCGCTTCTCGTACAGGACGCGGAGGGCAGCACGAAGTTCATCAACACGGCGGGGTTCCGCAGTACGGAGAAGATCAGGAAGATCAAGTGGAATCCCCTGGCGGACGTGCCTCCCCGGCATGACGGCAGCTGGGACGTCTGCGTGGTGAACATCCCGGACTGGATGACCATGAAGACGACCTACGACCACCTTCGCCAGTCGCCGCACGACTTCAAGTCACTGTCGATGGACTCCGTCACGGAGATCCAGCGCAAGTGCAAGAAGAACATCTCCACCGGTCAGTTCCAGCAGCAGGACTGGGGCAAGCTGCTGGACGAGATGGACGCGTTGATCCGGGGCTACCGGGACATGACGCTTCTGCCTCACAACCCGCTCCAGGTCGCGGTGTTCATCGCCGAGACCCGCCAGACCAACAACATCTGGTCTCCGTACATGCAGGGCGCCATTCAGACGTCCCTGCCCTACTGGGTGGACATCTGCGGTTTCCTCTTCCAGGAAGCCGACGAGACCGGCGCCAAGAAGGTCAAGATGCTGGCGACCAACCACCCGCAGTACGAAGCCGGTGCCCGTGTCCAGGGGAAGCTCCCCGACATCGTCATCGAGCCGAACATCACCGAAATCCTGAACACCGTCTACGCGTAAGGAAACGAACAGACATGAGTGGAATCGACTGGGCACAGCTCCACAAGGACGCGCACACCGTTCTGGAGGGTGACTTCGGGATCGTCATCTCGGAGGCGAAGCCAGGTGAGAGCCAGAACAAGAAGCCGATGGTGAAGTGCACGCTGGTCATCGAGTCCGGCCCGTACACCGGCCGCAAGATCTACCACAACTTCACCATCTCGCCTGAGTCGCAGATCGCGATGCAGATGTTCTTCCGGGCGCTGAAGACCCTCGGGCTGGGAGAGTCGTTCTTCGCCCAGCAGCCGTCCGTGGAGGGCATCGCGCAGGCCCTGATCGGCAAGCGCGCCACGGTCACCCTGGAGTCCCGCGAGTGGCAGGGCCAGGCACGGGAGAACGTGAAGACCTGGAAGGACCCGGTGGGCGCCGGTGTCCCGTCCATGAGCGTCCCCATGGTGTCCGGCGACCTGTCCAGCATGAACGCGGCTCCCCTGAGCGGTCTGCCCGGTACCCCGGCGCCGGAGTTCGAAGGACCCGACCCGTTCTGAGCACCGACCAGCAAGTGAAGCGGGGAGGACATCCGTCCTCCCCGCTTCTGTTTTTCCTGGCTACGTAGTGTGATACGTTTCCTTATACGAAACGTAATCTAGGGAGTCGATCATGAGTGAGAGGAAGGGTCGAGGGCGTCCACGTCCGGAAGTGACCATCGCCAGGGACGAGGAGATCTTCGCGTTCCTGACGGAGTCCGGGCAGGCCAACCGTGTGTCCATCGCGGCGGCGTTCGGAGTGAACGTGAACATCGTCTATTTGAGCCTGTCCAGGCTCCGCAAGGACGGACGTGTGAGGACGGTCCGCGACGGGAAGCGCCACCTCTGGTCAGCTGTCTAAGGAGTAGGCATGTCCCTGACGCCCCCTGAGGACAGCCTTTTCGAGACCGGCAGCAACCTGATGCGCCAGATCTACACCGCGATCATCCGGCTGGATCTGAAGAGCGACAACCTGGCCAGCCGTCTGGAAGATCTGATCAAAACCTCGAAGGACAAGCACGACGACCATGAGAAGCGCATCCGAGACCTGGAAGGCAGACCGTTCGTGGCCCCCGCCACGATGTGGAAGCTTCTAGGCGCCGTGACCGGACTGTCCGGCATCGCGCTCACCATCATCAGTCTGAGCAAGTGAGGTACCACTATGCGTTTTGTAACCCGGGCGGAGTGGAACGCCCGCGATCCCAAGCCCGGCCGTACTCTGGTCCCGTGGTCCAAGCGGACGGCGTTCAGCGTGCACTACACGGACGGACCGCGCTCGCAGAGCGTCCGCAACATCCAGGACTGGTGCATGAACGAACCGCCGCACGGACGCGGCTTCCTGGACATCGATTACAACTGGCTCGTAGACTTCAACGGCATCATCTACGAGGGTCGCGGCTGGGACTACGCGGGTTCGCACACGCTGGACCTGAACACCCCGCAGATCGGTGTGGCCTTCATCGGCTATGACCGGGACGTCACGGACGCGGCGAAGCACAGCATTCGTACGCTGTACGACGAGTCCACCCGGCTCAAAGGCTCCGCTCTCACCAAGACCTGGCACAGCGCCTGGAGCCAGACCGACTGCCCTGGCACCAACTTGCGCACGTGGGTACGGTCCGGCATGGTCGATCCCACGCCACCATCACCGCCTGCGCCCGGCTTCCCGAAATTCGCGGGAACGGTGCTCAAGCGCGGGATGGTGAACAACCATCAGGTGGACATCTTCCAGCGGCAGCTTCAGAAGCGCGGCTGGAGGATCGTGGTGGACGGTGACTTCGGTCCCAGCACGGAAGCCGTGGTCAAGGCGTTCCAGCGGGAGAAGAAGCTCCGACCGTCTGGTGTGGTCGACAAGGCCACCTGGGACAAGATTTACACCGCCCCTGTAACGGACAGCTGAGGAGACATGCCATGGTCCAGCTCGATCGCAGTAAGCACACGGACGAGTACGCCGATGCCGTGGCGAAGGTGGACGCGAAGGACCGCGCCTGGCGCACCTTCCTCCAGAACATCGGAATCGACATCCTCGTGGTTGTGGGACCACTGCTCTACGGCGCTGTCTCGTCCTGGGACGGCTCGTTCACTCGTGCCTACTGGATCCCGGTCGGACTGAGCGTGGTGAAGACGGCCGCCCTGGTGATCATCTCCTACGTGATGCGGCTCCGCAAGGAGCCGAAGACCGTTCTGTAAGGTATCTGACACTAGAAGCCCCGCCACGACAGTGGCGGGGCTCTTGTCATTTAGCGTGAAGTAACTTATGCTTAAGAGGTCGGTAAGAGTGAAGAGTGAAGGAGCTTGAAATGGCTATCAAGTGCGGACACTGCACCAAGACCCACGAGACGGTCCCGCAGGTCAAGCTGTGCGCGAAGATTCAGGGCATGCTCACGGAGCAGAAGGCCACCGCGCAGGCGGACCTTGCGAAGGTGCAGATCGGAACTCCGGTCTCGCTGGACGACGTGCTCGGCGACGATGTCAACCCCGACCCGAAGGCGCTGCTCAAGGAGTGGTCCGACGCGCAGGACGCGAAGTCGGTCCTGTTCACGCAGGAGATCGACGCCGCCAAGGTCGAGATCGGAACGATCGTTGAGGACGCGAAGCCGGTCGCGGTCGCTGTCAAGGCGGTCCCGGAGCACCGGATCAAGCCGAACATCATCAGCTCCGCGCAGAGTATCGCGGCTGGTAACGCGGCCCTGCTCAGCACGGAAAGCGCCCCAGCCGTCCAGATCCCGGTGGAAGCCCCGCCGGTGATCGTCAAGAAGGGCCAGGATCTGGACCTCGGTATGTACCAGGTCGGCGAGACCATCTACAAGGTCAAGTTCAACAAGACCGGAACGCACAAGTACGTCGAGAAGCTGCACATCTCGCAGAGCCACGTCTGGGACGCCGACGCTCAGGGCTGGAAGCTCCAGCCGAAGGGCAAGTTCGCTTACGCCAACAGCATGATCTACACGTTGACCAGCGAGCACAAGATGGATGAGGCGGCGGCGAAGAAGTTCCACGACGCCACCAAGGCCAAGTACGGCGTGTCGTACGGCTTCTGCTGTGTCTGCGGCAAGCTGCTCACGGTGAAGAAGAGCATCGACGCCGGTATCGGCCCGGTCTGCGCCGGGAAGCTGTAGGACGAGTCACGCAGAAGGGCCGGGAGACCGGCCCTTCTGCGTTTACAGGGAGGTTTTCATGAAGACGCCACTGCTCGAAGAGAGCCGGAAATGGGACGTGCACGCCAGGTGCAAGAAGGGCGTGGATCCAGAGCTGTTCTTCGTCATCGACGACGACCGGGCGAGCGCCCTGCGCGACGCTCAAGAGGCGAAGGCGAAGGAAGTCTGTAAGAAGTGCCCGGTGTCCGGCAACTGCCTGGACTACGCCATCGAGTACGACGAGAAGTACGGGGTGTGGGGCGGGGCGACGACAGCGGAACGACGAGCCGCGAAACGTGGCGGATCCCGAGCTTCGTGCCCCCGGTGTCAGCGAAGGCTGACGACACGAGACGACCACAGCCAGACATGCCTGTCCTGCGGTCTCAGCTGGCTTCTGTAGTGCGAAAGCCCCTTGTCCGGGTATGGACAAGGGGCTTTTCGCATCTCTACGGCGATCGTAGGGCGTTCTGCCTGGTCAGCGACGTGAGAACGAGCCAAGCGCCTTCGTCCGCTGGATGCGGAGCGCTTCAGTCCAGATCTCGGCGAGCTTCCAGGCGTTGGCCTCGATGGTCATGGTCGCCATGAACGCGCGGCCCTGAAGCGACTCGTGCTCCCGGAGCACCGGGTTACGAACGAGAGTCTGAATCCTGCGGAACCAGTCCCTCTCGTCCTTCGCCAGGTATCCGACAGCCCCGCCGCTCATCGTGTGCAGTCGCCGGTACTCCGCCCGGTCGGACCCGACGCACGGCACACCGGCCGCCGCCATCTCCGCCATCTTGAGCCAGCTCTTCGCCGCGTTGAACTTCGTGTCCGCCAGCGGTGCGACGCCGATGCCGAGCTTCGACACCGCGCGTCCCCAGTCCCCCACGCTGGTCGGGCCGGTGAAGTGGATGCCCCGGTCCTTCGGCACCCCCCACGCGTCGTGGACGCCCTCGATAGCTCCGATGACCGCGAACTGCACACCCTCTTGGATGAGACGGTTCACGGAACTTCCCATCACCTGGAGGTCGCCAGGGTGGGAATGCAGC
>Ga0070699_100004394_pt1 | contig 12459 bp, 3 predicted proteins | sample KBSK1503metaG_FD_65473 | JGI IMG/M metagenome (GOLD analysis project Ga0070699, IMG submission 65473) | Corn, switchgrass and miscanthus rhizosphere microbial communities from Kellogg Biological Station, Michigan, USA - KBS K1-50-3 metaG | ecosystem: Host-associated > Plants > Roots >...
GAGAAGTCTTTGAAGCCACTGCGCTTCAATCCGTCTTTCATTTCATTGATCACGCGTTCCCGGGTAGCCGGATCAGCGAGACGTTTCCGGGCCTCAACCAGACCGCCGGCGCGCAGCCATCCCGGCAAGCGAGACTCGAGCGAAGTGGAGCTGGCCGTATATGCATACTGGTCCACTGTGACCATCAAGCCACGCGCGCGCGCATCGCGAACCAGCCCCAGAGTCATCGGCGTTTGGCCCCACAACTTTTTGCTGCTGATTTTGAAATGCGAAATTTCTACCGGCAGCCCTGCCTGTTCACCAATTTGAATGCTCTCGCGAATTGCATCTGCTACTCGTTCGCCTTCGCTGCGCATGTGGGTGGCATAGATGCCGCCATAGCGGGCCGCGACCCGGGCCAGACTGGTGATCTCCTCAGTCTTGGCATAAGTGCCCGGGACGTAAATCAGTCCGGTTGAAAGGCCAACGGCGCCGTCCCTCATTCCCTGTTCGACCAGCGCTTCCATCTTTTTCATCTCATCGGGCGTCGGCGCGCGGTCATCTGAACCCATGGCTTCGCGGCGAACCGAACCATGTGCAATCAGCGTCGCCAGATTGACAGCGAGTGGTTTCTCTTTCATGCGCCCGAGAAAGCGAGCCACATCGACCGCTGAAGTACCGCAGTTTCCGGTAACCAGCGTGGTCACACCCATGCGAATGAAATTCTCAGCCGCAGGTAAGTTGTAAATCGATTCAACGTGTGTGTGAACGTCGATGAAACCCGGCGCGACGATTTGACCCCGGGCATCGATTGTTCTTGTTGCATCGGCGGGATTGATTCTGCCCAGCCGGGCAATGCGGCCGTCCTTAATCCCGATGTCCGTCCGAAACCATGGATTGCCACTACCGTCTACAATTCGTCCGTTTGTGATGACGAGATCGTAGCGAGATAGTTGGGCTCCGGGAGAATTTAGCTGCGCATGTTGGAGCGTTACGGGAAGCGCGACGATAAATATCGCGAGCAAGAGGGCGAGCAGAAAGCCGTGTAGGGGAAGATAGTTTCTCAACATCAATCCGTGTATTCGAAGGGGCGGTAGCCCTGAGAATTTTCAGTGGCTACCGCCATATCGGGTTTAAAAGTTAAACTTCGCCGCTAGTTGCACCTTGCGCGAGCCACTGACCACGCCATCGTTGACAACACCGAACGAAGTGCTAGAAATCACCGCAGTCGGAAAGCCGAACGACGGGGTGTTGGTCGCGTTCTGCGCTTCGAGTCGCAGTTCGAGATTGCGCTGCTCATCAAACTTGATCCGTTTGCCAACGGTCATATCAAGCTGGAAGTAGGATGGGCCGGTGAAGAAGTTCCTGCCGGTGTTTCCTAATTCACCTGCCGCTGGTGCAAAGAATTGGGCGACCTGTTCGGGCGTGAAGAAGGCGTTTCTGCCGGCGGCATTAAGGAATATGCTTCCCATATCCGGATTGCACCCGTTACAACTGGCCGTCGACTGCAGGACCTGGCTGACAGTATTGATGCCGGCATAAACCGTGAACGGACGACCAGTGTAGAAGCGCACGATACCCGCCAACTCAAAGCCGCCGACTAGCCGATCTACGAATCCATTGGCGTCGCCCAGGAAACGGTGACCTCTACCGAACGGAAGGTCGTATGTAAAGTAGCCCTGCAGCGAATGACGGCGATCGAAGTCCGAGCGGGCAAGATTTTTGCGGCGGTCGCGGATGTCGAAAGGAGTGTTGGCCGTGGATTGCGCATTACCGCGGTTAGCGATGGCGAACGTAGGATCGAAGGAACGCGTATCCGTGGATTTGGCCAGCGTGTAACTGAACTGGTATCCCAGTCCTCCCCTGGAGCGCCGGCTGATCTGCACTTCAAGTGCGTTGTAGCTCGAGATGTCGTTGTTATCGAGGACGTTGACGGCGCCGGAAAATTGTGGGTACGGCTGGAAGAAGAACGGCGAGAAGCCGTTGGCTTGAAAAACCGGGATGGAAGTGTTGCCGGTGCGTACACCCGTATTGACGAATGCGGCCGCGTTGGCCACGGCGCCGGCGTCCACAATGTTAGTAGCGTTGGTCCCATTGGCGATCCTCACTGGCCCCGCAGCTTGTCGCAAGAGCATCTGCGCGCCTGTTTCACCGGTTCGCAGGCGCGTGTCTCCCGCCAGCAGCCGATTCAGCAGGAAGTTCGGATCGACAGAGACGGCGGCGCGAGTGCTCGGATCTTGCAGTTGCTTAAAGGCCTGGAGGAAGCCGTTGTTGTTGATGTCCATTTGATTAACGTCGTAACCACCAAAAAGCTTGCGGCCCTTGCGACCGATGTAGTTGACCTCGACGACATTGCCATTGCCGATCTCGCGCTGGAAGCTAACTCCATATTGATGAGTACGCGGGTAGCTCAAATCAGGATCGACCACGGTTAGCGTATTGACGCTGAAAGCGGGCGGCTGGCGAAACTGCTTCGGGGTCACATCGTTCGAGTTCAGCACGGGCAGGCCATTGCGCAGCAAAGCGTTGTTGGCGCCGCCAAAGATAGGATCAGTAGCCCGCACAGTAATGCCGCGCGTTAGGCCCGGAGCGCTTTGGAAGATGAACGACGAAAAGACGAAAGTGTTCGTGCGGTCATAGGCGAGGCGATAGTTGGCTCGGATCGAAGTCTTGCCATCGCCGAACGGGTCGTAAGCGATTCCGACCGACGGCGCAAACTGCCGGTATTGATCCTTGTAGAGTTTACCTTCCACGAAGTTCAGCTGGTTCGTCGCGGCCTCCCCGACGCGGACGGGACGATCCGGGTGCAGAATAATGTCGTTTGGAGCGCGCGGACTCAGGCGAACCTCCCACCGGAGACCGTAGTCGATCGTCAGGTTGGGGCGCAGTTTCCATGAGTCCTGGCCATAGAAGTCCAACTCGGGATAGCGCGCGTCATAGAGAAAGCGTGTGCCCGCCGGGCCAAAGGCGCTGCCATCGTCGTTGGCGACGAAGCCCTGCGAGATGGAGCCGATACGACCGAGCATGTCATTGACGAAGCTCTCCAACCGCGCGCGATCCGTCGAATTGATGCCGGTCGTGCCCGAGATCGTACCGAACGAGGCGGGCACTGCGTTATTCGAAGTGCTGAGCAGCACGGTTTCACGAGTGTTGGTGCCCGCCACTGAACTGCGGTCGTCCACGTGCTGCTGGAAGCGAAGGTTAGTGCCAAACTTGAACGTGTGTGCGCCCCGCGCGTAGCTGAGGTTATCGACATACTGGCGGATCGTAATCTTGCGAGCATTGTTAACCGTTGGAGCTGCGTTAAGCGGATCGGTAACAAGGTTCAGAATTACAGGCGAATTGCTGCTCGCATTAGGATCGGGATTATTGAAGCTGAAAGTGAAGCGATTGAAACCGGCGACAAACTCGTTGATGAGAGTCGGGGTGATCGTTGCGCGATAGCTGACCGCGAGATTGCGTGGGGAGCGGAAGGTGTCGACGATATTTGGCAGGCCGGGGAAAGCCCTCAATCCACCGTTGGCATTATCACCGAGAGTATTCTGTGCTCCGTGTGAGTAGCGTACGTAGATTGCATGGCGGTCATTAAAATTGTGGTCGATCTTGGTAGTGAAGTCGTATTGCCGCTCGCTCTGCGGTGCAACGAAAGTGAAACCGGAAGTGTTCAAACCGTCGCCCAGAGTAAAGTTGTTCGGCAGCGGCGTTAGGCCGATGAGTCGCAGAGTAGTCGGATCAAGGCTGAGCGGAATATTCGGATTGTTGGAGACGTTGAATGTTGCAATACAGCTAGTCGTCACGCTTCCGCCGCATGCGGGGAAACGCGGGTTTCCGCTGCTGTCAATCGATGGAGTGGTCGCAAGGGTGTTGCCGTTCTGTCCTCCGACCACGTAACGAAACTGTCCCGCGCGCGCCTGCGGCGTGTAGACTGTGCGGTTTCTCAGGATGGTCTGGCTGGTCCGTAAGAGTTGCAGATTGACGAAGAAGAACGTCTTATTCTTCCCGTTGTAGACGACGTCGCCGCCCTCACCGAAACGAGGTAAATAGACCGGGCCACCTACGGAACCCCCAAAAATGTGCTGCACGAACTGCGGTTTGCCGGTGGGCACGCGCCGACCGTTGACGAGTATTGTGTTGATGGTGTTCTCATACTCGTTCGCATGAAAACGCGGAGTCTGGTAAAACTCAAAGAGGTTACCGTGAAATTCGTTCGTCCCGCTTTTGGTAACCAGACTCACCTGCGCACCGGATGAACGCCCGAGTTCCGCAGTAAAGTTGCCGGTAACTACCTGGAACTGAGAGAGCGAGTCAGGGTTCGTGCGAATCGGCGTAAAATTGGAGCCCCCGGCGGTCGTATCGTTTATATCAATCCCATCGAGCGTGAAGTTGAAGGCGCGATCGCGCGCCCCATGAACGTGAACGCCGCCACCCGTGTTGGCATCAGGAGCGACGCCGGGTTGAAAGAGGATGAAGCTAAGAGGGTTGCGCCCGCGGGTCCCGACAATCGGTAGCGCTTCCAGCGTATGCTCTTCGACCGTATTGCCAAAGTTACCGGAGCTGCTGGTTTGCACGACCTCAGCCGCGGCGGTGACCTGCACTACTTCTGAAACGGCACCCACCTCAAGAGTGACATTTATTGTTGCGGGTTGGTTAACGTTCGCCGCATTATCAGTCGAAACAAATTTCTTGAATCCTGGCTTTTCAACGGTAACTGTATAAACGCCAACCTGCACAGAATCGAAGACGTAGTTTCCAGTGCCCGTCGTTTCTGTCGTAAGAGAGCCCTGCGTCGCCTCATTCGTGAGGGTCACCTGCGCTCCGGGCACGGCCGCACCTTGCGGATCGGAAACCGTCCCCGTCACGCGAGATGCGGTTCCCTGGCCCAGGGCCACGGAACCAGCGCAGAGGAATACCAGAATTGAAAGCAAAAGAGTAGGGGTGCTTTTTCTCATCTTCGAAACTCCTTAATCAACAGATGGGTTTGGGGCTACCGAAACAAGAACACAAACAGCGGTGATCACGATTTCTCGGGATAACTGGCCGGTCACTCGTCTCCAATGAAATAGATAGGGAGCCTGCATACAGAATTCTCCTCCTGCAGCGAGCTGATCTTTCGCTTGAAGTAGGTAGGCGGAACTGACTAACGCCCAAATGACTGCCGAGGCCCGCGATTATACGGGCGGTTGCGGAATAATGGCAGCTAAAGATTCTTATTATTTCGATAAGAGTAACTAATGGTAACCGTTTCGGTCATCGAAGCCCTTGGGCCGGTAGCGCGTAGTGAGAAGGCAGCTATCTAAACCGAAGTGGATTCAGCGTTTCCTAAGGCAAAATGTTCAGAAAGAACTTGACTCAAGTTTCCCTAGTTATATACTGCGCACATTCAGAGGTTGTCGCGGCATCGTTGGGATTCAACGTTCAGCATCAGCTTAATCGGGCAAAGTCCGCCGAATAGTTGGACCCCACTCACCGTTTTTCAGTAAACAATTGTTTGCAACTTGTCGAGCCAGGCTAAAACCAACCTGCTCGATTTCAACCTTCCTGGAGGAGCCCCGCCATGTTCACATCGACACGCTTGTTCTCTGTTTTGTTCGTACTGCTTGCCTTAACAGTCGTCTCAATATCGGGTCAGACGAGTAACTCAAGTATCACCGGTCGGGTTGTCGACTCGCGTGAAGCGATCGTCCCGGGTGCAACCGTCACGGCAACCAATGAAGCCACCGGTGTCAGCCAAACTCAGACTACTAATGACGCCGGCGTTTACGCCTTTCCCTCATTGCCGGTAGGAGACTACACAGTCACCGTGGAGCAGACCGGATTCAAGAGATTCCAGAAGACTCACAACGCTCTAACCGTAGGAACACCGTTAGCTGTTGACGCTGTTCTAGAAGTCGGATTGGTCTCGGAGGTGGTCACCGTCCAGGGCGGAGCGGAACAACTGCAAACCGCCAATGCAACGATTGGAAATGTGGTCGAGCGCGCAGCTATCGAGGCATTGCCCCTGAACGGCCGCAACCCTTTGACACTAATCCTGCAGGAACCGGGCGTAGTGCAGCGTTCCTCGGGCGCGCTGGGGTCAGGAGTTCATGTCAATGGCGCCCGCGACCGCGCTTACGACGTGACGATCGATGGTATCGATGCCAACGAATCCTCCGTACCTAATCCCACCAGCAACCTCTATCGTCTCAATCCTGATAACGTTCAGGAGTTTAAGGTGACAACTAACAACGCCACCGCCGAAGTGGGCCGGAACAGCGGCGCGAGTATCAGCCTGGCAACGCGTAGTGGAGGCAATCAGGTTCACGGCACGGTCTTCTATTTCCTTCGTAACGATGCGCTCAACTCCAGCGAGTTTTACCTCAACGCCCAGAGCCTGCCCAAGCCGCTGATAAAGATGCACCAGTACGGCTTCGAACTGAACGGACCTATTAAGAAAAACAAGACCTTCTTCTTCGGCAGCTATCAGGGGACCCAGGTCAACTTTACTCAGCCGGTCGATCAAACTTTCGGCATTCCCTTCGTCTACACCCGGACAGCTCTTTCTGGAATCTTCCGTTACTTTGTAAGAGATCCGAAAGTCGAATTCCGGATTAACGGTCAGCTGATCACTGGCAACTCACCGCTCTTGGTTGACCCCCGGACGGGCGCACTGCGTGCTGACGTCCCGCTTTGTGCCGGCGCCGTGGCCACCAATTGCGTTGCCAGTTACAACATCTTCGCCAGAGATCCGCTGGGTCGCGGAGCAGACTCTGTGGTCCTCCCGGATCTCCTGGCCCGTCCCGCTCCCAATTCCTTCGTGGGCACGACCAGCGACGGATTGAATATCGGTTCTTACTTGTGGAACCCGCCGACGCAGATTAAAGGCCCGGCAATCAACGTTCGCATCGATCACAATTTCAATGAAAACAACAGCGTGTTTGTGCGCTGGCTGCAGTCGGAATATGACACCTTGAAGGGCGACCCGCTGAACGGCCGGCCACAGTTGTTCCCCGGATTTGCGCCACTCGGCGAAGTGTTTCGCGATACCAAGAACCTGGCAATCAACTACCGGCGCGTCTTTAGCCCGCGCGTGGTTAATTCTTTTACCGCGGGCTTCTCGCGCTTTGTTTTCTTATTTAGCCAGGGAGAGGCCAACCCCAAGTGGCCTGATGTTCCGTCTTTCGACTTTCCCAACATCAGCGAGCCTTACAACAACACTCCGCGAACGTTCCGCGCAGTGACGACTCCCCAGTTCAATGACCAGCTCTCGATGGTGCGGGGAAATCATGTGCTTGGCTTCGGGCTGAATGTCCGCTTCTATCGCCACGTGGACCAGCGCGGTCAGCCAGGTGGTATTAACGTAACGCCGTCGGTCACCTTCGCCGGGAGCAACCGTAACCCGCCCGGATTTACGACGGCGCTCTTACCCACAACATTCCAGGCTACCTCCGCCTCCAATCCCAATGGCCGGGCGGGCATTAGCAGCACCGACAACACAATCCTGCTCAGCCAGATCAACACACTGCTTGGTATTCCAGCCCGAATCAGCCAGACGTTCCTCGGAGATCTAAACGCCGATGCTTTCCTGCCATACAAAACCGGCGATAAGATCACGCTCTGGGGTGAGAAGCATGTGCTTGACCAGTACAACTTTTACTTGCAGGACGAGTGGAAATTCCGTCCAAACGTGACCTTCAATTACGGACTGCGCACGGAGATTAACCCCGCGCCCAGTACCCCGGGACGCGTCTATGTTCCGACCACTCCAATTGTCGGAACCGGCAGTTTAGTAACTTTTGCCAAGGCTGACAGTTGGTTTGAGCGCAATAACGTGACCTTTGGCCCACGGCTCGCTCTCGCCTGGAGTCCGGAATGGAAGAATGGCTTTTTCCATGGTCTCTTTGGCGACCCCGGGAAGAGCGTGGTTCGCATTGGTTACGGCCTGGCATTCGATCCCATCAATACATTCATGGTTACGGCGGTAGCCGGTCGCCCCCCGGGTTTGATAACTTCATGCACCTACACACTTAATCAGAACGATCCGCAACCGGCAGCGGCGCCTGGATGCTCCACGCCGGCCAATCTAAGAATAGCCGCCGGCTTTCCCCTTCAATTACCGGCCCCAACCACAAAGCCTTCGTCATTCCTAACCCCGGTGACGCAGTTCTATACAAACTCGCCGACGCTCATTACATTCGATCCAAAGTTCAAGCTTCCCACGGTGCATCAATGGAGCTTGAGTCTACAACGCGAGTTGCCGATGGGGTTTGTGATGCAGGCCTCTTACGTTGGTCGACGCGGTATCCGATTGATGCGCATGTATGACATCAATCAGATCAGCGGCGAGCCGATCCTTCCTTCGTTTCTCATCATGAAGAGCAATGTTGATAAAGGCTGCAACGCCAGCGGCAGCGGTTGTCCGACGGGTGTCACCGGCACCCCGGTTCCGCTCGTAACGGGTGGCTTTATGACCGCCGCGCAAGTTGATGCCTCGGCAGCCCGAACAGAAATCAACGGGAACGCCCTCGGTGCCTTTGCCGAGCGGGTTGAGAATTCCACACTGGCCCTGAAGCTGAGACCGAATCAGCAATTCAATCGCATCACCTACATTGATTCGGGTGGCAATTCCTGGTACAACGCCGCGCAGTTCACTCTGCGCCGCCGTTTCTCCAGAGGCTTTGGTTTTAACCTGGCCTATACATTCGGCAAGTCTATTGACGACGGCTCAATTGATCCGGTCGGCGCCTCCTCCGGCGGCGGACTATCTACTACGACGTCACGCGCCCCGGTGGACATACGTAACTATCATCTGGAACACGCCCGCTCGGATTTTGATCGGACGCACGCTTTCGCGATCAATTCTGTCTGGCAACTTCCGGTAGGCCGCGGGAAGAGGTTTCTGAACATCAACAATGGCCCCTTCAACCAGCTATTTGGGGGCTGGAGTCTTAGCGGAATCTACACCTTCTATACCGGCGAACCATTCAGCATCTCGAGCGGCCAAAGGACCAGCAACAACGCGCACACTTCGCGGGCTCTGGTTCTCGATCCCAACGTCAGAGCGCACTTGCAGGAGCTTCCCAACCAAAATTTCGCCGGTCCGATCTACTTCCCTAACAACAGCGCCTTCGCGCTGCCACCTCCTGGAAGTAATGGAGCTGGCCGCAACCTGTACACCGCTGCAAACTACTGGAACCTTGATCTTGGACTGACAAAAAGCTTCTCCGTGACCGAGCGTATGAAGTTGCAGTTCCGAGCAGAGTTCTTCAATGCATTCAACCATCCAAACTTCGACAACCCGCGCGATGCTTCGGTGGGTTCGCCGACTTTCACTACGGACGCATTTGCCCAGGCCTGCTGCGCCACAGTCGCTCCTCCTTCAACCCAGACAATCATTCAGACTGGAGAAGCGGGTCGCGTGATACAGTTTGCGCTGAAGCTACAGTTCTAGGGTGTCAATAATTGGAGACGAAAAAGAGGCGTCCAACCGGGCGCCTCTTTCTCGTGAGAATCTGAAGTCAGAGATCAGAGCCAGTGGTCGCAGGCCTTTCTGCAGAACCTGCCGTGTTTGTGCCACCTGCGAAGCAGGTCGATCTTTACGCCGGAGGCGTTTGAGATAGTAGCCGGTGGTCCGCAGACCACCGGATCACCGTCTCAACCAAACCGCACGCTGAAGGCGTGCAAGAATTCTGGCACCCCTCCGGGGTGGGAAGAGTATCAACTCGTGATCCGGTGTCCGCAGACCACTGGATCACCGTCTCAACCAAACCGCAATCTGCGGGTTTTACCCAGTCACATACGCGGCAGTCACACCGTCGAGAAATGTCCACAGCGCTTTGGCCGATTCCTTCGCAACTTCCACTGCCCTTCTTTGTTCTTCCTCACTCTTGCACTGCTCGCCCAGGATCTGCTTTTCGGTTTGCTGGTGAAGAACGTCGATGCCCTCATGGACTCGAAAGAATGAGACAGCCCGCTCATCTTCCATTCCGTAGAAATCTCTTAATCCTTCGCGCTTGGTGCGAGCGACTTCGGGAATCTGCGACTCGTAGGCATAGAGGGCCGCTAAGCCATCGCGGTAATTCTCGCTTGCGGTAAGCGATTTCAAACGGGATACCGAATCTGTGGTTGAAGGTAGCAGTTTGGCGTCCCTGACATCTGCGCGGGCGACGCCGAGACCTTCGGCAAACCGCATCCACAGTTCCGGGTGGTTCTCCTCTCCCCGCTCTTCTTCGATAAGGTTCTCCAGCAGCTCTTGCCTGATTTGCAAGTCGTCACAATTTGAATGGACCGCGCTTACGTAAGTTGGGAAAGCCCGAACGTGTGCGTAATACTGTTTCGCATATTCTCCCAGCACCGATTTACTTAACCTACCCTCAGTCCACGCCACATAAAATGGGTGCTTGAGCATCGAATACTCCATGATTGCGTCGCGCAAGTCGCTTTCAAACTGCGTGGTCGCCGAAAGTTGGTTTGTGCTTGTCATTGTATCCTCCGAGTTGGTTAAGCTTTGTAGAATTTGGAGCGGGATTGTAACTGCTGAGATCCGGCCTGACTAGAAGAATCTGCGGCGCGTAAGTTGTGAGAACTTCTCTGTGCGTCCTCTCTGTTCTCTGTGACTCTGTGGTAGCAAAATCTCAGAAAAGGCTCACCACGGAGACACAGGGAACACAGAGGAGGCACAGAGATTTATGAGCTAGTAAAGCAAGAACCGGGAACGCGTCTTGCGAAACTCTTCCAGCTTTGCCGCCCAGGAACGCGTGATCTGTTCCGTCGAGTCACCGTTCTTCAGTTTTTCAAGCGTATCCGAATTCACCAGCAGGCGCAGGTACGCGTCGGCTTTCCACTGGGCAGGATAAAGTTTGCGCAAGGCCACCGCGATCTCCAGTCCATTCGTAACCGGATGGAACCGGGCGCGGTCAGTAACTATAACGTTGATGCCGGCACATTCCTCGTCTTTGAAGACTGAACTGCGGGGCGTGAAGCGGACGGGAACAAAACGAACGCCGGCAATCCTCCGGCTGTTCAGATAAGCGGCCAGCTCCTGCCCATCAATCCATGGCGCGCCGATAACTTCAAAGGGCGTGTCCGTACCACGGCCCACTGATACATTCGTAGTTTCAAGCAGCCCAACACCCGGATAGAGTGTGGCCTCGGTGAGACTGCGCATGTTTGGCGACGGGTTAATCCAGGTGAGATTCGTCTCGTCGAGCCACATTCCCCGTTGCCATCCCTCCATCTTGATGACGTGAAGCTTGCAACCTATCCGGCGGTCCTCATTAAAGAGTTGGGCCAACTCTCCCAGCGTCATTCCATGTCGCACTGGAATCGTGTGGTAAGCCGTGAATGAAAGTTTGTCCGCGTCGGCAACCGGCCCTTCCATCTCAAGACCCCCAATCGGATTCGGCCGGTCGAGAACGAAGACCGGCAGCTGAGCTTTCGCTGCTTCTTCCATCACCAGCCCAACCGTGGAGATGTAGGTGTAAAAACGCGCGCCGATGTCCTGAATATCAAACACCAGCGCGTCAAGGTCCTTCAGTTGTTCGGGCTTTGGTCTTCGGGTTTCTCCGTACAACGAATAAATGGGCAGGCCAGTCTGCTCGTCTTTGGAGTCGGAGATCTTCTCGTCTGCCAGCCCTCGAATCCCATGTTCCGGTGAAAACAAGGCGACCAGTTTTACTCCCGGCGCTTTGTGTAAAACATCGATGGTCGTATGGCCGGCCCGGTCGCGGCCGGTGTGATTGGTTACCAGTCCGACACGCAATCCGGCCAGCTGCTTGAAGCCGTCACGCTCGAGCACGTCGATGCCTGTCAAAACTCTCGCGCCGGTGGTGTTGCCGGCAGCCATTGCCAGCGCTTGTTCGCGCGACAGAGTAAAGCGGCCGAGGTCACCATTTAGTTGTTGGTAATATTCAGACAATTCCTGCCGGGCACGTGTGACTACTGCTGTGTCAGTGACCGCCCCGGCTACAATTGAGGCCACTCGGCCACGCAAAGGACCAACGTCGCCTTTGCCGTCCGGATGCACCCGGTTGCTCAGAAACACGACGAACATTTTGCTGGCTGGATCGATCCATAGCGAGGTGCCGGTGAAACCTGTGTGACCGAAAGAGCCGAGAGGAAAAAGGTCACCGCGGTTGGTTGAAAAGCTTGTGTTCATGTCCCAGCCCAGACCGCGAGACCAGCCGGCGTCGGAAACGAGGCGCGGTCGAGTCATCTCTGAGACAGTGAGCGGCGCCAGAATTCGAACCCCGCGATAGATGCCGCCGTTGAGAATCATCTGGCAGTAAACAGCCAGATCGTCGGCGGTCGAAAACAGTCCAGCGTGGCCGGCGATGCCATTCATTCGATAGGAAGTGGGATCGTGAACCTCACCCCTTAGCCACTTGTCCGCATCTTCGCCGGCGTTTTCCGGCGCGTCTCCGAGATAGCTCAGTTGGCCCTTTCGTTTCTCGGTGGGCGCGGTACGTGAGCGCTGACCTATAGGAGGACGAAATTGCGTGTTAC
>Ga0070699_100004399_pt1 | contig 12456 bp, 10 predicted proteins | sample KBSK1503metaG_FD_65473 | JGI IMG/M metagenome (GOLD analysis project Ga0070699, IMG submission 65473) | Corn, switchgrass and miscanthus rhizosphere microbial communities from Kellogg Biological Station, Michigan, USA - KBS K1-50-3 metaG | ecosystem: Host-associated > Plants > Roots >...
GGTCTGCTCGCGGAATCGCTTCCCATAATTACCAGACCTGCTATACTTTCCCCGCATTTGACTGTTCGCCAGCTCCGGCTTTTCAAGCGCGGCTAACCAGCCTCTGCTTTTCCGCCGAAGTCAGCCACACTCAGATAGCTCACTCAGAGGCAATTCGCTTGAAGAACATCTTTGTTGGGAACCTCGACTTCAACACCTCGGAAGACGAACTGCGCCATCTCTTCGAGGTCTACGGGCAGGTGGACCGCGTCAGTATCATGACCGACCGGGAGACCGGGCGTTCGCGCGGGTTCGGTTTTGTGGAGATGGCCAACGCGGAAGAAGGAGAGAAGGCCATCGCTGGTCTCAACGGCAGCCAACTGGGCGGGCGAACGCTGAACGTAAACGAGGCGCGTCCCAAGGTGGAGCGCAGCGGCGGGGGCGGCAGGGATCGTGGCGGTCGCGGAGGTGGTGGCGGCCGGGGCCGCTGGTAACTAATGCAGTCAGCGCCGCATCCATTAGCAATCTGCTCTTGACCACCCGCAGTGCTGAGCCTGAAATCAGGTCGCGTGTGTCGGAAGTCAGGTTCCGTAGACCTTAGCCCAAGAACTCTGCCCTGTTCCGCCGACCCGGGACAGGCTGAGCCCCCAGCGCTCAATTGATAGGGCAAAGCTCCCGATGTAAACTGTATTCTGCGCGCCCGTAGCTCAGCTGGATAGAGCGATTGCCTCCGGAGCAATAGGTCGGGAGTTCGAATCTCTCCGGGCGCGCCAGACTTCAACAGCTTACAGATTCCACCCTTCCTCGCGTGTGCAGAACGTGTGCGTATATCTGTCTATGCTCGCTCCACGCCCCATTGAATCGAGCGCGATACGCTGGGTCCACACGCGGACTCTCTTGCGGATGCAGCGACTCCCAATTGGCCGCCATCTCCCAAATCAGATCCTTCAGCTTATCGACGCGCACGCCGATGAGCCGCAGCGGCTCAGGAAAATCGCCCGTGCCAAGGTTCTGCAGCAAGACAGAAAGCGGATTCTGGACTAGTGGCCGCCGACTCTTCCTCAATCGGTTGTGTCCGAGTAGGCCGTCATCCGACCGGAATCGGGGAGTGGGGTCCAAGTGACTTACCAGAAGAGGACTTCTGGCTCGCGTCAATCCGCCTTGTTTCCTCCACGTTACTTTCGGGTTTCAGCCCCCCATCTGTCAGTACCGTTGTTATCCGCATAGGTGCAGAATTCCCCAAGCATGAATTTCAGCGCCCGCTCTCGACTTGCGATCCTCGCTGTACTCGGTGTTGTGGCTGCCGCTGCACCGAGGTCGAAGCAGCCTGAATGGCATGTCAGTAGTGTGAAGGCAAGGATAGTGATCAATCCTGACTCGTCCCTGCTGGTTGATGAGGCTCAAATCATCCCTGAAAGCTCCGACCCCAACTTTGGCCTGCGTTGCGAAATTCCGATTGGAGAATGTTTCGCAGGTCGCCATCGACGAAGTGTGGTCGGCCCTACGGTTTCGGCCACTGGAGATGTGAAGTCACCCAAATAGATGCAGGCGAAGAATCGAGCGGCCATGTTCAGTCATCGAAAAAGAAGGCAGTGGAGTGGAGTGTGAAACGTTGCTGAAGCACCTGAAGAAACTCGGAGATGAGATTTCCACGTGGCCAAGTGTCTCGGTTCACCCACACCGTTTTGGAGGCAAGGAATTCCGTTTCGGAAGCGCAGAAGTCGGCCACATCCATACTGGCGGGGGTCGTTGACATTCCTTTTCCCCGCTCAGAAACTCGATGGCGAGTGAGGGTAGCTCGCTAATGTTCACCCTGTCCAGATACCGATTTCGAGTTCGTCCACTACAATCCCGGCAGGGTCTCGGACGGTAGGAACCCTTCGACGAACTTCCTATCGTCCTGCCTTCTGATGGCCTCCGTCAATTTGCCCGCAGCCAGTGCGGAGCGCAGGCTTTCAGTGCGTTCGTGTTGGACTGATAGCTCTGCTCAATCGTCGCATCAGATCGGGGTTGTTGATCCAGGCTTCGACAAGTTTCAGCGCGACGCTCCACGGATGTAGTGGGGCTTGGTGGCTCACATCGGCCTTGCAGGACGATGGGGGCATCTGCTATCCATGTCCGGTCTATGGACGAACTCACGGAAGCTGACGTCCGGAAGATTGAGCAGATCCATTCAAGCTGGATCGAGTTCGAAGTCGCTGGAGAGGATCACAACTTGATGGCGTTGTGCGCTGATGACCTCGAGTTGTGGCCGCCTGACGCGCGGCCGCTGCTTGGACGCGCGGCGGTTTCGGCGCAGATGGCGCCTGGGACGAAGAGAATTCACTGCATTGAGATTATCGATCGTCGTATTCGAGGTTCAAACGCGGTTGCCTACTTGACCGCAAGCTACAAAACTACGTTTTCCTCGGCGGAAGACTCCACCCCTAAACAAGCCCTCGGAAGCCATCTGTGGATACTACGAAAGCGGGCCGGTACGTGGGTTGTCACTCTCGTGAGCTGGTCATTGTGGGGCCGTGCCGCCGTTTCCGGGGGTTATCAGCCGCCTCGGGCCACGTCCTGAAAACCGCCGTTTCTTTAAGAAAAATGAACTGGTCCTAAACGTAACCGTTTTGGAGAGAATCACAGGCGCAGCGTAGTGGTGATAGCCGGTTTCAGTCATCGGCCTTGCGGCATTGCCCTCAGGCTACTTGTTTGCGGAAAGCAGCGACCGCCTCCCCGTCGTTCCCGTACACCTTGAGTATTGTGTCTAGCTTTGTGCCTCGAAGCACATCATTGACACGCTTGCTTGGAGAGACCAGCTTGAGTTCGCCACCTCGGTTTTTCGCGGAGACAGAGAGTCCAACGAGGATACCGAGTCCTCCGCTGTCGATGTAATGCACCCCCTTCAGGTTAACAACAATTTTCGGGCTTCCCGCGAGCATCTTTCCGACTCTTTCCCGCAGGACTGCGCCCTCATCGCCAAACACGATGCGACCGTCGCAACGAAGGACGAACACGTCTCCCGATATCTCCGTCTGGACTCTTAGGGGCATTCCAATACTGCTCCGAATTCACAACGATACTGCAGAATTTAGTCGGGTGTAGTCAAGAGTGCCCGAAAATAACGCTTTCGACCCAGTTCTACAAATGGTTTCCGCGGCATCAGAAACCGCGAAGCCACGAGGTACACATGCTTCGGTGTGTGCCGCCCTTCGCGATGTCTAAAAGCTCCGCCCGCCCCGATCATCCCCGGCCTGCGTTCGGGATCAAATCACGCCTGTGAAATCTCTGCTTTTACTAAAGACATACGAGGGAATACACTAGCCGCTATTTTCTGGGCCGTCCGCGAGGCAAGCAAAGCAGCATTCCTTTCAAGAAAGGGAGGAGGCTAACTATGTGTTCCCGATTGCTCCCACTTTTTGTATTCTCGTTGGCTACCAGCGCACTGTTTGCGCAGTCCACGCCCCCGTCACCAGACCATGAACCATCGGTCCAATCCCTACTTGACCGTATCCAACAGTTGGAGAAACGGATCAGCGAACTTGAGAGCCACGAACGCAAAGAGGCGGCAGGCCAGACCGTCAGTTCAGATTCGCCGGTCGTGAGTGACAGCAAACCGGCGCAGGGTAGCGCCACGCCCACACAGGTGCCGCACCCTGAGCATGCGGCCAGCCCGACGACAGTTAGGGAGGCGGAAGTCCATTACCCTTCCCTGCAAATCAGGGGATTCGGGGACGTGGACTTCTCGGCGACGGACCAGAAAGGTTCGACGAGCGGCTTCAATCTGGGGCAATTCGTGCTGCACTTTGCTTCGCCGCTGTCCGAGAAAGTCAGCTATTTCGCTGAAGTCAGCTTCACGGCGCAGCCGACGGGGTACGACCTGAACCTAGAACGCACCATCATTCGCTACGACTACAACGACTACTTCAAGGCGTCGTTTGGCAAGTATCACACCCCGGTGAGTTATTGGAACACTGCGTTCCATCACGGGGCATGGCTGCAGACGACGATTAGCCGGCCGGAGATGGTCAAGATTGGGGGAACGTTCATTCCCATTCATTTCGTAGGTTTACAAGCCGAAGGGAACATCCCCTCGGGTGGCCTGGGCCTGGGCTACAACCTGGGACTGGGCAACGGCCGGTCCTCCAACTTCAGCAAAGCCGGGGACAGCGGCGATTCCAATAACAACCGTGCCTGGGTGGCCAATCTATTTGCCCGGCCTGCCCGGCTCTATGGCCTGCAGTTTGGTGGCTCGTATTATCACGACAAGCTCACTCCGCAACCAGGAGTAAACTTCGACGAGTGGATCGCCTCCGCCCACGTGGTTTGGACCAAGCAACACCCCGAATTGCTCACAGAATTTGCAAATGTTCATCACCGGGATTTGCAAACGTCGCAGACATTCAACACCACGGCATACTATGTGCAACTGGCGTACCGGCTTGCCTGGCAGGAAAATAAATGGAAGCCGTATTATCGCTTCGAGTATATTCATAGGCCGAACGTCGAACCGGTTTGGGACTTCCCGGAGACGCCAAGCACGGTAGACCTGGTGGGTTCGACGGTTGGGGTGAGATACGACATTACGAACTATGCCGCATTCAAGGGCGAGTATCGAAACAGTCGTCACGGGGTAGGCGAACCTCGTGTCAACGGGGCATTTTTCCAGACTGCGTTCACCTTCTAAGGGCGCCATGAGGGCTTATTGGAAACCCGCGTGCGGAGGCTTGCTCCTGGGCTGGATATGCCTATGCTGCCTGCAAATTGCAGCAGCGCAGGGCCGCGAGGTTGATGTGGCGGTGGTGGTCCACTCCGATACGCCGGTGAGCAATCTGACGCTGGCCGAGGTGCGCAAAGTATTTCTCGGTGAACGGCAATACTGGAGCGCCAATCTTCCAGTAGTTCTGCTAATCCGCGCCCCGGTGGCGCGAGAACGCAACGTGGTGCTGAAGACCATCTATCAGATGTCGGAGTCCCAGTTCAAACAGTACTGGATCGCAAAAATCTTTCGTGCGGAAGCGGCTTCCGCTCCCAAGGTGGTCTACTCCAACGACATGGCCAATGAATTGGTGACCGCCATTCCAGGTGCGATCGCCTTCGTCGATGCTCGAGATGTGCGGCCGGAAACCAAGGTGATTCGAGTGGATGGTCGGCTGCCCGGGGAAGCGGGCTATGCACTACGATGATGGGGGTGGCTAGGCGGGTCACTGGGGCATGGCCAAGCGCTGCAGTAACTGCTGAAATCGTGGATCGGAGCGGATCTCGTCGAAAGCAGGCTCGACCTTCAGATAAGTCAGCTGGCTATCGCGTTCGTTAAAGGCTTGCTCCAGCCAAGCCAGGGTTTGATCTTTCTCCTGCAGCCGGGCATGTATTTGCGCGATGTTGTACGGGGAAACGTAGCGCTGTCTGGAAACTTCTTTTAACCCTTCAAGTGAGCTTTGCAGCACTCCTGCGTAGCCGGATTTGCGATAGTCCTCGCCGATGGCCGCGGCAAGGTCGGGATTGCCTGAAAGGGTCAAGACCTTTTGGCGCTCGCCAATGGCCTCCCTGTACATGCCGCTTTGGGCATAAGCCGCCTCGAGGGCATGCTGTGCGGGTACGAAGTTTGGATCCAGATCGAGCGTCTTTTTCAGTTGTTGTATGGCGGGCTCGTATTGCCGGGCAAAATAGAGCTGCAGTCCGACGCTGGTATTGATGGGCAGGGAGAGGGGGTCGAGGTCTTGTGCCTTCTTCAGTTCGACCCTGGCTTCTTCCAGGCGGCCCAACCTGATCAGAAAATCGCCGTACCATTGGCGAGCGGTGGCGGAATTGGGGTCAAGCTGAAGGGCGCGTTTGAATTCAGTTTCAGCGCCCAGCCAATCCCAGTCGTAAGCTTCCCGAACTAGAGCCAGAGAAACGTGCGCCTCAGGCAGCATGTCGTCGATCTTGAGAGCCTGCATGGCTGCCGATTTAGCGTTTTGCCGCACTCGCTTAGGGGCAACGTAGCCGGAATCACCCAGGAAATTATAGGCACCAGCGAGACCAGCATAGGCCAGCGCGTAATTCGGATCTCTCTCAACAGCCTGATTGAAATAATCGATGGCCTTGGTGAAGCCTCCTTCAGTCCACTTGTTCCAATAATAAAGACCCTGAAGGTAGAGCTGATAAGCCTCGGGATTCTCAGTGTAGTGCTTGGTTAACTGAGGGGCTTCCTGGCCGGTTAGTTTGGGCCGCAGGTTGTCGTAGATCTCCTTGGAAATGTCTTCCTGGACGCTGAGCAGATCAGCAACTTTGCGGTTGTATTGTTCGCCCCACAATTCCGATCCGTCGGCAACACTGACCAAATCAGTTTGAATCGTCAAAGTATCGCCACGTTGGGCAATGCGTCCCAAAAGCACAGCATCGACATTGAGGTCCTTTCCCACCTTCTTGGCAATGATTTCGCGGCCTTTGTAGCTGAATACTGTGCTGCGGGCCATGACACGCAGATCCGGGATCCGGGAAAGGCTGCTGATAATCCCGTCGGTCACGCCATCTGCTAGATACTCAATATTTGGGTCTGCACCTACATTGACGAAAGGCAGCACGGCCACGGAGTGAATTCGCCGGGATGTAAACCCATTCCAAATTAGCTCTCGCCAGCTGCGCGGAGCCACGGCTACCAGCAGGACGAGCAAGGCGCAAGTCACCGCTGCAATGAGGGCGGACGAGCGCCAGCGAGTTTTGAAGCGTTCCGGCACTGCTAAGGTGGGAACACCAGACGATTCGCTATCCCGCTTGACACGTTTCAGATCGGCACGAAGTTCGGCAGCGGACTGATAGCGCAAGCGGCGGTCTTTTTCCAGCAACTTGGCAATAATCCAGCCGAGGTCCGGGAGGAGATCAGGATTGAGCCGGGTAGCCGGCACGGGCGTGCGATTGAGGATGGCCTCAAAAACGACCGCAGTGGTTCCGGTCCCGAAGGCTAATCGGCCGGTCGCCATTTCATACAACACGGCGCCAAGGGAGAAAAGATCGCTGCGCAAGTCCAGCTCTTCGCCGCGAGCTTGCTCGGGTGACATGTAGGCCACCGTGCCGAGTGCGGTCCCTGTGCTGGTTAAATCCCCTCCTGCGGTCAGGGTAGGGAGATCCGACGCCCCCACCCCTTGGGCGGCAACCCGGCGCGGGCTGGGAACCAGTTTGGCCAACCCGAAATCCAGGACTTTGGCCGGTCCACGCCGGGTGAGGAAAATATTTGCCGGCTTGAGATCGCGATGGATGATTCCAGACTCATGTGCGGCGTCGAGTGCGTCGGCAATCTGGGTGGTGATTTCAAGGATCTGAGTGCTGGCCAGAGGCTTGCCAGTGATTGCGTGCTTTAGGGTGTGGCCTTCCAGGAACTCCATGACGATGAAGGGGTGGCCCTCGGATTCGTCGATCTCGTGAATGGTGCAAATGTTGGGATGGTTGAGGGCCGAGGCAGCCCGGGCCTCGCGCTGAAATCGCTCCAATGCTTGATGGTCGCGGACCAGTTCGGGCGGGAGGAGCTTCAGTGCTACATTCCTACCCAGCCGAAGATCCTGGGCGCGGTATACCACTCCCATGCCCCCGCCGCCCAGATGCTCCTCGACGCGGTAGTGAGAGATGACTTTGCCAACCATAGGCGAACCACGACAATTCCGCCATGTTAGGCGGCTCATCCTAGCAAGTCAACGCGGCAAGCCCCGTGTGGTTTGGCGAAGATGCTCATCTAATGCGGCAATGTGTTAAGTTGGGCGAACAGCCCGAAAGCCACGTCAGCCACGTCTTTCTAGTACACCATGAGATGGTTGCGATTCGAAGTTGCTGTGGCAGAGAGGCACGAGTTCCGACGCGACGGGTTTTGGGCTCTGCAATAGAACGTCACGGCGTGAGTCAAAGGCTCGAGATGGCAGATTCCACTCACGCCGAGATCGCCCTGGAACAATCAGGGCAAATTTTGTGAGTGACTTTCGCTTCAGAGTGCGCTCTCACGTAATACTCAAATGGCTGCCAAGTGCCCCTCTGATCCTGTATCTTTTTGCAAGACAAACAGATTGGCAGGAGCCCCTCTAAAGTGCGAATGTTCGCCAGAGCTGCCTTGAGCTCTTGAAGCGCACGCTCCTTTTCGCCCTCTGCTCGATCACGCGCGGCTAGAGATTTTCCCAACCTCTTGAGGTTACGCCGAAGCTCAAGCTGCGCTTGCACCTGGCGGCTCAGAGCTCTGAGTGCCTCCAACTGCTCTGGGCTCAGCTTCCGAGCCACCCGGTCAATTACGCACAAGGTTCCAAGCGCCTGACCATCCGCCATCAGGGCTGCACCAGCGTAGAAGCGGATTTTAGGTTCAGAAACAACCAAAGGATTCTCCGAAAACCTCTCGTCTTGAGTGGCATCAGGGACGATGAAAACATCTGACTGGAGAATCGCCAAAGCGCAAAAGGCAATGTCGCGCGAGGTCTCGGACACTGAAACACCGACCTTCGATTTGAACCATTGCCGGTCAGCATCTATGAGGCTGATCAGTGCAATCGGAGTTTGGCATACGTAGGAAGCTAATGATGTGAGATCATCGAAGGCTGCTTCTGGCTTCGTATCAAGAATCTCATAGCCGCGAAGTGTCGCAAGTCTTTGCTTCTCGTTTGCTGGTTCGGGCGGAATCATCGCAGGCCTCCGGGGCGGCCGCGTGCCAAAGATACGAGCGACTCTACCGCTATTTACATCAGAATTCAATAAGAGTGTCCCTCTTGGATCGCTTAAGCCCTAGCCTTAGGTCTCGAGATCCCCCCTGAGTGGGCCCAAAGCATGAAGGTTTGACGCGACTAGGGCAAGGTGCCCGCGCGAGAGGAGGCGAAGTGACGGCGCAACAGTTTGGCGAACTGACCTCGCTCCGTCGGTCCAAACCGGACGCTCCCGTTTTCGCCGCAATCTCAGGGCGAAATCCCGCGGCGCAATCTGGATCGGCTTGAGGAGGTCAGGGAAGCGATTTGCGAAAGCCGCGTCTTACTTGTTGCAGCTTTCGCTGATCATCTTCACGCTGGTGACGTGCAGATCGCCAATCTCCTCCTTGCCAGCTGCTTTCTCCATCTTCCCTTCTTTTTTCTCTTCTGCTTTTTCTTTGGCCGCCGATTCGTGGATAGGGGAACCGGTCACGGTCACCTTATGTCCGAGGTGGTCCTCCAGCTTGACAGTTTTGCTGTGGAGTCCCCAGGTCTTGCCGTCTTCTCCGGTGATGGAGAATTCGCCCGGCTCGTCACCTTTCTGCAGGCAACCGGTCACGCTCTGCGTGTGGCCCGCGGGCTTCTGCGCCGTCTTCTCGTCTTTCTTCTCTGGTGCGGCGGTGGCCTGCGCGTGCACGCTGAGCGGGCAAAGGCTCACGAACAGAATGGGAACCAGCCAGTAAGACAATCTCACGATTTTCGCGAACATAATCTGCCTCCTTTAACTGATTTCGGCCTCACGGTTCGTGGCAGCACCGTGGCTTTACCTAGGATTAAGTGAAAGTATACTCGGAATGGACGGGTAGCGGGGCGGCTATGCCGCACAACCTAGCCTGCCGAGCTGCACTCGGCCTGGCTGGGTTAAAGACCTGCCCCACACAAAACGCGGGCGAGGGCGCCCGCGCCACACATTCCGAGAAACTACAAACAGCAAAGCGAGGGCAGGGATGCCGGCGCTACAGCGAACTCATGTTGGCCAGGAACTCGCCGTTTGACTTGGTCTTGCTGAGCTTGTCGATGAGCAGTTCCATGGCTTCCACGGGCGACAGCGGATTCAGAACCTTGCGCAGCACCCAGATGCGGGACAGGTCTTCCCTGGGGATCAGCAGCTCTTCTTTGCGGGTGCCGGAGCGCTGGATGTCGATAGCCGGGAATACGCGCTTATCTACCAGCTTGCGCTCCAGAATGATTTCGGAGTTGCCGGTGCCCTTGAACTCTTCAAAGATCACGTCGTCCATGCGGGAACCGGTGTCGATCAGAGCGGTGGCGATGATGGTCAGCGAGCCGCCTTCTTCGATATTTCGCGCCGAACCGAAGAACCGCTTAGGACGCTGCAGAGCATTCGAATCCACGCCGCCGGAGAGTACCTTGCCGCTGGGCGGAACGATGGTGTTGTAGGCGCGGGCCAGACGAGTGATCGAGTCGAGCAGAATCACCACGTCGCGCTTGTGCTCGACCAAGCGCTTGGCTTTTTCGATCACCATCTCGGCGACCTGCACGTGACGGGCGGCAGGCTCGTCGAAAGTGGAGGAGATGACCTCGCCCTTCACGGAGCGCTGCATGTCGGTGACTTCTTCCGGACGCTCGTCAATCAGCAGGACCATCAGCACCACTTCCGGATGGTTCGTGGTGATGGAGTTGGCGACGTTCTGCAACAGCATGGTTTTGCCGGCACGGGGCGGTGAAACGATCAAACCGCGCTGTCCCTTGCCGAGGGGCGTGAGCAGATCCATGACGCGGGCGCTGACGTTTTCGCGGGCGGTCTCCAGCTTGATGCGCTCCTGCGGATAAAGCGGCGTCAGGTTGTCGAACAGAATTTTGTTGCGGGCTTCGTCCGGCGACTCGAAGTTGACGGCTTCAATCTTGACCAACGCAAAATATTTTTCACCCTCGTGCGGGGGACGGACCTGGCCGCTGATGGTGTCGCCCGTCTTGAGGTCGAATTTGCGGATTTGCGAAGGCGAGACGTAGATATCGTCCGGGCCAGGCAAGTAGTTGTAGTCGGGCGAGCGCAGGAAGCCGTAACCGTCGGGCAGGATTTCCAGCACGCCCTCGGCGAAGATGTGGCCTTCTTTTTCGCTCTGGGCCTGGAGGATCTTGAAGATCAGGTCCTGCTTGCGCAATCCGCTGGCGCCGGGCAGATCCAGAGATCGGGCGATCTTGGTCAGCTCGGTTATGTTTTTTTCTTTGAGTTCTGCAATGGTCATCTAGTCACCTGCGAGGAGATTTTCAAAGGGGGGTACACTTAAAGGGAGAAATTTACTTTTTTGCGCGGGGCTGGCGGCGGGTCTGAGTTACGCAGCCCGCCGTTGTGCCTCGGCAAAGTGTTCCGGTTCGGCAAGAACCGATTGCCGCTCCGAGCTTGCAATCCGCTCCAGGACCTCGTTCATGGTCTCCTGGATTCTTGTGTTGGGCTTGTGAAACTTACGGGTAGCCTTAGAAGCAAGCTGACAAAGCATATACCGGTTCCGCAGAGTATGTAAAGCATCAAAAACGCGATCCGAACGCTTCATGGCTCTTTCTCCTAACCTGGCCACATCCATCTTTGCCGACAGGGCGATTCCCGGCCAGAGTGCTTAAGTAGCTCAATGCAGATGGGTTGTACGGGAAAGCTCCGCTCACTCGTATAGATGCTCTGCCGGGGCCTAAAGTTTCTCTGTTTCTAGATTTGGCCCGATTGTCGGCGGAGTTTCATCAGACGGCCAACTGGCCGATACAGCCCTTGGAACCACTTACCCTATCCGGAAACGGCTGGAACGTCAAGTATTTCTTGCGGTTCACGGGCGATAGTCGCTGACCCGTAAGTCGCTAAAAATAAACGGCATCGACCGTGGTCGTACATTCGGCGACCAATCAGGCCCAGAATGTCCGGTCCAGCGTCCGGTACTGGATGGCTTCGGCGATGTGCTTGGGCTCGATGGCCGCCGCGCCTTCCAAATCGGCGACGGTGCGGGCGACTTTCAGAATACGATCATGGGCACGGGCGGTCAGACCCTGTTGGGTCATGGCCCGCTCCAGCAAGCGCTCGCAGTCGGCCGAAAGATCACAGAAAGCACGCATGTGCCGGGGCGCCATTTGGGCGTTGCAGTAAAGCTTCTCGCGCGAGCAGGAAGAAAATCTCCGCAATTGGATTTCACGGGCGCGCATGACGCGTTCGCGAATCCGGGCTGAGCTCTCTGGTTCGGTGCCCGCGCGCATCTCCTTATAGTTCACCGCTGGTACGTCGATGTGGATATCAATACGGTCCAGCAACGGCCCGGAGATCTTGGCCATGTACCGCTGAATGATCGGCGAGGTGCAATGGCATTCGCGAGTGCGGTCGTTGAAGTAGCCGCACGGACAGGGGTTCATGGCGGCCGCCAGCATGAAGCGCGCGGGAAAGGTGAGCGACATGGAGGCTCGCGCGATACAGACTGTTCCATCCTCGAACGATTGTCAGTGTTGCAATCAAGCCCGGCGACATTCCGCATCGCCAATGTACGGATTTCATACCCACTTACGAAGACTTCAACGCCTAAGCCCCTGAGCAGTGAGCGCTTATCGTCTCTCTGCAGAAAGGGCATCTCGACGAACGCTGAAAACAGGTCGGCTAGGTCGCCAGCGGATACGGAAGGTCCGGCAACTGTCGACGTCGCCTCGATGCCTTGATACGCTTTCAATTCCGCATGCACTCTGGCCAGTTCTTCGTCCCGCTGCCTGCGATCAATGGTTCCGTCAAAGAATGCTTCCAGTATCCGGCCACGCTTCGCGGTGAAGCTTTCGATCTGGCGCTGGATGGCTGTCGCGTCAGAGACACCAATTG
>Ga0070699_100004401_pt1 | contig 12454 bp, 10 predicted proteins | sample KBSK1503metaG_FD_65473 | JGI IMG/M metagenome (GOLD analysis project Ga0070699, IMG submission 65473) | Corn, switchgrass and miscanthus rhizosphere microbial communities from Kellogg Biological Station, Michigan, USA - KBS K1-50-3 metaG | ecosystem: Host-associated > Plants > Roots >...
CACCAGCTCACCGCCTGCTCCGCCTTGATCGTCACCTCGAGGCCCCACGGCGTCGACTTCTTCAGCGCGTCCACGAGCTTCTTCTGCACGTCCACCGGGTCGAGGTCGGGGACGATCCGGATTCCCACCCGCGCCCAGGCCACGTCGACGATGATGTTCCGCGCGTCCTTGCGCGTGCTCGCCTGGATCGCGTTCACCGCGATCGAAGGCTGCCGCCAGTTCGTCTCCCAGGGGTGGCGCCCGCCGAGAAGCTGCACGCCGGGGAGCATCCCGGCCTGCTTGCGGAAGTAGTCGTCGTCCCCGGGCAGCGATTGGATGCTCTTCCGCTCGGCCTCGGTGAGCGGCTTCACCTTCTCGACAATTCCCGGGATGGCGATCGAGCCGTCCGGCTTCGTCAGCGAGGCGAGCATCTTCGCCAACCCCATCACCGGGTCCGGCACCGGCCCGCCCCACATCCCGGAGTGGACGGACTGCTTGAGCCCCCGCACCTCGACGTCCACCGTGACCAGGCCGCGCAGCGCGGTGGTGATCGACGGTAGCCCGGTGTCGAAGTTTCCCGTGTCGGTGAGCACGATCGCGTCGGCCTTGACCAGCTTGGCGTGCTTTTTCAGGAACGCGGCGAGGTGCCCCGAGCCTATCTCCTCCTCGCCCTCGATGATCACCTTCACGTTGAGCGGCAGCGCCCCCGCCCCCTTGAGCCAGGCGTCGACCGCCGAGGTATGGACCACGATCCCCGCCTTGTCGTCCGCCGCGCCGCGGGCGTAGAGGCGACCGTTGCGCTCGGTGGGCTCGAAGGGCGGGCTCTGCCAGGCCTCGGCGTCCCCCGCCGGCTGGACGTCGTGGTGCGCGTAGAGAAGGAGGGTCGGCTTCCCCGGCGCCTTGAGGATCTCCCCGTACGCGTAGGGGTGCGCTCCGTCGACCTCGCGCAGCTGCACGTTCTCGAAGCCGCGCTTTTTCAGGAGCTCGGCGGTGGCCTCGGCGCTGGCGCGCACGTTCTTTGGTTCGAACCCGGCGAAGGAGACGCTGGGGATGCGAACGAGGGTCTTGAGGTCATCCAGATACGCATTCTTCTGCTCGGCGAAGCGCCGAAGGGCTTTGTCGGTGGACATGGCCTAGGCATACCCTTTTTCCGGGCTAAAGGGCGAGCACTTGATCAGACCTTGGCCAAGCCGTTCGCTTGCGGTTAAACACGCGATCCGACATACGGTCTCGCCTGGAGGGATCCGTGAACGCCGCTCCCGAAACACTCCGCAGGAAGGGCAAAGAAGACGAGACCGTCAAAGAGGCCCCCGAGGCCCCCCGCAAGAAAATCAAGGAAATGGAAGTGATGGTCGCCGACGTGATCGTCGAGACGCCCGACACCGCCACCCTGGTCATCTTCACCGGAAACGATCGGCTCGAGTACAAGGCGGGGCACTTTCTCACCATCGATCCAGATCAGTTCATCGCGCTCGACCGCTTCCGCGCGTATCTCGAGGATCAGAAGGGCAAGAAGGAGCCGGCACGGGCGTACTCGCTGACCTCGGCGCCCCACGAGAAGCACATCGCGATCACGATCAAGGAGGAGCAGTACGTCTCCGGCGTCACCAAGTATCCGCCGCTGCTTTCGCCGCTCCTCGTCCGCCGTACGCCGCGGGGCACCCGGATGGTGATCACCGGCTTCACCGGCCCCTACACCTTCCCCGAGGACATCGAGCAGCGCACCGACCACCTGGTGCACGTGGTGGCGGGATCGGGTTCGGTGCCGAACTTCGCGATGCTCAAGGACAACCTGGTCACCGGCAAGAAGCTACGGCACACGTTCATCTACTCGAACAAGACCTGGGAGGACATCGCCTTTCGGGAATCGCTCGATGAGCTGGAGCGCAAGTATCCGGCCCGCCTGCACGTGGTGCACGCGCTCACCCGGCAAAAGGACACGTCGGTCTTCGGGCCGAAGGTCCGGGCGGGGCGGATCTCGGGCGAGCTCCTCCAGGAATTCATCCCCAACCCGGACTCGTGCATCGCCTACGTCTGCGGCCCGGCGATCAGCGTCTGGGACAAGCGCGAAGCGGCGGCCAAGGGCGAGACACCGACGCCGCGTTTCCTCGAGACCGTCATCGAGCAGCTCCATGCACTCGGCGTTTCGAAGGACCGGATCAAGCACGAGTCGTACGGGTGATTCGCCGCGGCATCGCTCCAGCCGGGGACAACATCCTCTGGTCGCGCCGAAGAGAGGTCACCGCTCTGTTTGATGGTCGGCGGCGGCTACGAAGCCGCTCGCGATCATTGTGCTTGATTGGACAGGGCGACCGATCCTGGTAGCGAGGTCGTTCGATTCCTGGTAGTGCGAAACGCGAGGCGCTCGCCTCGCGAACTGTCCAGCGTACATCTGGGAATGGATGATCCGTGAGAGCGGTGCCTCGTGATGGACACGGGGGTCGAGGCACCGCACTTGTCGGGCGAGCCTCATGAAAGGAGATCACGATGAAGCAAGACGCAGCGCCATGCTGTTCGGCTCAGGGGAGGTTCTTATGGCCCTAGCAAACACATCGACCGGTGTGAAGAACGTCGTCCTGGTCCACGGGGGCTTCGTGGACGGATCCGGTTGGGAGGGAGTCTACAAGACGCTGAAGAAAGACGGCTACGCGGTCGTGGTTGTACAGAATCCTACCAAGTCGCTGGCCGATGACGTGGCAGTCACGAAACGGGCAATTGCTACGCTGAACGGCCCGGTGATTCTCGTCGGCCACTCGTACGGTGGAGCCGTGATCACTGAAGCAGGCAACGACCCGAAGGTCGCGGGCCTGGTCTACGTCGCCGCGTTTGCTCCGGACAAGGGCGAGTCGGTGTCATCGCTGATCAAGGATCCACCGCCAGGTGCCGCGGTGCCCCCAATTCTGCCGCCGCAGGATGGGTTTCTCTTCCTCGATAAGGCGAAGTTCCGCGCCTCGTTCGCCGCAGACGTGGGCGCAGACGCGGCCGCGTTCATGGCGGATTCCCAAGTCCCGTGGGGCCTGGAAGCACTCGGCGGCACGATCAACGAACCGGCGTGGCGGAAGAAGCCAAGCTGGTACCTGGTCACGACCGAAGACAAGATGATCCCGCCTGACGCTCAGCGAGCAATGTCCAAACGCGCCGGCTCCACGGTTGCCGAGGTCAAGGGCAGCCACGCCGTGTACGTGTCGCAGCCGCAGGCGGTTGCCTCTCTCATCGAGAAGGCCGCGAGGGAGACGGCGGCGGCGCTCTAGCGACGCTCGAAAGCTTCGACCAATCACGGGAACATCGAGGATTGTCGCGGGAGCTACCAAGGAACGGACCAAGCACGAGTCGTACGGGTGATTCGGCGGCGGCGCCGTTTCCGGCCACGGCCTAATCCGACGGGCCTCGCGTGCGCGTCGCTGTCATTCATCGGGCAGCAAGCCGGTTTGAGGTCCTGCGGCATTGCGCCCTCCTCCGAAAGTGTGTAAGCGCCTTCTCCAAGGGAGAAGTTACGGCGGACCATCTTCGGGAGGGAGCACATGAGGCTGATTTGGAGAAGCCTGGTTCTGTTCCAGTCAATCGCGGTCCTTGCAGCCGGCGCATCCTGGGCGCAGTCCGGTTGGTTCTTTCAGCAGCATGAGCAGACCCGATCTGCCCTCGACTCGTTGATCGCTTTGGACTCCAACACCGCGGTCGCGGTCGGCGCCGGAAACGATGGAATCATTCTCCTCACGACGGATGGCGGAGCTACCTGGACGATCCAGTCGAGAGGTCAGGGCCTATATCTCAGCGGCGTCTCCTTCGCGGATGCGACGACCGGATGTGTGGCGGGCTGGAGCATCCTCTGCACCACGGACGGCGGAGTGACCTGGACTCGGCGCCCTGTCGTCACCACCCCTCTGAATGGGATCTCGTTTGGAGACGCAAGCACCGGGACCGCCGTGGGAGACGAGGGAGTCATTCTTCGCACGACGAACCGCGGAGACACCTGGACGCGCCAGGCGATCAACACGAGAGACGCCCTTTATGGGGTGTCCTTCTTCGACGCGAACATCGGGATCGCGGTTGGCAGTGGTGGAAGGATCGCCCGCACCACCGACGGCGGCGCAAACTGGTTGCTGGTCCCCAGCTCAACCCAGAATTCGCTTCGGCAGGTCGCGATGATGGACGCAAATACCGCGACCGCCGTGGGGGACCTCGGGACGGTTCTTCGAACCGCGGACGGGGGGGTCACCTGGACGGTCCAGGACCCGGGAACCACCCAACAGCTCACCGGACTCTCTTTTGTGGATGCCAAAACGGGATGGGTGACGGGTTCAGGAGACACCATTCTGCGGACGCTCGACGGCGGTGTGACCTGGCTCCCCGAAACGAGCGGGACGCCCAATTGCTGCTCTTCGGTCTCCTTCGTCAATGCGGATACCGGAACGGCGGTCGGCCTTGACGCAACCATCCTGCATACGACGGACGGCGGGGTGACCTGGACGCACCAATATGGGGACTCACCCATGTTCGATTTCCGTGGCGTCTCCTTCATCGACCATGACACTGGGACCGCGGTTGGCACGGGAGGGACCATCTGGCAGACGATCGACGCCGGCGCGACCTGGGTCTCACGGGAGAGCGGGACGACGAACAACCTCAATGCCATTCAAATGTTGGGTGCCATTGGAACGGCGGTCGGCGATCGCGGGACGATTCTGCGCACGACCGATGGTGGGGCCACCTGGAATCCACAGGAGAGCGGGACTTCTCAGAACATCACCGGCGTCTCCTTCGTGGACGCGGACACCGGTTGGGTGACGGACGAAGGAGGAGTCCTTCACACGTCGGATGGCGGCGAGACCTGGACGCGGCAGTACCAGTCCCCCTCCGGCACGAGCCTGTTCGCTGTTTCGTTTGTGGACGCAGACACCGGCGTCGCGGTCGGAGCACAATCCGCGGTGGGCGCCGTTGTTGCGCGAACGACGGATGGGGGAGCTACTTGGACGAGGACGGTCGTCGGGGTCCACGGGACCATTCTCGACAACGTCGCTTTTGCAGACTCGAACACCGTGGTCGCGGTGGGTGGTTACAGCCCAAGCGGGGTCTTTATTTTGCGCTCCACCGACCGCGGCAGCACCTGGACTTCTCCGACGATCATCGGCGACGTGGTCGGCGCTCTCACCGGTATCTCATGGGGGGATGCGACCAACGGAACTGCGGTGGGGCGATCGAATGGGCGGGGAACGATTCTGCGCACGAGCAATGGCGGAGCCACTTGGAGTAGCCAGTCCGCCCCGCCGGGACTTTTCGAGGCAGTTTCCTTCGTGGATGCCAACGCAGGGACTGTGGTGGGAAACGCAGGGGTGATCCTGCGCACTGAAACCGGCGGCGACTGAACCCTCGTCCGACACATCCTCTCCGTCGAAAAATCATTTCCAGGACTCGGCTTTCGCGGACGCCCTCGCTAGCAGCTTACTTCGCGAGGGCGCCGACCGGCTCGGGTGCATCGACCCGCATCTCGCCTTCGGTCCGCGCGATCACCGCGGTCGCCAGGCAATTTCCGATCACATTGACCGAAGTTCGCCCTGTGTCCATCAGCTCGTCGATGCCGAGGACGATGAAGACGGGCTCGACCGGCAGGTTGAGCGACACGGTCCCAAGCAGGATCACCAGCGCCTCCCGCGCGGCTCGACGGAGCCTGCAACGAGGCTACCAGACCATCAAGGGCGCTTTGGTTGGGGGTTGGCTTGGTGCTACTTGCTCCAAGGCTGATGAAAAAGGGCCAAAGCTTAAGTTCGCAATCGTCGCACATGTTTCTTCAGGAATACGGCGATTTCCGCCTTGGTCAGCTCTCCTTTGGCGGTGCGCTGAACGAGATCCACCAGCTCTTCACCGGGGGCTTCCAGCCAGAGGCGGTTCAGACCCAGGAAAGCAATCGTGGCGCCGAGGGCAGTGCGCTTGTTGCCGTCGAGAAAGGGATGATTCCGCGCGATATGGAAGAGGTAAGCGGCGGCCATTTCCTCGATCGAAGCATGAAGGTACTGGCCGCCGAACTGGGCCTTCGACATGGCCAGCGCCGACTCTAGGACATGCACGTCGCGAATTCCGAGGGAGCCTCCGTAAAGCTCGATGCGGCTGGCATGGATGGCGAGCACCTCGTCGAGCGTGAGAAAGAGCGGATCGCTCATTCGGCGAGTTTCTTGAACACCCCCGCGTACCGCGCGTCGGCGCGCGCCATGATTTCCCGCAGCTTCGCGTCGCGCCGCTTGTTGCGGACCACCGAGATGACGATCACCTCCCCATCGGTGGACAGCTCGAGCGGTGTATCCTCGTCGATGTCGAGCCGCCTAAGAAGGGGACGATCGAGGACCAGAGCCAGACTGTTCCCTGTCCGAGTGAGCTTCTTGCGCATTCAACCTCCGTACGTACAAATTTACGGTACGTCCGGACTACTTGCAATCGCGCGGCAAGGATGCCAGCGGTTACACCGGCCCGCCCGGAGGGAGTCGAACCCCGACATTCGGATTCGAGTCGCTTGCTGCGGCTCTTCTAACCCGCCCTACTCGGCGAGGGCTTTGGCACCCACCGGCTCGGGTGCATCGACACGCAGCTCGCCCTCGGTCCGCGCGATCACCGCGGTGGCCAGGCAGTTTCCGATCACGTTGACCGAAGTGCGCCCCATGTCCATCAGCTCGTCGATGCCGAGGATGATGAAGACGGGTTCCACTGGAAGGTTGAACGAAGCCACGGTGCCGAGCAGGATCACCAGCGCCGCCCGAGGCACCCCGGCGACGCCCTTGCTCGTCAGCATCAGCGTGAGGACCATCAGGAGCTGTTGCCCGAGGCTCATCGACACGCCCGCCGCCTGGGCGACGAAGATCGACGCGAGACTCAAGTAGAGCGCGGTCCCGTCCAGGTTGAAGCTGTACCCGGTGGGCATCACGAAGGCGACGATCTGTCGGGGCACGCCGAACGCCTCCATCTGCTCCATCGCGCGCGGCAGCGCCGCCTCCGAGCTCGTGGTGGCGAAGGCGATCGACACCGGCTCCGCGATCGCCCGGACGAATCTCCGGACCGGGATGCGGAAGAGCAGCACCACCGGAAGCAGCACGCCGAGGAGGAAGACGATCAGCGCCGCGTAGAGCGTCGCCAGCAGCTGGAACAGGTTGATCAGGATCCCCAGCCCCATGTGGCCAACCGTATAGGCGATCGCCGCGCCGACGCCGATCGGAGCGAAGAGCATCACGATGTTGGTGAACTTGAACATCGTCTCGGCGAGCGATTCCGCCAGCCGCAGCATCGGCAATCGCTTCTCCTCGCGGATGAGGGCGAGCGCGATTCCAAACAGGATGCTGAACACCACGATCTGCAAGAGCTGCCCCTCGGCGATCGACTTGGCGATGTTCTCGGGGAAGATGTGGAGGATGATGTCCGTGGCGGTCTGCTTCGCCGGCGCGATCTGATCGGCGCGCGCGACCGGCGGCAACTGGATGCCGACCCCTGCCTTGCTCAGGTTGATCGCCACCAGGCCGATGAACAGCGCGAGGGTGGTGACGACCTCGAAGTAGACCAGCGCCTTGATTCCCATCCGCCCGACCTTTTTCAAGTCGGCATGGCCGGCTATCCCCACCACCAGCGTGGCGAAGAGCAGCGGCGCCACGATCGTCTTGATCAGGCGCAGAAAGATCTGGCTCAGGACGCGGAGGCTCACCCCTACCGCCGGCCAGTCGTGGCCGATCTCCGCACCGACGAGCATCCCCACCAGGATCGACGTGGTGAGGGAACGGCGCACCGCCGCGTAGCCGACGAGGGCGGCGATGGCGACCCAACGGGCCGCTACCAGGGCGCCGGGGGAGATGCTCGCCCAGCCGAGGCGATCGACCAAGCTCAGTGCCCCGGCGACGGCCCCAGCGAGCAGGAACACTGCCGCGAATCCGAGCTTGCCCCTCATCCCAGCGTCGGACTTAGGCCGATTGCGGTCGATGTTCAAGATTCAAACGAGGCCCGGAGAACGAACGAGCTGCGAGGCGACTCCCGTCTCGGCGAGCAGCGCCTTGAGCTTCGCCCGGCGAGCTACGGCTTCCTGGCTTGTTCAGCGCGGATGGCTCGCATGCGATCTCGGACCAGGCGACCAGCCGCTCAGCGTCGGCGATATCTTGCAGCGAAGGGATGGACGCGGGCGCGACGAGTTGAGCGTAACCTGCTCCCGTCGAAGGACCCGGTACCGCGTTCGCCGGAAGGTCCGAGACAAAAGAGGCGGTGGTAGGCGTCTACTCCGAGGGGATTCCCACGGCTTTTCTGACCGTGACCTGGCGCCCATCCGAGAGGCCTCGGAGAGCCAGGAGGGGAGGCTGCGAACGAGGTGTATGACATTTGAGTGCCGGGAGGACCCGAAATGTCATACAGTTCGCTCGTCAATCGGCGCCAAAGGGGCTGGTGAAGGAGAGAAATCACTGAGCCTGATGTGACCGGAGAGTTGTCTTCGGGCCGCAAGCCGAACCAGAGTTACCTTCAGCGCGACGATGGTACGAAGAGCAGCGCCCCGGGCTCGGTGCCGAGCTCGCTACATCGATCGACGAGCGAATCCGAGCTTGCCCCTCATGCCGGTGTCGGACTCAGGCCGATTGCGGCCGATCTTCAAGATTCAAGCGAGGCCGAGCGAACGAACAATTTGCGGGGAGACCCCGGTCTCAGCGAGCAGCGCCTTGAGCTTGGCCCGGGCGGCCGGGTTCTCCTTGTGCACCCGCCGACCGAGGATGAGCTCGTTCTTCAGCGAGTGCTCCCATCCGGTGAACTCGGTCACCGTTACCTGGTAGCCGAAGCCCTCGAGCGCGAGAGCGCGAATGACGTTGGTCAGGTGGGAGCCGAATTCCCGGCGGTGCCAGGGGTGCTCGAACAGCGCGCCCATCGTGCCCGACGACGCCCCGCCGCGCTTGAGCTGCTCGGCGACCTCGGCCTGGCAGCACGGGACGAGCGCCAGGTGATCCGCGTTGTGGGCGACCGCGAGCGCCAGGGCGTCGTCGGTGGCGGTGTCGCACGCGTGCAGCGCCACCAGCAGATGGACCCGATCGGGAAGCTTGGCCTCGCTGATCTTCGAGGTCTGGAACTCCATCCGGCTGAACCCGAGCTTCTGGGCGCGCTCCCTCGCGCGCACGGTCAGCTCGTCCCGGCTGTCGATCGACAGGAGCGAGCCTTTGTCCGAATCCTTGAAGAAGAGCTCGTAGAGGATGAAGCCGAGATACGCGTTGCCGCCGGCCGCATCCACCACCACCGGCGAGCCGTACCGGCTCCAGATGTCCTCGATCGCCGGCTGGAGCAGCGAGACCAGGTGGTTGACCTGCTTGAGCTTGCGCAGCGCATCCGCGTTGAGATCGCCGTCGCGGGTGAGCAGGTGCAGCTCACGGAGAAGCTTGGGCGACTGGTGGGGGAGCAGCTCGCGGCGAACGTCCGCCGATTTGATTTTTCGCCTCAGACGGAAACGACCTCGCTGACTTCCGGGATGGCTTCGCGCAGGCGCTCCTCGATTCCCATCTTCAGGGTCATCAGCGACGACGGACAGCCGCTGCAGGAGCCGCGCAGGTGGAGGTAGACGATTCCGTCTTCGAAGCGGTCGAGCGAGATGTCGCCCCCGTCGTTCATCACCGCCGGACGGATCTCAGAATCGAGGATGTCCTGGATCTGCCGCTCGATCGCCGTCTCGTTGGCAATGTTCCGGCCGGAGCTGACTTCGCCCACCACCACCGGCTGGCCGGACGACAGGTGCTTCTCGAGCGCCTCCATCACCTCGTCGTTCATCGCGTCCCACTCGCCCTCTTCGCCCTTGGTGATGGTGACGAAGTTGGGACCCAGCATCACCCCAGCGACGCCTTCGATCCCGAACAGCCCGTGGACGAGCGGCGACTTGCCCGCCGCGCTCTGCCGATCCTTGAAGGTGACGGCCCCGGACGGGATGAGCTGCTGGTCCACCACGTACTTGATCGTGTTGGGATTCGGGGTCCACTCGAGTTGGATGTTGACAGACATGGGGTTTCTCCTTCGACGCTGAGCTTTAGCTCATAAAGGGCCGGCGACGAAAGTCAACGCCATCGCGGGATTACCGACCCAGAACGATGTCAAGCCCCGAGAACACGAGGTCTAAAGGTTGGGACGCGAGAGACCCAACTCCGCCGCATCTTCAACGCTGACGAAGGCCGTTTCCACCGTCGAGCGCCCCTCGCCTCCGCCTTCCTCGCTTCGCCTTCGCCTTACCGTCGCCGGGCCGGGGCGCCTGGTCCTCCATCTCCAGGCCAAACAGCTCCGACAGCCCTGCGGTCGCCAGAACTTTGTCGGCCGAGGGGCCGGTCTTCGACAACGGGATGCCGCGGCCGACCTTGGCGAGTAGGTCCTTCTCGTTGACCTTGCGCAGCTTGAACAAGAGCTCAGGCCGCTCATCGAGTCGCGCGCCAATGCCGTAGAGTACCGCGGCCACGTGCTTGCACATCAAGGCCGAATCCGGGCAGCTGCACGAGAGCTCGATCTCTGTGGGCGCGGGGAACAGCCCGATCTTCTCCTGGCAGATGCGCGCCATGACGCCCTTCGAAAAGCGCCCCTGCAGTAGCTCCACGAGCGAGTCGATGCCGCCGATGCAGTCCCGGCAGATTGAGGTCCACCGCGCCTTGGAGACGGCGGACACCTCGACGGCCACCTCGTAGAGCTCCGAGCCGCTGACGATGGCGGAAACGCTACCGGGCGCGATCTGTAGATCGACCACCGAGCCATTGCGCACGTAGGTCCGACCACGCGGCAGGCGGTTCGCGATGTCGCTGTAGCGCTCGAGGTTGGCGCACCACGCCTTGCCCCAGAAGGTCTGCGCGATCCTGCGGCCCTCGATCACCACCGGCGAGACGCGGTGACCCTTCTTCCGGAGCTTGCGCATCTCGCGCTCGGCCTCGCGCCGGCGCTGCGCCACGGGGATGTAGGGCCGCCACTCGTACCACATGCGTTACTCCTTCATCGCGGCGCCGAGGTCGAGCTTCACGAGGCGAAGCAGCGCCTCGTCGTCGAGCTCGGTCAGGTTCAGCTCGGCGCCGCCTTCGAGCAGATCCGTCGAGAGCTGCTTCTTCGATTCGATAAGCGCGTCGATCTTTTCCTCGACGGTTCCCTTGCACACGAACTTGTGGACGAGCACGTTCCTCTTCTGGCCGATTCGGAAGGCGCGATCGGTGGCCTGGTTTTCCACCGCGGGGTTCCACCACCGATCGAAGTGCACCACGTGCGAGGCCGCGGTGAGGTTGAGCCCAGTGCCACCCGCCTTCAGCGAGAGCACGAAGAACGGAACCGACTCATCCCCCTGGAACCTTTGCACGAGCTCCTTACGCGTCCTGACCTCGGTTTCGCCGTGTAGCACCAGGCCCTGACGCCCGAACAGGTTGCCGAGGAAGGTGGCGAGTGGCCCGGTCACCTCTCGGAACTGGGTGAAGACGAGCGCCTTCTCCTGCTTGGCGGCGATCACCTCGGCGATCTCGCGCAGGCGGGACCACTTGCCGCTGTCGGCCTCGCTCCATTCGCCGTCGCCGAGCCACTGCGAGGGGTGGTTGCAGATTTGCTTGAACCGCATGAGGAAGGCGAGGACCACGCCTCGACGCCTCATCCCCTCGACGGCCCCGAGCTGCTCGCGCAGCTCCTTCACCGCCTCTTGGTACAGCGCCGCCTGCTTGCGGCTGAGCTGGCAGTAGGCCTTCGCCTCGGTCTTCTCCGGCAGATCCGCGATGACCGTTTTGTCGGTCTTGAGCCGCCGCAGAATGTACGGGCGGACGAGGTCGCGCAGCGGAGCGTACGGGTTGCCGGAGCTCGACCCGAGCCGCTTCGAGTAGCTCGTGAACTCCTTCGCTGAGCCGAGCAGCCCCGGGTTGATGAAATCGTAGATCGACCAAAGGTCGGACAAGTGGTTCTCGATGGGCGTGCCGGTGAGCGCGATGCGCGCCCGCGCCTGCAGCTTCTTCGCGGCGCGGGTCTGCTTCGCCCCAGGGTTTTTGATCGCCTGCGCCTCGTCGAGAATGACGAGGCGCCAGGACGTCGTCTGAAGCCAGGGGATTCGCAGCAGCGATCCGTAGCTGGTGATGACGAGCTCGGTGGCAACCAGCTCTTCGGGATCGAGCGCCTTCAGCCCTTCGGCGGACATCGCCGAGGGATGGGCGATCAGCGACTTGAGGCTCGGCACGAAGCGTTCGATCTCTGCGCTCCAGTTGGCAAGAAGCGAAGCAGGAGCGACGAGCAGGCTGGGGAGCCTCTTCGCATCGCCGCGCTGCGAGAGCAGGAGCGAGAGTACCTGGATCGTCTTGCCCAGGCCCATGTCGTCAGCGAGGCACGCGCCGAGGCCAAGCTTCGAGAGGAGGTCCAACCAGCGCACGCCGACCTCCTGGTACGGGCGCAGCACGCCGTGGAGCTCGGGTGCGATCGAGATCTTCGCGAGGCCCTCCGGTGAGCGCAGTCCCTTGAGCGTCTCAGCCAGCCAGGGTCCAGCGGTGAT
>Ga0070699_100004402_pt1 | contig 12453 bp, 6 predicted proteins | sample KBSK1503metaG_FD_65473 | JGI IMG/M metagenome (GOLD analysis project Ga0070699, IMG submission 65473) | Corn, switchgrass and miscanthus rhizosphere microbial communities from Kellogg Biological Station, Michigan, USA - KBS K1-50-3 metaG | ecosystem: Host-associated > Plants > Roots >...
ATGTGACTTGCCAAAACTGGACTCGAGCTGGCTGTAGAAGTTTGAACGATACTGGACCTTTGCGTCGGCCAGTTCCTTTTCAGTCACACCTTTAGTCGTGAGTTCTGCAATCACCGCGTCCATCTCTTTTACGACTTCGTCGGCGGTGTGACCTGGTTTGTATGTGGTTCGCGTGGTCATGATCATTGGACCAATGTAGTCAAACTCGTTGCCGAAGTAGTTGAGTCCACCACTGAGATCGAGCGTCAACTCCTTTTCTTTCACGAGACGCTGGTACCAGCGCGAGCTATTGCCACTCTGAAGAATCTGGGCCAGCAGCGCCATTGCCGGAAAGTCCGGCGAATTTTGCGGTGGGATGTGATAGCCGATGGCGAGTGCCGGAAGATTCGCGAGCTTGTCAGTTTGCGAAACTCGTTTCTCTTTTGTCTGCGCCGGCTCAGTAAGATCGGCGCGGGCGGGGGCGGGCTGTGAGGGAACGGTTCCGAAGTGCTTTTCAACCATCTTCCTGACCTCGTTGACATCAACGTCGCCGACGATGGTCAGCACCGCGTTGTTTGGCGCGTAGTAAGTCTTGAAGAAACTGCGCACGTCTTCGATCGTGGCGGCGTTGATTTCGGATAGCTCGCCGTAACCGTTGTGTGAGTTGTTCCAGTTAGTGAACGCATTCTCCCAGAGACTGATCCACTCAAAGAACTGGTATGGCTGGTTCAGCACGTTGACACGAACCTCTTCACTCACTACTGCCTGCTGGTTCTTCAGGTTTTCCTCACTGATGTCGAGCGAGCGCATGCGATCCGATTCGAGCCAGAGCCCGAGCTCCACGCGATTGCTCGGAAGCGTTTGGTAGTAGTTCGTGTAGTCAAAATCTGTGTGGCCGTTCGTGCTGCCGCCGTTTGCTTCGACAAATTTTGCGTGCTCAAACTTCTTCACGTTCGCGGAGCCCTGGAACATCATGTGTTCGAACAGGTGCGCGAATCCGGTGCGGCCTTTCGGCTCCAGCCTGAAGCCGACGTTGTAGTAGACGGCGACTGTGACCACGGGTGCGACGTGATCTTCGGAGATCACAACTTTGAGTCCATTCGGAAGTTTGTAATAGACCACCGGAATGTTGAGTGGTTTAGCGTGTACGTAGGAGACGTTGGCTATCAGCATGAGCAGCGATAGGCTCGTCACGAGTAAGCGTCGCATTGGGAGTCCTCACTTTGGAAACAGTAAATAGAGATCAGGGCTTGATCGCGCGATCAAACCCCGCCTCAGTTGAGAGAAAGGAGACTGAAATCAACTACCCGAAAAAACAGATTGAGCTACGCAGATTTGGATGAAAGGTCGTTCTCACCCGTAGTGGGCGTATTACGTGGTGGCTTGAGATAAAGTTTCTCGTCCACTAGATTGATGCCGTTTGCTTCAACGCGCCTTTGCGTGAAACTTCTTTGATGCCTACAATGCGGCGAGTTGAGGCGCTTATGTTTACATCGAAGAGGGCTGCTGTTGTAGTTGTTCTGATGTTGCTGATGATTTCAGCAACGGCGAAGATCCAAAAAATGAAACGTATTTCCACTGGGATGTGGGGCGGTCAGCACATCAGCCTGAAGGTCGGCGCGAAGTCGGCGACGATCGAATACGACTGCGCCAACGGCGTGATTGATGGACCACTGACGGTTGATGCAAACGGTCACTTTAATTTACGCGGCACGCACCGCATGGAGCGTGGTGGACCAATACGAGCAGACGCGAGTGCCAAGGGACAGCCCGCAACTTACACGGGTTCGATCGAGGGCGATAAGATGACGTTCACTTTGAAGCTCGCTGACTCCGAGCCGGAGACGTTTACTTTGGAGAAGGGAAAAGAGGGCGAGCTGGTTAAGTGCAAGTAGCGAGAAAGTTTTCAATTCGCGGTGAAGTGCAAGGGGTTGGCTATCGCTACTTTGCCCAGCGAGCGGCGGCACGGCACCAGGTTGTAGGTTACGTGCGCAATTGTCCTGACGGGACGGTCGAAGCTCTGGCTGAAGGTCCGCCGAGCAGCGTTGAAGCGTTCAAGCTCGATCTCGCGACGGGGCCGCAGTGGGCGGTAGTGGACCAGGTGGAAGAGCTTGTGCTGGAGCCGACAGGCTCATATTCTGCGTTTCGGATTGAGAGATAAAGAGGAAGATGGACCATCTAAAATCGTTAATTCGCGAAGTGCCGGACTTTCCCAAGCCCGGCATCAATTTTTATGACATCACGACTTTATTGAAACATCCTGCGGGATTGCGCGATACGGTTGATGCGCTGGCATCGCAGTTTGAGGGTGAGAAGATCGATTCGGTAATCGGAATCGAAGCGCGTGGATTCATCTTTGCGCCCGCACTCGCGTATCACCTGGGCGCGGGTTTCGTACCGGTGCGCAAGCCGGGAAAGTTGCCGGCCGAGTGTGCGTCGCTCTCGTATGATCTCGAGTACGGCCAGGACACTTTACAGATCCATCGCGATGCCGTTGGTGACGGACATCGCGTGATCATTGCCGACGATCTCCTCGCAACCGGCGGCACCGCGCGCGCGGTTGTGGACCTCGTGGAGCAGCTTGGTGGGAAAGTTGTGGGGCTGGTGTTTGTGGTTGAGCTCGAGTTCCTGCCGGGTCGTGAAAAGCTGGCCGGCTACGACGTGCGCTCCTTGATCAAGTATCAATCGTAGAGCGCTTTACGTTTCCTTCATCACCAATTACGATTCACTCCTGTGCTCCCGTAGCTCAGCTGCATAGAGCGTCCGCCTCCTAAGCGGAAGGTCGCGCGTTGGAATCGCGCCGGGGGCACCAGTTTTCTGAGCAAATCAGAACCTCAGATGGCTTGCCTCAAAAGTAGGAATCGCCAAGAATGATTTCGGACTTTTGAGGCAACGCGGCAGCGCTTTGTGTCTTTGCGCTTTTGCGCGAGAAGATTTCTCAGCTCACTGAGTCAAACCTGAGTCCACTTGATCCTTCGCCGCGGCCGACGCGTTTGCGGCGACCGACCCACAGATGCGTTGAGCCGTCGTGCCAGCGTGTGAGCTGGTAGCTGCGCGTGACGCGTATGCCTTCACGCGGGATCTCCTCTTCAAAGATTCCGAAGTGCCCGTCAATTGGTAGCTCCGGGTTGAGAATCCGCCCTTGCGCTTCAACAAACTGCCATGTCTGATCAATGCGCAGCACTTTGCCGCGCTCCAAACGCATCCCGTCCTTTCTTTTCGCAGGCACGAGCGGCACCCAGTTGTCGGGCGTCTCGGTAGACAACCGATAGCTTAACTCGTTGGCCGACGTCTTCGGCGGCGCAGGCAACGTCTCAGTGCGTTGCTGCTCAAATCGATTCAGGGGATACTCCGCCGCACTCTCAATCACCTGTTCCACACCCCACGCCATGTTTGCCATCTCGTCACGCAGGAACAACACCTCTTCAATCGATCGGCTCTCCAGGCTCTTGACCAGGGACGGCGGCAAAAAGAACAGGTTCGACGCCGGCTTCGATGGTCCATTCCCGCGCAAATGCGAATGCTGAAACATGCGCCACGTAGAGAATGGTTCCTTGAGCTCACTTGCAGGTTGGATCAGCGTGCGTACACCAAAAGTGTCGGTGACGACTAACGAGCGCGTGCGATAGAGCGAACCAACGTCGAGCTCAACGGGGATCACAAACCAGTCGTTACCATAATCCACTGCGAACTCGACCAATAACATCCGCAGCAGATCGGTTGGACCAGCATCGACGGAGGCAAGATTCACTTGCGCGTCTTCAAATTCCCAGAATCGCGGCGCCGGCATGCCACGAAAACTCGCGGGCGCCGGAATCGCCGTCCGCGTAATCGTTGTCGATGCCTGGTCCCCTTCGCTGCCAAGTCTTACTTCGCGGTTCGAATCAAACGCATACCAGTCGAGATGTCCTTCGTAATACTCAGGCGCCGTCAACACTTGTTCGCCATCACTAAGCCCGGTTGCGACTGAGAATGAATACTCCATGCGCTCAGGCAACCACGTTGGATTGGCTGCCTCGGGCTCGCTGAAAAGCGTCTCAAACCACCGCATCCAGTTTCGCGCTGTTTCCCGAACCTCAGCCACATCTTTGTCCGCAATCTTCATTGCCGGTGGAAATTTGATTTCACCACCGCTTGTCGTTCGGAACGCGCTGAGAAGTCGTCGAGCATCCGGAACACGCTGCGCCACCAGATCGAAGAACGCGCGGCTTTCGGGATCGAGCGCGTCGCGTTGCTCCGGTTGAAATGAAAACCCGCGCACGAAAGCGTCGTGATACTTTTCGAGCGCCGGAGGTGCGATCGGTTGCTGGTCCAACATCCGCAGAAACTGCTGGCCCGCTTCCGCCGCGAGCCGGATCTTGTCGGGCTGCGAAGTTGGCTGTGGTGCCGGACGCACTGCTTCACGCTCGACGAGCGTCTCGAGGGGCAGGCTGAGGTCAAACCGGGGCGCTTTGATTTGCGTGTTGGGTTTGATCGCGCCGGAGAAGTAGCGCGTGAGCGGAGCGGACTCGGCGCTCCAGCGAGCGAGGACCGGCGTGCCATTGTCTTCACCCTGAAACTCTCCAAACTGCCACTGCCGCGCGAGCAGCCAGAGCGGATCGTACACTCTCGCTTGCAAACTGGTGTTCATCTCCACGTCGCGGCTGCGCGGTTCCAATCGTATCCAACTCGTAATTGATGGCATGACTTCCTCTACTTAACTTTAGTGAAGTCGGTCGACACCGTGTCGCCGTTGAGGTTCAAGGCAAAGTACGAAGCCGGCAGGTAGTGTCCGACTTCATCGAGCGCTTCAGAATCAACCGCGCGAATTCGTGCGAGGTCGAGAGTTTCGAGCAACACCTGCTGCAAAGACCAAACGGTCCAGGGTGATCCGATCTCAGGTGGCACTGCGAGCAGGATCGTTTGCGGTGGCGTGGAGTTCGGTTGATCGTATTGCAAAGCGATGCCGGTAGTCTCGGTCGCACTCGGCACAACTTCGACCCACTCGTCGATCAACAAGCCTGCGAGTGGCTGGGTAACGTCGATGGCCGCAGACGACTGCACGACGAGTGACAGTTTTCCGGCCGGCATTTGCTGACCGGCTTTCAAAGGCAAGCCGACCCAGCGATCGTTGGTGGAGAAGGGAAGCTGTGCGAGGTTTAGTTTCAGCTTCTCGCCGCTCTTGAGAATTTCAGAATAATTAATGACAGCACTGAATCTCGACACGCCGTCGCGCACGCGCGCCATCCGCTGAAACCAGGTGGTTGCCGCAAACGGATCGCCATCCTGGATCTTCGAACTGTCAGCGAGAGCGTTTTTGACCTCAGCGGCATTCGCGATCTTGAAACGCGGAAGCACGACGAACGCTTTACCGAAAACCGCACGCAGCCGTGCCACCGCAGCGTCGCGAGTTCCAGCCTCCGTGATGGCGCTTAGTTGCTGCAAACGTTGCGCGAGCTCTTTTTGAATCGAGCGTGCCTGGATGAGCAGTAGCTCGCGATCTGCGAGAGAATTACCGCCGGCAGAAACCGGTACTGCACCGGCGATGCCGAAGCTCCCCGAAAGCAGGATTGAGTCGCGCAGTGCTTCAAGATCGACTGTATCGGGTGTAGCGAGCTGCGTCGTGAGTTTGTTCGAAGTGTCACTCAACGCAGTCGCCGCGGCGGTGGCGCGATGAGTTGACTCTTCGAGGTCAACGTTAGGATTGACATTACGCTCCGGCAGGTCGAGATCATTGCCGTCGATCCCCCGCACGCCGGTGAACAGCTTTCGCACGGCGCGCAGCAACTCGCTGAACTCTCCGAAACTGAGTTCGTTTGTCTTGAACTCCGCTTTGCGATCACGACTGACGCGAAGCGATGAACCCGGCGCAAAACCATCGGGCCGGCGAATGATCGTGTAGAGGATGCGCTGCTCGAGTTCGCCTTGCGCTCCATCTGGTCCACCTTCAATCGCGTAGATGAGATCGAGTGGCGCCAGGTGAAGTTGATTCAGACGAACTTCTTTTGACTCCAGGACCTTTCCCGTCTCCGGCTCCAAACGCTCGACGACGCAACGAACGTTCGCGGGTTTGCCGAGTAGTTTGGCTGCCCAGGCGTTGAGGTTCGGCTCACCTTTACCGCGCAAAGAGTTTTCCGCGCCGGCCCAGTCGGCAGCAGGCAGAGTTGACTTGCCGCTGAATAACGTCAACACGCGATGTGTAATCGCAATACCGGTGCGTGGTGTTTGCACAACTTCCAGTTCAGGCGGCGGCGTCTCTCCGCCCGCGATCGATTCCACGGTGGTCGCGGCGCGCAAGGGATTACCGCGCACCATCTGATACATGCCTTCAGCCATCAGCGCGTCGCTGACCGCATCGACCGAGTCAGCCAACACTCCCAGCTCATCCTGAAGCGCGTTGAACTTTGCATCGCCGGGCGGCGGCAGCTTGATCTGTTGCTGGCCCACCGCTTGTCCGAAAGGAATCGTATCTTTGGTCCACTGCGGCGGATTCGTGCTCTTCGCTTTTTGCCAGCGGCGCAACAGGATTAAGCCGTCAACGACGTTGTTCGCCGCGATGTTTTCAACCGGACCAGCGGGCGCCTGTTGCTCGAGCTTTCGCGCCACGAGTGGAGCGAGCTCGCGGAAGGGAAAGATAAACTGTGCCAGCCCGGCCTCCTGCAAACGACGCTCAAACCTGTAACCGAGCAACGCACCGAGCGGCTGTCCTTGCCGTACACCATCGAGCAGCCACGTTGCTAACCGCACGCGTTCAGACGAGAGATCGATCGCGAGTGGATCGATCTGATTCGACTTCGCAGCCGCCGCGTGACTGAGGTGTGCGCTGCGCAAGATCGCAGCCGTCGAAGCCTGGGTCAGTGACGGCGCATGCGTGAAACCAGGATTGTCGCCGAGTTGAATAACCGGTTCCGATTCGCCGGGAACGTTGACTTTGGTTTGTATCGCCGCCGGACTCAGGTTCATCACCCAGCCATAGCCGCCGTACAGAACACCACTGGGTGTCGCCTTGCGAAGTTCGGCGAGGCGCTTGGTCGCGAACGATGTGATCCACGCATCGAGCCGGTGCGAACAAAGATCGAGTGTGCCTGACATCAACTGCTCGAGCTTCTCGACGCTGAGCGATTTCAGATGGTCCAGGCTGGCGCGGAATTCCTTGATCTGTTTCAGATCAGGTTCTTTGGCTACATCCGGATCGCCGCCAGGCGGCAACAGGAATTTCCCGAGCTCGATCTGATCCGCCTGCCCGTCAACTTTGATCTTCGTCGCAAGCTGACGCCACACAGTCAGGATCAACTGTCCCAGCGGCAGATCCACGAGCTCGGGTTCGCGACGAATGGTGGCGGGCTGAAGTTTATGGTTGATGAGATATCGCGACGCCGCATTCGTGTATTCCAGCAGCATCGAGTGACGCAGCAACAGGTGCAGCAGCGTGTGTGGCGCCGGCTGTTCGGTCGAGAGGTTGCGAAACTTCACTTCGGCCTCAAGACTTCGCGCGGCGAGAAGCTGCTCGATATAGTTCGGTGCGAGCGTGCCGCTTTGATCTGCCTGGACGAGCTTGCCGCGCAGCGGTGTTACAGGTGGGCCAAACACAGCATGCGACAGTCGCGGTCGCCAGGGAACGCCTAGTGTTTTTAATACCGCGGTAGTGAGACTGTCCTGCGTGGTCCACCACGCGTTCGCTGAGTCGCGCTTGCCGGCGATAAGGTTACGTTTTCTTGCCAGCGCAGCCTGAAAAACAGCATCTCGCTGTTCTTGTCGACGTTTGAATGCGGCCACTGCTTTGGTATGTGCTGCGATTACCGCAGCGCGGCTCGTTTTTGGTATCTCCGTCAAGTCCGGCTCCTCAGGCGGCTCTTCCTGAGGCGGCGGCTCGGGATCCGGCATGGTCCAGGCCTCGATAAATGTCTCGGCACTCAAGAAGACCCAGAGGTGTTCGAGATAATGACGGCCCATTACATTGCGCACTGCAAAACCTGGCGAGAGCCCGTCCATGCTGAGCACTTCCTCAAGATCTTTATCGATTCCCTTTACCTGATCGACGTCGTCACTGCGCCCGAGACGCGGCACGTCCGGGAAATTGCCGCGCCAGATCCGTCGCAGGTTGATCAGAAAATCGCGCAACGCCTGGTACTGAGTTTCCTGTCCGGCAGGCGGCTTCCAGAGATCGAGTGACGTCACGGGCAAGACACCATACGGTTGCTTGCCAACGCGAAGTGATGGGAGTGGACCATTCGCGCGGACGAAATCGATGAAGTGACTGCGCGCCCAGGCAATGTCATCATCCGTGAGCGGGCTTTCACCCTTATCCTTGTCGCCAAGCATCTGCACTAAGAAGTAGCCCCACGTCGCTTGCCACAGTGCTGCGTTCATCTGGCCCGCATCGACCTGCTCTTTCGTAGTAGCCTCCGGCAGGTTGCTGAAGATTTCCTGGGCCAATCCAAGAGCGGTAGTGAGTGCGTCGAGATTCGAACCATCGCCGCGTTGGAACGTGGACGCGAGCCTTTCCGCCTGGTAGCTGGTTTCGTGACCCGGATCTTCCGAGCTGAAACCGGAGGGCGTCGCGGCTGTATTGTTCGAAGGTGTGCCTGGCTTGATAAAGCTCAGGCCACCGGTGTAGTGGTGCGCATTGAAGAGTTCAGTCAGACGCGTTGTTGGATCGCTCGCATTCGCCGGAAAGTCTCTGACGCCAAGCACGAGCAGGAAGTCCAAGCCGGCAGTTGCCTGTTCTTTTGAAAGTTTGACGCGGATTCCCATGCCCGCTTCTTCAGCGGCGTTGAAATCCACCATCCACTTGATGCCCTGGTCGAGACCGATGTCATCGAGGGTCGCGGACGGCGATGGATCGGGACCGGTCGCCAGCGGATCGCGGATTGGACCACTCTTGACGTTCACGATCAGTTGACCGTTCTTGTAGCCGAGCAGGATCCAGGAGTTTGGCAACACACGCGTGAGCGGCGCGCGCATCCAGGGTTCGGCTTGCGTCGCGGGCGTCGGAAACTTGATCGGCTTGGGTAGGGGTTTATCGTCAGCCAGCGGTTTGTCCGGCCGATCTTCTTTGGGATTCAAGGGTCTCAGTGACTGGGCTACCCAGGCAGCGCGTGGTGATCCAAAACGATCGGCCAGTTGCCGCCACGCCGCCTTGTTGCGTTCGGCATCGTTGCCGCCACGCCAGGTCTGCGTCCAGAAGTGCTGTCCCCACGTTACCTCGTCGGGAGTCAAGGCTGGTTCGTGGGTGTCGATGTGGACGGTGTCGGGAAAGACGCGCACTCGCAGTTCGGAACTCCCATCTGCGAGTGCAAAGAAACGCGTCTCGAGTCGTACGGGGAAGAGCACGAGGGGGAGGGCCGGTCCGGCGGCAAGCTCCGTCGCTACTGCGGGGGAATTGGGAATGTTTGGAATTTCAGGATTAGCGGTTTTCATAAAGCGATCACACCTAAGCCTTCGCAATCATCTGTCGCGCGTGAATAGCGATGCGCACCGGGCGTTGCAGCGTGATGAAAGCCTGGTGCGCGGAGTTCTTGCCCCACGTCCTGTCCTGTAGAGTGGCAAAGACAGTCTTAGTCGAAACATGAGTCAGCGCCTGGAGTTCTGCTTCGGTTTTGACGAAATTTCGCCAGCTCAAGTCATCCCACGTGTTGAGCGTAGGCGCGTCAGGTTTTTCAAAATCTGCGACATCCAAACCGAAGCGAGGCTCGGTCGGTTGTTGTTGAATGACGAAGAACCATCCATTGGGGTCGTTCGGAGGTTCACCGAGTGCTTCTTTGTCTGTGAGGTCAAAGCCGAGGAACGTCACATCGGGTTTGAGCGTGCCGCGGAAGAGCGGATGGCGTTCGTCTGTTGATTTGCGCGATACGTCGAGTTTCCCCGCCGGCGTTGGCTTAACAGCGCGGGTTGCGTAGATCACTGAATTCGGATAGCGACGCAGCAGTTCACCGCGAATGAGCAGAACGAGCTTGCCATTCGTGTGCGGCGCATTCTCGCCGAGGTGGTGTTTGTCCCAGGTTTTAATTGGCTTGATGTCAGGTTGGGCATCGCCGACAGACGTATCCCAGAACTGCTGGAAGAAAGTGCCGCGCTGATCGGTCGGGTAGTTGCGCCAGAGAAGCTCGCTGCTCATCTCCGCATTCAGTCCGACGAGGAACGCTTCGACGAATTCCGGATTCGTCTCCAGCAGCGCCACTGTGTCAGCGGGCACCTGCTCTAAACCGGAAAACAAAAAATCCTGCGAGAGATCGCGCAATGCTTCGTACATCGGTTGCGGGAACGAAGGCGCATCGAGGAATGGCTCGAGTCGATCGACCGGCGGCTCGATGGCGCCCGGGGCGAGCTCCTGAGAAGCCTTGACGCGCGCGTAGATCGTCTTTTCGGGATTGATACTCTCCAACAAATTCGAGTTGGTGTTCACGTCAAACAGATTTGTCGGCCGGAACGCAGGCGCAGTCTTGAACGACGTGAATAACTGGTTGAGATGGTCCTGATGTATTTTGACGACCTTGCGAAACATGTCGGCATCGCGACTGTCGGGCGGGCCGGGCTTGAAACTCAACAGGGTGCGTTTCGGAGTCACTCCTTCGGCGGCGATACTGAAATCGGCGAGCAAAGGAGGTCCGGCGATCGTTTGTGAGATGCGCGCGAACGTGACGGTTTGCTTAAGCGGTGTTCCGAATGTACCGCCTTGATTATCGGAAACGCGATCGAGAGTGACTGGACCCTTCTGGTTGGTGGTTATTGCAAAACCCGCAACGGCGGTTGCAGTGCTCAGCTTCGCGATGATGCTGATCGGCGGAGCGCCCGCCGTGACGAAGCGCGAGCTGATCACGCCGCGCGGGTTCGCCAGGCGGCGCAAGGGGGCGGAGACAGCATTCGCGGGAACCGGGGATTGCGCGATCTTCAGCGACAACAGTGCACGCGGCTCACCGGCGACGCTCGATTCAACGACCAGGCGGGCCTGTGCCGGCGCGAGCACTTTCAACAAAGTCTCTTCGGAAAAGTTTTTGAAGTGTCTGGTGTGATAGGCGGTGTTGACTGCGCGTCCGAGCTGGGCCTGGCGTCGCATCTGGTTGATCCTTTGGATCTCGCCAAGCTGCTCCCAGGCTGAGGCTACTAACTGTTCCTGCTGCGTCTGCACAACCTGGGTGCCGAAAGCTGCGACTGCGCGATGACGTGGATCGACATTCAACTCATCGAGCCAGTTCAGTTGAGTTGTGGGTGTGGCAGTGATTTCAACTCGATGACGCGCCGCTTGCCAGCAGCCGTAAATTGGTGGTCCAACAATCGGGTCGCTCTTGTTTTCATTCGTGGCGATGTCCCACGGCGTGTTGAGAATTTTCTGTAGCGCTTTTTGAAACGGCGAACGAACTTTGCTGGGCCAATCATCAGGACTACCTTCAACTGCACGCAAAGCGCCTTCGAGACTCAGCCTGGTCCGTCCGGCATCGGCAGGCATGTCGGGCATTTCGAAGCCCGGCTTGCTGATGTCCATCGGGCGTTTGCCAACGTCGACGGGCAACTTGCGTGCTTTGAGTCTGGTTACCAGAGATTCGAAGTCGCCGCCGGTGCCGGTGCGGAACTCCCAGTGAAAATAGATCGGTAGCGTTACCGGCGCCGGTTGTCCTTTGATGGTCCAGGCCGGCAACAATGGTGGCTTTTCGTCTTCGGGTTTGATCTGCTCGCCGAGCCCTGCGCGGCGTCCGAGTTCGAAGGCCGGCACAACGCAGGCAACGTAATCCGTCAAAGGATCGAGCCGGCGCGGACACAGTAGTCGCGAGACTGTCAGCGATGGATCGCCGCCTAAAGCCTTTCTTAGCGAGTCTCGATCGCGTGGTGTGTGGGCCACCTGCACGTGGGCCCATGCCGCAGACTCGTCCAGGTCGGGAAGTTCGAGATCGCGATCGGTGGCTTTGATTTCGAGGAAGGGAAGTGGCCGGTTTGGTTCGACGTGAATCGTGGCGCGATCGTTTCTGACGACGATCAGGCAGAGCCACGGGCGGAGGTTGCCGGTAGAGTCGGCCTTCCCGGGTGTAAAGAGCCACGGGTAATCGGGGCGATCGAATTCGATTGCGGGAAAGTAGTTGGGCTCGAAGTCGTTGGAATGAGGGCGCGGCTCCAGGCGGACGATCTGTTGCTGGTCGATGCCGATCACATCGCCTGGTCCATAGAGGCGAACGGTCTGTTGAAATCCGGGATCTGAGTTGACGCGGAGGTTCACAGTCACCGAGACGACCGCGCCTTGTTCGGGGGTCTTGTCGGTTGTCTTGATGCCGGCCGCAGCTCCCTGCCGCGCCCACGGCAGGAACACATAATTTGCAGAGTCAGCCATGTTTTTGTACCTCCGAGAGGCGGACGATCTTGAGGCCGGCGGCTTTGGCCGGGTTGTCGAGTTTTAGTTTGTCGAGTGACTGTTCGGCTTCTGAGTAGCTCGCTGCCTTGCTCGCCGGTTGCAGGTCCGATTCCGTGATCATGGTCCAACCTTCTTTGCTGACCTGGTACTTGCCG
>Ga0070699_100004404_pt1 | contig 12451 bp, 11 predicted proteins | sample KBSK1503metaG_FD_65473 | JGI IMG/M metagenome (GOLD analysis project Ga0070699, IMG submission 65473) | Corn, switchgrass and miscanthus rhizosphere microbial communities from Kellogg Biological Station, Michigan, USA - KBS K1-50-3 metaG | ecosystem: Host-associated > Plants > Roots >...
ACAGGGCGATGCGGCGGCCGCGGTCCGGCGAGCCGAAGCTGCCCGTGAGGCGGAGTCGGAGACCGCTCGACGACGACTCGCCGACGCGGAACGTCGAGCTGCCGCGGAGCAGGAGGCTGGGGTCGCCGGCGCGGCGCGCAGGACCGAGCTGGAGGGGCGGCACGCGACGGCCGCGGCGGCGTTCGAAGCGGCCGCCACAGCCGAGACCGCGGCGCGGGAGCGTGTCGCCGCTGCACGAAGCGCTGTCGAGGATGCTGACGCCGCACGTGGCGCCGCGGACGAGGCCGCCGCGGCACTTCGGAGCGCGGTCGCGGTCCAGCGTGGCCGGCTCGACGCGCTGGAGTCCCGCCAGGCCGAGGACGAGGCGCGGGGCATTGCCAAGGCCGCGAAACGTCGGGGCGGACGGCGCCTGGACGAGGAGCTCGTCGTCGAACCCGCGCTCCGGGCCGCGGTGGAGGCCGCGCTCGATGACGCGCTCCGTGCGTACCTCGTCGGTCGGGACGCGGTCGCGGAGCTTGCCTCGGAGCGGGGCGTGCTGGTCCTCGAGGCCGCGTCGGGGCCGGCAGCGGATTCCGCGCCGCGAGTCCAGCGGTTCCTCGACCGGGTGACGGAGGTTGGCGGGTCGCGGCTCGCGGATGGTTTGCGGCGGGACCCGGTCGGTGCGGCCGGCCGATTGCTTGCTCGCGCCGTGGTCGTCCCGGGCCTCGACGCGGCGCTCGACCTCCAGGCGTTCCTCCCACCCGGCTGGATCGCGGTCGTGAAGGACGGGTCGGCGGTCGTGAGCGACTCGTCGATCCGGCTCGGGCGCGGCGACGTGCCGCTCGAGCGCAAGGCCGAGACCGAGCGGCTCCGCGCCGAGGTCGCCCGGCTCGAGTCCGACGCGGCGAGCGCATCGGGGAGCCAGGCATCGGCGGCCGAAGCCGCGGCGTCGGCCCGGGCGGCGTTCGACGAAGCACGGGCCGCCGAGTCGCGGGCGATTGGCGAGCGGCGCGCCGCCGAGGAGGCCGAGCGATCCGCGGCGCGGGCCCTCGAAGCGGTGGTCCGCGAAGCGGGCTGGCAGGAGGCGCAGACCGAGCGCCTGGCTGCCGAGGTCTCGCGATTGCGCGACGCCGTGGCGAGGCACGAGGCCTCGGCCACGGAACGGCGATCCGCCTCGACCGACGGCTCGGGCACCGACGCGGCGGCGGTCGAGGCGTGGGAATCGCGCGTTGCCGAGCTTCGCGCGGCACGCGACCGGCTCGCGGCCGAGCAGGCGACGAACGACGGTGCGCGTCGAGACGCGGAGGCCCGCCGGGCGCGGGCCGAGGCAACCGCGGCCATCGACGAGGAGCGAATCACCCGGACCGAACGCGAGGGCCAGGTCCTCGCGGAGCGCGAGCGAGACCTCGTCGCCGAACGCGACCGACTCGGCAGCGAGGTCGCGGTCGCGACCCAACGGGACGAGGCCGCCGCGGCTACCCTCGCCGAGCTCCGCGCCGCGGACACCGCGGCCCGGGACCGCCTGGGGACGGCCGAGCGCGACGCCACCACCGCCCGGGACCGGTTGCGAGCCGCAGAGGACCGCCTCCGCTCCGCTGAGCGGGCGGATCTCGAGGCCCGGCTCGGTCGTGACGCGTTGCGGGAGCAGCTGCTGGTGGAACTCGCCGGTCTCGGAGAGCTCGGCCTCCGCCGCCTTCGGTCCGAGGCGGGCGCGGAGGAAACGCCGTCGGTGTCGGACGACGTCGACGAGGACGATGAAGCTGCCGCGCTCGAATCGGCCCTCGCCGCCGTCGCGAGTCGGTGGGCCGCGGCTCCCCCGTCGTCGGACCCGCCGACCCCCGGCCGGCTCGCGAGCCTGCGCCGCCGCTACCACGAGCTCGGCGCGGCCAATCCGTTCGCGGTCAACGAGTACGCGGAGCTCAAGACGCGCCTCGAGACGCTCGAGGGCCAGCAGGCGGACCTCCGCGACGCGATCACGCGAACGCGGCAGCTCATCACCGAGCTCAACACGATGATCGCCGAGCAGTTCGCGACGACGTTCCATGCGCTCGAGGCCGCATTCGACGCCCGGTTCCAGCACCTGTTCGGCGGCGGCTATGCCCACCTGGTCATGACCGACCCGGGCGATCTCGCCGGGACCGGGATCGAGATCCTGGCCCGGCCACCCGGCAAGAAGCAGCAGGCGCTGGCGATGCTGTCGGGCGGCGAGCGGGCCCTCACCGCGGTCGCCCTGCTCTTCGCGATGCTCGAGGTCCGGCCGGTGCCCTTCTGCGTCCTCGACGAGGTCGATGCGGCGCTCGACGAGGCGAATGTCGGCCGGTTCACCGCGGCGCTCCGCGAGTTGGCCGCGAACACGCAGTTCATCGTCATCACCCACAACCGGGGGACGATCGAGGCGGCCGATGCGCTCTACGGCGTGACGGTCGGCGACGACTCTGTCAGCCGGGTGATCAGCCTCCGGCTCGACGAGGCCCAGGCCCTGGCAGAAACGCAGCGCGATGGGTCGCTGGCCCGCGTGTCCTGATGTTCTGGCGGCGAAAGAAGAACGACGAGGAGGTCCCGGAGGTCGCCGAGGCCCCGGACGACGTCGATGCCCTTGACTCCTTCGAGACCGAGCCCGAGCCCGCCGTACCCGCTGAGCCAGCCGCACCCGCTGAGCCCGTGGAACCCGCCCCGCCCGTCGAACCCGCCGGCTGGTCGGCCAGCCAGCTCGCCGCCGCCCCGTCCGTCCCGCTCGAGCAGTCGGCCGACCTCGATGCCGGCCTCGAGAAGACCCGAACCGGGTTCATGTCGCGGCTCCGGGGCGTGCTGGGGACGGACGGCAGCGACGCGTCCTGGGACGAAGTCGAGGAGACGCTCATCGGCGGCGACGTCGGCGCGTCCCTCGCAATGGACATTGTCGAGCGGGCCCGTCGCCGGCGCGATCCCGGCGGTGCCGAGGCGGCGGTTCGCGCTGAGCTCGCCGCCCTGCTCGTTCAGCGGGAACCAGGCTGGGAGCCACGCGCGACGACCGCCGGTAATCCGGCCGTCGTCCTCGTCGTCGGCGTCAACGGCACCGGCAAGACGACGACGATCGGCAAGCTCGCCGCCAGGTACGCGGCGGAGGGCCGGAGCGTGCTCCTCGCCGCCGCGGACACGTTCCGCGCGGCGGCGATCGACCAGCTCCGGATCTGGGCGGAGCGCGCGAGCGTTCCCGTCGTCGCCCACGCGCCCAACGCCGATCCGGGCGCGGTCGTCTACGACGCCCTCGACGCGGCGGTCGCGCGCGGCGCCGACATCGTGATCGCGGACACGGCGGGCCGCCTCCACACGAAGTCGAACCTGATGGACGAGCTCGCGAAGATCCGCCGGATCGTCGACAAGCGGCTGCCCGGCGAGGTCCCGGAGACGATCTTCGTCCTCGATGCCACGACCGGCCAGAACGGGCTCGCCCAGGCACGGGCGTTCCACGAGTCGGTCGGGCTGACCGGGATCGTGCTGACGAAGCTCGACTCAACGGCGAAGGGCGGCATCGTGTTCGCGATCGAGCACGACCTGGGCGTCCCGGTGCGGTTCATCGGGGTGGGGGAGAAGGCAGGCGACCTCCTGCCGTTCGACCCGGACGCGTTCGTGGCCGCGCTTTTCGCGTGACGACACCGTTCCCGTCTGCGATCGACGGCCGCTGACTTCCGGTACACTGCGCACGCCTCGGTGAGTCAGAACTCGCTCACCACCCGGCTCGTTCGGTGCCCGTCGCCGCGCGAACCGGTCCGTTTCCGTCACGGAGCCCCAATCGAGCTGTGTTCGATAGCCTGAGCGAACGCCTTCGCAAGACCCTCGGCGACCTGACCGGCCGCGGCCGCGTCACCGAGGCCGACGTCGATGCCGCGTTGCGCGAGATCCGCCTCAGCCTGCTCGAGGCCGACGTCAACTTCAAGGTCGTCAAGGACTTCATCGGTCGCGTCCGGGAGCGGGCGGTCGGCGCCGAGATCCTCCAGAGCCTGACGGCCGGCCAGCAGGTCGTGAAGATCGTCAACGACGAGCTCGTGGCGCTGCTCGGCGCCGGCGACCGGACCTTCCACCTCCAGGGCAACCCGGCGGTGATCGCCCTCGTCGGCCTCCAGGGCTCAGGCAAGACGACCTCCGCCGCGAAGCTCGCCCGCTACCTCGTCAAGCAGGGCCGACGGCCGCTCCTCGTCGCCGCGGACCCGTACCGGCCGGCCGCCGCCGACCAGCTCGAGACCCTCGGCAAGTCGCTCGACATCCCGGTCCACCGTGCGGCGCCCGGCACGAAGGTCGTCGACATCGCCCGGGGCGGGCTCGACGCCGCAAAGCGCCTCGTCCGCGACGTCGTGATCCTCGACACCGCCGGCCGGCTCACGATCGACGAGGAGCTGATGGCCGAGATCACCGCCGTCACCGCCGCCGTGAAGCCGGTCGAGACGCTGCTCGTCGTCGACGCGATGACCGGCCAGGAGGCCGTCGCGGTCGCGTCGGCGTTCAAGGAAGCGGTCCCGCTGACCGGCCTCATCCTCACGAAGATCGACGGTGACGCGCGCGGCGGCGCGGCCCTCTCCATCAGCGCGGTCACCGGCCTCGCGGTCAAGTTCATGGGCACCGGCGAGAAGACCGACGCCCTCGAGGTCTTCCACCCGGATCGCCTCGCCGGCCGGATCCTCGGGATGGGCGACATCCTGACGCTCGTCGAGCGGGCCCAGGAGCACGTCGACGAGGCGCAGGCCGCGAAGATGGAGGAGAAGCTCCGGAAGGCCCAGTTCACGCTCGAGGACTTCCTCGAGCAGATCCAGCAGGTCCAGAAGATGGGCCCGATGGGCCAGCTGATGTCGATGATCCCGGGCATGGGCGGGATGGCGAAGGATGCCCAGGACGCGGTCGACCGAGGCGATCTCAAACGCGTCGAGGCCATCATTCGCTCGATGACGCCGCGCGAGCGGCGCGATCCGTCGGTGATCAACGGGTCTCGCCGCAGGCGGATCGCGGCCGGATCGGGAACGGGAACGACCGACATCAACCGTCTGATCAAACAGCACGCAGAGCTCCAGAAGCTCATGAAGCAGTTCGCGGGAGGTGGCCGCCGCGCGGCCGCCCTCGGCGCGCTCACCGGTCGACGATAGGGAGGAGTCGCGACATGACTGACCAGCCGAACCCAGCCGCCCCACCGCCCGGAGACGAGCCGACGCCGGCGGCACCGCCGCCGTCGCCGTGGACGCCGCCGGCCGAGACACAGGCCGCCGCCGCGGCGACGCCCGGCTCCGATCCGGCTCGCGAAGAGACGTCGACGTACGAAGCCGTGCCTGCGGTCGAGGCCGCCGAGCCCGGCACCTCGGTGCCGGCAGTGGCCGTAGCACGCGACCCGGCCGCGACCGGCGGCGAGCCGCCTGCCGGCGGGCGGCGCACCGGCCTCCGCTGGGCGGTCGCCCTCGGGGGCGTGGCGATCGTCATCGGTGCGACAGCGGCGATCCTCGCCCTCGCGAGCGGTCGGCCGGCGACGTCGATCGCGGTCGGCTACATGCCCGCGGACACCGTCAGCTACTCCGAGTACCGGCTCGATCTGCCCGGCGACCAGCGGGCCAAGGTGGCTGGGTTCCTGTCCGCCTTCCCGGGGTTCGCCGACCAGTCGACGATCGAGACGAAGCTCAACGAAGTCTTCGATCGCATCGTGAAGCTCGCGTCGCAGGACAAGCAGGCGTACACCACCGACATCCAGCCGTGGTTCGGCGGCCAGATCGCGCTCGGCCAGTCGCTGCCGAAATCGGCCGGATCCGTGGACAGCTCGCTGATCTCTCCGGTGAGCGGCGGCGAGATGACGATCATCGTCACCGTCAAGGACGCGACGAAGGCCGCCGACTGGGTCCGGAAGACCGCCGGCGACGGTGTCACCGAGAGCCAGTACAACGGCGCGACGATGTTCGTGCCGGCGAGCGCAGGTAGCGGCTCGTTCGCCGTGGCGATCAACGAGGAAGTGATGATCGGCGGCACGGACGCCGCCGTGCGGGCGGCCGTCGATTCAAAGGGCGACGGCAAGCTCGCCGACGACGCCGAGTTCAAGGCCGCGTTCAGCACGGTCGCCCACGACTACGTCACGTTCTCCTACGTCGAGTACCAGGCGCTGATCAAGGCGTCGATCGAGCTCATGGGCGCGAACGCCGGCTTCGACCGGACCACTGTCGACGACGAGATCGTCGCGATGATCCCGGCCTGGTTCGCAGGCTCGGCGCGGTTCGAGAACGACGCGATCGTCGGCGAGGGCGCGTACCCGTCGGTCGACATCGGCTTCGACACGAAGAACAAGCGGAGCACGCTCGTCGGGCACGCGCCGCCGAATTCGCTGCTCTACTCGGAGTCACACGATATTGGGGCGGCCCTGACGGCCCTTCTCGAGCGGTTCCGCCAGATGCCGGACCTGCGCGACGCGTTCAGCCAGATCGACCAGGCCGCGGGAATCGTCGGCGGGATCGACGGGACGTTCGGCTGGTGGGGCGATGTGGCCGTGGTGGTCGCCAAGGGGGCCGACGGGACCCTCGGAGGCGGGCTGCTCATCGCCCCGACGGACGTCGAGGCCGCGAAGCGCACCTTCGAGACGCTCCGGAGCTTCATCGTCCTCGGCGGCGGGCAGGCTGGTGTCCAGCTGCGCGACGTCCAGCACGGCGACACGACCGTGACCATCGTCGACTTCAGCGAGGCCGCCGGGTCCTCCATGGATCTGCCACCCGGCTACAAGGCCGAGATCGCCTACGCCGTGACGAACGATGTGATCGTCATCGGCTACGGCGAAGCCTTCGTCAACTCCGTGCTCGACGCCGGCCCCGGACCGTCGCTCGCGGACGACTCCCGGTTCAAGGACCTGGCCGGGAGGGTCGGGGACGAGAACATCGGGCTGTCGTTCGTCGACATCCGCGCGTTCCGGGAGATCATCGAGCCGCTCGTCCGCGACGAGATGCCCGCCGACAGCTGGGCGTTCTACCAGAAGGAGATCCAGCCCTACCTGCTGCCGTTCGATGCCGTTGTTTCGGCAGCGCGCATCGACGGCGACCTCAATCGACTGCCCCAGTCGATCACCGTGAAGAAGCCATAGCCGGCGCGCCGCCGGTTCCACTCCCCGAAGCCCTTAGGAGGCAAGACAGCACATGGCAGTCCGTATCAGGTTGACGCGCGTCGGCGCCACGAAGCAGCCGAGCTACCGCGTCGTCGTCGCCGACAGTCGAAGCGCCCGCGACAGCCGGGCGATCGAGACGATCGGCCACTACAACCCCCGCACCGAGCCGGTCGAAGTCAACATCGACGCCGACAAGGCCAAGGCGTGGCTCGCCAAGGGCGCCCAGCCGTCCGACACGGTCGTTCGCCTGTTCCGGAACGCGGGCATCCTGCCCGCCGCGAAGTAGGAGCCAGACCGATGGCAGCAGCCGAACTTGTCGAATTCGTCGCGAAGTCGCTCGTCGACGATCCGGAAGCGGTCAAGGTCGAGGTCGTTCGCGACCAGGGCGGGACGGTGATCGAGCTCCACGTCGCCGAGGACGACATGGGCAAGGTCATCGGGCGGAACGGCAGCGTCGCGAAGGCGCTCCGGACGCTCCTCAAGGTGACCGCCGCCCGCGACGGCGAGCCGGTCTCGCTCGAGATCCTCTGAACAACGAACGTTTGGTCGTCGCGCTCGTCCGGGGCGTCCACGGGCTGCGCGGCGCAGTCCGCGTCGAGATCCTGACCGACAAGCCGGAGGCGCGCTATGCCCCCGGATCCGTCCTGTTCGTCGAGGCGAGCAACAAGCCGCTGACCGTGGCCTGGTCCTCGCCGATCGCCGACGGCCCCGGCTGGCGGATTCGGTTCGACGAGGTGAGCGACCGGCAGGCCGCCGAGGCGCTCAAGGGCGCCTACCTCGAGATCGAGGCCGGTCCCGACGCCGTCCTGCCGCGCGGCGAGTATTTCTGGCACGAGGTGATCGGAGCGACCGTGGCCGGCGTCGACGGGACCGTGCTGGGCACGGTGAAGGACGTGTACCGGTCGGGCGGAGCAGAGATCTACATCGTGTCGGGCGGCCCGTACGGCGAATTCGACGTGCCGGGCGTCCGGGCGTTCATCCGGGTCTTCGCCCCGCAGCGGGGCGAGATCGTTGTGGACGCGGAGGCGCTCGACCTGAAGCCACCGAAGCCTCGCCGCGAGGGTGCGGACCGGCCGACGGCGCCTCGTCGCCGCCCGGGTCCGCGACGCCCGAAGGCCGCAAAGGCGCCGGACGCCGGCGACGGGTCGGATTCTGCGGACGCGGCGGCGGATTGACGTGGCGCTCGAGATCGACGTCCTGACGCTCTTCCCCGGGATGATCGTCGTCCCCTTGTCCGACAGCATCCCCGGCCGGATCCAGGAGCGCGGGCTGGTCGAGATCCGGACGCACGACCTGCGCGAGTGGGGGATCGGGCGGCACCGGAGCGTCGACGACGCGCCGTACGGTGGGGGAGCCGGGATGGTCATGCGCCCGGAGCCGATCGCGGCCGGCATCGACGCGCTCCGTCGCGACGACTCCCTCGTGATCCTGCTCGATCCGGCGGGCGAGCGCTTCTCCCAGGCCCGAGCGGCAGATCTCGCCGGACGGTCCCATCTCGTCCTCGTCTCAGCCCGTTACGAGGGCGTCGACGACCGCGTCCGGTCCCTCGTCGATCTCGAGCTCTCGATCGGCGACTACGTGCTGACCGGCGGGGAGCTGCCGGCCCTGGTCGTCATCGACGCGGTCATCCGTCTGCTTCCGGGAGCGATCGACGACGCCTCGACCGACGAGGAATCCTTCGCGGACGGGCTGCTCGAGTATCCGCAGTACACGCGACCGGCGACGTTCCGAGGCGTCGACGTGCCGTCGATCCTGACGTCCGGCGACCACGCGGCCGTTGCCCGATGGCGCGAGGAGCAGGCGCGGGCGCGGACGCTCGAACGGCGGCCGGACCTGCTGCCGCCCGATCCGGCCCGAGCGCCGTCGGTTCGTCGGAAACGGTGAAGCCCCGGCCGATGGCCGGGGCTTCGATCATCGCGTCAGGCGGCCTTCAGTCGAAGAAGGTCGCGAGCCAGTTCAGGTCGTCCGCCTTGTCGATTCGGTAGACGCCGCTGAAGCCGGCGCACTGGCTGTTGTAGACGAACGAGTTGACGCCTGCGATCACCGTCGACGAGCCGACGAAGTTCGGACCGCCCGAGTCACCGAAGCACGTCCCGCCGCTCGCGGCGTTGTCGCTGACGATCAGGTCGATGTCGCCCGCGAAGTTCGTGTTGTTCTGGATCAGCCACGGATGGGCGACCTTGCGGACCCGAAGGGCCTGGTCCTTCCACGCCGCGGCGTCCGGGAACGCGAGCTGGAGGCCGTAACCGACGGCGGTGAACGTCGTGCTCCGACCCGTGTGGAGCGAGTCGAGCGAGTTCAGCGCCGGCAGGGTGCCGTAGGTCGCGGAGGGATGGGCCTCATCCAGCGTCACGACGCCGAGGTCGTGGACCCAGAACTGGCTGGGATCCCACTGCGGATGCCCGTGAGGTGCGCCACCGACGTCACCGGTGCACGGATAACCCGTGATGCCCGAGCAGGGATTGGTCCCTGCCGCCGGGTATCCGGCTCCCAGCGGCTCGGGTCCGGCCGAGAACCAGATCTCGATGTGGGCGGCGGGAGCTTGGACGCAGTGGCCTGCGGTCAGGAAGATCGTCGAGGACAGCAGCGTGCCGGTGCACCGCCAGAGCGGCCTGCCCGCCTGGTCCTGGGCGACCATCAAGCCGACGTAGGGGTGGTTGTTGCCGTCGTTGGTTCCGTAGCGGATGGCGGCTGCCGGTGTCACCAGGACGGCGGTCAACGCGGCCACCGCGAACGTGGTGGCGACGATCGTGCGCAAGGAGCGAAGGCGCATGGCGAGGTTCTCCTTCCCCGGATGCGGATGAGGTGGTGCGAGGCCCTCCCGATGCCTCGAACCGCGTCCGATGCCTCGAACCGCGTCCGATGACTCTAAACGAGTCCCTCGGATCGTGGCTTACGGCAACCCCGGCATTTCGGAAAACGCCGTCGACAGCGCGCACCGCGGGGGCACGGTGCTATACTCCGCCGCCGATCGACTTGGTCGACTCACTCCACGTCATTCCCGCAGCTTCCGGCTGCCGACGAACGCACAAGGACGACCCGTGAACGTGCTCGACGAGATCGTTTCAGACCAGCTCCGGACGGACCTGCCCGAGATCGCCTCCGGCGACACCGTGAAGGTTTCGGCGAAGGTCGTCGAGGGCAACCGCGAGCGGATCCAGGTCTTCGAGGGCGTCGTCATGCGCCTCCGCGGCGGCGGCATCACCCGATCGATCACCGTTCGGCGGATCGCCAGCGGCGTCGGCGTCGAGCGGACGTTCAAGATCCACAGCCCGCGGATCGAGAAGATCGAGGTCGTGCGCCACGGCCAGGTCCGACGGGCCCAGCTGTATTTCCTCCGCAAGCGCGTCGGCAAGGCCGCGACGCTGCGCGAGCGCCGACCGAAGGGTTAGGAACCGCCCCTTCCGTCCCCCAGGCCCCGGCCATCCGCCGGGGCCGTTCGATTCCCGGCCGCTTCGGCTACCCTTGGCACCGATGGCGGTCATCGTCCCCACGCTCCGCTTCGAGCGCCGACTCTGGAACGACGGTCTCGAGCGCGTCGTCGGCGTTGACGAGGTCGGCGTCGCCCCGACCTGCGGCGCGGTCGTTGCCGCGGCGGTCGTGATGCGCCCGGGCTGCCATCGGATCCCCGGCGTCCGGGACTCGAAGACCCTCTCGATGGGCCAGCGCGAGCGTCTCGAGCCGCTCATCCGCCGGCGGGCGGTCGCGATCGGGGTCGGCGCGGCATCCGTGACGGAGATCGACCGGCTGAACATCTACCACGCGACGCACCTGGCGATGCGCCGAGCGATCGCGAGGATCGGCGGCCACGAGCACGTCCTCGTCGACGGCAACCGGATCGCGAACTTCGAGCACCAGGTCGGGCCGTACACCGCGATCGTCGACGGCGACGCGCTGTGCTACACGATCGCCTGCGCGTCCGTCGTGGCCAAGGTCGTCCGAGACCGGATGATGACCCGCCTCTCTGCCCGGTATCCCGGCTACGGCTGGGAGCACAACCAGGGCTACGCCACACAGGACCATCGCGACGCGATCCGGCGGCAGGGCCTCACGCCGTTCCACCGCCGGAGCTTCCTCGCGCTCCAGCGGACGCTCGCGGGCGACCAGCTCGACCTGGACCTGCTCGGCGACCCGTCCGCGTCGCCCGCGACCCACGACATCCTCGAGCGCGAGCTCCTGCCGGTCATGGCCGACGACGCGGCGCTGGACCTGCCCGACCTCGCCGACCTCGACGCCTTCGAGCTCGCTGCGCCCTAGCGCAATCCGCGGGCAAGTCGCGGTTGATCGACCGTGCAGGGCAGGCCGCGATGATCGCGGGGTGGACGGTCGGCCTCCAGCTCGTACGCGGACGGCGGCCCAGCAGGCGGGTGATGCCGCCGAAACGCTGGTTGCCGATCAGCTGATCGACGACGGCTGGACCGTCCTGGCCCGGAACGTCCATGTCGGTCGCCATGAGCTGGATCTCGTGGCGGTCGACCCGGGCCCTCCCACCGAGCTGGTCTTCGTCGAGGTCCGCTGGCGCGTTCGGCGTGACTTCGGCCTCGCGGAGGAGACCGTCGATCATCGCAAGCGCCGACGGCTGCGGGCGGCCGCGTTCACGCTCCTCGAACGGGGCTCGCTGCCGGGCGGCGCCGTACTCCCGGACCTTGCGGTCCGCTTCGACCTCGTCGCGGTGGAGCCGCCGCTAGGCGGGGACCCGCCGCGGATCCGGCACCATCGGGCGGCGTGCTGACGCTCGGATTCGCCGAAGATGCGCCTACAGTAATCAGGCAGGAGGGCGGCGTTCGGCGGCGCGGGTCCCACGAAGACCCTGTGATAGACTCCGGCACGCTTCGGAGCCGTGCCCGCGGCCCCGGCAAACAACCCGCGTCCCAGACGGGGCGACGGAGATCACACGCGGACCGTTCCGACCGGGACGGTGCCGGCTCAACGGCGGCAACGCCGACGAACCGGCCCCCGGCGACGAGGTCCGCGGCGGAACGAACCGAACAGGAGGTCGCACACCGTGCCGTCCGTTTCAATGCGGCAGCTACTGGAAGCCGGAGTCCACTTCGGCCACCAGACTCGCCGCTGGAATCCCAAGATGCGCCCGTACATCTTCGCGGAGCGCAACGGGATCCACATCATCGATCTCGCCCAGACCGTCAAGCACCTCGAGTCGTCGCTCGAGTTCGTGCGGGAGACGGTCGCCCGCGGCGAGTACGTCCTGTTCGTCGGGACCAAGAAGCAGGCCCAGGAGCCCGTCTCCCAGGAGGCCACGCGCGCCGGCCAGCCGTACGTCAACAAGCGCTGGCTCGGCGGCATGCTCACGAACTTCATCACGATCAAGAAGCGCATCGGGCTGCTCGAGCAGCTCGAGGCCCGCCAGCAGGCCGG
>Ga0070699_100004405_pt1 | contig 12447 bp, 9 predicted proteins | sample KBSK1503metaG_FD_65473 | JGI IMG/M metagenome (GOLD analysis project Ga0070699, IMG submission 65473) | Corn, switchgrass and miscanthus rhizosphere microbial communities from Kellogg Biological Station, Michigan, USA - KBS K1-50-3 metaG | ecosystem: Host-associated > Plants > Roots >...
GCACGGCAGTCGTGGCGCAGGCACCAGTCGCGCTCTCCGCCAGCGTCGTGTTCTATGCGATCGGCCTGGCCGGGATCGGAGGACTGCTCTGGCGTCGTCAGCGCCCGTTGTCGATGGGGACCATGTAATGGATCGGCAGGCCCCTGGGGGAGGCCGTTGTTGCGTTCCCACAACGGCATCTTAACACCTGCGTAACAGTGAGCCTGTAAAGTGCCGCCGCATGAACGGTCAGGGCAGAGGATGTTACGGTCGGGGCGGCAGATTGCCCGCTGGGATTCGGTCGAAGGGTTTGTCTCTCCATGCATGAGTGTCTCATACGTGTCATAGCGCAATTCTTGGCAGGCTGCACTGTTCCCAGGTCTCTGAACCCTGTCGCCTCAACAAATCACTGGCTGTGCTCAGTTCTCGCTGGTGTCTTTTCGATAGGGCTGTTGGCCACTGCCCTCTCCGCGCAGGCAGCGTCTCCGTTCGCCGGGAAACGGGCGATTCTCGACGGTGACATTCCGCTCTGGACGCAGAAGGAGTATGTCGATCGGACGCTCCTCCGTATCAAGGAGGCAGGGTTCAACGTCTACATGCCGACGGTCTGGCAAGGACGTGGAACGACATGGCCCTCTCACTACGCTCCGTGGGATGTCGAACTCACACATATCCCTAAGACGGACTTTGATCCGTTGCGCTATGTGATAGCGAAGGCTCACGAGCTGGGGATCGAAGTCCATCCATGGTTCACGCTGACCTTGCGTCAAGCCGATATTTTACCCCAGTTCGTTCTCCCAGACGCGCGAGAACCAGCATTCAATGTCCACGATCCGGAATTCCGCGACCTGATCGCCAACCTGATTGACGAAGTTGCGACGAAGTACGACGTGGATGGAGTGAACTTGGATTATGTTCGGGCGATCGACCTCTGTCTTACACCGGTATGCCAAGAGCAATACAGGACGCGCTATGGAAAGAGTCTGGACGTCGATTCCACGTTGTTTAAGGTCAGTCCCGCGTTAGCACCCTCTCTGGTCGAGTATCAAGCGTCCGCTGTGACGGCGATGGTCGAGGGGATTGCTCAGAACGTGCGGAGAGCCCGCCCGCGCGCCGTCATCAGTGCGGATGTTTTTGTCGGGCAGGCTCCGCTCAACCAGGGTCAGGTCGCGGTGGAGTGGGCGAATAAAAGACTCGTCGATGTGCTGCTTCGCATGGATTATTACCGGCGTCCCAACCTGACCTCGATGGCTGCGACGAAACAGGAGTTGCACAACCCCGATGTTCAAACCTTCATCCTGTCCAACATGACGCTGGATGATGAATTGCGACGCGGGGAGCAACACTACTCACGTGAAGGAAAGTGGCTGGCCGACACGATTGCCGACGTTGCATCCCGATGGCCCAACACCGGTGTCGCCGTATATTTCTACAAGTATCTGTCCGATGAGCAAATTGACGCGTTGAGACGAGGGCCGTTTCGCACCCCGTCGCTCAAGCAGCCGCAAGGTCTTCAGGACCATTAGTCGGAGAGACGTCTCGTTGATGTGAGGACAGGAGTCATCGAATGGGGAAGCGACTCGGCGACATCGTGCTGTGCTGCAGCGTGTTTCTCCCGCTCCTCGGGCGATTGTTTTTTCCGCGTGTCCGAGACAAGGCGGCGATCTCCTTGTCGGCCTCGTTCAGCGATCCACAGATGCTCGGCATTTATGTTCTGCTCCTCTATCTGATTTATCGAATCCTCTGCAAGCCTGCCACGCTCGTGCGGGCCTGTGTGTGGCCGCTTTGGCCGCTCATGACGATGGTGATCGTGGCCGTCGCGACCTCGTTGACGTCGTCGTTTCCGCTCTTCTCACTCTGGAGAAGCATCGAAACTGCCACTGTGCTCTTGTGGGGCACTCTTGTCCTTGGCCGGGTTCGGGAGGAAGGGACACCGACCGTCTTCTTCACCACTTTCTATGTGATGAGCGGACTCATGCTGGGGAGTGTGCTCGCCGCACTGTGGCTTGATCCCAAAAACGCCTGGATGGTGGAGGAAACCGGCGTCCAGCGATTGTCGGTTCAATCGTCCTTTGTCATGATGGGCGCCTACCTCATCGGCCCTATCGCGGCGCTCTTGAGCCTGGCCGCATTCGTCCGGTTCGTCCTATCCTCGCGACCTCAGTACCTCCTCGTGTGCGGACTCTTGCTGTGGCTCGCCTATGCCTCTCGGTCGAGGACGGGATTCGTGGTGCTGGTTGCCGGTCTGTTGGTCTGCTCGCTGTACCTGTTTCGCATTTCAGGGCGTTCGACCAAGACCGGGTTGTTCCTGCTCGGACTCACCACGCTGGTTGCCGGAATCATGGCGCTCAACACCGACTTCACCTCCGCGCTGATCCATGCATTCACGCGGGGGCAGGACGAGGCCAATATTGTGGGACTTGACGGACGCGTCTCCATCTGGTCTTTGGCGATCAAGGCCTTTCAGCAGTCGCCGATCCTGGGATCGGGCTACGGGACCTACCCGATCTGGATAGGCTCCAGCGGACATTTTCACAACATGTTTATCGAATTGATGGTTACCACCGGTTTGGCAGGGCTGATTCCGGCTTTTATCATCCTGGCCGGACTGCTGTGGTCGCTCCTGCGTTTATTCTGTTCGACTCCTCCGAGATCGATCGCGCGTCAAATTCTGGCGTTGGATGCCCTGCTTATGGGAACGGCGGCCGTTCTGGCCAATCAGACGACAGCCGGCGCCGCCTACTACTCCTGGGAACTCATCGCCCTCGTGCTGTTACTGACCGCGCTGCCCGTCATCCTGCAACCAGCGAAGAGCCGCGGGCGGGCCGCCAAGAACCCTGTGAGGAGGGTTGAGCGCTTTATACCGATGGTGCCGCCGGGCAGATCGGCTGCGTATTGGGGTTCTCGATTGTGAGCACATGGAGCCGTGTGAAATCTAGTCGCCAGGACATCCTCGGCTCGGCGGTCGATACGGAACAGATGCCGCTGGTATTGAGTGAGATGACAAGGGAAGAGCCGCGAGGCCACGAGACGAACGGGACGGAGACCTGTACCCGGTCACTCGCGCAGAAGACATTCCTCTTTGAAGGCGGTCTGGCGCTGTTGATCGCCTCAGCTGTTGGGAACGGATCGAACTACCTCTTCATGATGTTCCTGGCTCGGCAGTTGGGGACGGAGAACTTCGGGCTCTATGCGCTCGGACTGACGATCTTCAATATCCTGCTTTTCATCGCCATCGCGGGAGTTGATACAGGGACCATCAAGTTCGTCTCCGAATACCTTGCACAAGGGCGGCCGGAGGCGGCTCGTCAAGCCATCATGACCGCCATGTCGGTCGTGATGGGGCTCGGCGTGATTGCTGCACTGGGTCTTCTCCTCGTGGCAGACCCGCTCTTCGGGCAGCTGTATGGGAAGCCGGGATTAACGACTGTGTTGACATGGTTTGCCTTGACCCTGCCTTTCGCCATGGTCGGCAACCTCCTACTCTCTGCGCTCCAAGCCGTCCGGATCGTCCGGTATACGGCTTGTATCAAATATCTGTGGGAACCGGTCGGGAAGTGGATGCTGGCCGGCCTTGCTCTCTATGCCGGCTTCGGGTTGGCGGGGGTCCTTGGAAGCATCTTGCTGACGTTTGCCGTCAGCACACTACTATTGTTGTGGGCCGTTCATGTTCGTCTGGGCGGGCTCTCGTCACAGCGTTTTGGAACTGTGCACAGGGACGATGTTCGGCGGTTTAGGGCCTATTGTCTACCTCTATTGGTGTCCAACATCTTCGGGATCATCGCTCCGCGTGCCGACGTCATGATCTTGGGCTACTGGGTCGGCATGCAGGATGTCGGGACCTATCTTGTGGCGTTCCAAACCGCTGCGATCCCGGCGCTTGTCTTAGGCGCATTCGATGTCGCCTTTCCGCCGATCATGAGTGAGGCGTGGGTTCGCCGGGATCACACATTGCTTCGTGACAGTTATCATGCGGTGCATCGTCTCTCGTTGATCGTGACCATGCCGATATGCGTGGTGCTCGTCGTTTTTTCGAAAGACATTCTCTCGCTATTCGGACAGGCGTTCGAAGGCGGGAGTGTAGCATTGATGATCCTTGCAATCGGACACCTCGTGAACTCCGCGACCGGAGGGACGAATTCGGTGTTGCTGATGACCGGGGAGTCTCGACGGGTGGCGACGAACACCATCGCATACGGAGTCAGCTTGATCGGACTGACAGCCGCATTGATTCCGCTCTGGGGTATGACCGGCGCCGCCGTTGCAGCTGCCTCAAGTCTGGTCTTGGTCAACGTCGTCCGAGTGCTGCAAGTCCATCGCTTACAGGGCGTCTGGCCTTGGACAAGGGCGACCATCAAGCCAGTGGCCGCCGGGGTCATCGCAGGTGTTTTCTTCGTTCTGGTGAAGCCGTATATGGCGCTGGCCTATTTCCCGGCGCTCGCATTGTGCGGGTGTCTCGTCTACGCGGCCTCACTGGCGATTCTGAAGTTCGAGTCAGACGATGAACGAGTATTCCTTGCGACCCTTCTGAGACTGAAGCTGGTTCCTCGGTGGGTCATGCAACGCATGGCCTGAACTCATGAGGACACGAATGGAGATGATCATGTCTGACATGCCGGTCAAGGATCTGACGATCAGCGGGAGAGACTATTTCCAGTTTCTGTATCACGAGCAGGTCGATGCGGAGGCTGAGTGGCTGAGAAGAGGGGCGATTGAAAAAGTCAATTCCATTGAACGACTGTTGTGGAAACGCGGCATACGCCCCACAACAATCCTGGAGCTGGGATGCGGGACCGGAGCTGTGATACTGGAATGTCAGAAAAGGGGACTGGCGCAGAGGTACATCGCAGCGGATTATTCAGAAGAGGCCATCGAATACCTTAGGAGACAGGCGACGAACATCGAGACCCTGTGCACGGACATCACTGTCCCAGGAGCATTCTGGGGACAGGCTGACGTCGTCATTTTGAGTCATGTCCTTGAACATTTGGAAGCGCCTGCCGGCTTTCTTCAGTCCTTGCGCCAGATTGAGTTCTCCTACCTGATTGCCGAGGTCCCGTTAGAAGATCTGTTCGCCGGCAAACTCAAATCGTGTCTTTGGGATCGCACTCGAAATACGAGCGGGCACGTGCAATTCTTTACCGCGTCATCCTTTATGCGTCTCCTCACATCCAGCAACCTCAATATTCTTGACACGCGCACGTATGTCCCAATCCTTGATCGGAACACGATCAGATTTGTGTGTCAAAAGAACGGCAGCAGTGAACTGCAACGTATGAGAATGATGATCACCAATCACTATTTGCCAAGAGTTCTCAAGCCACTCTGGACAAGATTCTACTACGCGCACCACGCCGTCCTGTGCAGCAAGAGCGAGTGACGGCTAGAGATTGAGGCTCGAAGCGGATGACCCAACGAGTACGTCGAATCTACCGGCTTACAAGTGAACGAGCAGGTGTGGCCGACGATCCACGCATGCACACCGTCACAGAGCCAGACATAACCATGGAAGGATGTGTAGGCGGTCGGTGGAGATGATCATATGAAGCTCGCCGTCATGACGAACATTCTGGCGCCCTATCGTGTCCCTTTGTTCGAGGCGATGTCTCGGCGAGTGGATGACTTCACCGTGTTCCTCATGGCGAAGCGGGAGGAAAACCGGCAGTGGGACATTGGGCCTGTTCCATTCAGGACGGAAGTCTTGAACGGATTCCATCTCAGGCCGCCGTCCGCTGAGGTCTCACTCCACTGGAACTATGGCGTAGTTCAGGCGTTGCAGCGTGCGAATCCCGACATCGTGATGAGCGGCGGATTTGCTCCCGCGAACATCGAAGCCTATCTCTATTGCAAATGGTTCGGAAAGGCGTATGTCGGCTGGGGCGAATTTACGTTGCGCGATAATGCGCAATCGTCGGCCATCAGGCGCGTGCTCCGGCGATGGATGACAAGAGGGTCCGCTGCGTCGATTGCGTCTTCGACCGAAGCGCACGAGGCGTTTCTTCACTATGGAGCGGCGCGCCGATCCGTCTTGACCTCACTGATGCCCATCGATGTCGAGCGATTCCACCAAGACGCGCGTGCGTTCCGAACGACTCAGGCCTATGCCGATCTGCGCCAGCGGTTTTCCCTGCCCATCATCCTATCTGTGGGGAGGCTCACGGACCGCAAAGGATTTCGGGACCTCCTCTCGATCTACGAACGGGTTGTGGCAGAGCAGCCGGAGGCCTCGTTGGTTCTGGTCGGCGATGGCCAGGATCGTCCTGCCTACGACACGATCGCCCGGGAGCGAGGGCTTCGGCATGTGCATTTTATCGGGTTCGTCAGTCAAGAAATACTGGCCCACTATCTGGCCCTGGCCGACGTGTTTGTGTTCCCGACTCTCTCGGATACCTATGGAGCCGTGCTGGCCGAGGCGATGGCTGTGGAACTTCCCGTGGTGTCTTCTATCTTTGCTGCCGCGACCGCGGATCTCGTTCAGGAAGGCGTCAACGGCTATTCCATCATTCCGACCATGCACGCCTCGGCCGCGCAGCGGATTCTCGACATTCTTGCGCTCTCCCCCGGGGAGCGCATGGAAATGGGACGAGCCGGGTACCAAGCGGTAAAGGCGACGGATTTCGAGCCATCTGCGGAGGTCATTGTGCAGTTTCTTCGGTCGGTCCTGGCAGGCGGATCGGTCCATCGCGAAGTGACGGCCTCAAATATGGCGGTCAAATGATTCCTCGTTCGCGCCTGCTCATCATCGGTCCTACCCCTCCGCCGTATCACGGCGTCGCCGTCGCCACTCGGCATCTTCTGACATCCCGTTTGACCGACGTATTCGACGTGACGCATCTGGACCTGGCCGATCGGCGGGGCATCGCATACGTCAACAAGCCGGATTGGCACGACGTGGTCCTGTTCATTCAGCAATGGTTCCGGCTCTGGAGGCTGCTCCTGACTCACCGGCCTCAGGTTGTGTACCTCGTGCTCTCACAGACCACGCTGGGATTCATTCGCGACAGTCTCCTGATCTGGCCTTCGCTCTTGCTGGGGGCGAAGATCGTGACGCATCTTCACGGCGGAGCGTTGCGTGAATGGTACGAGTCACGTTGGGCGCCGATGCAGAGCTACATCCGCGCAGTCCTCGGAACAGTCTCCAAGATGATCGTGTTAGGGGAATCCTTGCGCCCGATTTTTTCCGGTCTGTTGCCGGATGATCGGATCGCGGTCGTCCCCAACGGTGTCGATCTGCGTGAGGACGAACCTGAGCGACAGCTTCCAAATGACACTAGACCCTGGCGCATTCTGCATCTGAACACGCTGAACCGCATGAAAGGCACGCTGGTGTTGCTGGAGGCGATTCCGACCGTGCTGAAACATCGGTGCGACGTCATGTTCGTATTCGCGGGGAAGTGGTCGCACGCGGATCATCAACTGATGGCCGAACGGTATATCGCCCAGCATCGGCTTGAGCCGTATATTACATTTCTGGGGGAAGTAACCGGGCTGGATAAAGAGGCGTCGCTTCGATCGGCTGATCTGTTCGTGTTTCCCGGTATCCAGCAGGAAGGGCAGCCGATGGTAGTGCTCGAAGCCATGGCTGCGGGGCTTCCGATCGTCTTCACGAATCAAGGTTGCCTTCGGGAGACCGTTATCAACGGGGAATGCGGCGTGGAAGCCTGCACCGAGGATCCTTTTGATCTGGCCGAGAGAATCTGTTGTTTGCTGGACCATCCGGAGGATCAGCGGCGTTTAGGGCGCAACGGGCTTCGTCGATGCCAGCGGTTCTTCAACAAGGACCGCCATATCGAACGCATGATCCAAAGTTTTCAGGAAGTGCTAGCGGAAACCTCCCCGACCCCGAGGGCTTCCTCCCTCGGCGCGTCCCAAACCCGCTGATAGTCTTACCGTTTCACTCTTCCCCTGCGGTGCCGGCGCTCCAGTGAGGATCTGTGTCCCACCGCATTTTAACAATTCGTTAACGCAAACTTGAGGCATCCGTGGCCCTCAGGGATGCGGGACTGGGTAGACTAGGCCACCTGAAATCGGGCGACGCCCTACCAACGGAGTGCTGCCAAGGTGATCACGCACAACACGAACGAGGCCGCCAAGCGATCGCAAATCAAGATTCTCGGAATTCCTGTTCACATGGTTCAGATCCCGGATGTCGTGTCCCTGATGACGGACTGGGCCACTCACGAGCAGGAGCGTCCACGGTGGATTGTCGTCGCCGACATGCACGCCATCATCGAAGCGCACAAGCAACCGGATTTCCGGGCGATGATCCGTTCGGCCGACTTGACAGTTCCCGACGGGATCTCACTCATCAAGGTGGCGCGCCGCAAGGGCGTGCCACTCAGAACACGCGTAGCCGGAACCGATTTGATGAAAGCGTTCTTCCGGCAAACGCAAGGGACTGGTCTCATGCATTACTTCTACGGTGATACCGCACAGACCTTGGCCCATCTCGGTTTGAAGTTGTCCGAAGAATTTCCCGGCATTCCCATCGCCGGATCCTATTCGCCGCCCTTTCGTCCGATGACGACGCAAGAGGATGAGGCCATCATCCGCGAGATCAACCAAGCCAGACCCGATGTCTTATGGGTCGGACTCGGGCTCCCGAAACAGGAACGGTGGATCTATGAGCATCTCGACCGTTTGGAGGTGCCATTAGTGCTGGGGGTCGGCGCAGCCTTCAAGTTCCTGGCCGGAACGGTCCAGCGTGCACCGGCTTGGATGGGGGAGTTGGGCTTGGAATGGCTCTGGCGATTTGTGCATGAACCCCGCAGGCTCTGGCGGCGCATCATAATAGAGGGCCCCCAATTTGTCGGCCACGTGGTGTTGGAACTCAGCGGGTTGAGAAAGTACTCGTAGCCAGAAAGTAACAAGATGAAGCCAGCTGTTCCAATTGGAAATCAAGGCGCGTTAGAAGCGGAGTCTGTCGAGTTCAAAGGGCTTCGCGGATCGTCGTCGCTGGCTTGGGGGTTCCTTGGAATCGGAATCGTGGCGTTGCTGGGTTTCTTGTATAGGGACAGCTTCTCGTATCTTTTTCAGGAATGGATGGAGAACGAGGATTATAGCCATGGAATCTTCGTCCCCTTCATTTCCCTGGCCCTGATCTGGTGGCGCCGCGAGCACATCCTGGCCGCGGGACTGGCGCCGACCTGGTGGGGGATTCTCCCGGTCACGCTCGGGTTGGGGCTCTTCGTCGTCGGGGAATTCGCCACGCTGTATTTCCTGCAGCACCTTTCTTTCTGGCTTGTGCTGGCCGGGTTGGTCTTGTCGACCGTCGGGTTTCCGGTGATGCATCGGATGGTATTCCCGTTGGGGTATCTGCTCGTCATGATTCCTCCTCCGCACATGCTGCAGCAGGGTCTCTCGTCTTCGCTGCAACTGATCTCATCGGCGCTGGGCGTCGGGTGTTTACAACTGGTCGGGGTCACCGCGTTCCGAGAAGGCAATGTCATCGACCTGGGGCCGATTCAACTTCAAGTCGTCGAGGCCTGCAGCGGGCTGCGCTATCTCTTCCCACTGATGGCCTTGACTCTGTTGTGCGCCTACCTGTTCCAGGATCGTGTGTGGAAGCGGGTGGTGCTGGTGGCCTCAGCGATCCCGCTGGCGGTGTTGTTGAACGGACTCCGAATCGGCCTGATCGGTGTGCTGGTGGAGTACTTCGGGACGGGGGCTGCCGAAGGATTCATGCATGCGTTCGAGGGATGGCTCCTGTTTGTCCTGAGTATTGCGCTGTTGGGTCTTGAGTTGTGGCTGCTTGGGAAAATCGGTGCGTCCAAGTCCGCCATGGCCAACCTTCTTGCGACGGGCCAGGCCCCCGCGGTCTCGTTTCCGTTTACTTCTCTTCAGGCGGTCAGCGGGCCAGTCATGGCCAGTGTCGCGCTCCTCATAGTGACTACGGTGGTCTCGTTCCAGGTTGCTGGGCGGGAGGAAGCAGCTCCTCCGCGCCAGAGCTTTCTCGAGTTTCCCATGCATCTCGCTGAGTGGCATGGTGAGCCGATGGCGATGGAGCGAGAGTATGTCGATGTACTGCGTTTCGACGACTACTTGTTGGCTAATTATGAGGGAGCCGGCGGACCGATCAATGTCTATGCGGCCTACTACCGCTCGCAAAAGTCTGGACAGGCAACGCATTCGCCAAAGACCTGTATTCCAGGCGGAGGCTGGGAGATTACGTCGTTCGACGAAGTGGCCGTGTCGGCTGGCCCGGGAACGAAGAGCGGGTTTCTCGCGAATCGCGTGGTCATACAGAAGGGCGAACAGAAGCAAGTGGTGTTGTATTGGTTTAAGCAGCGGAGCCGGCTGATGACGAGCGAGTACCTGGTGAAATTCTTTTTGCTGTGGGATTCCTTGACCATCAAGCGTTCGGACGGCGCCTTGATTCGGTTGGTGGCTGCTGTGCAGCCCGGTGAAACGGAAGGGGCGGCGGATCAGCGTGTCATGCAGATGGCGGCAGTCGTCCATCCGTTGCTGCCGGCCTATGTGCCCGATTGATGATGATCGTGTGAGTATCTGATGTCGACTGCGTTCTTCTTCAGTTTCATTGGTTCGTTGTTGATCTGCATGGCGCTGATCCCGGCGTTGACCGCTTCGGCGTGGAGGATTCAGTTTGTCGACGTACCCCGAGACCGCCGGATACATGCGGCGCCGATCGCCAAAGTCGGCGGGATCGCGTTTGCCGTCGGCACGATTGCGGCCGTACTTCTCTGGGCGCCCAAAGATCAAATGATCTTGGCGAGTCTGCTCGGTGGGGCCGTGATTCTCATGTTCGGCATCTGGGACGACTGTGTGGAGCTCGGGCCTCGGATGAAATTCGCCGGGCAGATCTTGGCAGCGGCGATTGTGATTGTGTTTGCCGGCATCAGGGTCAAGTCGATTCCTTTCTTCGACGATCAGACTTTTCCGGTGTGGGCAGCGGGGCTGATCACGTTGATCCTTATCGTCGGAATGACAAATGCCGTCAATCTGGCCGATGGGCTCGATGGCCTGGCCGGTGGACTGTCGCTGCTCAGTTTTGCCGGCATCGCCTATCTGGCCTATCAGGCCAGCGATCAGATGCTGGTGTTGCTGATGGTTGCTGTGCTTGGAAGCCTCTTGGGATTCTTGCGGTTTAACACCTATCCGGCTCGCGTGTTCATGGGCGATGCAGGCAGCCAATTTCTTGGCCACTATCTTGCGGTAGCGGCTCTTATTCTTGTCGATCCCGCGCGCGCGCCGTACAGTCCGTTGATTGTCTTGTTTCTTTGGGGGATTCCTCTCCTCGATACGGTGGGTGTGATGGGCCAACGCCTCCTGGAAGGACGCTCACCCTTCGTCGGCGATCGCAATCATATTCATCACAAGCTCCTGGCCATGGGGCTTACACATCGCCAGGCCGTGACGGGCATTTATATGACACAAGGCTTGTCGATCGGTTCCGCCTATCTGCTGCGCTGGCAGACCGACGTAGTAGTCCTGCTCGCCTATCTGTTGTTCGCCGGTGTCGTCCTTTCTCTGTTTGTCTTCGCCCCTCACTCGAAATCAATGCTGATCGGTGCTACGACGCCTCCATCGACAGCCATAGTGGGGAAGTCATCCCTGGTATCGCTACATGGGTGGCCGCTCCAAGCCTTGAAGTGGATGGTGCCGTTGTACCTCCTGGTCTGTGTCGCGATTCCTCGGGAGATCCCAAATGAGGTGGGATTGATTGCGGCGGGTCTCCTGGCGGCTGTGGTGGGGTCGTTACTCATTGCGAAGGGAGCGGCCCTAGCCATTCGAATCGGCCTGTACATCGGCAGCACCTTCATCATGTACTACAGCGAATTGGTCCCTCGGATCTTGGTGCATGGCCTCTTGACGCCCCTCAATGCCGGATTTGCGCTTCTCGCGTTGCTGGTCATTCTGACGATCCGTTTGACGGGAGACGAACGATTTCAAACGACCCCACTGGACTATTTGATTGTGCTCCTCGCCCTGATGTTGCCGTTTCTGCCGGATCTGGTGGTTGGTGAGGTATACGTGAGCTTGTTGACGGCAAAGCTGCTTGTCTTATTTTTCGCGTTCGAGTTGCTCATGCAGGTGTCTCGCGCGGCTGTCGCCCGGTTCGGGTGGCTGACAGCATGGATGTTGGCTGGGTTGGTTGTGCGGGCGTGGTGGCTGTAAGCGCCTGATAGTAGGAGGAGAGAATGGTTATGAAACAGACCATGATCGCAGCGATGGTCGGAATTCTCATGATCGGCTTGGTCGGATGCGGAGGGCCGGAAGAGCGCAAGGCGAAGTACCGGCTGCGCGCGCAGGAATATTTTGAACAGGGGAACTATCCGAAAGCGCGGGTGGCCCTGCGCAACGTCCTCAAGATCGACCCGAAAGATGCAGAAGCGTATTTTCTCTATGCGCAAGTGGAAGAGAAGGAAAAGAACTGGCGTAACGCTGTGGCCGGATATCAACAGGTCGTGGAACTCAATCCCGAACACGAGCGCGCCTTGATCAAGCTCG
>Ga0070699_100004407_pt1 | contig 12447 bp, 15 predicted proteins | sample KBSK1503metaG_FD_65473 | JGI IMG/M metagenome (GOLD analysis project Ga0070699, IMG submission 65473) | Corn, switchgrass and miscanthus rhizosphere microbial communities from Kellogg Biological Station, Michigan, USA - KBS K1-50-3 metaG | ecosystem: Host-associated > Plants > Roots >...
CATTTAAGTACATTTCTTTATTACCTAACTCCTAATAGAAGTAAAGATAATGGGATTAGGGGGAGAGAGCAAGTCTGATGCAACGATTTTTCTAGTCGCCTGCCAAAATGGCAGAGTTTGCCTCTCTCATAATTCTCGTAATGTCTGCTTCATGACCATAGACCAGAGCCATGATTATCCTCAGTTTTAGCCATGTTTTCAGACTGTTTCTCGATGCCTTGATCCTGCCCATGCACCAGGCCATGACCGACGGCCCGGCATGACCCCCCACGACCCCGACATAGCGTGTACGTTCCCTCCGTGGAATTTTTCATCAAAAAACCTGCGGGGTACCATAAGCGTGCGCGGTGTGGGATCCTGCAGCATTTCGAATAAGCATGAGACTCCAGAAGAACCGCGATTTATGGCCATTTCAATGGTAGGAGGAAACGGAAACGGAACGGAACCTATTTGTACCCCGCGGGCGTTACCCGTTTCGCGGTTGTGTGGTCTTGCTACCTTGGTGCTGGGCCAGTGCCGTGTCGCCACAACAGCTAACGGGTGGGGTTCCCAGACCCGGACCGTACATCAAGCCGACGTTGCCACCGCAGTTTACCAGGTTTGCTGTGCCCCGACCGGGGTTGCGGTGTTTTACGACGTTTCTCGGATCAAGAGCGGTACGGAAGACAACGCTTATTCAACCGTCCCAAGTGGGGTGCGTCTCGCGGGGCGCATGTCCGCTTGGGAAGAAGGGTTTCTGAGGAGTGCCCCTGATTCCTTGTGTTTTGCCAATCGGAGGCTAATTTGGTGGCTTTGATACGGAAATCGTCATTCTAACCGATTTCCGTATCACGCTTCCCCATTTCGTTTCACACTGAATTCATCGGAAGAATCGCCGGCAACTCATTCGCTTGCTCGTTCTCATTCTGCCAAAAGACCGGGGCGATGCCAAGCTCTTCCTGTTCTTGAATCAGGCAACAGAGATTGTGCGCCAGCACTTTGCAAAGCACTTCCCCGATTGGCTCTTTGTCATGCACGCGCATCCGCAGACTCATGTTATTCCTCTTGGTATTGGAGAAGATTACATAGCCGCCGTGGCCGGTAGAAGCAAGGCGAGAATCACATAATAGTTGGTATTGCGTGAATTCGGCGATTTAGGCACCATTCCATCCTCATAAAGAGGATGGCAAGGATGCCGTTGACTTTCGAGCAATTCCGCAATGCATTCATTGCGAAGGTGACGAACTACAAAATTGACTGGACCGTATTGGGGTTTTATGCGCCCGATGGTCGGGTGTACTCGTTTGGAACCGACACGAAAGTTATCAGCACGGTCTTTGAGGCACTTGCCGCCCCGGTCATCAAAGAAATCGCCGATGAATTCGGCTATTCAATCGAAAGCTCGGAGCAAACTGTTTATCCAGATTTCACACTCAACCCAGCATCCGGGAAACCGCCACGCATCGCGGTCGATATTAAAACGACCTACCGCCGATTTTCTGGGAAGCAGATTCAACCATTTCGCTATACGCTCGGATCGTATGCATCATTCCTTCGATCGCCGGGCGCTGCGAAAAACATCAAGTACCCTTACGCGGAATACAGCGGTCATTGGGTAGTCGGTTTCTTGTACACACGCACAGCCGGGATTCCAGGTATTGTCCTAGCTTTGCGTTGGTTTTGATCTTGTCCGATTGAATCACTTTAGACATATGCGGGACGGCCACGGAGGGCCGCGCAAATTCCCGCTGGGATTTTCGATCCGCTGGATTATCGGAATGTCGCCAACAGCGTCGTTAATGCCCTGTTGGCGAGACCAATAGGGCCATTGCCACCAACAGAATCGTTTCTCGGTGGTGGAGTGGCTTTGTTTCTAAAGTCGCTTTTGAACACAAAGTCCGAATCTTGAACACAAAGTCGGTCTTGCGAGAAATTGGCAGTTTAGGCAACATGCCGCCGGCCATGGAGGGCCGAGATGGCATCGGTCGTCAATGCATCACAACTGTCTGCCGGTCAGATTGAAACTTTGGAAAAAATCTCAATGCGCCTTGTCTATCAGGCCATTCATGATTTTGCCGGTGAGGCAGTCTACATTTTTACAAATTCTCCGCATGGCGACGAAACTGAAGTAGCAGAGGACATCACTCGCGAAGCATTGGGCAGATTGCCAGGCTTTCCTGTCGGTGAACGTATTTTCGGCACGATGGATTTCAAACGAGCTGGCTACGTATTTGCGCCGGACTATACGGCTAGGCAAGCATTACTTGTTGATTCAAAGGCGGAGAAAACTCGGGGAGTCGCCAGATTACAGACTTCACAGACATCTTTGCGCATTCGCCAAATTCGAGCAGGACAAGAAGTCGACATTCAAGGCGACCTTGCAACTGAAATGTGTCTCCGCGATGAGATGTACCTTGTGACGACAATTTTCGTGCATTATCACTATCGAGAAATCAATCATTGCAAAGAACTACGGAATATCACTATCGCCGCGCTTCCAAACGGAAAACTCAGTAGCGTCTATGTTCCCAGCGCCACTGACACCATATTCACAGCGGGTCCAAACGCACCAACGCTAGGCGAGGCATTTAGAACAAGGCTAAGTTTTTCGCGTTTGCGGAACCGGTGCCGTTGGCGTGTTCAGCATATTTCTTTGCAGCCGAATGCGGTGATGGTCCCTGATTCATGGGAAGAATAGTTTTGCACGCGCGCCGGGCCAACTTGGCATAATCTGGGACTTTCTCAATTCCGATATAATGTCTGTTCTCCATAATTGCTGCAACAGCGGTAGTTCCACTTCCGAGGAAGCAATCCAGCACAACATCACCGGGATCGGTCAGCAATTTGATTGCGCGACGAGGCAACTCGACAGGAAATTTCGCTTCGTGGTTATCATTGGCTCGAACAGAAGCAATATGCCAGACGGCTCGCGATCCCCATTCTGACCATTCCTTGCGAGACAGCCGGTTGCGATCAACCTTGGTAATTCCGGGTTTCCAGAAAATATAAACGTACTCAAATTCATCCACAGCTCGGTATGAATTCGTGTGCCACTTGCTGTTTTCCCAGCATGGGTCTTTTGCCCATACCCGGCGATCATAAAGAGAAAAACCTGCTTGACGAGCGAAAACATCCAAGATGTCGCCTACCAGTTGAACCCTTGTTTGGATGGCATATTTTCCGCCGCGAATATTGTTGTTTTTCATCCTGCGATCAACAGTTTGCTCGCTCACACCCAATGCCTCTGCAATCTGATACCGATTATAATTCGGGTGCTTTTGAAGAACGCGCAGTACATCGTCGCGTGAAACGGCGCATCGATTTCCACTATTGGTATTTTCGGCCATTATTTTCGGAAGCGACGGATCAGGAAAACAGAGTATGTCGGCGATGTTGATTGCAAGAAAAGCTCCTGGCTTCAGAATGCGAAAGTGTTTGCTGATTACAATTTGCAAAAGCGCTTTCCAGCTTTCAAAAGTTAAATCGCGTTCATATGATTTGCCCACGTAGTAAGGCGGCGACCAAATGCTCAACGCAATTGAATCTGGCTGGACAAAATTGAGCAAACGCTTCGCGTCGCCACAATAAATTTGATCGACTTTTAACGCTTGGCCATTCAATTCCATGATCGCACCATCATTGCCAGCTCAGAGTAATTCCTTGACTTCGACGCCCATCGCCTTCGCGAATTTCCGCAGCATCGATAGTCGCGGGTCCGTGGTTTTGTTGAGAAACTGCCAAGCCGATTTGCGTGCGACGCTGCCTTTGTAGCCCATCGCAACGCCCAGCTCATCCAAAGTTTTGCCAGAACGCTCGAATAGTTTGACCGCTTTTTTCATCGCTGCATCCATGATCGCTCAGTCTATCGCATTATAGACCGCCGTCAACAAAATAAAAATCACAATGGGTATTGCAATTTTGAATTTGCCCAGCTACCTTGTTACTGGCCATACGTAACGTGTTGGCAACAGCTGACTTACAAGAGCTGATGGCGCAGCTTACGAATGCATGGATGCTTTGGCCGGCTTACGGAGAAGCGCTCTCTGCGTTGCATGTAGGCGACACCCAAGGCATGGAGAGCGCAACGGCGCTATCCGTGCCTTTTTTGTTTTCCGAGTGTTGAGGAACGAAGTTGGGCCGCGCGGAATTGGCCATCTGAAATGGACGGGGCAAGCGCGGCAGCTCTATAAGGAATTGACTTTAGCGCGCACTCCGACCGGGGGATGGTCGGAGCGTAACGAGATGTAGTTGGGGAGTTTGTTGGATCGTTCGTCAGGGTCGATGCTGGCAGGCTTCACCCCTGATTCGCAATCCGGCAAAAGCCGACAGCACGATAGCTGTTTGGTCCAAGGACCGGATACGTGATGGATAGCGAAGTTACCACACGCGAAAAGTGCATGTCAACGGCTAACCGGGCCGCGAGGGAGAAATTCCCTCGCGGCTTTACTTTTTTGAGAGCTGAAGAATGAGGAAAAACGGCCCCACAATCGTCGTCAAAACTTGGCAGTAACGCGACGATCAGGGGCCTGGGTTGGAGAGGTGGCAGAGCGGTCTATTGCACCGGATTGATATTCCGGCGCACGGCGTGTGAGCGTCGTGCCGAGGGTTCAAATCCCTCCCTCTCCGGTAGGAATTCTGGCCTTTCGGCTTTAGAACCGTTGCCAGCTTGTTTGTAAGCGGAGGTGGAAACTAAGTCAACGCGATTTCAAGCTTGCGATAGAGCATCAGGCAAAAACGAAAATCGTGTCGATTTTATTATTGACACAAGCCCATCGTTGGTCTATCATATCATAGACAACCAACGAAGGGGTTTTCGTTATGACGCCAAGAGAAGAACGCGGGTTGGTGATTGCGGCGACAAAGAAAATCGAACGCAAGGGCAACGATTGGATCGTGCCAAGCCAGAACACGAAGGCGAAGTACGTCGTGCGCCCGCACGGCGAAAAGCCTTATTGCTCATGCCCTGACCATGACGCGCTTGGCATCAAGTGCAAGCACATTTTCGCGGTGGAGTTCGTGATTCAAAGGGAGCTATTCCCTGACGGCACGGAAGAGGTAACGCAAACCGTTACTGTCAAGGAAACCATCAAGCGCAAAACGTACAAGCAAATTTGGCCCGCTTACGATGCGGCTCAGACGCATGAAAAAGACAAATTCCTCCAACTCTTGCACGATCTCTGTAGCAAGGTCGAATCACCGGCTCAGACGATGGGCCGTCCGCGAGTGGCGTTATCGGATGCGATCTTTGCGGCTTGCTTCAAGGTCTATTCGACCTTCAGCGGGCGGCGCTTCATGTGCGACATGAGAGCCGCGCACGAAAAGGGCTACACGACAAAGCCGGTACATTTCAACTCCATCGCGAAGGCGCTAGAGAATCCGGACCTCTTTCCCATCCTGAAAGCGCTTGTCATTCAAAGCAGTCTGCCACTCAAGGCTGTGGAAACGGACTTCGCAGTTGATTCGTCAGGCTTCTCGGCTTGCCGCTTTGTGAAATGGTTCGATGAAAAATACGGCAAGGAATCGTCGGGCCGGGATTGGGTCAAGGCTCATATCTGCTGCGGAGTCAAAACCAACGTCGTGACGGCGGTTGAGATTCGCTCTCGCCAGTCAGCCGACATTAATGAGTTCGCACCATTGACCAAAACGACAGCCGCGAACTTCAAGATCAATGAAGTGTCCGGCGACAAAGCGTATGGAAGCAAGGACAATCTGGAATTGATCGATTCGCTTGGCGGAACGGCTTTCATCGCATTCAAGAAAAGCACGACAGGCGAAAGCGGCGGGCTCTGGCAGAAGATGTTTCATTATTTCTGCTATCGCCAAGAGGAATTCTTGGCTCATTATCACAAGCGATCAAACGTGGAATCAACCTTCAGCATGATTAAAGCCAAATTCCGGGATCACGTGCGCAGCAAGACCGACGTAGCGATGAAGAATGAAGTGCTGTGCAAGATCATTTGCCATAACATTTGCTGTGTGATCCAGGAGATGTACGAACTCGGAATTGAGCCGAACTTTTGGGCTGAACACAAAGTCACAGACTTGACTCAAAAGTCTTCGGTTTGAACGACTTTAGAAACAAAGCCGGGGCGACATTCAAGCGCTATCCGACAAGCCAAAGGGACTGCGCTATCGGCTTCGATATGTTCCACTACGGAAAAATGCCGGCCACAAACTTGAATTAGAACCTATGCCCTACAAAGACGAACCGCCGGCCCCATCAACGCAAAGCTAGGACAGTACCGGAACCCCGGAGCAAAGATCAGCCATGAGTGCTTGCCAACGATGCTTCTCCGTCGATTGCGCGCGGTTGTACGCAGGCCAGAGCCCTAATTTGGTGTTGAGCAGAGACTTGGGAAACCGTAGGATGAGGTTGCCTTAGTCGGTGTCACACCACCGGCGGGGACGTGCTTGGGGCTGCAAGGCCCGCAAGATTATTTCCCCGGATGCAGTTGTTGTTGGCTGCATCTGGGGATTCACTTTAAGCGGGGTCGGCAGGCAAGTCAAGAGTTATTCGAAGCGCAGGACGCCAAATCCTCGTGGCCGGCGCGCGGCCATTTCGATGTGGGTGATGTATTGCGGTCGTCCTTCGGCGTAGAGGATGGTGCGGCAGTGGCGGCATTGGCCGACGTAGAGGTGCCGGATGGTGCGGATGCGCGAGGCTGGGTCGTCGAAGAACCAGCGGTAGCCGGGCAGCGTGACGATGCGGACATTCCTGACAGCGATGTCTGCTGTCTCACCAAGAGCGCTAATGGGCCGCTGCTGGCATTGGCAGAGGGACTCCAACTGTGGCCCATCGAAGTCGCCTTGTCCGGGCACTTCGTGGAAGCGGGTGTCCGATCCGACGTCGACGTCGAAGGCGGCGGGGTTGCCGCGGATGAGGGTTTCGGCGGACGGAGTTTGGTCGGCGATGAAGTTTTCGGGATTGTAGTATGGCGGCAAGGTGAACTTGATTTTCGGCCACTTTGGTTCTGGCGAATTCCAATCGACGCGCCAATTGTGCGGTAGACGCGTCGTCAACTTCACTTCTTTGAGCGGCGTTGCCTTCAGGATCGCATCAGCGCCAGCGGACCAGTCAGGCCATGAGCAGGTGATGGCGGCGACGAAGCCGCGCCGAAAGACCGAGTCGGCTAAGAATCTGCTTGAGAGGATCAGTGTCTGGGACTGTTGTGTTAGGTCGAGTTGGCCGCCGGCAACAAACGTCTGCAAGAGCCATAGAGACCGGTGTTCGTGGAGCAGTTTGGCCTCGCGCTGACGGAGCGGCGAGTCAGCCCCGCAGACTTGACACATCAGATCGGTCGGCTTGCAAGCGGAGCAGCGCTCAAGGGCAATTTGGACGCGGATGAATTCCGCCCGATCGTTACCGCCATTCTCGTCCAGCCAATCGGCGGCGATCAAGCGTGCTTGGTCATCGTCGGGGTTCACGATGATCGCAGGCAGGAAGTCGCTTAACGTCATGATTTCACGTTGAATTTGATGCTGATATTCTTGGTTTTCATCATCCGTAGGATCTGCCGATTTTTCAGCAAATGCTCCAGATGCTCGATTAGTGAGATGCAAAAACAAATAGAGTCAGCGCGCTTGAGCCGTTTCAGGCGGCGTTTTTGAACAGCAATCAGCGCTTTAATATCGTCATCCATTACGCGACCTCCTGAAGTTCCCCGCGCTTCACTTTGCACGGCCGGCAGATGCAGCCTTCGCGGTGCGGGCCGTAGCGCAGCAAAGCTTCGCTGACCGACTGAACGGTCCATCGGCGGTTGTAGAGCGTGGGGACGCGGGCGGCGTTCAGGGCCTCGGCGATGCGCCAGTTGGGCAGTTTTTCCGCCCGATATTGGGCGATCTTCAGGGCGATTTCCGTGTAGTAGTCGCGGCACTGGCGCTTTCGGCCGGCTTGCCAGACCTTCACATCCACCTTCTTCATGATTTCCTTCCGGCGCGGGTGTTTCGGATGGAAGCAATGCTTGGGATTGGCGGCGCCCAGCAGTTGCCCGCGTGCTTTGGCGGCCTGGAGCGCCGCTTTGGTCCGCTGGGAGATCATCTCGGCCTCGTGCTCGGCCATGGCGCTGATGATGTGCAGGGTCAGGCGGGTCGCCAAGGGCATGTCGCAGCAGATGAACTCGACCGCCGACTCCATCAGGGCCGACACGAAGGCGACGTTCCGCGAAAGTCGGTCGAGTTTGGCGACGATCAGGGTCGCGCGGGTCAGTTTGCAGTGCGCGAGGGCCTTTTTCAGCTCGGGGCGGTCGCAATTCTTGCCGGATTCGACCTCGTTGAAGAATTCCAGCACTTCGTAGTCGTGCTGGCGGGCGAATTCCTTCGCGGAATGCAGTTGGGCCTCGGTTCCCAGGCCGCTAAGGTTTTGCTGCTGGGTCGAAACTCGCGTGTACACGACGGCTGGTTTCGGTCGGTCGTTCATGGGGCGTGTCCTTACTTGATTTTCGCCTTGGGGCGCTTGAATGGTCGAATTCTGGCCTTGTTCCAGTAGGGAGAATTGCATTTGGCGCATGCCAGCGGTTCTTTTCCACCGCGGGCCGCCCATTCGTGGTTGCAACGGTTACATCGACATAGTAGAATGGCCATACGACATAGGATAATGTCGATATATCGAGAAGTCAAGAGGCCAAGTCATGAGCCAGTGGATTCGAGCAGACGTAGAGTTGGGCATGCCGATGGCAACGCTGACATTATCATTAAAAGAAGCAATAAAACAAACCTCTTGGGGGCGTATTGCGAATGTTCTCACGCGAGAACAGACTGACCCCGAAATGATTGTAGATGCGGTCAATTGTTTGATTGGTGCATTCCGTCCGGACTTGGTTGGTGGTTCATTAATTGCGATTTCGCTGAACGTCATGCGTCATCAGTGGGAATTTCTCTATGTGCATCCTTTGCTGCCACGTGGCCAAGCGCATGAATTCCCACCGTCAATTCCGCTGATTCCTGACTTTACTATTGTGTCCGATCCTGATGGGTTCACGCTTGGTGATGCTGTCAAAGTCGATCCTTCTGCTGCCAATCCCAAGCAGTATCGGCTATCATCTGCGCGTACCGAATGCTCGAAAGAATTCGGTCACTATCAGAACCCAATGCAACCGGGTCAGTGCTATTGCGGTGAATTTCGGATGCCCGATCATGGGCGTATAGAACCTGACGCCGTGGTAAACGATGGCTGAGCAGCCCGACATCACCGCCGCGCTCTCGCAAATCTTCAAGTCCAAGCAGACCCTGCCGGACCTGGACCAGTTGGCCGACTCGTTGATGCGGAAGTTTGGCGGCGCGGAGAAGTTCTCGATCGAGTACCGAAAGTTGTATGATCGGGTCAAGAGCGACAAGGTGAAGGCCGACATGCTCGCCGACCTCGTTTCCTTGATTCGCATGGTGGCGGACCGAAAAGGGGCTCCCCGCACGCTCGGCACATTGAGCGATGAGGAGCTGCTGGCGGTCGCCCAAGCGGTGAAAACAAATGTCTACACCCAAGCCACGAGCGCCGGACCTGAGCAACGTGGACCAGCAGATGGAGAAGCAGCAGAAACTCCGCGTCGCAGACGCGGTAGACCGCGAAAATCAGAAAATCGAGCGCAAGAACCAGAAGCTGCGGGAGCAACTGGACCAGCTGCCCCGGACGGATCTGGAGAAGAATCTGGAGCGAAAGAAGCGGTTGACCAAGAAGCAAGTCGAGAAGATGCGCGACAAGGAAGTCCAGAAGGAGCTGGAGGAGATCGCCAAGGCTGAGTTGAAGTACCGCAGCGGCGGCATCGTGGACATGTCGCTGCTGCACTTGGTCGTCAACGACATCCGCGCGGTCTTCGAGGAGTTGGCCGAACGCCAACTCGAAGCCTTGAATCTATATGAGCCGCTTCCCGAAGCGCTTCGCTTCCACCAGTGCGCCGCGCCGGAACGCATCGTCCGCGGGAGTAATCGCGCGGGCAAAACGATTGTCACATCGGTCGAGGGTGCCCGCATCCTGACCGGCAAAGACCCCTTCGACAAATATCCCAAAGAGGACGGTCGAATCTTCGCGGTCGGCAAGGATGGCAAATACCTCGGCGACGTGATGTACCGGAAGATGTTCAAGCCGGGGGCATTCCGAATTATCAAGGACGGTGACAAGTGGCGCTCGTTCCGCCCGTGGGACAAGGCGGATCATGAGCGGCGCAAGGAGAGCAAGCCGGCTCCGCCGCTGGTTCCGCTGCGGCTCATCAAGGAAATCTCCTGGGAGAACAAGAAAGCATCGACGCCCGGACTTGTGCGCATAACGAACGGCTGGGAGATGAATTTCTTCAGTTCGTTGGGTCTTCCTCCCCAAGGAAGCGATATTGACGTGGCCTGGCTGTCGGAGGAAATCGTCAATCGCGAGTGGTACAACGAATTGTCTGCCCGCCTTTTGGACCGCGCAGGCATGTTCTTTTGGGACGCGACCCCGCAGGCCGGCACGGAACAACTCTATGCTCTGAGCCAGACAGCAGAGGATGAGCGTGGCAAAGAAAAGCCGCGCGTGGTCGAGTTCTTGATGCTCTTGGAGGACAACCCCTACATCCCCGAAGAGCAGAAGCAACTCCTCGCGATGAAGTTCACCGACCCGGAGCAGTACCGCATTCGCGTCAAGGGCGAATTCGCGCTGCTTTCCTTGAGAGTCTTCCCGGAGTTCTCCCGCGCCCATCATGTCGTGAAGGCATTTCCGATCCCGAAGGACTGGACGGTCTATTGCTCCATCGACCCCGGCCACCAGATTTGCGGCGTCCTCTTCATCGCCGTGCCCCCGGACTCGGACAAGGAACACGGCGGCAAGAAATATGCCTTCGATGAACTGTACATCCCGCAATGCACGGCGGCGAAGTTCGCGCAGGAGTTCGCGGCCAAACTGAAGTTCCTCCAGAAGCCGCAAGGCTTCCTGATCGACGGCCATATGGGACGTCACACCGAGATGGGCCTCGGCATTACGATCGAGGAGCATTATTCGCGCGCTCTGCGGGAAGCCGGCGTCTCGTCCGTCACGACGGGACATGGGTTCGCCTGGGGCGCGGACAACGTCGAGGCTGGCCTGGAAGCGATTCGGACGTGGTTACAGTTCGGACCGGATGACAAGCCAACCCTGATGATCTTTGACCGCTGCACGAACTTCATCAAAGAGACGGAAAAGTATTACTACAAGCGCAACAAGGACACCGGGAAGCTGAAGCCGACGCTGCGGTTCGGCCACTTGATCGACAACGCTCGCTACCTGTCGTCGTTCGGGTGTCCATACGTGAAGCCGAAGGACAAGGACAAGCCGGTTTCGTTCGCGGTGCGGGCGATGCAGAAGAAGCGGGAGCGGAAGCGCGAGAAGGACGGAAACGATTATGTCCGGCTGGGGCCGGCGGGAGGAGCGGTGTGAAAACCGCCCTTCCTACTTGAAGAAAGCTAGTCATGTCGGTTACATTATTCTCAATCCACGGAGAGACGCATGGACAAGTACACGCCCCCCACGGTCGAAGTCGCCATGTGGGTGCATTGGAAGTACGACCCGCTCGATGAGCGTCTCGCCGCCGCCCTGGTGACGGCCGTGGGCGACCAATCCATTACGGTGACGGTGTTTCACCGCGGCTTCGTCAACGGCAAGTCGATCAGCGGAGTCTTGCACGCTGAAGACCCGGCCTTGAAAAAGCGCACTCCTGATAATCAGAATCAGTCCGGTTGTTGGCAACACACGCCCCTTACTGAAAAGCTGATGGCACTCGTCCAAAAGGCCGCGCCGAAACGCGCGCGTGAATTGGTGGATGCCTCAGTCGGTTGAGAGTGGAACACCCATTGAGGGCAGTCTGCGCCGCTTGGATGAAGAAAATCTATGCGGCGTCAGAGGTCAAACAAAAGCTGTTCGGCGACGATGCCGACGATGCGATGCGGTTCTTCAACGGACCGTATGACTGGCTCTATTCCCCAAACAAAAATACGCGCGGCTCGCCCGATGTCGGCCTTCAGGTCGATTTCAGCGAGGTCAACGCGCCGTCATTCCGCATGACGCAGAACCGCGTTGCGGAGTGCGTGCAACTCTTCGGCCCAGCGCTCTATCACAAGAATCCGGTCCGCACCGTCACACCGCGCCAATACCCGGAACTTCCGCCACAGTTCTTCGGCGATCCCAACAACCCGATGGTGATGGCGTCGTATCAATTGATCACGAAACAGGCGCAGAACGCGCAGAACATCGACGCGGCCCGCGCGCTGCTTTTGCAGTCGTACCTGAATTTCACGCCGTATGAGTTGGGGCTGAAGGATGAAGCACGCCTGGCGATCGACCAGTCGCTCATCACGGGGCGTGGAATTTTGTGGACCGAGAAGTATCAGGTTCCCGAATCGAATTGGTCGATGGTCGGATCGTTTTACGATTCCGTCTACAATCTCCAGCTCGATCCCGATGCGGAGAAAGATTGCGAGTGCATGTGGGCGGCGCGGCGATGCTGTCATCCGGTCTGGCAGGTGGAGCGCGAG
>Ga0070699_100004408_pt1 | contig 12444 bp, 8 predicted proteins | sample KBSK1503metaG_FD_65473 | JGI IMG/M metagenome (GOLD analysis project Ga0070699, IMG submission 65473) | Corn, switchgrass and miscanthus rhizosphere microbial communities from Kellogg Biological Station, Michigan, USA - KBS K1-50-3 metaG | ecosystem: Host-associated > Plants > Roots >...
GCAAACTTCTTCGCTATACTGTATCCCCCCCGAGCAAAGCCAAGGCCTCATATTCGACGCAGAAAGGGATCAGCGTGAGACACTTAATTTTCTGTGCGATATTGATCGCTTTCGTTGGCTCAGTTACGGCAGCCCAGGAGGAAGGTTCTGAAAACAAAAAAGAACCCGGATCAGAGTCGACACTGTTAGCCGGCATCGGCTCAAAGTCACGTTGGCGTTTGCAGCCAAAACCTCTCAACCGTTGTCCGGCGCCGTTCATCACTTTTCTTGACTCCTGCCCGGTATTAACCCTGCAAACAGCTCCCAATCATGCGAGCAAAAAACCTGCGGGTGATCAAAGCTTTCATTGGTCGACGGCGATCAAACAATCTTTGCTATTTCTTGGCGTCCAGCACGGTTATGCTATGACGCAACCAAAAACTCGTCGCGATCTCAAGGGTCCTTTCTTTAAGGACTATGCTCGCTCCATCAAGTCGCTGCATGGTTGGAGCGACGGCGGACGGTTCTTTACAAACTACATCGCGCATCCGATGCAAGGCTCTTTTCTCGGGTTCATTCAAGTTCAAAACGACCCGAAAGGGATGAACCTCTCTTACAATGAGTCGAATGCTTATTGGCGGAGCCGTCTCAAGGCCCTGGCGTGGGCAGCAGCCTGGAGCACTCAGTTTGAACTTGGTCCAGTCAGTCAGGCTTCAATTGGTAACGTGGGTTTGCACGGAAAACAGACCTACGTCGATTTGGTCGTGACTCCGATCGGTGGATTTGGAATGCTGGTCCTGGAAGACTTTGTGGACAAGCACATCATCCGCATGATTGAACAACGCAATTCCGGAAACTTCTCTATTAGAATTACCAGCCGGACGTTGCTTAATCCGACGCGGAGCGTTGCAAATCTACTGCGATTCAAACCGCCATGGTACAGGGACAGCGGACTACGCTGATTACTTCGGTGTTCCTCGCCGCGAACTTGAGGCGGTCCTTTCTGAGATTGGAGTGAAAAGAGAAGATGAGTCTGATTCTCTATCTCCTGCGACACGGACAAACGGCACTCAGCCGTGACGATGTCTTTTGCGGATCAGGATTGGATCCGGAACTAACTCCGGAGGGTATGGAGATGGCCCAGGCTTTCGCGAGGGCTTATCGCGAAGTCGAATGGCGCGCAGTTTATTCCAGTAGTTTGCAACGCGCCATTACGACCGCACAGCCTCTCTGCAACACTGTAGGAATCAACCTGCAAGCACGCGCTGAGTTAAATGAGATTGCTTACGGCAAGTGGGAGGGCCTGACCAGGGATCAGGTCAGTAAAGAATATCATGATGAATACATCAGCTGGCTGGCTGACCCCGCCTGGCATGCACCAACCGGAGGAGAATCGGCAATTGTAATAGCCCGGCGTGGCTTACAGGTGATCGAGGAGATCCAAAAGCAGTTTACTGGTGGGAATGTGTTGATAGTCTCACATAAAGCAACCATAAGGATCATTCTTTGTAGTCTTCTGGGAATCGATGTTGGCCGCTTTCGTTATCGGCTGGCTTGTCCCGTAGGCTCCGCCAGCATGGTGGAGTTTACTTCCAATGGGCCAATACTAAAGGCGCTGGCTGACCGGTCTCACTTAAGTGAGGAACTACGATCGTTACGCGGTACTTGATCCAGGCCAACGATATGTTTGACTGAGCCAGTACTTCGCATCCTGTTGCAGCTCGCACGAGTCACTAGTGAGTCATGGCGTAAATGATAACGTTCAGTGCTTTTATTGCCTGATGGGCGGGTTGTGGACATCGGATTGCGTAGGTCCCGGTCGACTGCGAGCTTTCTCGCTTTGCTTGGTGAACATTTCCCAGTTACCTCGCTTCCTGACCTCATTTCCTGCCCATTTCATCGAACATGGCCCGGCACGTACGTTGCGCTTATGGCGGTGTGATGTTCCTCCGAGCCGGCGAGGTTCGGGAAGTGTCAGGCGAGAGGAGTAATTCCTATGAATCGTCAGGATGTTGATTTAAGCAACACATCACAGACCAGCCGACGAGGTTTCTGCGCTGATTTATTGTTGACTTCAACCGGGCTCGTGCTGGCCGCCCCCACTACAACTAAAGTCTTAGCCGCTCAAGATTCTATGGTCGCGTATCCGCCGCGGAAAATTGAAAGTGCGGAGACGCTGCTTCCAGGGTCCAGCCTCTACTTCGACTATCCAACACGAAACGATCCGGCTGTGCTGCTGCGCTCGAGCGAGGGCGAATACAGGGCTTACAGCCGAAGATGCTCCCACGCAGGGTGTTCCGTGGAATTCGATGCCCCGCGTCGGTGTCTCAAATGTCCCTGCCATCAGGGAGCATATGACACCCGAATGGGTTATGTGATGTTTGGTCCACCGCGACGACCGCTCGATGAAATTGTCCTGCAGGTGAGGAGCGGAGGACAGGTTTGGGCCATCGGCAAGAGCTTTGGAAGAAACACGGAAATGATCGCCCAGGAACCGCGGAGGAGGTGATTGAAATGAGATACAGCACACACACACATAGAATTGGAATGGTTGAATTGACGTACCTTTTAATTGGCGCGCTGTTACTGCTGTTATTAGGTACCATTGCCCAGGGGCAAAGCGAAATTCCGGCAACGAAGGTTACAAAGGTACATGCACAAATCCAGCAACCGCTCTACCGGGAATATCGGGGTGTTCGCCTTGGCATGACGGCGGCGGAAGCGAGAGCAAAACTTGGCGAGCCGGCGATGAAGAGTGACGAACAGGATTTCTATGTCGTCTCATCGACTGAAACTGCGCAGTTTGCTTACACCGCACAAAAAGTCGTGATGATTTCTATAGACTACACCGGTGGTGTTGGCGCGCCTGATCAGAGGAGCGTAGTTGGCGAGGGTTTGCTGCTGGAAAGACCTGATGGATCCTTGTTCAGGATGGTGCGCTATGACTCAGAACGCTTCTGGGTTTCGTACAACAAGAGCGCCTCGGTAGTGCCTGTCGTTACGATCACTATTGGGGCCATGAAGTAAGCTCCAGGATTGAGTCACAGATAAAGCGCGGATTAACGCAGATCGATCAGCATTAATCCGCGTTCTTCTGCTCCTTCAATTCAAGGGGCGATAGGACTGCAGCATCTTCATGTAGTTGGCTCTTTCAAAGGCGGCGGGTTCGGCGCAGTGCTTTTGGCTCATCGCACCAATCATCTGCATTACACTCTCGTATTCATGCTCGTTCAGCCAGGTGACGAGTTCATTCAGTACTTGTCCTATCCGGCGCACTCCTTTCTGAAGTAACTCCGAAGCCATCATCGTAACTTTAGCGCCGGCCATTAAACCCTTGATGACGTCGTGCGAGGTGTGAATGCCGCTCGTGATTGCAAGATCGACACTCAACCGGCCATACAAAATGGCCACCCAACGCAAAGGCAAACGCAGTTCGTCCGAATTACTCAAGACAAGGCGGGGTGCTACTTCGAGATTTTCCAAATCGAAGTCAGGTTGATAGAACCGATTGAAAAGTACCAGCCCGTCAGCGCCGCGATCCGATAAACGACTGGCCATGTTCGCCATGGAGCTGAAGAACGGGCTGAGTTTCACTGCCACCGGAATCGTCACAGCCTGTCTTACAGCCAGGAGAATGTCCAGATAGAGTCGTTCAACTTCGAGACCTGAGATCTCTACGTTCGTTGGAAGGTAATATACATTCAGCTCCAGAGCATCTGCGCCTGCCTCCTCTATTAATGTCGCATAATCCGTCCAGCCGCCAACCGAGGTCCCATTCAAGCTGCCGATGATGGGAATATCAACTGCTTCCTTGGCCCGGCGAATCAGATTCAGGTATTCGTCAGGGCCAATGTTGTAGCTCTGCATGTCAGGAAAATAACTGATCGACTCGGCGTAGCTGTCGGTGCCCTGGGTCAAATGATAGTCGATGTAATAGCTGTCAAATCCTATCTGTTCTTCAAACAGGGAATACATCACGACTGCTGCGGCTCCAGCGTCTTCAAGGCGACGGATGCTATCGACACTATGCGAGAGCGGCGACGAAGAGGCCACGATCGGGTTCTTTAAAGCCATGCCAAGGTAGTTTGTTGTCAGGTTCATGGTTTCACTTCTTCTCCAGACTCAACCGATTGCGCAGAAAGAGTCTTGTACTGTTGCCACCGCCGCGACACCGCTTTCTGCGCCTGGCCCAGCAGAAACTTGGCCACGGCCGGATCGCTCTGCTGCAACATGCGATAGCGACCTTCAGTGTAGATGTAATCCTGAAGCGAAATCTTCGGATCGCTCGAATCCAGTTGGAAGGGATTCTTATTCGCTTCAACCAATCGCGGGTTGTAGCGATACAGAGGCCAGTAACCCGAATCCACCGCCAGTTTTTGTTGGTGCATTCCTTTTGCCATATCGATGCCGTGAGCGATGCATTGACTGTAAGCAATGATCAGCGAAGGCCCCGGATGTGCTTCTGCTTCTAAAAATACTTTGAGCGTATGCGTATCGTTTGCGCCCATAGCGACCTGGGCTGTGTAGACGTTGCCATAACGCATGGCCGTCATCCCCAGATCTTTCTTCGCGCTCGTCTTTCCGCCGGTAGCAAACTTCGCGACCGCTCCCAAAGGGGTGGCCTTCGATGCCTGGCCTCCGGTGTTTGAATAAACTTCCGTGTCCAGTACAAGGATGTTGACGTTTTGACCGCTTGCGAGTACGTGGTCCAAGCCACCGTAGCCAATGTCGTAAGCCCACCCATCGCCACCAACTATCCAAACACTCTTCTCGACGAGCGAGTCAGCCAGACTTACAAGATCTCGGGTTTCCTCGTCGTTGACATCCTTCATCCTGGCTTTTAATGCGGCAACTAATTCTCGTTGAATGTTGATGCCTTCGTTAGTCGACTGATCTGTGTTGAGCAGGCTTGCCGATAGCGACTCGCCAATAAGATTGCGCAGCACATGAACGAGATTTCTGGCGTAGGCTTTCTGATGGTCCAGGGCGAGCCTCATACCGAGGCCGAATTCGGCGTTGTCTTCGAAGAGCGAGTTACTCCACGCCGGGCCGCGTCCCTCATCATTCTTTGTGTAAGGAGTCGTCGGCAGGTTTCCGCCGTAGATACTCGAACAACCAGTAGCATTTGCGATGATCGCTCGATCGCCGAAGAGTTGCGTCAGCAGTTTTATGTAAGGCGTTTCCCCACAACCGGCGCAGGCGCCGGAGAACTCAAACAATGGTTGTAGCAACTGCACGTTTTTGACGGAGTTGAAAGCAAGCAGACCATGCTTGTGTAAGTCGGGCAGCTGTAAGAAGTAGTCCCAATTAATTCGTTCACTGTCGCGCAGCGGCAACTGCGGCTTCATGTTGAGCGCCTTACGCGACACGTTGCTCTTGTCTTTCGCGGGACAGACTTCGACACAAAGCCTGCAACCGGTGCAATCTTCTACAGCCACTTGAATCGTGTACAACTTATCGGGAAACTCTCGCCACTTTGCAGGCATGTACTTAAATCCCGCTGGTGCTTCAGCAAGATCGCCTGGCGAGCAAACTTTCGCTCGAATCGTCGAGTGTGGACAAACCATCACGCACTTACCACATTCGATACAAAGATCCGGTTCCCACACCGGTACATCCTGCGCGATGTTGCGCTTCTCCCAACGTGTAGTACCGACTGGATAAGTCCCATCTTCGGGAAAAGCACTGACAGGCAGCAGGTCACCGCGACCCGCAATCATTTCGGCAGTCACGTTTCGCACAAAGTCAGGAGCGTCAAGGGGTACCTTGGATGTGAGTTCAATCGTGCCGCTTGCGGTTGCCGGAACCGCAATCTCGTGGAGATGCGCCAGCGCTGCATCTACCGCGGCGAAATTTTGCCTGATTACCGGCTCACCTCGTTTCCCGTAAGTCTTTTTTATGAACTCTTTGATCTTCGTGATTGCTTCATCGCGTGATAACACACCGCTCAGTGCGAAGAAACACGTCTGCATGATCGTATTTATTCGATTCCCAAGCTGACTTTGTCTGGCGACGCCGCTCGCATTGATCGCATAGACCTTCAACCGCTTTTCGATAATTACTTTTTGAACTCTATTCGGGAGGTGATCCCAAAGTTCAGCTTCGTCATAGGGACTATTGATCAATAAAGTCGCCCCTGCGACGGCTGTCTCCAGGACGTCGTACTGGCTGAAAAAAGAAAACTGGTGGACGGCGATGAAGTTTGCACGCTGAATGAGATAGGTGCTCTTAATTGGGTGCGGACCAAAACGCAGATGCGACACCGTCATCGCTCCGGCCTTCTTTGAATCGTAGACAAAATAGCCTTGTGCGTAGTTCGGGGTTTCTTCGCCGATGATCTTTATGGAGTTCTTGTTGGCGCTTACGGTTCCGTCTGCGCCCAGTCCCCAAAAAACTGCGCGCACCTGGTCGTCGGGCTCAGTACTGAATGATTGTTCGAACGGAATACTGGTAAAAGTAAGGTCGTCGTCAATCCCGATTGAGAAATGGTTCTTCGGTTCGGGTTTCTTTAGTTCGTCGAAAACGCCTTTGACCATTGCGGGTGTGAATTCTTTAGACGACAAACCATAACGTCCGCCAATTACGCTTACCGGCTGTTTCGTCTCCGCAATTGCAGTGACGATGTCCTGATATAGCGGTTCCCCTGTGCTGCCCGGTTCTTTAGTGCGATCGAGAACTGCGATCGCTTTCGTGGAAGGGGGCAGGGAATCGATGAAATGCGAAACTGAGAATGGCCGGTAAAGCCTGACTTTCAAAAGGCCTACTCTTTCGCCACGCTGGCAGAGTGATTCAACTGTCTCTTCAGCAGTTTCGCAGCCGGAACCCATCATTACGAGCACACGTTCGGCATTTGGATCTCCGACGAACTCAAAGAGTTTGTAACTACGCCCCGTAAGTTCCGCAAACCGCTGCATTGTTTTTTCAACAATCGCCGGGGTTTCCAAATAAAAGGTGTTGGCCCGTTCGCGAGACTGAAAGAAGACGTCTGGGTTTTGCGCGGTGCCTCGGATTACGGGACGATCGGGAGTAAGCGCTCTGGCGCGATGCTGTCGCACCAGCCCCTGGTTGATCATGCCCAGAATCTCTTCCTGCGAGAGCTTCGTAATTTTCATGACCTCGTGTGAAGTGCGAAAGCCATCGAAGACATGAAGAAAGGGAACCCGGGCTTCCAATGTGCTTGCCTGAGAGATTAATGCGAAGTCCATCACTTCCTGGACCGAGTTGGCAAACAACATGGCCCAGCCTGTAGATCTTGCCGCCATGACATCGCCGTGGTCGCCAAAGATTGAGAGGCCGTGAGTTGCTATTGTTCGAGCGGCGATATGAAAAACTGTACTCGTCAGTTCGCCGGCAATCTTGAACATGTTGGGAATCATGAGCAGCAGGCCCTGACTGGCCGTAAAGGTCGTCGTCAATGATCCTGTCTGTAAGCTCCCATGGACCACGCCCGCGGCGCCGCCCTCCGATTGCATTTCCCGGACGAGTGGCGTCATGCCCCAGATGTTCTTCTCATTAGCAGCCGACCAGGCGTCGGCCGATTCGCCCATCGCAGATGAAGGGGTGATCGGGTAAATGGCGATCACTTCGTTTGTCTTGTAAGCAACGTAAGCTGCTGCTTCGTTGCCGTCGATGGTTACTTGTGGTGTATTCATTGCTGCGTATTCTCACCCGGAAATGCCGGCTTGTTTGTGTAGTGTCGCCCAAAGATTGTTTGTTCTCGTGCCGTCTGAACGAACCATGGGAATCGCAATACTTGTAGCAAATCTGAGACCTCTGAAAATGTTGGGTTGTCATGTTCATAGAGGTGTTTCACGCAAAGGCGCAAAGACGCAAAGGTAAATCGCAATGCTCGCATTCTTCTTTGCGCCTTAGCGTGAAACTGATTTCCCATCTTCCTGGGAAACGAGCCTCTAAATAAAAAATCAGTCGCCAGCGGCTAGGGGAAGACCGCATGCGACTGAGTAAGCCCAGGATCAGGCAAGGGAACTGCTTCCTGGTCAGGCCGGCCGCGTTGCTTGATACGGCCGCGATAAGAGCGACGACAACAGGAATAAAATACTAGTGCCTCGATACCTGGAGGAGGACCGAACCAGCCAACGGAAGCCGAACCAGAGAGCCACAGCTAATAGTATTATGGCTATCAATGAGCCTGCTGCGGTGTTCATGTTTAATCCCTTGGTCGACCTCAAGCATTCGCGTGTTCGGTGCGCTCCTCCTCGATCTGTTTGATCCTGGCACGAAGCCATCCGCTTACTTCGCGCTCGAGCTTTGCCTGATTGTCCTGTAGCTCCAAATCCTCGATGGTTTCTCCATCAGTATTTAAAGGTATGAAGTGACACGGCACTTCCGTGGTCCGATGTTCCGGACTGACAAAATCGAGCAGGTGGCATTCGTGGCACGGGTGAGCGCGATATGGGTAACCATAGTTAATACAGGAGAGGGAATCCTGAAAGGTAGATTTACTTTGCAGAGGCGTACGTACTGACCGTCCATATCCTCCCTTCCCGATGAAGTCCAACTCTTCTTTAAGGAGTTCGAGAATATCGCGTTCATCCGTTGTCATGGCGGTAAACCTCCATTTCTTCCGGTCCTGATTAACAAGTGGTTAGCTTTCCGTCATTTTGGCGGTTTGCATTCCCACCCCTGGAAAGCGCAAAGCACATGCCACTGGACCAGTGGCTATTAATTGGAGATTCTGAGTTTGCGAGAGGCTCTTGTGAGTAGCATTGTGAGTAACATTGCACAGCGTATGCGGGAAAGTCCACAACTCGCCTACCTATCTCCGACGTGAACAACCGGGTCCTGACATCCGGGTACGACTTGCGTCATAATCTGCCGGCAAGGCATCAATTAACGGACAAGCTAACCAGGACAACGCAGATCGGAACGACTCTCCTGTCGCATCAGATTCGAGGTAACAAACTTATGTCTCTACGTCGCGTAGGCTTTTGTGTGCTCATAGTTATGCTCTGCCTGATCGTTATCGATTCTCCGGCAACCACTCAGGAATCGAAGCCTGATTCAAGCGCACCGTATCTTAATCCCGAGCTCCCGTTGGACCACCGCGTCGATGATCTGATCTCGCGTCTGACGCTCGAGGAGAAAGTCTCGCAGATGATGAATGCTGCGCCGGCAATTCCACGGGTAGGCATTCCTCAGTACGACTGGTGGAACGAAGCTTTGCATGGCGTCGCGTTCTCAGGTGTCGCCACCGTCTTCCCGCAGGCCATCGGGCTCGGCGCAACTTTCGATCCGCCACTCGTCAATCGCGTAGCCACTGTGATCTCTGACGAGGCACGAGCCAAGTATCATGAAGCACAACGACACGGTAACTACAATCGCTTTTACGGTCTGACGTTTTGGTCGCCCAACATCAATATCTTTCGCGACCCGCGCTGGGGACGCGGGCAGGAGACTTACGGTGAAGATCCGTTTCTGACCAGCCGCCTCGGGGTAGCCTTCGTTAAAGGACTGCAAGGTGACGATCCGAAGTATCTGAAAGTAGTTTCAACTCCGAAACACTACGCCGTTCATTCTGGTCCGGAACCTGAGCGCCATCGCTTTGACGCGGCGGCCGTCGAACGTGACGAGCGTGAGACATACCTGCCGGCGTTCCGCGCCACTGTCATGGAGGCCCATGCCGCTTCCGTGATGTGCGCTTACAACCGCACCAACGGCGAGCCGTGCTGCGCCAACACACAGCTGCTCGACCGGATACTCCGCGGTGAATGGGGTTTTGCTGGATACGTGGTTTCTGACTGTGGTGCGATCGACGACATCTACAAGCGGCATAACTTCGTGAAAACCGCCGCAGAAGCTTCGGCCCTGGCCGTCAAGAGAGGGACCGATCTCGAATGCGGCGATAGTTACAAAGCACTGGTAACTGCCGTGAAGCAGGGCTTGATTTCCGAAACCGAGATTAATCGCGCGCTGAAACGGTTGTTCGCAGCGCGTTTTCGTCTCGGAATGTTCGATCCGCCCGAGCGGGTGCCTTACTCAAAGATTCCATTCTCAGCTAACGATTCACCCGCACACCGTCAACTCGCGCTCGCGGCTGCCCGCGAATCGATAGTTCTTCTCAAGAACCAAAATAACACTCTGCCGCTGCGGAAGGATCTGAAGTCGATCGCTGTCATCGGGCCAAACTCCGATGACGTTCCGGTGTTGCTTGGTAACTACAACGGCCAACCGTCGCGCGCGACTACTCCGCTCGCGGGCATTCGCCAACACGTCTCATCAAGGACGAAGGTGTTGCATGCCTTAGGCACGTCGCTCACAGAAGTTTCCGCAGTGCCCGTGCCGGCTTCCAGGTTGCGTGGTCCCAAAGGCGAAGCTGGTCTTCAGGCTGAGTATTTTAGAAACAAGGCCCTCGAGGGGACGCCGGCGCTATCTCGCATAGATCGGGAGGTCGACTTCGATTGGGGTATGTCGAATCCAGCGCCCGGCATTCCCGCCGACGATTTTTCTGCACGCTGGACCGGCAAGCTCGTTCCGTCGGTGAGTGGTAAGTATCGCTTCGGCGCCATCGCCGATGATGGCGTGCGCGTATATCTCGACGGCAGGTTGATTGCTGAGGATTGGTCCGAACACGCTCCTGCAACCGTGACCGGCGAAGTCACATTTGAGGCCGGCAAGAGTTATGACATCAGGATGGAGTACTACGAGAGCAAGATAGGTGCAGTGGCGAGACTCGTGTGGCAACCGCCGGTTGTCAACACCGGATCACCTTATGCCGAGGCGGTTAACGTAGCGAAGCAGGCGGATACAGTCGTGCTTGTGCTTGGTCTTTCTTCACGTCTCGAAGGCGAAGAGATGAATGTACGTGAGCCGGGTTTCCTCGGCGGAGATCGAGTCGACATCAACCTGCCCGCGCGTCAGCAGGGTTTGCTTGAAGCCGTCGCGGCCACCGGCAAGCCGGTTGTCGTTGTTTTGTTGTCCGGCAGTGCGCTGGCGGTGAACTGGGCCAACGAGCACGTCGCGGCCATCGTCCAGGCCTGGTATCCGGGTGAAGAAGGAGGAGCTGCAATCGCGGATGTGCTCTTTGGTGATTACAACCCGGCCGGACGACTTCCGGTTACGTTCTATAAATCGGTAGACCAGTTGCCGCCATTTGAGAACTACGACATGAACGGCAGGACGTACCGGTTCTTCAAGGGTGAACCACTCTATCCGTTTGGTTACGGCCTCAGCTTCACGCAATTCAAATACTCCGATTTCAGCGTCTCATCGCCGAGCCTGTCGGCAGCTGAAAATGTGACAGTTAGTGCGACAGTTGAGAATGCAGGCACTCGCGCGGGCGACGAGGTGGTCCAACTTTATATCACTGACGCAGCGGCATCTGTTCGGGTTCCGATTCGATCGCTTGCGGGAGTCGAACGAGTACAGCTGCGGCCGGGGGAGCGTCGCGTCATCAAGTTCACCATTCAGCCACGTCAACTCGCAGTGATTACCGATGATGGGCGAACGGTAGTCGAGCCGGGTGAGTTCAAGGTAACCATCGGCGGCAAGCAACCGGGCTTCAGCGGCACGGCCGACGCAGCGACGACGAGTTACATCGAAGGCCGTTTCTCGGTTACGGGCACACCAACGGAACTAAAGCGCTGACTGGCTGATACGCCCAGGAACCGGCCAGATTATGTCCGGGCGAATAAGCTAAAGCTTGAGAGCTGAGCGTGCTCGAAGTTGAAGTGCAGTCATGGCTTTGCTTTTGCCGGCGTTCAGGAGGAAGGGATTCGATCGCCATCATCGCGGCGCTGAATGCTTTGCGTGCCTCCTCGTGCCTTCCGGCCGCTTTTAGAATCTCGCCACGTCGAACCAGCCATGTTTCTTTGCGTTCCGATTGGGCGGTTATCACGTCCAGTCGACTCAACGCAGCATCGTAATTGTTCCGCGCAACTCCAGATCAATTGCTGCCAGTTCCAAAGTAACCAGTGGTCCAAGTTGCTTGATGCCTTCGTCAAGTCCGCGCAATGCTGCTTGAAGGTAACGTTCGTCTCCAGCCAGAACTTGGGCCCGTTCCAGATAAAGCTCGGGCTCCGGAACCGGCGCTAATGCAAGCGCTGCTGTGAAATCCTTCGCGGCTCCGAGGCGAGCCCCAATTCCGGCAAGCAGGCGCCCACGAGTTATCAGTCCGTCTACATGACGGGGCTGCTGCCGAAGAAATCGGTCCAACACAAACTTTGCCTGCTGAAAACGCCGCGATTCAAGCAACATCTTTCCACGCCCCAGGTCAACGACAGTGAGGTCTGGTTGGCAGCGTTAGAACAGAAAATGGCAGTTCGAAGTTTTAGCAGTTAGAGACGATGAGACTCTAAATCGGGCTGCATGGGACGCGTGCGAGGATAGGCGAACGCCGGGTTCTAAGTCCAGCGACTCAGATTCTGGGTACTGCCTCAGTTTGAGATTCAATGAATACGCCCTAAGGCGCTCGCTATTACGCCGAAGGCGTTCGCTAATTGCAGCCCA
>Ga0070699_100004409_pt1 | contig 12443 bp, 7 predicted proteins | sample KBSK1503metaG_FD_65473 | JGI IMG/M metagenome (GOLD analysis project Ga0070699, IMG submission 65473) | Corn, switchgrass and miscanthus rhizosphere microbial communities from Kellogg Biological Station, Michigan, USA - KBS K1-50-3 metaG | ecosystem: Host-associated > Plants > Roots >...
CATCATGCGCGCATGCGGCGCCTCCGCGAAGATTGCGATGTGGAAACCCGGCGGCAGCTTCAGCCGGCCAAGGTCGAGCTTCTCGGCGTGGGTGCAAGAAAGAAGTAGAAGAGGGAATAGAAGCGATGTCCAGCGTCGCATAGGAATTTCCGATTGCCAATTTGCAATTTCCAATTGTAGTTCCTGGTTGCTGGTTTTCAATTGGCGACCGGCAATTGGAAATTGAGAATCTCAGTGTCTTTGTGTCTTGGGGGCTATTTTCCTCCCGCCACCATCGTCACCACGTCATACAGCAACCGGAAACCCCGGCGCACCTCTTCCACCCGGATACGTTCGTCATTTCCGTGCTCCGTACTGCCTTCCGCCTCCGTGGCGGTATAGGGACAGAAACCGTAGGCATTCATACCCAGCGGCCGGTACCGCTGGTTCTCGGTGTAACCGCTGGTCAGCCGCGGCACCACCGGCGTGCCGGGAAAATACTGCGCTGACACTTGCCGGATTGCGTCATAAAGAGCGGTATTCGTTGGTGAGTAGTTGGCTACGCGGAACTCCCGGCTCTGCGGTTCGACGGTGACGCTGGGGTCATTTACCACCCGCCGGATCGACTCTAGAAATTCTTTGGGGTCTTCGCCCGGCAGCAACCGGACATCGAGGTTCGCCCACGTCTCGGGCGGGATCACGTTGGTCTGCTCCGAGCCACCTAGCATGGTAAGCGAAATCGTGTTGCGCAGAAGGTAATTCAGCGATTGATCCCGTCCGACTTCTTCCTGAAACTTCTTGTCCCGCAGGGCTTCGCGAACGTTCCGGAACTGCCGAGCCCGCGCTGGCGGCTCGTAAGGCGCCATATCGCGCAGGAACTCCTCGACTACGGGCAGCACCTTCAGCGGCGGGCGGTAGGCGATGATCCGGTTGAGTGCTTGCACCAGCCGGTTGGGCGCGGAGTCGGCGATCGGCTCTGAGCCATGCCCCGCGCGCCCATGGGCCACCACGTGCAGCCACAACGGCGTTTTCTCGCCCACGTCCACGCCGACGTACTTTACTCGCTCGCCTTCCCGCAGGTTCTCCCCGCCTTCATTGATCAGGAACTCGGCGTTTCCCAGCAGGCCACGCTGGTTCGTGATCATCCAATCGGTGCCCGTGCCGGCCGTTTCCTCATCGCTCACCGCGAGAAAGATTAGGTCGCGCTCAAGCGGGACCTGCTCGCGCTTCAGCATGACCATGACCACGAGTTGCGCCAGGCCCTCGCTCTTCATATCCTGCGCGCCTCGGCCGTAAATGGAGTCCCCCACGATTGCTGCGCTAAACGGCGGCACTTTCCAGTGCGAGGCCTCACTCGTGACCACATCCATGTGGTTTAGCAGGATGATGGGCCGCATCGTTTCCGCCGTGGTGTGGGGAATCCTGGCCCAGAGATCCGCCCGCCCGGGAGCATAGTCGAACACCCGGTTCTCGATTCCCTCCTGATCGAAGATCTTCTTGAAGAAAGCGGCCGCACGCGCCTCGTTGCCCGGAGGGTTCGTAGTATCAATCCGCAGATACTCCTGCTCCCACTCCAGCGCGAGGTCGGAATATTGCTTGAGCCGGTCGGAGGCAATCTTTGCCGAAGCCAGCGCTGGTTTCCGGTCTCCCTGAAGACCGGCCTGGGGCCAACTGAGCGTGCTAACCAGCGTTAAGAAAAGAACGATCGGGTAAAGGCGCTCACTGGGCTGGGACATCCCCCCTCCTGGACTAATACGACGATTACTTAAGGCTGCGCGCGCAGTTTTTATATCAGGTTTTGCCAAAATTACTCTGCGCCGGGATTTTGTTCCCCCGCGAGCGCTCCCGCAGCGCTACAATGTTATTGCAAAACCAATGAGTTAGCGTTTCAGCCGTTTGGCATTTGACCTGTTATAGATGAGGATAGGTGCCCGCGTACGGGGTACCGATATTTCAGGTTCTTGGCTCTATGCCGCGTCAGCATAGGCCGGCAATGCCGAAACGGCTTGCTTGAGTTCGCTCCTTTAGGGACGCAATCAAAATCACTTGACACGCCATCAGGCGTGCTGGAGTGGAGCCCCGGTGCTCCCCCAACTCGGAGGAAGTTGAAATGAAGAATCGCATATTCGTAGCGCTGCTCTTAGCCGCCGTGCTCGCGCTTCCGGCCCTTGCGCAGCAGGCCGGCTCAACCACGCAAGATCAACCCGCCGCCAGCCAGCTGGCCCAGAGTTCCCAGCAGGACCAAAATTCTCAGCCTGCTCCGGCGGCCCCGGCTGACCAGAATGCGGCTCCGCAAACCGCCGGCGCCAGCGGCAAACAGCCTCTGCAGCCAGATACCCACGAGGGCTTCTGGGGCCATCTGAATCCCTTTGCCCGCAAGAAATACGTGCAGCGGCAAACGGCGCCCATCCGGGACCGCGTCAACGAACTCGATGAGCTCACCGCTGCCAACAGCAAGATGATCAAGGACACGGACTCGCGGGCAACGGAAGGCATCCGGCTGGCGTCCAGTAAGGCCAACGAAGCCGACCAGCATGCGATCGATGCCGGTAACAAGGCCCAAATGGCGCAGCAGACGGCCACCCAGGCCAACACCCGTCTCACCACGGTGGAACAGGTGGTAGGCAACATCGATCAGTACAAGGCTGCTACCCAGACCGAGATTCGTTTCCGTCCAGGTCAGAGCGCGCTAAGCAAGAACGCCAAAACCGCTCTGGATGACATAGCCACCCCACTGAAGAACCAGCGCGGCTACATCATCGAAGTGCAGGGCTTCTCCTCGGGCCGTGGTCAGGCCGCGATCGCTACTTCGCAGAAGATGGCGGATTCTGTGGTGCGCTACCTCGTGCTCAACCACGATATTCCGGTGTACCGGATTTTCGTGGTCGGCATGGGCAACGCTCCGATTCAAACGGCTGACGCTAATGAGAAAGGCAAGAACAAGCGCATCAGCGGTGGCCGCGTGGAAATCAGCCTCCTGAAGAACGATTTAGAGCAGCTGGCTTCCACGTCGAGCACGCCAGCCGCTCCCATGAGTCAGGACCAGCAGGCGCCTCCTAAGTAGATCGGACGACGGGAACCGGAAGCCCGACGCCCTCCCCCGGAAAAGCCTCTTGCCCACGCAAGAGGCTCTTTCTTGCTTCCCAGGCTATGCGTACAGCCGCCCTTGGACTTCGCTCGCGGCAGGCCTCGGCTGTCCTGTCGCGTTGGCAAGACTCCGGTCTAGATTTTCCACGGCGAGGCTGATCCCGCCTGCCGGTGGAAGAATCGCGCAAGATGGCGGAAGTCCTGAAGGCGGCCAACGCCAACTTCAAGTGCACCGAGTATCCCGGAGTCGGCCGCAACCAAGCGCATGCGGAACCGGGACTGGGCCCTGGCTGCTGGGGCAGCATTCACGGCACTGATCTTTATCAACGGTACAGATCTCTCGTCCCTGGCTACCTAGTGAACCGTCATTGTAGTTGAGGCAGTTACTCCTCCGGAGTTGCCCCCAATCGTCGTAGTTCCAGTGGCCTTGGTGGTCGCCAAACCAGCCACACTCGGGGCATTCGCGATGGTTGCGACGCCGGCCGAAGACGAACTCCAGTGAGTAGTGAGCGTAATGTCTTGAGTTGTGCCGTCGTTGAACGACCCAGTTGCGGTGAACTGCTGTTGGCTGCCCGTCGCTACGGACGGGTTGGCGGGCGTAATCGCCATCGACACCAGCGTTCCCGTGCCGACCGTTAGCGTGGTTGTGCCTTTGACCCCGGAAGCCGTGGCTGAAATCGTTACGGTTCCGCTCTTCTTGCCATGGGCCAATCCAGACCCTCGGACCTGAGCAATATTGGGTTTCGAGGACTTCCAGGAAAGTCCGCTTAGGCTCGTGGACGTGCTCCCGTCACTGAATGTGCCCGTGGCGGTGAACTTTATCGACGTCCCCTTCGCGATCCTGGGATTGCTTGGGCTGATGGTGATGGAGACCAGGTGTGCAGTCGAAACCGTTAGGCTGGTAGAGCCACTGACCGAACCCCAGGTTGCCGTTATCGTGCTGGTGCCGGTCGCTACACTGGTAACCAAACCCTGGTTGTTGATGGTCGCAGTCGCTGGAGTCGAAGAACTCCACAGAGCCGAGGCGGTAACATTTTGCGTACTGCTGTCGCTGAAGGTACCAGTCGCGGTGAACTGTTTGTTTGTTCCAACTGGCATGTTTGAGTTGGCCGGTGTGACTGCAATTGAAACCAGAGTCGCGCCGGTTGAGGTGAGCGACGCAGTGCCCGTGACCGAGCCGGAAGTCGCGCTGATGGTTGTCGTGCCGGTTCCTACCGCAGTCGCCAGACCCGAAGAGTTAACCGTCGAGGCGTTGGGGGCGGACGACGACCATGTTACCGAGGTCAACAACTGGGTGCTGCCATCATCGAAGCTTCCCACCGCGGTGAATTGCAGGGTTGTTCCAACCGCAATCGAGGCAGTTGCAGGGCTAATCGAGATTGAGATCAAGTTGGCAGGCACAACAGTTAAGGCTGTAGAGTCGCTCAGAGCCCCCACGGTTGCGGTAACAGTGGTTGTTCCTGCTCCCACAGTCGTCGATAGGCCGGAGTTATTGATGCTTGCGACGGATGTTGACGAGGAGCTCCAGGTCACTCCGCTGACAAGGTCCTGAGTCGATCCATCGCTATAAGTCGCTGTCACCGTGTACTGCTGGTTGATGCCGATGCCTAGAGTCAACCCCACCGGTGTAACCGAAATCGAGGCGATGGTTGGGGCAGTGACCGTGAGTGTCGTAGATTGAGTGACGCTGCCGAGCGTGGCAGAGATGGTGGTCGAGCCTGCCGCAACAGATGTTGCTAAGCCGCTGGCATCAATCGATGCCGTCGAGGTGGAGGATGAACTCCAGCTGACCAGGGCGGTAAGATCGCGACTGCTTCCATCGCTGTAGCTGCCGGTGGCCGTGAATTGCTGGTTCGTGTTGACAGGGATTGAGGCTCCCGCCGGGGAGAGGGTAATTGCGGTCAAATTTGCGGCCGCGTTGGTGACGTTGAGAGTGGCAGTTCCCTGCATACCGCCAGATTGAGCCGTCACGGTCACCACACCGACTGCCACGCCCGTGGCCAAGCCTGCTCCGTTGACTGATGCGACGTTCGAGTCGGACGAACTCCACTGTGCCGCGCCGGTCAGGTCTTGGGTGCTTCCGTCGGAAAAGTTTCCCGTTGCAACAAATTGCTGGGTCGCCCCGACGGCAATTGCGGCCGTACCCGGCGTTACCTGAATGAAAACCAGGGACGGCGGACTACTCGTGACTTTGAGAGTTGCGGTTGCCTGAACACTGCCAGATTGAGCCGAAATCGTCGCCGACCCAATTCCTTTGCCGGTTGCCAGACCGGCAGTGACGGACGCGATATTCGAGTCGGAAGAGCTCCATTGCACCGAACCGGTAATGTCTTCGGTGCTTCCGTCAGAGAATTTCCCGGTCGCCTTAAACTGTTGAGTCCCGCCCGGGGCAATCGACATGGAACTTGGCGTCACCTGAAGAGAAGCCAGCGACGGTGTCGAAGGAGAGCCAGATGAGCCGGAGCTCGTTCCACCGCTGCAGGCCAGCAACAGCGCAAGGCAAAATAAGGCCAGTATCAAAAACGCAGTCTTCACACTCGTCCTCCGCGTCAGAATTTGTTGCTGGGACACTTCTCAAGTGGGGAGTCTTCTAGCCAGGAGTATTTTCTTTCGTTCCTATTCGGGAAGCTACCATTTTGGTCGACGGTGTGGTTACGTCAGTAACGCGTCCGACCTTACATGGATATGTATTTCGCAGTGACTTGCAGCTTAGGAGTGCGAAGTTTATGAAATCGAGTGCTCAGCCCGTACAATAGCCAGCCTGTGCCTGCAACCGCCTTTAGTACCCGCAACCAATCCGCCATTCGCAAAGCCGGACTCTTTTACTTCGTCTGGGTGATGTTCTCCTACACCACGGCCGGGCCATTCGGACTGGAAGACATGGTGACCACTGCGGGACCGGGAATGACCCTGATCTACCAGCTGGTCCTGCCGTTTTTCTGGTGCATCCCGGTGTCCCTGGTCGCCGCTGAGCTCACCACGGCGATGCCCGTCGAAGGCGGCTTCTACCGCTGGGTGCGCGCCGCTTTCGGCGACTTCTGGGGATTTCTTGCGGGGTGGTGGAACTGGACTGCGTCATTCCTGCTGGGCGGCGCCTATGCCGTCCTCTTTACCGATTATCTTAGCTTCTACTTCCCGCAGATCATCGGATGGAAACACTACCTGGTCTCTGTAGCTCTGGTGGCGGTGATCACCTATATCAACGTTCGCGGAATCGAGATGGTAGGCAAGTTCGCCACCGCGCTGGAAATCTTCATTCTTCTCCCCGTGCTGGTGTTGATCGTGATGGGGCTGGCCAGATGGCAGTACAACCCGTTCGTTCCTCTGGTCCCGCCTCACGTTCCGCGCTTCAATATTTTCGGAGTAGGACTTGCGCTCGGATTGTGGGGGTATTCCGGGTACGAGCAGCTTTCCACGGTAGCGGAAGAAGTGGAGAACCCACAACGAAGCTATCCGATAGCCCTCGCCATCGTGGTTCCGATGTCGATGGCGGTCTACTTCCTCCCAACGCTGGGTTCACTGGCAGCCTTGGGAAACTGGCAAGAGTGGCACACGCGTTACCTTTCGGACGCGGCGAAACTCATCGGAGGGCCTTGGCTAGGAGCGTGGACGACGCTCGCTGCCATGCTCTGCAACGTCGCGCTGCTCAACAGCACCGTCCTCACCACGACACGAATGCCCTTTGCCATGGCCGAAGACGGGTACCTTCCGGTGGCCCTCACCCGCAAGCATCGGCGCTACGCTACTCCGTGGCTCGCCATTGTGGTCTCGGCGATGATCTACAGCCTGCTCGCCTGGCAGAAGCTCACCCAACTCATCTCTGTCTATATCTGGCTGCGCTCTGCTACGACGGTGATGACTGTACTCTCGGCGTGGAAACTCCGCCGCACCCGACCGGAGATGCCGCGCTCGTTCGTGGTTCCAGGCGGACACATGGGACTGCTCTATGTGGTGGGCGCGCCTGTGGCGATGAGCATCTTGGCGCTATTGGGCAGCGACCGTTTTGCCGTGATCGGTGGCTCAATCGCCATGCTCCTGGGGCCTGTGGTCTACCTGCTGCTTAGGAGAAAAGCAGCCCGTAACTAGCCTGCTCTTCAGCTAACCCAGTCGAGAAACTTGTAGTACATTCCTGCCAACGGCAGGAACCACGGGCGGCCGTTATACAGACCCAACGGCGCACCCGGAAACGGAATTCCCTCAAACGGATTCTCCGGTTTCCCACCCGCAATCATCTCTGCCATCTTCTGCCCTTGCCAGGTCGCCATGGCCACGCCGTGCCCCGCATATCCGACGGCGTAATACGTACCGTCCATCTGCCCGGCGTGCGGCATGATGTCAAAGGCGAAGTCCAGCGTCCCGCCCCAAACGTATTCGACTTTTACATCGCGCAACTGCGGATAAACGTCGGTCATTCCACGCCGCAAGATCTCCGCACTCCTGCGGATCGAATTCTCGGTTTCGGGGAAGAACGCCGCGCGCCCGCCGAAGAGCATGCGCCGGTCCGGAGTCAGCCGGTAGTAGTAGAGATAATTCTTGGAGTCGTAAATCATGCGATTGCGCGGGCTCAACTCGCTCGCCAGCGCCTCGGGCAAAACTTCCGTGGTAATGATGTACGAGCCGATGGGGATGAGCTTCTTCCGCAGAGCCGGGGTCGCCGATCCGGTATAGCCGCTGGTGCCGACAAATACGTCCCGTGCCCATAGTGCCCCACGCGATGTGCTGACTTTCCATCCCGAGACCCCTTGCCGCGCTTCGCGCTCGATGGTTTCGACCCGCGCGTTCTCAAAGATTTCCGCCCCTGCCTTCATCGCGGCCCGCGCCAACCCCGCTACGTAGCGCGCGGGATTCACTCCGGCGCTGACCTCATCCACCATGCCGCCGTAGTAAATGGACGATCCGACCTCACTCTGCAACTCGCTTCGCGGCACAATCCGCAGCTTGTGGTTGAATTCCCGCGCGATCACCTCAACCTGACGGGCGTAATCATTAAAGTGCTTCTGCTTCCAAGCCACCGCCAGATGCCCGCAGCGGGCGAAATCGCAATCGATCTGTTCCTCGCGGACGATCTGTTCCACGCAATCAATCGACGCCAGCGACGCCGCGTACATACGCTGCGTCCGTTCCCGCCCATAAATGGAAATCAGCTTGTTCACTCCCAGCTTGAGCCCGGTGAGTACCATGCCGCCGTTGCGCGAACTCGCGCCCCAGCCGATGGTCTCTGCCTCAAGCACAGCGACCTTCGCGCCGCGCCGCGCCAGCGTCCGCCCCGCCGAGAGCCCGGTGAATCCTGCGCCAATCACGGCTACGTCCGCACGCTGAGGCAGCGGCTGCGCCGGATCAGTCTTCGGCATCTCCACGGTGGTCAACCAGAAATTCGTTTCTTTGACGGACATAATTGTGCGAATGGACTCTTTGTGGGTAACCGGGCTAATTTACAGCACCGTCACATCCGCCAACAACCACGGGCGGCTCTCTTCCTGTCGCAATAGTGAGCTGCCTGCTGTGCTGGTTGACTTGGCGGGCACCGCAGCCTAGCATGCTCGTCCAGAAGGGTTGGGGTGCCCGAATGCTCGGCAAGACGATTGGTCACTATCGCGTCCTGGAGAAGCTCGGCGGCGGTGGCATGGGAGTCGTGTACGAGGCCGAGGACCTGAAGCTCGGCCGTCACGTCGCCCTGAAATTCCTCCCGGATGATCTGGCCCACGACCCGCAGGCTCTGGAGCGCTTCCGCCGGGAGGCGCGCTCGGCCTCGGCGCTCAACCACCCCAACATTTGCACCATCCACGACATCTCCGAGGAGCAAGGCCAGCACTTCATTGCCATGGAGTTCATGGCCGGACAGACACTGAAGCAGCGCCTGGCCGCCGGCCCGGTCCCGCCCGATCAGTTGCTGGAGTTGGCCATCCAGATCGCCGACGCACTCGACGCCGCCCACAGCGAAGGCATCGTACACCGCGACATCAAGCCCGCCAACATTTTCATCACCAAGCGCGGCCAGGCGAAGATTTTGGACTTTGGGTTGGCCAAGCTGACCGGGGCGCAGACGGCGGGATCGGCGCTTTCCCCGGAACAAGCCACCTTGGAGGCACACCTCACCAGCCCAGGAACCGCCGTGGGCACCGTGGCCTACATGTCGCCCGAGCAGGCGCGTGGCGAAGAACTCGACCGCCGCACCGATCTGTTCTCCTTTGGCGCCGTGCTCTACGAGATGGCCACCGGGCGCATGGCGTTTTCCGGAAATACTTCGGCACTGGTCTTCGATGCGATTCTGCACAAGGCGCCGACTTCTTCGGTCCGCATCAACCCGGAGTTGCCCGCTGAGCTCGAGTACATCATCAACAAGGCCCTGGAAAAAGACCGCGGCTTGCGCTACCAGAGCGCTGGCGAGATGCTGGCTGACCTCAAGCGCCTGCGCCGCAACTCCAGTTCCACGAGAGTCGAGGTGGCGGTAGACGGGGAGATGCTCGCGAAAGGGCGGACGCGAAAGGCACTATGGGCTTCGGTCACAGGCATTGTCGTGCTGGTGCTGGCTTTGGCGGCGGCTTTTGTGTGGCGCGGGCGGAGTGGTGGGAAGGAAATCTCGTCCGTGGCAGTGCTGCCCTTCGTTAACGCCGGCAACGACCCCAACACTGAGTACCTCAGCGACGGACTGACCGAAAGCCTGATCAACAGCCTGTCCCAAGTTCCGAATCTTGCCGTCATGTCCCGCTCATCCGTCTTTCACTACAAGGGGCGCGACGTCGATCCCCAGGCGGCCGCCCGCGATCTGAAAGTCGAAGGAGTCATCACCGGCCGCATCGTGCAGCGTGGAGATCAGCTCATCATCAGCGCGGAGCTTATCGACGCACGCACCAATCACAATCTATGGGGTGATCAGTACGACCGCAAGGTCTCCGATGTTTTAGCAGTCCAGCAAGACATCGCCGGCGCCATCTCATCCAAGCTGCGGGAGCGGTTGTCCGGCGAAACCAAAAAGCAGGCGGCAAAGGGCGGTACGAATGATCCTGAGGCCTATCAGCTTTATTTGAAGGGCCGCTATTATTGGGAAAGACGCACGCGGGAATCGCTGGAAAAGTCCAAAGATTATTTCAATCAGGCCATCGAGAAAGACCCCAACTACGCGCTAGCTTACGTGGGCCTGGCGGATTACTACAACGTCGTTCCGGACTACAGCCCGGTGCCCGCCAGTGACGCGGCTCCCAGAGCACGGGCAGCTGCGGAAAAGGCCTTGGCGATTGATAATTCCTTGGCTGAAGCCCATGCTGCGTTAGCGGCTTCCTACTGGAGCTTCTTTGAATTTGCCGCGGCAGAGCGGGAGTTTCAGCGGGCCTTGGAACTGAATCCCAAATACGCCCATGCCCACCACTGGTACGGCCTCTTTCTGTCCTGGCAAGCGCGTCACCCCGAAGCCATTTCTCATCTTCGTCGTGCCGTCGACCTCGACCCCCTGAACCTGCAATACAACAGCAACCTCGGCCAGGTATTAGGTAATGCACGGCAATACGAAGCCAGCGTCGAACAGTTGAAAAGAACGCTGGAAATCGACCCGAATTACGCGCAGGCACACGCCCAGCTGGCCGGAGAATACGAGCGCATGGGTAAGTACGACCTGTGGCTGGAAGAGCGGAAGAAAGCCGCGAGTCTCTTCGATGACCGTGAAGAGTTGGCCATCGCCGAGGAAGGAGCCCGCGTCTATTCCCGCTCCGGCTACAAGGCTTCGATAGCGCGAGGAATCGAGATGAGGAAGCAACTGGCAAAGAGCCGGTACGTGGACCCCACTGAGTTTGCCGACGCCTATGCCAAATTGGGGCATAAGGAACAGGCCTTTGCCTGGTTAGACACGGCGCTCGCGGAAAAATCCGCTGGGCTGCAGGCCGTCAAGATCGTTCCCGCTCTCGACCAGTGGCACTCCGACCCCCGCTACGTCGAACTGCTGCAAAAGATGGGCCTGCCGCAATAAAAGGCTGCTACAACACCGCTGTCTCCTCGATCATGCGGCCTTCGGCAAAGCGCGACAGCGCCAGCAGCGAGGCATCCACCAGATCAGTCTTCCCGGTGAGAATTAGATCAGACAAGATCTTCCCTGTGGCCGGCGCATGCATCACCCCATGCCCGCTGAATCCGTTGGCCAAAAAGAATCCCGGCAAGCCCGGTGCCGGGCCCAAGATCGGGTGATGATCAGGCGTCATCTCGTAAAGCCCAGCCCAGGCTCGCTTCGGATTGACCGCCAGATTCTCGAATACCGGCACCCGGTCGGCTGCCCGTGTCAGGATCTTCTCGATGAATGCCGGATCAAAGTCCGTTTTGTACCCCGGCGTTTCCTCTGGATCATTCCACGCCAGCAGGAATCCCAAGCCCTCCGGTCGGAAATGAAACCCATTCGACATATCAATGATCATGGGTGCTGTGTGGGGGAATTGCTCAAAAGGTTCGGTCGGAACCAGCATGCGGCGCAGAGGTTCGACCGGCAGATCCAGGCCTACCATTTTCGCGACCTCCGCCGCCCAAGCTCCGGCGGCATTTACCACCTTGCGGGTAGCCACCGTTCCTTTCGTGGTTTCTACCGCGGCGATTCCCCGCGCATCGCGCTGAATGCCAGTCACCGGAGTGTTCTTCCATAATGTGGCCCCATGGTCAGCCGCCCATGTCATGAATCCGATCATCGCGCTGTAGGGATCGACGAATCCGTCGGTCGAACAGAAGCTGCCGCCCACGATGTCATCGGAGCGAAGTTGGGGGAACATTTCGCGGATTTCATCAGTCGCGATCAGCCGCACATCTTTCAGACCCAGCGCCACCTGCTTCTTGTAATTCGCCCGCAGGTAGGCCATGCGTCTGTCGCTGGTGGCGCAAAACAAATAGCCGTGCGGTCGGTACCCAGCGGGATGCCCCAGCCGCTCGTCAAAGCTGGCATAGAAGGGAATCGAGTAGAGCGACATCTGTATGTTCACGGGCGTGGAGAATTGCGCCCGCACTCCGCCCATGCTCTTGCCCGTTGACCCCTTGCCCTGAGCGGTTTCCCGCTCGATGACCAGAACGTCGTTACATCCCGCGGCGGTCAGGTGATAGGCAATGCTCGACCCAACAATCCCCCCGCCGATGATGACGACTTCTGCCGTGTGCATGAATCCGCTCCGGCTCTTGGGCCGCGAGAACGAAGAATTGTAGTGCATGGACGTCGCAATCTTGTGGAGGAACCGGGTTTCCAGCCCGCATTTGCGCGCGCTAACGGCGCGCCGCAAGAAGGGCAACTTCCGATCTGCCCTTGGCGTTACCGGTGTGCCTTGAAGCCTTCTCTCCGTCCCCTTAAACTTGAATCAGATGCACATGCATGCCGGCCACGGCGCGGGGGAGAGGACTTCGAAGGTCCTGCGGGT
>Ga0070699_100004412_pt1 | contig 12433 bp, 11 predicted proteins | sample KBSK1503metaG_FD_65473 | JGI IMG/M metagenome (GOLD analysis project Ga0070699, IMG submission 65473) | Corn, switchgrass and miscanthus rhizosphere microbial communities from Kellogg Biological Station, Michigan, USA - KBS K1-50-3 metaG | ecosystem: Host-associated > Plants > Roots >...
GTGAAAGTGCGACTGTCGCGCCAGCAGGCCGGCGGCAACGCGGGAGTCGCGCTGACGACGGCCCTCGACACCGCGGCGGCGGCCCGGCTGCCGCTCATGGTTCACGTCGGCGACACGCCGATTCCGCTCGAGGACATCCTGCGCGCGCTGCGTCCGGGCGACGTGATGACCCACTGCTTCCACGGGCGCGAGCAGGGCGTCCTCGACGAGCGGGGCCGGGTCCGCGACGAGGCCCGGCGGGCGGTCGGCCGGGGGGTGATCTTCGACGTCGGCCACGGTGTCGGCAGCTTCACGTTCGCGGTGGCGCGAGCCGCTCTTGCTCAGGATCTCCGGCCCGGCACGATCTCGAGCGACCTCCACGTCTACAACGTGCACGGGCCGGTCTTCGATCTCGCCACGACCATGACGAAGTTCCTGGCGCTCGGCCTCGGACTCGACGAGGTCGTCCGCATGACCACGGAGGCGCCCGCGAAGGTGATCGGAGCGGCGGGCCGGCTCGGCACTCTTGCCCCCGGTGCGGCCGCCGACGTCACGCTGCTTCGCAGGGAGGGCGGCTCCTTCGAGTTGACCGACACCCGCGGCGAGAGCGTGAAGCACGGCGAGCGGCTGGTGCCCGTGCGCGTGGTGCGTAACGGCGTGCTTCGCGCCGCGTCGCTCCAGCAAGCGCGCCCTCCCCGCAGCGCGGCGTCGCCGGGCCGGGAAGCACGGCCCTGACGGCGCGCGAATCCGATCGGGGGCCTCCCGGCTCCTACTCGCCCCGGAGTTCCCGCAGACGCCGCTTGAGCGCGGTCATGCGGTCATTCATCTGCTCCGCGAGGCGAGGCGCAGATGCGCGGGTGCGGCTCGTCGGCCTCGGCTGTCTCACCCCTGTCGTTGCGCGACCGTGACAGTAGTAGCAACCGGCTTTCAAACCATGCCTGCACTCGGCCATGTGTCTCACCTCCGTTCTCGCTAGGATACCCCGTCCGTACGGGAGTAGCGCAGCAGGCGACGACGGGGCCATGATACCGAAGTCCGATGTGGATCGATCCCCTGATCGTCGCGACGGCGCTCGTAGGGTATGCGGCCCTCCTGTTCATTCTGCTTGCGTGGGTAAGTCGCACGTACAGCCTCGTCCAGCAGATCGTCACGTTCTTGATGGAGCACGGGCTGGTCCTCGATAAACCCGATGAGGATGAGAAGGAAGACGGTGAGCAGCACCCCCCGAGCCATCCGCGAGCTTCCGCTTGACATGGCAGCCATACAGGTGTTTAGTAGTGGCTTACCTGGAGGTGAGTCGCGATGAACCGAGTGGATCGGCTGCTCAGGGATGAGATGAACGAGCTCCTGGACCGGATCGCGGCGACGGTACCGGAGGGAAGCTTGACCGCTGCCACGGACGCCCACCCGACGCTCCGCGCCCGACTCGACGAGACGGAAACCCGGCTGACGGCGATCAGAGCGACGCTGCTCGAGAGCTACGGGGCCTGGGGCAAGACCCTGGAGGACCTCGAGAACCTGTGGGCGCTCGCCGCCTGGAAGCGCGAGGAGAGCTCGCTCGCTGCGTGAGCGCGTATGAGCGCTGGCGCCACCTATGCCGGGCCGAAGAGCCGGCCGAGCAGCCCGCCGCGGCCTCGTGGCGGCCGCGTCTGCTCGGCGGCGAACTCATTCTTGACCGCCTCGAAGCGCTGCCAGTAATCCGGCAGGAGCCTCGCCAGCGAGACCTGGACGGCCAGGAGCCGCGCCCCTTCGTCGCGGGTGCCCGGGGGCGCCGGGGCGAGATGGCGGCGCTCCTCGACGCCCAGGCCGGCGGTGATGGACGCCTTGAGCCGCCCGAGGAACACGCGCACCAGGCGCTCGAACTCCGCGCGGTCCTCGGCGCTGTCGGCGACCGGGGGCGGCAGGTTGCGCGCGCGCCGGGCCTCGACGAGCAGCTCGAGGCAGGCGGTGTCGACGGCTTCTTCGAGCCGCTCGAGGAGCACCGCCTCGATCCGGTCGCGGAGCCCGCGAGGGTCGGCGGGGTCGCGGCGGAGCGAGGTGCCGAAGGGGTTCGTCATGCGAGCAGCATCCGCCGGAGCCCGGTCGGGAACGAGATCGGCTGGAGGCCGAAGGCGCTGAGGAACGGCTTCGGGTCGCAGACGTTGTCCTCCTCGAGCATCAGGAGCTGGTCCGTCGTGATCGGGTAGAACGGGACCGACTGGAGCACGGCCGTGAGGCGGCGCATCACGCCGAGCGGTAGGTGCGCCTTCCGCACCCGCCGCCTGAGCACGGCGCCGATCAGGTCGAGGACCTCGTCGAACGTGTAGGCCTCGGGGCCGCCGATCTCGTAGGCTTGGCCGATCGAGGCCGACTGGTCGAGCGCTCGCGCGAAGCCTTCGGCCACCACCTGAAGCGACACCGGCTGGATCCGCGACCCGCCGCTGCCGAAGACCGGCACGATCGGCAGCCGCCGCACGATGCGGGCCAGCATCGTCACGAACCCGTCCCCGGGGCCGTAGATGATGGAGGGGCGGAAGATCGTCCAGTCGAGGCCGCTCGAGCGCACCGCCTCCTCCGCGCGCCACTTGGTCTGATGATAGCGGGAGCGCGCGCCCGCGCGGGCGCCGAGCGCGCTTATGTGGAGGACCCGGCGCACGCCGGCGCCCGAGGCGGCTGCCAGCACGTTCAGGGTCGCCTCCACGTGCAGACGCTCGAAGGTCACCCCGAGCGCGGGCCGCTCGCGGATGATGCCGACGAGGTGGATGACGGCGTCGCAGCCGGCCAGCGCGTGATCGAGCGTCCTGTGGACGAGGACGTCGCCTTCGACCCGCTCGATCGCCTCGAAGCCCTTGAGCGCGGGCTCGGAGCCGCGCCGCACGAGACAGCGGACGATGTGGCCATCGGCGCGGAGGGCCTGGATGACGCCCCGACCGACGAACCCGGTGGCGCCCGTGATGAAGACCCGGCGCATCGTGGGCGAATCCTAGCACAGCTCCCGGTGCCGCAACGTGAGCGCGCGGGGAGGCGACGAAGAATGCTATAGTACGGGCGATGCTCTCGAGCGCCCGCGCCTGCGTAGTGCTGCTGGCGCTCTCTGTGCTTCCCGCTCCCGCCCTCGCCGAGCCGCCCGACTTTTCCGCGGTGGACGCCGCCGCCAATGACGCGGTCGCCTCCGGCGAGATCCCCGGCGCCGTCATCCTCGTCGGCCAGGGCAGCCGCATCCTCTATCACCGGGCCTTCGGCCTCCGGCAGGTCATCCCCTCGGTCGAGCCCATGACCGAGGACACGGTCTTCGATCTCGCGTCCTTGACCAAGCCCCTCGGTACCACGCTTGCCGTGATGTCCCTGGTCGAGCGCGGCAGGGTCCGGCTCGATGCGCCGCTCGGCGCCTACTTGCGCGAGTTCCGGGGTCGCGCGTTCCAGGAGGTCACGATCCGGCGGATCCTCACCCATCGGGCGGGCTTCGTCGCGGTGCCGCCCGACGCGGTGGTGCGCCCCGGCTTCCCGCGCGCGGCACGGCTCCTGGCCGAGATCCCGCTCGATTACCCGCCGGGTACGGGCGTCCAGTACAGCGACACCGGCTTCATCCTGCTCGGCGAGGTCGTGCGCCGCGTGAGCGGCGAGCCGCTCGATGCCTACCTCCGGCACGTCATTTTCCGCCCGCTCGGGCTGACGGAAACGACCTTCCACCCCGTCCCGCGCCTGCGCGAGCGCGTCGCGCCCACCGAGTTCGTCGACGGCCGGCTGCTTCTCGGCGAGGTGCATGACCCGCGCGCGCGCCTGCTCGGTGGCGTGGCCGGCAACGCGGGCATGTTCTCGACGGCGTGGGAGTTGGCGCGACTCTGCCGCATGCTCGTCGACGGCGGGAGCTTCGAGGGCCTGCGGGTCCTCAAGCAGGGCACGGTCGAGACGATGTGGACACCGTCACCCTCGCCCGACGGCCCGCGCGCGCTCGGCTGGGACGTGAACTCGACCTACGCGACGCCGATGGACCTCTTCTTCCCCGCCGGCTCCGTCGGCCACACGGGCTTCACCGGCACGATGGTCTGGGTCGACCCCCCGACGCGCACCTACATGATCGTCCTCACCAACCGCCTCCACCCGAGCGGCAACGGCTCGGGGCGGATCCGGGAGCTGCGTATGCGGGTGGCGGCCGCCGTCGGCTCGGCCCTCTTCTACCAGCCGGCACCGGCCGCGGTCGGCGCCGGGAGCGGCCAGGAGCCCGGCCCCGCCGCCGACGTGCCTCCCCCGACCGGGGGCCAGGTGCAGACCGGAATCGATGTGCTGGTCCGCCAGAACTTCGGGCTGCTCGCCGGCCGCACCGTGGGCGTGATCACGAACCAGACGGGGCTCGACGCGACCGGCCGGCGCACGATCGACCTGCTGGCGACGGCGCCCGGCGTCCGCCTGCAGGCGATCTTCTCGCCCGAGCACGGCCTCACCGGCGAGGCCACCGACGACGTCCCGAACGGCCGCGACGCGGTCACCGGGCTCCCGGTCTGGAGCCTCTACGGCGTCACCCGTCGGCCCACGCCGGAGATGCTCCAGGGGCTCACGGCCCTCGTCTACGACGTCCAGGACGTCGGCGTCCGCTACTACACCTACCTGGCGACGCTCGTCTACGCGATGCAGGAGGCGGCCCGGCGCCAGATCCCGGTCTTCGTGCTCGACCGGCCCGACCCCATCACCGGCAGCGTCGTCGAGGGGCCGCTCATCGACCCGGACCTCCGCTCGTTCACGGCGCCGCTGCCGATCCCGGTGCGCACCGGGCTGACGGTGGGCGAGTTCGCGCGCATGGCCGCCGCCGAGCAGCACATCCCGGTGTCGCTCACGGTCGTGCAGATGGCCGGCTGGAGCCGGTCGGCCTGGTTCGACCAGACCGGCCTGCCCTGGACGAACCCGTCGCCGAACATCCGCTCGGTGACGCAGGCGTTGCTCTACTCGGGACTGGGGCTGCTCGAGGCCACGAACCTCTCGGTGGGGCGCGGCACCGACACGCCCTTCGAGATCCTCGGCGCGCCGTGGATCGAGCCCTATAGCCTCGCCGCCGCGCTGAACGACCTCGGCCTCCCCGGCGTCCGCTTCGTGCCGGCGTTCTTCACACCGATGGCCGACGTGTACGCGACCCAGCCGTGCGCGGGCGTGCACGTCGTCGTGACGAACCGGGAGACGATCCGCCCGGTCACGGTGGCGCTGGCGCTCGCGCGCGAGCTGCGGGAGCGCTACCGCGACCAGTTCAGGCCGGAGAGCATCCAGAACCTCCTGGTGAACCGGTCGATGATGTGGGCCTTCCTGCGGAACGACCCGCTCGCCCGGCTCCAGGCCTGGGCCGAGCAGGAGCGTGACAGCTTCCTGAAGCGGCGCGCGTCGTACCTCATCTACCGTTAGCGACCGGCATCGTCGGTCTCCTCGCGGGACTCGGGTTCACTCGCGCTCGATGACCCGCACCCCCCCTGGGAGCGTCGCGCGCAGCCGCCCGCGGCCGCCCCGGGGAATCGTCACCGTGGCGGCGTCGCCGTCGCTGACGAAGCGCTCGCCCGGGTTCTGATCGAAGTGCCTGAGCCAATACTTGAGCTCGGGCTCGATCGCCTGGATCCGCGGCAGCCGCGTCGCGTCGAAGCTCTGCGCGAACGGCGAGGGCGCGGGGCCGCCCGCGACCTTCAGGATCGCGTCGTACTCGTACCTCGTGCCGCCGGAGGTTCCTTGGAGCGCCCAGGTGACCTGCCTCGGGTAGACGCCGTGGGGCAGCGCGAGCGTCCGGATCCGGTACTGCGGGACGTAGCGGTGGATCCACACCTCGGCGCGCGCGATCTGGTCGCGGACGACGGGCTCGGGGTACAGGCCCAGGTTCGCGTGCCAGAGCGTATGGTTGCCGATCTCGAAGCCGTGGCTCACCAGGTACTGGAGCTTCTGCGCCTCGTACTCGGGCTGATTAAAGAGCCGGTTGGGCTTGCTGGCGCCGGGCAGGACGAAGAAGGTTGCGGTCTGGCCGAAGTCCGGGTGCGCGTCCGCGAACGCCTCGAGGATCCCCACCGCGCAGTCAGGATCGATCACGGGCCGGCCGTCCTGCTCGACGTAGCGGAACTGGCCGGGCGAGGAGTCGTCGAAGGTGAGCACGACCGGTGTCGTCCCCGCGGGGACCGCGATCCGGCCGTCGATCAGGTCGTTCAGCCCGACCAGGCGGTAGCCCTTCGCGTAGAGCGTCTCGAGATCACGCCGGAAGTTGGCGGGCGTCCGCGTCCAGCGCTCCTCCGGCACATCCACCTTATGGTACTCGAGGATCATCACGCGCCCGAGCTCGTTCGCGGCGAGAGCCTGGGCCCCGGCGGGGCCGGCCGAGAGGAGGAAGAGAAGGGCGAGCGTGGCGCGGACGGTGGCGCTCAATCCGCCGCGGGCGCCGTCCCGTTCACCGCCGCGAGCCCGGCCTTTGGCTTGAGCGCGGCGCCGGTGTAGTCGTTGCGCGGGTTCCAGAGCATCCAGCCCGCGCTGCCGGCCTCGTCGGCGCCGCGCACCTGGGCCTGCACCTGAGTCACGCCGAAGATCCGCCGGTCGAAGGCGTAGTCCCGGAAGTCCTGGAGCCACGGCCGCACCCGCACGACCGCGGGGGCCGAGCGCTCCCGGACCAGCCGCACGCTTTCCCGCACGACCTCGTAGGGGTGGGTGACCGGGTTCCGGAAGCCCGGGATGCCGAGGTGGTAGCCGGACGGGTAGACCATCGGGCAGATGTAGTCGAGATGCGGCGCCAGCTCCTCGATCCGCTGCCCGATGTCGGTGTCGTTCGCGTTGAACGCGGTGTAGCCGAAGATGTCGGCGGCCACGAAGGCGCCGGCCGGACCGAGCTGCCCGCGCGCGCGCGCGAGGAACCCCGCGATCGTCGGCAGCCGCGTCTCCCGGTTGTTCGGCCGGGAGTAGCGCGCGGCGCCGACCTTGCCGTCGGTCGGGAAGCGCACGTAGTCGAACTGCACCTCGTCGAAGCCGCGACGGACCGCCTCCCGGCCGAGGGCGATGTTGTAGGCCCAGACTTCTTCCCGGAAGGGATCAACCCAGCCGAGGTTCTCGCGGTCGACCCAGGGCTTCCCCGTGCGCCCGTCCACGACCGCCAGGTCCGGCCGGCTCTTGGCGAGGACATTGTCCTTGAAGGTGACGATGCGGGCGATCGTGTAGACGCCGCGCGCCTTCAGCTCGGCCATCATGCGGTCGAAGTCGCGCATGGTGGCCGGCCCCTGGGCGCCGATCGCGATCGCGAGCGGTACCTGGGTCGGGTAGAGAATCCAGCCGCGGTCGCCCTTGACGTCGATCACGAGCGCGTTCAGCTCGGTCCGCTGGATCAGGTCGAGGACGCGGCCGCGAATCCGTCGGTCGTTGACGCCGAAGTAGGTGAGGTAGGCTGCTTTGACGACCTGGGGCCGGAGCGTGACCTCGACCGGATCGAGCGTCGGCTCGATCGTCGCCTTCGCGTATCCGGGCATCTTCACGAGCAGTCGGCTCCCCGGGCTCAGGCGGTCGAAGGCGAAGCTCCCATCCGCGCCGGTCCGGATCTCGACGCCGTCGCCAACGACCGAGGCGCTCGCCACCGGCTGCCGACTCTCGTCGACGACCCGCCCGTGGACGGGCGCGGGCCAGGGCCGCGTGTCACCCGGCACCGGCACCGGGGCCGGCGGGACCTCGGTCTTTGGCACCGCAATCGGAGTTTCGGCCTTCGGTGCCTCGGGGCTCGGCACCAGGATCCGGGATGGTGGAACCGAGGTCGAGGGCGGCTCAGGGATCGGGCGCGCTTCGGTGGGGCGCGCTTCGTCAGTAATGATGGGAGCGGTGGTATCGGTAGTGCCGGTTTCAGGCTCGGCGGTCGTTCCCGGCTCACTCCGGGGAGCGACCGCTACCATCGGCGGCCTCGAAACCGGGATGACCGCGAGGGCCGGCGGCAAGTGGAGCTGGTCGGGGGCGAGCGCCGTGTAGCCGATCAGGATAGCCAGGCCAAAGAGCGAGACCGCATAGACTCCGTCCAGGTAATGGCGGCGTCTGGACGACACAGGGACGAGCTTCATCGGCGGTAACTCCGACAATACCCGAGGGCCGCGGCGCCTGCAAAACGAATTCTCGGCGCCGTGATTGCCTTCGTATTCTACGCGATCGCCGTGTGCACTGCGATCGTGCCGAGGCCGAGTCGTCGATAGGTCACGCTGCGGAACCCGGCGTCGCGCAGCCTCAGGACGAGCTCGTCCGGGGTCAGGAAGCGCTCGACCGAGTCCGGCAGATACCGGTACGCCTGACGGTCGCCCGCGACCATGGCGCCGAGCGCCGGGACCACGCGGTGGAAGTAGAAACCGAATACCGGCGAGAAGACGGGCAGGTTCGGTCGCGTGATCTCGAGCGTCACCACGCGCCCGCCCGGCTGGGTGACCCGTCGCATCTCGCGGAGCCCTTGATCGAGATCGGCGAGGTTCCGCAGGAGGAACGCGGAGGCGACGCAGACGAAGCTCGCCTCAGCGAACGGGAGCTTGAGCGCGTCGGCGGCGACGAGCGTGACCGCGGCGTCGGGCCGCGCGGCGAGCTTCCGCCGCGCCTCCCGCAGCATCCCCTCCGCGAAGTCGGCGCCGATCACCGGCCGGTGGGGCGCCAGCTCGAGGATCGCGAGGGCGAGGTCCGCCGTGCCGGTGGCGAGATCGAGCGCGGGCCCCTCGCGCGCCGAGAGCGTCTGCCGCGCCGCCACCCGCCGCCACGCCTGGTGGCGGCCGAAGGTCATCAACGCGTTCATCAGGTCGTAGCGGCGCGCGATCCGCGTGAACATCCCGCGCACCAGCTCGGCCTTGGATTGATCTACCGCCACAGGCCGGAGACGACCGCCGCCAGCACGATCACCGCGATGTAGCCGTTGACGTTGAAGAACGCGATGTCGAGGCGGCTCAGGTCCCCCGGCGACACGAGCGAGTGCTCGTAGGCGAGGAGCCCCACGACCGCGAGCCAGCCGACCCAGTAGAGGAGGCCGAGCGGGATCAAGAAGCCGAGCGCGGCCAGCGCCGCCGCCGTCAGCGCGTGATTCACGCGCGCGGTCGCGAGCGCCGCCGAGACGCCGAAGCGCGCCGGCACCGAATGGAGACCATGGGCGCGGTCGAAGTCGACGTCCTGGCAGGCGTAGAGGAGATCGAAGCCCGCGATCCACACCGTGACCGCGAACCAGAGAAGGAACGCGGGCGCCGCGAAGTGTCCCGTCACCGCGATCCAGCCGCCGGCGGCGGCGATCCCGTCGGTGAAGCCGAGGATCCAGTGCGAGGCCCACGTGAAGTACTTCGTGTAGGAGTAGCCGACGAGGAAGAGGAGCGCCAGCGGCGCCAGCATGAGGCAGAGCGGGTTGAGTCGCCAGGCGGCGACCAGCAGCACCGCCGCCGACACCGCGGCGAGCGCCAGCATCTCGGCCGGCCGGATCAGCCCGCGCGGGAGATGGCGGCCTGCCGTTCGGGGGTTCTCAGCGTCGGTCGCGCGGTCGGCCAGCCGGTTCACCGCCATCGCGCACGTGCGCGCCCCCGCCATCGCCACCGTGACCCAGACGATCACCCGCCCGCCCGGCCAGCCGCCCGCCGCCAGGACCATCGCGACATACGCGAAGGGGAGCGCGAAGACCGTGTGCTCGAACTTGATCGCGTCCAGGAAAAACTTCGCCCGGCTCAGAACCCGTAGTCCTTCCAGCGGCGGCCGACGCGCTCCCGGATCTCCGCGCTCATCACGATCTCCTCAGGCCAAGGTTGCGCGACATCGTCGAGCGGCCCTTTCTCGGTCGCGTCGATCCCCATCTTGCCGCCGTAGCGGTGACGGAGGGCGGCGTGGTCGAGGTCGTCCATCGGCCCCTCGAGCAGCATGATGTCGCGCTTGGGGTCGATGTTGCCGGTCGTCCGCCAGGTGACCTCCGAGAGGTCGTGGACGTTCACGTGTTCGCCGACGACTACGATCGTCTTGGCGAGCATCATGAGCCCCATGCCCCAGAGGGCCAGCATCACCTTCCGCGCCTGCCCCGGGTACCGTTTCTTGATGGAGACGATGACGAGGTTGTGGAAGCAGCCCTGGGCCGGCATGTTGACGTCCACGACCTCGGGAAGGAGGAGCCGGATGATCGGCAGGAAGAGTCGCTCCGTCGCCTTGCCGAGCCAGTAGTCCTCCTGGGGCGGGCGTCCCACGATGATCGTCGGGTAGAGCGGCCGGCGACGCCGCGTGATCGCCGTCAGATGGAACACCGGGTACTCACGTGCGAGCGAGTAGTAACCGGTGTGATCGCCGAAGGGCCCCTCGAGCCGCCGCTCCCGCGGGTCGACAAAGCCTTCGAGCACGATCTCCGCCTGCACCGGCACTTCCACGTCGACCGTCTTGCAGCGGACCATCTCGACCCCGCGCCCGCGGAGCCAGCCCGCGAAGACGATCTCGTCGAGCCCGGGCGGGAGCGGGGCGGAGCCAGCGTAGATCGTGACCGGATCGCCCCCGAGCGCGATCGCAACCTCCATGCGATCAAGCTTGACCCGCTGAGCCTCGCGCTCGTGCTCGGCGGAGCCCTTGTGGGTCTGCCAGTGCATGCCGAGCGTGCGGTCGTCGAAGACCTGGAGCCGGTACATGCCGACGTTGCGAGCCCCCGTCACGGGGTCGCGCGTGAAGACGAGCGGGAGCGTGATATAGCGCCCGGCGTCGCCCGGCCAGCAGGTGAGGACCGGGAGCGATGCGAGCGAGGGGTTCGCCGTCTCCACCACCTCCTGGCACGGCCCCGACCCGACGCGCTTGGGCCCGACCCGGGCGAGGTCGAACAGGGTGCCGAGCTTCTGAAGCTTCTCCCGGAACGTTCCCGGCAGCTTGAGACTGAGCACCTCCGCCGTGCGCGCGGAGAGATCGTTCAAGTCCTCCACGCCCAAGGCCCACGCCATCCGCTGGGCGGAGCCGAAGGCGTTGATCAGGACCGGCATGTCGGCCCCCTCGACCCGTTCGAAGAGGAGCGCCCGGTTCTGGGCGGCCGGCCCCTTGGCGACGCGGTCGGCGATTTCGGCGATCTCGAGGTCTTGGGAGACCGGCGCCGTGATCCGCTGGAGCTGGTTATGCTTCTCGAGGTGCGCGACGAACTCGCCGAGGTCCGCGAAGGCCATCATCAGTCGCCCCATCATACTCCGCGGCTTGACACGTTCAAGGGGCCGGAAGTATAGATCTAGGAATGACGAAGGCGGATCTCGCCTCCGGCATGGCCAAGGCCGCCGCCGGCACCAAGACGGCCGCCGAGAAAGCCATCAACGCCTTCATCGTGGCCGTCTGCGATTCGCTGCGCCGGGGCCGGCGGGTGACGATCGGGGGCTTCGGCACCTTCGTCGTGACCCGGCGCGCCGCCCGCAACGGCCGCAACCCGCGCACGGGCAAGGCGATCCACATCCCCGCCACCCGCGTGCCGCGGTTCAAGGCGAGCCGCTTGCTGAAAGACGCGCTTCGCTGAACACGCGAATGCGGTATACTCCGAACTCAGCGTCCGGTGGGGGATCGTCTAGTGGTAGGACGCGTGGCTCTGGACCACGTAGCGGGGGTTCGAATCCTCCTCCCCCAGCCACTTACACCCGCCGCCCGACCTCGTCGCTGTGCGGCCCCATCGTCTAGAGGCCCAGGACACGGCCCTCTCAAGGCTGAAACACGGGTTCGAATCCCGTTGGGGCCACCAAGTTGTTTTGGTTGAGGTTTTCCGCGAAGGTTTTCCGTCCTGCCCCAGAGGGGACGGAAACCCCTACTGCGCCGCACCTCCATTCTGATCGAACAGGTTCACGACTTTCTGCAGATCCTGCGGCGCGAGCCGCGTGTAAATCGTCGTCGTCTGGATGTCGGCGTGGCGCAGATGCTCTTGCACCGCGCGGAGGTTCCCGCCGGAACGCTTGAGCAGCTCGACGCCGCACGCGTGGCGAAACGCATGCGGGTGGATGGTGTCCACGCCGACGCGCTTGCCCAGATCCTTGATGATCTTCCAGACACGCTGACCCGACATGCGCCGGGTCTTCTTCTCCCCGCCGTACCACTTGTACTGCACCAGGAACAGCGGCTCGCTGGCCGGCGCGCCGGGCCGCTCCTTCGCCAGGTACTCGCTGACGATGGCGCGCGCGACCTCCGGGAGCGGCACGGTGGCCTCGTGCCCACCTTTCCCGAGTACGCGACGCAGCCCGAACTGCGGCTGGTAGTCTCCCACGTTCAGTCGCACGACTTCTGAGCGCCGCAGACCGCCGTAGACCATCAGCGCGAGCATGGCCTTGTCACGGAGCCGAGGGCACCGCGCGAAGAACTCCTCGACGGCTTCCCACTTGGGCACACCCGGAACGCGGCTCTTCTTCGCCGGCAGTGTGATGACCTCCATCGGGTTTCTCTCGAGCCGACTGTGCGTGACGGCCCAGTTCGCGAAGCTGCCGAGCACCGCGAGACGCACCCGAACACTTCCGGGCTGGAGATCCTTCGAGGCCATGAAGTACTGATAGCT
>Ga0070699_100004414_pt1 | contig 12433 bp, 9 predicted proteins | sample KBSK1503metaG_FD_65473 | JGI IMG/M metagenome (GOLD analysis project Ga0070699, IMG submission 65473) | Corn, switchgrass and miscanthus rhizosphere microbial communities from Kellogg Biological Station, Michigan, USA - KBS K1-50-3 metaG | ecosystem: Host-associated > Plants > Roots >...
GATGGCGCCGGCGCTCGTGCGACGCGTCGGGCATCACGGTCAGCTGGTCCTGTCCGGAATTCCCTCGTCGCTCGAGGCGGACATCGACCGGGCATACCGCGGGCTGGGCATGCGACGCGCGCGTGTGACCTCGCGGGGCGGCTGGATCGCGCTGGTGTTCCAGGCATCATGGTGAGCGTCCGGCACCTGTGGATCAGCGTCGGCTCGACGTCAGCGGCGGTAGAATACGTGCGCTTCATTGACGCGGAGGAATCATGACAGTGAAACAGACGCTCGTGGCCCGGGACCGCTATGCGGCTCGTTGCGCGAATGCTGTTCTCTTTGTGACTCGCATGGCGGTCCCCGCCGCGCGAAGCGCGGCAGCAGACGCTGGCAGCCAGCCAAGGGGCTTGAAGGAAACATGCGTGGCGATGGCTGCTTGGCTGGTTGTTGCGCTGGCAACCGCCTTCGTCGTTTCGGCCGGGCTCGACGCACAGGCCACGGTGCCATTCAAGCTTGGAACATTCGAGCAGGGCGGGCGCACCTTCGTCGGGCTGGTGCTGCGCGACGTGCAGATCGTCGACATCGCTCGCGCGAACACGGCGTACGAAACCGCCAACGCGTCGGCGCCTCGATTGACCGCACCAGCGGACATGAAGCAGCTGATCGCGCGTTACGACGCGGAATGGAAGCCGCGACTGACGGCGATCGCGAGAACCGTCTCGAGCGCGGCCAGCGCGCCCGCGTACGCCTACCAGGTCAGCGCCGTCAAGATCCTGCCCCCCGTGCGACCGTCGGTGCAGCTGAACGCCGGCGGGAACTACGTCGAGCACGAGCAAGGCATCGCGACGAATCAGGCCCGTGGCGCCGGCGCGCCGGCAGCGGCGCCCGCACCGGCTGCGACGTCCGCACCTGGCATCTGGGAACGGAAGCCCGGTGACACGCGCGAGAACCCGTATCTCTTCCAGAAGTCGCCGACGGTGATCATCGGCACGAACGATCCGATCGTGGTCCCGCGGGGACGCGTCCAGATCGACTTCGAGTGCGAGTTCGCCACGGTGATCGCGAAGCCGGCGCATTACGTGCCGGTCGACAAGGCCGCCGACTACATCTTCGGCTACACCGCACACCACGACGTGTCCGACCGTGGCGGCCGCGGCGATCGCAAGATGGGCGGCTCCGACTGGCTGATCGGCAAGAACCACGACACGTTCGGTCCGCTGGGTCCGTTCATCGTGCCGAAGGAGTTCATCAAGGACCCGATGCACACACGGCACACGATGTATCTGAACAGCGTCGTGATGCAGGACTCGAACACCGATCGCATGAGCCACAACATCTCGGAGCTGCTCGCGTTCGCGTCGAACATCATGACGCTCAAAGCCGGAGACGTGATCTCCGGCGGCAGCCCCGCAGGGACCAACATCGAGCGCGCCGATCCGCGCTGGATGCGCGCGGGGGACGTGGCGAAATGCGACATCGAGGGCATCGGCGCACTGATCAACCCAGTCGTCGCCGAGGCAACCGTGTCGACCCGGTAGGGCGAACCGACATTCGATCTTTCTCGCAGAGGCCTCCATGAGCCAGCGCGCCGTTGTTCTGTTCCTCACGCTCGTGATTGCTGCGTCAGTCGTGTCGGCGTCCGCACAAGTTGCTGCGCCGAACCCTTCTGGAACGCCTGGAGCCGGACGTGCGGCCGGACCTGCCGGCGCGCCCCCTGGAGTCGGCCGCGGGTTCGCACCCGTGCAGATTGGTCCGCCCGCGCCGGTACCACCCGAGGTCGCGATCCCGCGACCCTCGCCCGCCGAATTGGAGCAGGTCAATGCGGCGCTGAAGCGATTCATCGCCGGCGACACGTCACCCGTGCAGCCCTTGCTGAAGAAATTCGAACCGCTGATGCTCCTGCAACCGCCACGGCTGAACGTTGCCGCGACGTTTACGCAGACCAATCAGCGCATGGGTCCGCGACACGAAGAGTTCGTGGCACAGGCGAAGCAAGGCAACATCGACTTGCTGCTGCACGGCGATTCGATCACCGACTGGTGGCTGCAGGAGGCGAACAAGCCGGTGTTCGACAAGTATTTCGGCAACATCAGGACCGCGAACTTTGCGATCGCCGGCGACACGACGCAGGGCGTGCTGTGGGGCCTCAAGAACGGCGAAGGCCAGGGCTTTCAGCCGAAGGCGGTGATGCTGATGATCGGGACCAACAACACGGCGGCCTTCACTGGTCCCGAAATCGCCGAAGGTGTCGGCGCAGTGGTCCTGGAGCTCCGTCGCGACTTTCCCGCCGCGAAGATCCTGCTCCTCGCGATTTTCCCGCGCAGCGTCCCCGGCGATCCCGTCCGCGACAAGATTGCGGAAGTGAACCGGATCATTTCGCGGCTCGCCGATCAGCAGCACGTGTTCTATCTGGACATCGGCCAGAAGTTCCTGGACGACAAGGGCGTGTTCCTCCCCGATTCATTCAGGCCGGACAATCTTCACCCGCAGGCCAAGGGGTACGACATCTGGGGCCAGGCCGTCAGTGCCTCGCTCGCGGAGATGCTCAAGTAGCGCAGACGCGATCGCGGATCCGTTCCTTACTTGGCGGGCTGCTTCGGGCGATCGCTGCCGTCGCCGAACGTGAAATCGCGGAACTGCGTGCTCCCGTCGGGCGTCTTGTACACGTCGTTGTTCGGATTCTCGTTGCAGTTCCAGTAGTTCATGCGGACGTTCTTGTCCGCATTCGACACCTGCGTGTACTGACGCTGCATGTACCACGGTTCGCGGTAGAGGGTCGGATCGTAAATCCAGATGTCCGCGACAATCGTCCTCGGAGCGACCTTCTGCCAGACTTCGACCGTCTCCATCTGCTCGCTCTGTTCAGGCTGATTGCGTCCCATCGAGCGCTTCATCAGCTGGTTCGTGTGGATCACGAGCTTCTGCTGATCCCAGAAGCCGATCGAGTCGCCGTAATACAGCGGATATCGATCTTCGGGCGCCACATGATCGCGTCCATCGGTGTAGATCCGGCGCACGTTGTTGACCGTCTCTGATGACAGCCACGTCTGCTCGGGCCGGACGATGAACTCGCGCAGAAAGGGAATGACCATCCATCGGGGAAAGCCGGGAGGGCCGCACTGACTCAGGTTCTCGTCGTACTCGATCCCCTTGGCCTCGTTCTCACGTCCCTGATCCAGCGCAGCGGCGGCTTCACGCGTGAGCTTGGGCGCGACACCGGCCGTTCCCGCGGCGAAGAAACTGCCGCCACCTGACGCCGTCCACAGTCCCGACCAGTCCGGCAGCTGGCTGAATGGTGGGTTGAATCTGCCACCCTTCGCCGCGCTCTTGAGCGCGACGTAAAGGTCCCGCGCCGTGCGATGCGCGAGACCAAGCGTATATTTCTGCTGCCATTCGGCGGCCGACTGCGCAGGCGCACGCGGCAACTCCTGCGCGAGGCCGGTTGCGGAGCCAAGCACCAGAGCTATCAAAACACCGCGGCTGGTCCGTCTCATGACGGCCCGGATTATACGCTCGCCATTCGATCGGAAGGCATGAGGGAACCCTAGTCAGCGCGCATGACCTGGAGCGGATCGACGCGAGTCGCCTTCAGCGCAGGCAGGAGGCTGCCGACAACCGTCATGGCGAACGCGAGTCCCACGGCTCCGCCGAAGCTGGCGAAATCGGTCGGACTGACGCCTGCGAGAAGTGCCTGCAGCCATCGACCAGCGACAACAGCGAAGATGCCGCCGGCGAGGACACCGATCAGAGCGAGCTGCATTCCCCGCTGCAGGACCATCCTGAGGATGGTGCGCCGCTCCGCGCCAAGCGCCATCCGTACACCGATCTCTCGGGCTCCTTGCGACACGTTGTACGCGAGCAGTCCGTGCAGTCCAATTCCCGCCAGGAAAAACGCGATGGCGGCGAAGGCCCCGAGCACGCGCACCTGCGCAACCCGGGGCGCCGTGTCGGCGGCGATGACGTCAGCAAGCGGTTGGATGTCCGAGATCGGCTGCTGCTGATCGGCCGATGCCACGATCCCACGAATGGCGGGAATCAACGCTTCCAACGGGCGGTTGGTCTTGATCACGAGGTCACGTGGGACGTACCTCGAGAGCCCGCGATCGGGCATCTGTTGTTCTGGCAGGTACGCCTGCGCTTCGCTCGGCTGTTCGAGACCGCGGACGCGAACGTCGCCGACGATGCCGACGATCGTCCAGTTGACGCCGCGAACTGTGAACTGACGACCGAGGGCGTTCTGGTCCGGCCAGTAGTGCCTCGCGAACGAGTCGCTCACGACCGCGACCGGCTGCGACGCCTGTGTATCGCTGTCTGCGACATCGCGTCCGCCGCGTAGCGGAATCTGGAGCGTCTCGAAGAACCGCGGCGTGATGAACCGGAGGCTGGCGAGGCGCCGTTCGGCCGGCAACCCTTCGGCTCCCGGCACGCGTATCACCCAGATTCCGGCGCGATCGACGATCGGCAATCCGGTGGTGTAGGAGGCGGACGTGACTCCAGGGAGCGCCTGCACGCCATCGAGCACACGCCGGAAGAACTGGTGGCGCAGGCTCACGCTCTCGTACTTCTTGACTGGAAGTGTCGTCCGCAGCGTCAGGACACCGCTGGTTTGAAATCCCGGGTGTGTACTCTGCACCTTCAACATCGCCCTCAGCAGGAGACCCGAGCCGACGAGCAACAGCACCGACATGCTCACCTGTGCCACGACCAAGGCGGCGCGCACACGCGCCGTCCGGCGACCGATTCCGGAACGGGCACCGTCATGCAGAGCGCGCGCGTCGGACTGCCGCGAGATCTGCCATGCCGGCATGAGGCCGAATCCGATGGCGCTCATGAACGTCGCCGTGATGGCGACAGCCAGCACGCGAAGATCCACCGCAGGCGCCTCGGCCACCGGGAGTGTCGTCGGGACCAGGCGAACAAGGGTCGGGATGCCGATCACTGCGAGGCCAATCCCCGCCGCGCCTCCACCGATCGCAAGCAGCGCGTTTTCGGTGAACAACTGGCGCAGGAGCCGATGACGACGGGCGCCAAGCGCCGCGCGCACGGCGAGTTCCTTCTGCCGTGCGAAGCCGCGCGTCAACAACAGGTTTGCGAGGTTGGTACACGCGATCATCAGGAGGCTCGCCGCAGCCGCGACCAGAATCCACAGGAGCAGTCGCGCCTGGGGAGTCACTTGGTCGCGCAACGTGACGACCATAGCGCTGACTCTCGGATCGGCCTGAGCATTGGTACGAGCAACCGCGCCGGCGATCGCACGCACCTCGGCGTCGGCCTGTTCACGCGTCACGCCGCGCCTGAGACGCGCCACGGTGTGGAGGAACGGGTTGCCGTAAATGTACTCCTGCGGCCGGAACACTTGCGGAATCCAGAAGTCAACCAGGCGTGACGGAAACTCGAACCTGGCTGGCATCACGCCGATGATGACGTGGGTCGTTTCGTCGAGTGTCACTGCTCGTCCGACCGCGGCCGGATCCGATGCAAAGCGATCCCGCCACAGCCGCTCGCTGATGACGACCGTAGGCACCGAGCTCTCGCGATCGTCGTCGGACGTCATCGTGCGTCCAATCAAAGGCGTGCCGCCGAGCGTGCGAAACAGGTCGCCAGTGACCGACGCGCCTTCGATCCGGACGGGCTCGCCAATGCCCACGAGGTTCCTGGACACGGACTGAAATGCCGCGAGCCGCCCGAACGACCTCGCGTTGTCCCGCCAATCGCGGTAGTTTGCAGGCGACGCTTCGAGACGGCCGCCGCCCGGGCCGGCTTGCCAGATGCTCACGAGGCGCGCCGGCTCGTCGTATGGCAGCGGTCGAATCAGCACATGATCAGCAACGGCGAAAGCAGCAGTCGTCGCGCCGATGGCGACTGCCGTCACGATGACCACCGTCACGCTCAGCGCGCGCGCACGGCGAATGGTGCGCCACGCCGTGGCAAGGTCCTGCGTGAGGATGTCCAGGTGCGCGCCCGGCGCATTGTGCAGCGCGTCGACAACGGCTTCGACAAGCAGAACACCGCGGTTGACCGCGTGTGGGGCCAGACGCCACCGGCGCACGAAGATGGCGTACATGTCGCCGCCATACTCCTCACGAAACGATCTGGGATACAGCCACAGCAGCGCGCGGTACAGGATCATGAGGCGCTCCGTGGGGCGAAGCCGCTGGCGCGTGCAAGCCGCAGCAGCTCCTGCAGACGACGCATCTCCGCACGGGCAACCGCCTCGCCGAACTTCGTAATCCGGTAGTACCGTCGTCGCTCGTCGTCTTGGTCAGGCGCCGGTCGATCCTCCGTCTCCTCGATCAGGCCTTGTTCGAGCATCCGCTGCAGGGAGCGATAGAGCGTGGCGGCACTGAGCCGGATCGCGCCATCGGTCCGCGCTGCGATCTCCTGGATAACGGCGTACCCGTGACGGTCGTCGTCGGCGAGCGCCATCAGGATGTGGAAGGTTGCCGGCTGGAGCGGCAGCAGATCGTCAACTGAAAGTTCGTGTGCGGCCATACTCACAGCGACTATACCCGATGTGGATATATTGTCAACGGGCATAGTATTGCCGCGAGCGATAGCGCAACTCGACGATCTGCGCATCGCGCCTTGATCTCGGCGAGGCGGGTCATCGCCTCGTCCACGATCAGGAAATCGACGACTGGTGCACCCGCAGCAGCCTCGATGCCATCAAGGGTGATTGGCACGTTGCCGTCACCCCGTTTGTCGGCGCGACGCCGACGCAGATGATCGACGCGGTGCGGGAACGACGCGCGTGCCGAACGGCTGGCGCTCGCCTCGTCGAGCGATCGGGGTCGCCGGTCTCGATGCGGCGCCGGGACTTCCACCACGGACTGTCAGCTATCGATGGCGAGAATGCCGCACGGGTGTGAGAATCATGCGCGACCGGACCGAGGCTGCGGCCGGGAGATTGTCATCAATTGTCATCGCCCATGCGATCGGTTTGCGCTCCCGTATAATCCGGCTTCCTATGCACCAACGAGCCGTGACCGGCCTCGCGATCGCCGTCGCTCTTTCGACCACGGTCGTGCTCGCCGGGCAATCGGCGAAGGGATCCGGCTTCGCTCGAGCTACAGCGGACAAGTGGTCGGTACCGCGGATGCCGGACGGTCACCCCGATCTGCAGGGCGTCTGGGCGAACAACAGCATGACGCCGCTCGAACGTCCGCCGCAGTTCGGCGTGCGCGCGACGATGACCGACGCGGAGCTGGCGGATCTGAAGAAGCGGATGCAGACGATGATGGACGGCGGCGACGCCTTCTTCGCCGACGAGCTCATCACCGCCGCACTCGAGGGGCAGTCGAGGTTCAGTTCGGCCGATACGCAGACGGGAAATTACGGTCAGGCCTGGTTGTCCGAACGCGTGTTCGACAACCGCACGTCACTCATTTTCGATCCGCCGGACGGGCGTATCCCGCCACCCGCACCAGGGGCGGTCGAGCGCGCGCGGGCGCAGGCCGCGGCCAGGCAGGGGCGCGGTCCCGCCGACCGCGTGCAGGACCTCTCGGTCAGCACCCGCTGCATCAGCGGCGGCACGCCGAACATCCGCGCCGGCTATCAGAGCTACTTCGAGATCACCCAAGGCCCCTCGGTCATGGCCCTTCGTACCGAGATGATCCACGACGCGCGCGTGTTCCCAATCGATGCCGGGCCGCACGTCGCTCGCGCCATCACGCAATACCACGGCGACTCCCGCGCTCACTGGGACGGCGACACGCTGGTTGTCGACACGACCAATTTCTCGCCGAACGCCAACTTCCGTGGTGCAGCCGTCAACCTGCACACCGTCGAACAGTTCAAGCGCGTCGCCGAGGACACGCTCGAGTACTACGTGACGATCGACGACGCGACCGTGTGGTCGCGCCCGTGGACGCTGATGATTCCGCTGAAGAAGACCGGCGAGCTGATGTTCGAGTACGCCTGCCACGAGGGCAACTACGGTCTACGCGCGATCCTCACTGGCGCGCGGGCGCAGGACGAGGAACGGTAGCATCACCGCTAACCCTGCGCGGCGGCAATATGTTTGGCGGTGTCCGTGTAATGCCGCAGCCGCGTGACCTTGCCGTCGCCACCGAAGGTCCAGAGGTGCATTTCCTCGTCGCGATAGCGGCGCGCTCCGGGCGGAGTGGCGTCGATGACGAACTCCGCGGCAACCTGCCGATCGTTTGCCATGATCGACAGCACCCGGAACTCGTGTACCTGGAACTGCCCGACCAACTGGAAGAACTCGGCGACGCCGGCTTTACCGTGCCGCCGCCGCAGCCACGGCACGCCCGCGGCTTGCGCTGAATTGTCGGCCCAGTCCTCCCATGCAACATCGTCGGACATGAGGTCGATGATGACCCCCACATCACCCCGGCCGAATGCCGCGTAGATCTTCTGAACGCTCTCCAACGGTGTCACCGCTCCTCCTGTTCTCGCGCCATCGTTGACGTGCATCGAATGAGGGTGCCCAATGCACTTCTCCCACGCTACAGCGCTCTACGCATGCCACGTTCAGTCAGATTGACGGGGCCGCCTGTCGTCGCCGCCTGGCTGTCCGCTTTCCGAGACTGCCAGCAGCACTCGACGGTTCCTGCGTCGCATTCGCGCTCCCGAAGTAGGCCCGCGCGAATACGAGGTCCGGCTGAAGCCGGACACTACGAGTCGAGCGACCGCGCGCTCAGCGCAGGATCACGCCGTTGTCGTCGGCCTGGGGTGATGGCGTGCTGGGATTGAGGTTCACGCTCAGCGTGTGAACGTTGGCGAGCTTGCCGTTGACGACGCGGAATGTATGCGAGTCCGGCATCCCCGTGCTGCTGTTGCCGAAGCGGCAGTACACGTTGATGACACCCATGTCCGTGTCGACGACGTAGTCGCGATTCACGATATACAGGACGCCGGGCGGGATGCCGACCTCGCAGGTCGCGTTGCGATCGTTCGTCCGGTTCGTATACGCGCCGCCCTCGAGACGCGCGCACGGTCTGCCCCACGGTACCTTCACGAACTTGTCGGAGAACAGATCGAGATAGCTGTTCGCCGCGTTGATCAGCTCCTGCGCCGACACGCGCGCGTCCGGTTTCGGCGCGCTCCAGTCCTCCGCGCTCGAATACTTCAGATACGCGGTGGCGTTGAACAGCCAGTCGCCTTTATCCGTGACAAGGCTGTCGATTCGCGCCACCTTCCTTTTGTCCACATAGAGCCTCGTGCCGATGACGTAGGGATGTCCGCCTTCGGTCACGATGATCTCCGTGAACGTCTTGCACCGCGTCGCATCGAGGATACTGCGCGACAGCGCGACGGGCAGGGCCGTGTTCCACAGGCCATCGGCTTTGCCGACGTCGGACATGTTCTCGCGGAGCGTGACCTTGTCCGCGAGCGCGATCTTCGAGACGTCGCCAGCCTTTTGTGCGGCGACGTAGCTGTCGACAGCGGCCTGCAGTTCAGCGCGGGTGCACGTCGGCGCGGCTTGAACAGCCGCGGCCTGCGCGCGAGCGTCGACGGCCACGCCAAGCAACAGGCAAACAGCAGCGAGCGCTCTCGTCATCAGGGCTCGATCGATCTACTTCGTGCCAGTGTTGTTATCGACTGCCACACCGATCACGATGAGGACGGCGTAGTCCTGCTTGTTGCAGCCGTCGACCGGCGGCATCGCGTGTCCGGGCGGAACGCGGAACGCGTCTCTCGGTGCGCTTGCAGGCGTGCACGCCTTCTGCCCGCCCGCTGGTGTATAGCGCGCGGAGCGGCAGGCCAGGTGCGTCACGTCATAGAGAGTGGCCTTGTCGCTCAGCTCCCACCGCTGATCGCCGTTCTTGTCAGGTGGATAGATGGTCAGCGCGGCGGTGGTCTCGCGATCGCCTGTGACGAGGTACTTCCCTGGACGGAGCGGGAAGACCGGCTTCTCCATAATCAAGCCGTGCTCCTCCAGCCACCAGTCGGCGCCGTCGAACTTCCACTGCGCCGGTGCAACGCCACCGACTTGCTTCAACCGCTCGTAGCTGGCCAGCGGCACTCCCCGCGGTCCTGGATCCAGACGCCACAACCCCCACGACTGGGCACCGCTTCCCGACGTCGCCTTGGGATCACCCAATGCCGCGATGAACTGTGGGGCGACGCGCGTAAACTTTGTCGCGTCCAGGCCTGCACCAACGACCGGCGATCCGAAGACACCGATCATCGCCAGCAACGCGATCGGGAGAAGCAACCGGCTCATGAGGTGAATTGTTCCGCGCATGGGAACTCCCGTGTTGAGGTTAGAGGGCTACATCCTACATAACATACCAGGCGCCGCGCGCTAAAGCTCCGCCCGCAGGGCCATGATCGGATCGACCTGCGAGGCACGCCGGGCCGGAAGATATGTCGCGAACAGCCCAATCGTTATCAATACCGCGGACACGCCGACATACGTAATCGGATCCATGGGTCCGACACGGAACAGAAACGCCGACATGACGCGCGTCACCAGCAACGCCACGGCGATCCCAAGGACAATGCCGGTGGCGGAAAGAGACAGCCCGTGACGGATGAACAACTTCCGAACATCTCCAATCCGGGCGCCGAGCGCCATCCGAACGCCGATCTCACGAGTCCGCTGCGACACCGCGTAGGCAATCACACCGTAGATCCCCACGACGCCGATCAGCAGTGCAACACCCGCGGCAAGCCCCAGCATCACTAGGGCAAAGGACGTCTGCGCCATCGAGCGCGACTCGATCTCTTCGAGCGTCTGCACGTTGGCGAGCGGCAGATTCGGATTGACCGACCAAACTGCCTGCTCCAGCTCGCGTAGAAAACCGGGCGTGCTGACACGAGCGGAGCGCACGGCGTAGGCCATCGTGCGCCATCGATACGCCCGATTCAGCATCGGCCAGTACACGATCGCCGTCGCCGGCCGATTGAGCCCATCGTCGTGTTCATCGCCGACCACACCCACGATTTCGCGCCACGGCACTTGCGGGTCGTTGCAGCAGCGCACGCGCTTGCCAATCGCGAGAGACGGGTCTTGCCAATACTCGCGTGCCAGAGCCGCGGAGATGACGATCACGGGCCGCCTCCCGTAGATCTCGCCCCATGAGATCGACCGGCCCGCCACCAGAGGAATCCCCATCGTCTCGAAGTACCCGGGTGCGAAGCTCTTGAACCTCCGGAGCGCGAGCGGCCGGTCCGGGAATCCTTCGACCATGAGGACGTTGCCGTTGTCTTCGCCGTCCATCGTGATCGAGGAGGAGAGGCCGACGGAGGTGACTCCCGGTACTCGAGCCACTCGGTCGGCAACGCTCTCGTGCGTGCGCGCCGCCTGCTGCTCGTCGGCGATCAACGCATCCGGTACCGACAACACGAACGTCTGAACCTCCTCGGGGCGAGTAAATCCCGGCTCGACGCGTCGCATCGCCACGAAGGTCCGAATCATCAGCCCGGAGACGATCAACAACGTCAACGCGAGTGCGACCTGTCCGACCACCAACGCATTCCGCGTGTGGTGGCGCGCCGGAGAGTCGCCACCCGATCGGCCGCCCTCCTTCAATGCCGTGAGGTTCGGGTTGCGGAAGCGGAGCACCGCGACCAAGCCGAAGAGCGTCCCACTCAACACTGAAACCGCCAGGGTGAAGAGCAACACCATTGTGTCGATCCCGATCTCGTCGACCCTCGGGAGCTCCGCTGGCGCGATCGCTCGGAGCAGTTGCGTCGCCATCTGAGCGAGGATCACGCCCACAGCGCCGCCGGCGATGGCGAGCAGCATGCTCTCCGACAGCAGCGCTCTGGTGATTCGGCGTCGACTGGCACCAAGAGCCGCACGCGTCGCCAGTTCCTGACTCCGTGCTTCCGCGCGCACCAGGAACAGGTTCGCCACGTTGCCACACGCAATGAGCAGAACGACGCCCACTGCCGCCAGGAGAATCCACAGAATCTCGCGGACGTCGCCGATCACGTCGTCAGCGAGCGGGCGCACGTTCGGTTGCAACTCCAATCGCGCAAAGACTGGTGGAAGCAGCGCGATCATGCGCGCGACATCGGCATTGGCCTGGGCGAGCGTGACACCTGGCTTCAATCGCGCGAGCGCCTGGAAGCCGAAGCTCATTCCACGCGGCGCGCTCACATCGAGCGGCATCGGCACCAGGACTTCCGGGTGCATGCGCAGGAACGTGAACGACGGTGGCAGCACGCCGATGACCTCGGCCGCCATGCCATCGATCGTCAGGATCTGACCGACGACGGTGTCGACGCCACCGAAGCGACGCTGCCAGTATCCGTAGCTGAGAACCACGTGCAGCGGATTGCCCGGCGTATCGTCTTGCTTGCCGAATGCACGACCGACAACGGGTTGTACCCGCAAGAGTGGCAGCGTGTCGGCACTCACCGCCAACGCCTGGACGCGTTGCGGATCGCCGGCACCGCTGATCGAGACCTCGCCGCTGTCCCACGCACCGATAGCCTCGAACACCTTCTGGTTCTCGCGATAGGTCAGATAGGTCCC
>Ga0070699_100004415_pt1 | contig 12431 bp, 9 predicted proteins | sample KBSK1503metaG_FD_65473 | JGI IMG/M metagenome (GOLD analysis project Ga0070699, IMG submission 65473) | Corn, switchgrass and miscanthus rhizosphere microbial communities from Kellogg Biological Station, Michigan, USA - KBS K1-50-3 metaG | ecosystem: Host-associated > Plants > Roots >...
TCTTGTACGTCTCGGACGAGAAGTTGTCCCAGATGTTGTCCCGGATCGCGTTGGTGGCGAGCGGGCTGCAGGCGTTGGTCTCGAGCAGCGTCACCGGGACCCGGACCTCGCTGCCCAGGAAGTTGTCGGTCAGGAAGTCGTCCCGGAGCACGAGCTCGCGCATCCGGCGCTTGTAGTCGTCGGTCTTGGTCCAGCGCCAGTAGGTCTTGAAGCACTCGAGATAGCCGGGGCCCTCGCACGCGCGCAGGCCGAGGGTGGCGGGCGGCTCCGGCGCCTTGCTCGAGTGGCACCGGGCGCAGCGCTCGGCGAACACCTCGCGGCCGCGCCGGAGCTTCGCCGCGTCGGTGGTGAGGTAGGCGGCGCCGCCGGGCGCGTCCTTGAGCGGGTGCGGCCCGGTGCTCTTGAGGAAGAAGAGGGCCATGTCGACGGTCTGGCCCTCGGTGGCCCCCCAGTAGCTCGAGTTCTCGCGGGCGAGCTTGATCAGGATCGGGGTGGTGCGCTTCCCGCCCAGCAGCGGGTTGAAGTGCCGCAGCCACTCCTCGCTGAAGAGGCCGATGTTCAGGTAGACGCGGTTGAGCGCGCCCAGGGCCCCGACCGAGTCGGCGCCGTCCTTCAGGACCCGCGGCGTCCACACCGTCGCGGGGCGCTCGAAGAACTGGGTCAGGGGGCCGCCGTCGACGAAGTCGTTGAACTGCTTGTTGTCGAGACCGCCGCCCCCGAGCGTCTCCTTGCCCACCTGCCGCGCGCGCCCGAGGCGGGGGCCGAGGAGGTAGATCGCGTTCATGCTGCGCGGGTTGTTGATGTTGTCGGTGGAGACGAGCGAGGTGTCGAGCGTGCCCGGCCGGGAGGTGCGGAAGATCTGGACGATGAAGCTCGACGGGTTGGCGTCCCAGCCGAAGATGCGGTCGAGCCAGAAGTACTGCGCGCCCACGTTCGAGCTGAGGTTCGCCCACTGCGGCTTCTCGGGATCGGCGGGCGGCTTGAGGGGGTTCGGGCCCACGTGGCAGAACGCGCAGGACATCGCCACCCGGTAGGGCCTCACCAGGTCCTTCGACAGGTAATAGGTCGGGTCCTCGTAGTAGCGCACCGGGTCCCACTTGCGAGCGGCTTCCGCGTCGAAGGCGGGATTGGGAAAGAGCCGCAGGCCGACGATCCCGCTCGCGTAGCCGTAGAACGAGCCGACCGGCAGCGTCCGGCCGCCGCCCAGGTCCTTCCCCCGCGCCCCCACCGCCACCCCCGGATACTTGGTCGCGTTCTCGAAGGGATCGGCCGGGCAGCCGGCACGCCGCTTGTCGAGCCAGAGGCCGAAGCGCTCCGGATCCGGCCCGGTCGCCTTCTCGAAGCAGGGCTCGTTCACGAGGCCCAGGTAGGTCCAGCGGTTGTCGCGGCTGAACTTCAGGCCCGGATGGGACGAGACGGTCTTGAGGAAGTCCAGGTTCCCGAAGCTCGCGGTCGACAGCACGTCCCACAGCCGGTCGTTGCCCCCGGTCCACACGAGCCACGTGTTCCGGCCCTTGATCTCACCGGGGGTGAGCGCGATCCCCCCGTCCATGTCGTGGAAGTAGTCCTCGTCGGCGACGCGGTCGAGGAAGTGCTTCGCGGGGAGGCCGGCCTGGCGCGCCTCGTCGATGACCGGCGCCGGCTCCTCGCCATGCGTGGGACGCCCGGGCGTCAACGCGGCCACTCCGACGACCGCGATGGCTCCCAGGACGAGGACCGCCCGTCGTCTCAGTCGACTCATGACCGCCCTCACTTCCGTGGTGGCCGCCTACCGCGGCCGCTCGAGGAACTCGACGATCCGGGCGCGGTGCGCCTCCACCACCTTCTCCGCCGCCTTGATCATGAGCGCTCCGTGGCACTTCGAGATGCGAAACAGGGTCGGGATCTCGCTGACCGCCTCCTTGATCGCCTGCGTGGTCACGGTGGGGTCGAACTGGCCCCGGCACTCTTCGGGCAGATCCCGGTACGTGCCCCAGTCGGGCTCGGTGTGCTGGAGCACCTCGACGCGCAGGCTCGCGAAGTCGGGGAGGGCGACCCCCTCGGTGCGGAGCGCGTCCCACAGCATCAGCTGGTACGCGTTGGCCCGCTCCTCCATGATGCCGACGATCCGCGACGGGTCCCTCTTGAACACCTGGTAGCCTCTCGGGTTCGCGGCCAGGACCTCCGCGTTGGCGTCGAACGGAAACGCGGAGTCGATCACGATGATCAATCCCCGCTTCGGCGATCCCTTCGGGATCTTCTTGAGGAAGAGGGTGGTCAGCGACTCGGTGCCGAGGTTGTCGAAGAGCCCGCCGTCGCCCACGTGCTGGTACGGCGGCCGGCCGTCGACCGCGTAAGTGACCGGCCCCACCACGGGCGGGAACGACGCGGAGGACACCACCGCCAGCGACAGGGGGAGCGCCCGATGGTCGGCTCCGATCTGCTCGAAGGTCATGGGCAGGAACTGGTCCCGCGCCCCTTCGAGATTGCGCTGGATGATCGCCTTCCCTTCGGCGGTCACCCGGTCGGAGCGCCGCATCAGGTCCTGGAGCAGCCCGCCCACGAAGTCGTAGTCGAAGTCGGCCGCAGGGAGGGTCGTCACGGCGAACCGCCGTCCGGTGTTGTATGAGGTCCCGTTCAGGATGATGCGCGGGCTGTCCCCCGCCCGCTCGCGCGCGTAGAGCTGGCTGAAGGTCATCCCGTGGAAGAATCGTCCGTCCCACACCTCGGCGAGGGAATAGGCGAGCTTCGTGGGGTTGAACGCGCGGAAGAAGAGCAGCTGGCGCCACGCGGACGGCAGCTCGAAGTCCTCCTGCATCGCCGCCTTATAGTCCGCGAAGAATCGCTCGTAGGCGGGGGACAACCCCCGGGGCGCGAGGACGGGCTCGGACCTCGCCGGCTTCCGGGCCGCGAAGTACCCGGTGGCGAGGCTGCCGCCGGAGACGCTCGAGATGTACTGGACCTTCTCCAGGACGCTGCGCTCGCCGCCCGCGTCCTTCACCCGGACCCGGGCCAGCGCTTCGAGGACCCCGGCCGCGAAGGTGGCCGCTCGGCTTCCGCCGCCCGAGATCGCCAGCCCCACGAGCAGGTCGGGCGAGCTCTCCGGGATCGGATCGAACGCCGGCTTCTTGTCGAGAGCGGGGAGCTCCTTCACCTTGGCAAAGCAGCCGGTGAGCGCGAGCACCAGCGACAGCCCCACGACCCATCCGGCACCACGCCCGAGCGTTGCGGCCACACTCATGTCGGACCCCTTCCCGGACTCCTTCCCACGATCCTTCCGCCGATCGCCGCTCCGCAACCGAAACCTGCGCTTACAGCGTGCCGGCTGCCCTCAGGGAGACTGGATCTCCCCGCGGCCTCCCACCGCGGGCTGCGGCGCCCCCGTCCCTCCCGCACCGCCGAGCACGGCGCTCAGGGCCACGAGCGATTGCTGGAGGTCGGAGAGCTTACCGCTCCGGGGCGAGGGAGCGTGGCTCGGCACCAAGGCCGCGAGGTTGGCCGGCGTGTCGTCGAGGGCTCGCGGCGCCGGGAGGAAGCTCGCGTCGTCCAGCGGGTTGGCCTGGGCGTCCCGCTTCGTCAGGAACGCGGGCAGCCCGAAGAGGCCCTTCACGGTGGCCAGGAGCGACGTGTGGTCGTAGACCCGATGGTCCACCCGTCCCTTGCGGACCCACGGGGAGACGAGGAGCGCGGGCACGCGGACCCCCAGCCGGTCGAACTTGAACTTCTCGCCCTGGGCGGAGGCCTCGTCCGGCGCCACCGTCGCGGGCGGCGGCACGTGATCGAAGAAGCCGCCGTGCTCGTCGTAGAGCAGCACGAGGAGCGTCTTGTTCCATACGGCCGCGTTGCCGCGGAGGGTGTCGTACACCCACGCGATGAGCCGCTCGCCCTCCAGGAGATGATGCGGCGGGTGCTGATCGCCGGCGGGGCTCCCGGGATTGTCCATGTAGGGCGGCTCCAGGAACGAATAGTGCGGCAGGGTCCCCGCCGCGACCTCGGCCGCGAACGCGTCGAGCCGGCGGAAGTTGTCGCTCGCGTAGCGGTGCAGCGTGCCGATCCCGAAGGCCTGCGCGTGGTCCCCGTAGTAGATCGCCCAGGTGCGGCCCGCCGCCGCGAGGCTCTCGTAGATCGTGCGCAGGCGGAACCGCGTCGTGAGGAAGCCGGCGAGGGCCTGGAGGTCGGTCGGGCTGTCGATGTAGCCGTTGGACGTGGCGGCGTGGACGAAGAACCGGTTGGGCCAGGTCGGGCCCGGCGCCGAGGAGAACCACCGGTCGCAGACCACGAAGCTCTTCGCGAGCGTCGAGATGACGGGCACCAGCGAGGGGTCGAGGCACGCGAGGCCGGCCGCCGCCCGCTCGGCGCCGATCGGCTTGTGATCGGCGCCCTCCTGCCGGGCGTAGTTGTCGACGAACCCGTTCATGGTGGGAGTCGGCGGATCGGGCACCCGCGCCTGCCCGAAGACCTGGGCCGCGATGTCCTCGAACTGGTGCCCCGGGGTGGGATCGGTGACGTAGAGGGCCGGCTGCGTGCCCCGCTCGAGCCGGACGACGCGCGCGGGATCCCCGAGATCAGCGGGGATGGTCTCGCCGCCGGTGAGCCCGTCGATCCGCTGCGACGGATCGTCGAGCCGCAGGAACCCGAGCAGGCGGTCGAACGACTGGTTCTCGAGCATCAACACCACGACGTGCTGGATCTCGTCCTTCCAGGCCATGCGTCGCCTCCTTCCCGTGCCGCAGGATCGAGTGTGGGGGCGCGCCCGCGACGAGTCAATCCTGTTCGCACCCAATAGGCGCAGCGAGCGCCTTGACTGGCGAGCGAACGACTCCTACCATCCGCTCGATGCCCACTCCACGGATCGTCGACGACAAGGAGGACTCCGCATGAGCCGGTCTCCGATGCTGGTGCGCTGGGCGGTGGTGGTGGGCCTGCTGTGCGCCGGCTGTGGCGGAATTCCGACCCGCCAGCTCATCACCGACGTGGTGCCGCTGCGGGAGAGCCTGACCACCGCCTGTCCCGATCCGCCGAGCGATCCGGTCGAGGACCGCATCCAGGCGGTCAAGGCCCGGCTGCACGAGCACGCGGTCGTGAACTTCGTGGTCGACGCGATCCGGATCGGCGTCACCCCGGCGCAGAGCCGGGCCGAAAAGCTCCAGGCCCTGCACGATCTCAACGCGAACACGCTCAAGAACTTCGGCGAGCGGATCCACGAGCGCTTCTTCGCCAACGACCTGGACAAGGAGACGGTGAAGGCGGACCTCGCCCGCGTGGAGGAGTTCAACCAGGTCCTGGTCGCCTACGTCTCGGCCTACGTGGACGGGAAGTACATCGATCGGTTCGGCAACAACCTGCCCGCCCCCGCGATCTCCCGGACGGTCGGCAACACCGAGATCGCGGGCGTCCTGTCCGTGATCATCGACGCGGTGGGCGACTACGTGGTGCGGGGCCCGATCTGGACGGACGCGACGGGCAAGATCTACTACCCGGCCGCCTTCAACCAGGCCGCGCCGGACCTCGAGAAGGACCCCAAGAAGACGCCGCTCCGGCCCACCGTGATCGACGTGACGATCAAGAGCCGCGGGCAGGGCGACGGGGACGGCGCCCCGCTGGTCAAGCCGGTGGCGCTCGTCGCCAGCGGCTGCGGCATCGACGAGACCAAGGCGCAGGCCATCGAATACCTCGGGCAGACCGCGGGCCTCAAGGCGGCGATGGTGGGGGGCATCACCGGGGGAAGCTTCGGCGGCTTCGGCGCGTCCTTCGGGGCGTTCGGCAAGATCTCGGTCGGCGACAACCAGACGGTGCAGGTCGTCATCAAGACGGTCCTGGGCAAGGTCGCCGAGCGCGCCGCGGCGGACGCGGCCTACCGCCTGTTCTACAAGGTGCCCGACAAGGCGAAGCTCGCCGAGCTGGTCAAGCGCTACCTCGACGAGCTGAAGCCCGACGCCGTCGGCGCGAAGTAACCCGACGGGGGCTGGCCGGGTGCGTTCCCTCGCCCGCCGCTTCGGGCTGGTCCTCGTGCTCGCACTCGCCCTGCCCACCGGGCGCGAGGCCGCGTGGGGCCAGCCCGCGCCGGCCTCGCCCGACGTCAAGGTCGAGACGCGCGCGATCCCCGATCGCGACGTCAAGCAGGTCCGCGCTCAGGGCGTCATCGCCGCCCCGCCCCACGTGGTGCGGGCGGTGATCGCGGACCTCGAGCGATACCCCGCGTTCATGCCGTACGTGAAGGAGAGCCGCGTGCTCCCGGCGGACGCGCCCGGCGACGTTCTGAACTACCAGCGCCTCTCGTTCGGAATCCCGTTCGTGCAGGACCGCCACTACCTCATCCGCATCACCGAGCAGCGCGCGCGAGACTCCGAGGGCCGGGTGGCCTATGCGCTCACCTGGCGGCTCGAGGCGGGGCTGCCGCCCGGCGTCAAGCCCGACGCCGCGGTCCGGGTCTCGGTGAACAACGGGTACTGGGACCTGAGGCCGGTGAAGGATCAGAGCGCCGCGACCGACGTGCGGTACTGCGTATTCACCGACCCCGCCGGCTCCCTGCCGAAGTGGGTGGTCGGGTTGGCCAACGACCAGGCGGTGCCCCAGCTCTATGCCGCGGTCGCGGCCCAGGCCGCGACCCCCCGCTACGCCACCCTGCCGGCGGCGGGGGACGGCGCCGCCGCCGAGCCGCTCTCGCTCGCCGACTGCGCCGACACCACACCGCCCGCTCGCTAGCCCGACCCGAGGAGACCGCGCGCGACTGCGTCGCACGCTACTGCTTCAGCTGGGCGCGGATCTCCCCCGCCGGGTAGGCGGCGCTGTGCACGTTGACGTAGAGGTTCCCGGCCCGGAACGCGTCGAACTGCGCGCTGCTCAGGACCGTGTTCCCGGGCACGGCCCACGTGTTGTCACCCGACTTGACCAGCGGGATGATCACGGGGCCGTTCTGCCCACTGGCACCGATGTGGATGTGGGCGACGGTCCCGGTCATGCCGGTCGTCTGCACGTTGCCGATCACCGTCTTGTCGCCGATGACCTGGATCGTGCTGACCCCGGACGCCTGGGTGTTCACCGGCGGAACCTCCTGCGATCCGGAGAGGGTCGTCCCGGTGGCGGCCGCCGCGCTCTCCATCTTATTGCCCATGCTCGACATGCTGGCCCTCTGCTCCGCGCATCCGTTGACGAAGACTATCGCCGCGACGGCCACCCCGGCCGCCCACATCGCACTCTTCCGACCTGCACGCATACGTGGCCTCCAAGAATCGGGCTCGAGTTTCGAGATTGGGCCAACCGCAGCCGTGCAGGGAAAGGCATCTCACGTGCCAAGCCCGCGCGCCCTCCGTGAACGCATTTGGAAGGGCGCCGCCGCGGCCTCCTGCGTGACGCGGGTCAAGTTTTCTCGGTAGACGTTACCGACTACGCGCCGGCCCGTCGCGACTCGTGGACGGTCGCGCCGGCCCACTCCCGAAGAATCCGGGGCTTCTCGGTCGTCCCGCGTGGCACGAATGATGCGTCCCCTGGGACGGCATGAGACGCGGACGATTCCCAGGGGCAGTGCTCGCGATCCTTGTCTTGGTGATCGTCGTCGGAGGCGTGATGCTCTATCTCTCGCCCCGAGCGACGCCGCTGCGGGAGACGCTGCGCTCGTTCAAGGACACGTCGCAGGACGCGGCGACCACCTCCAAGGTGAAGACCGCGCTCCTGCTCTCGAAGAACGTCTCCGCCTTCGACATCACGACCACCACGACCCGCGGCGTGGTGAGCCTGACCGGCGAGGTCCCCAGCGAGGAGACCCGCAAGCTCGCGGGCGCGATCGCGCAGGACACCTCGGGCGTGACCCAGGTCGAGAACAACCTCGTGGTGAACCCGGGCGCCGGACGAAACCCCGGGATGGCGAACCTCGGCGATCGCATCGCCGACCTCGAGGTGAAGACGATCGTGATCGATCGGCTCGCCCAGAGCCCGGAGCTGAAGGACAAGCGCATCGGCGTGCAGGTCAGCAAGCAGGTGGTGACCCTGGACGGCGCGCTCGACACCTCCGCCCAGAAGCGCGCCGCCGAGCAGGTCGCGCTGCAGGTGCCCGGGGTCCAGAACGTGGTCAGCCAGCTGAAGGTGGCCGACGGGCAGGCCGCGCCGGAGAGCGTGGACGAGCGGCTCGCGCGGCGGGTGGAATTCGAGCTCTACTCCACGAAGGCGGTCTCGCTCAAGACGATGCAGATCCGCTCGCAGGACGGCACCGTCGTCCTGAGCGGCTCGGTGCCCTCGCGGGCCGAGAAGCTGCTGGCCGAGCGGGTGGCGCAGTCCGTCGAGGGTGTGAAGAAGGTCGTCAACAACCTCAACACTCAGGATCCGGCGGCGGGCTAGGCATCCAGCACACCCGAAGGGCTTTCTTGCGGGGAGCGGCGGCGACGGCGGCGCCGCTCCTGCTTGCGCGGGGTCTCGGCGTCTCGGCCGCCTCCGCGCAAGGCGCCCGACGGGCCGCCGCGCAGAGCGTCCGGGACCACGGGGCCATCGGCGACGGGCGCACCCTTGATACGCGCGCCATCCAAGCCGCCGTGGACGCCGCGGCCGCCGCCCGGGGCACCGTCTACTTCCCACCCGGCACCTATCGCTCCGGCACCGTCCGTCTCCGCAGTCGCGTCACTATCCAGCTCGCGGCCGACGCGACCCTGGTGGCGAGCGCCGACGACGCCGACTTCGATCCGGTCGAGGAGCTCGGCTACGACTCCTTCGCGGACGCGGAGACCTCCCGCTTCCGCTTCGCACTCCTCCAGGGGCAGAGCCTGGAGGACGTCCACATCCTCGGCCCTGGCCGGATCGACGGCAACCGGAGGAACCGCGACGGACCGAAGCCCATCGCCCTCAAGGAATGCCGGAAGGTCGAGCTTCGCAACGTGACTATCGCCAACTCGGGCAACTACAACGTCAGCTTGCTCGGCTGCGACGCGGTCGACATCGTCGGGGTCACCATCGCGAACGGGTATTCGGACGGCATCGATCCGGACGGCTGCCAGGACGTCCGGATCGCCGCCTGCCGCATCGACACGCGCGACGACGCGATCGCGATCAAGACGAGCTTCGCCCTCGGCCGGCGCCGCGCCACCCGCCGGGTGACCGTGAGCGACTGCCACCTCACCACCATCCACAACGCGCTGAAGATCGGCACCGAGACGAGCGCCGACCTCGAGCAGATTGTCTTTCGCAGGTGCACCGTGGTCGGACGCTCGCACCCGTGGAAGGGCGACCTGAGCTCGGGAGTGGCCATCGAGACGGTGGACGGAGGGAACATCCGGAACGTCACCGTCTCCGACATCCGCATGAGCGGGGTGCGCTCCCCGATCTTCATCCGGCTCGGCCAGCGCGGGCGCGGGCAGGACGTCCCCGCCGCGGGCCGGCTCCAGAACGTCTCGATCACGAACGTGGAGGCGGTCGGCGCCATCATCGCCTCCTCGATCACCGGCATCCCCGGGCATCCCGTCTCGGACATCACGCTGACGAACGTGCGGATGACCGCGCGGGGCGGCGGGGGCGCCGATCTCGCGGCGCAGAACGTCCCCGAGATGGAGCGGACCTACCCGGACGCCTACATGTTCCGGGACCTCCCCGCCTTCGGCCTCTACTGCCGCCACGCGGACCGGCTCAGCCTGGACCGGGTCGAGCTCGGCGCCGACCAGCCGGACGCCCGGCCCGCGCTGGTGCTGGACGACGTCGCGCGTAGCCGCCTGCGCGCGGTGCACGGAATGCCTCCCGCCGAGGGCGGGCCGCTCCTCTGGCTGCGCTCGGTACGCGATTGCGCGATCGACGGGCTGCGCCCGCGCGCCGGCACGAAGACGCTCCTGCGCCTGAGCGGTCGCGGCACGTCGGGCGTCCGGCTCGCCCGCAGTGACCTCCGCCAGGTGGAGCAGCCCGCGCGGGTGGATCCGGAGGTGCCGCCCACCGCCCTCCGGATGGAGGGAATCCTCCGGGCGAGTCGGTGAGCCCGAGTCAGTCGGAGTTCCGGGCGTACCGGTGGGCGGTCTCGACCAGGGCGTCCGCCGCGTCCTCGGAGGTGTCGAAGGCGCACGCGATCCGGATGATGCCCTCCGAGAGGGGGCCGCGACGGGAGAAGCTGTAGCCCTCGGCGACCAGCCCGTCCCACACCGGCTGTGGCAGGGCGACGAGCACGAGGTTGATCTCGGTGGGACTCGGGAAGCGTACCCCGGGGATCTTGGCCAGGCCCTCGCGGACTCGCTGGGCCATCGCGTTGGCGTGGCGGGCGTTGCGCAGCCAGAGCCCGTCCTTGATGAAAGCCTCGAGCTGGACGGAGAGGAAGCGCATCTTCGAGAAGAGGTGGCCGCCGCGCCGGCGGCGATAGCGCATGCTCTGGACCAGCTCGCGGTTGAAGAACACCACCGCCTCGGCGGTGAGCGCGCCGTTCTTGGTGGCGCCGAAGGAGAGCACGTCGACGCCCGCCTTCCACGTCGCCTCGGCCGGGGTGCAACCCAGGTGGGCGACCGCGTTGCCCAGGCGGGCCCCGTCCATGTGCACCCACAGACTGCGCGCGCGAGCCACCTCGACGATGGCGCGGATCTCGGCCAGCGTGTACACCGTGCTGGCCTCCGTCCCCTGGGTGATGCTGACCGCCCGCGGCGGAACCTCGGTGGCCGGGCGCGCGACCGCCGCGTCGGCCAGCCGCGCGAGATCGGCGGCGACCAGCTTGCCGTCCACGCTCGGTACCGGCACGGTGCGCGCGTTGCCCCCCGACCAGAACTCGGGCCCGCCGCACTCGCTGCCGTGGAGGTGGCCGGCGTCGGAGAGGTAGACGGCCCCGTAGGGGGCGGAGACGATCGACGCGCAGAGCCCGTTGGCCGCGGTGCCGGTCCCCACCGGATAGACCTCGACGTCGGTCTCGAAGAGGGCCGAGAACTTGGCCGACAGGCTCTCGGTGATCGCGTCGGCGCCGTACGGCGCGGTGTCGCCCGCGTTGGCCGCCACGAGCGCTTCCAGGATCTCGGGCGCCGCGCCCGACACGTTGTCGCTGTAGAAGTTCTTCTTCACGCTCACGAAGGCCTCCCCGGACCCGCTCAGGACCGGGGCGTGTGGCGGGACAGGAAGTCGCCGACCCGGCGAATCGACTCGGCCAGGTGGGTCGGGGCGCGCCAGTCCTTCTGGATCTCGAGGTTCGGGGCCAGCCGCGCGATCTCCGCGCTGGTCTCGGCCGGATGCGGCTTGTCGCTGCCCGGCTGGAGCAGCAGCGGCGTGGGGCAGCGCCGCACGAACTCGCGGCTCACCGAGAAGACGAAGTCGCCGCCGAACATGTTGTGGCCGAACTTCTGGATGACCGCGGGGGTCAAGGTCCGATCGCGCTCCAGCATGGTCTTGGCGAAGCCGGCCACCGCCTCGTCCCAGGTGTCGCGGTTCTCGTGCAGGCCGATGGGGTTCTGCAGCACCGCGGCGGCGATGCGCTCGGGGGCCAGCTCGCAGAGGGTCAGGCAGAAGGTGCCCCCGATGCAGCCGCCCATGACGTGGAACCGGCGATGGCCGAGGTGATCCATCAGGGCCAGGTGATCGCCCGCGTAGGTGTGCCACCCGTGCGTCTCGGTCACCGCGCCCCGGGAGTGGCCCGCGTTGCGCTGGTCCATACCGATCACGGTGAAGCGGTCGGCCAGGTCGGCCATCGGGTTCATCCACGGCGGCGGGGCGGCGGGATTGCTCGGGCTCTGGCGCCAGTACTCGAGCTGCGACCGCAGCCCGCCCGGGGCGAAGAGCAGCAGCGGGAAGCCGGAGCCGTGGACCTCGTAGTGGATCTCCGCGTCGGGTCGCGTGAATACGGGCATCGTCGTCCTCTCGGGCCTCGGGATCAGATCGGGCGCGCGCTGGCGGTCCCTTCGAGCACCGCCTCGCGCCACTCCCGTTTGAGCGGGAGGATCGGCGGCATCGGCACCACGTCGGGTGCCTCGGTGGCGGGCGCGACCGCGTCCTTCCGGTCCGTCGCGGCGCCCTTCTTCATGAAGAGGTTGTAGATGGACCACTGGAGCCGGCGGCGCCCGCCGACGAGGGGAAAGCGCCGGGCCATCGACCCGAGCCCGTAGAACGTCTCGTAGGCGGTGTTCTGCCCCAGCCGGAGCTCGTCGCCGGTCATGTGCGCGGGCCGGAACACCACGTTGGCCTGGTCGTACTTCTGCCAGTCGAAGGACACGATCCGGTTCGCCTTCTTCAGCTCGTACCAGGTCAGGGTACCCGGATACGGGGTGAGGACCGAGTACGCGCAGGCGTCGTAGTCCGCCTCGATGTTGAACCGCGCGGTCTCGAGGAACACGGAGGGGTCGTCGCCGTCGAAGCCGAACATGAACAGGCCGAACACCATGATGCCGTAGCCGTGCACCTTCTCGACCAGCGCCGCGAAGGTCTCGGGCCGGTTCACGTGCTTGTGCACGCTCGTGAGGGTGGAGCGCGAGATCGACTCGAAGCCGATGCTGAGCAGCGTGCACCCGCTCGCGGCG
>Ga0070699_100004416_pt1 | contig 12431 bp, 12 predicted proteins | sample KBSK1503metaG_FD_65473 | JGI IMG/M metagenome (GOLD analysis project Ga0070699, IMG submission 65473) | Corn, switchgrass and miscanthus rhizosphere microbial communities from Kellogg Biological Station, Michigan, USA - KBS K1-50-3 metaG | ecosystem: Host-associated > Plants > Roots >...
CACACGCTGGGCGCCGTCATCGAAGCCACTGAGAGGCTCACCGGCCGCGAGATCGAGCGTGCCTATGTCGACAAGGGATACCGCGGGGCCCTCAAATCGGCTTCTTAACGGGCGACTAAGTAATTTGGGTCTCGAGCCACGGTCTCTTCCCGAGTGCTTCAATGGTCTGCTAGCGCGTGTACTCATTAACGCGCAGATGTCGGGTTTTGGGGACGAAGCGGAAATCTTGTGCTCGACCAGAGCATCACCGGTTTTGACCCCAGAGCAGACATAGGCGGGATCGAAATCCCGCAGCGCAGCAGTCTCCTGCGGTGCTGAGGTGTGCTATCCTTTCGGCGGAAGCGTGGGAGGCGCAGGCTGCGGGCCTCGCCCCTCGTTCGTACCAAGTAGGCGCGACCAAGCACGGGAAGTGAACCTGTTACCCACCAAAAGATCAATAAAGTCGCGACACCCGGAGACCGTTCGTTGCTACCCGATCATCTGACGCCATGGGCCCAGTTGCTCAAAAGCGATTGGCCAGCGGACGCGGGTGCAATACCTGATCAGAGCGCCGTGGACATGGCACAGACATGGCACACAAGTTAGTGGGAGCGTTTGAGGAGCGATCCAGGCGTCCTGACCTCGCTATCATCATGTATTGCCGCCCCGATGGGGCATCTAATGCGGAGGTCCGTTCAGCAACTGGGGACGTATGGGCGCAGAAGGCAAAGAAACTGCACCTGAGGAGTAAGCTGGATTTTATGAAAGCCGAGATGCCGGGCGGAGTGCGTTATTTTGTTGGTCCGCCGGACAGCCGCCCTGGACCAGCAAATGCAGTCGAGTATGCCCCGCGAGGTGTAACTCCTTCAAATCCGGGCGGCGCTACTTGGCCGGATCGCGACGAACCGACCGACAGCGAGCATATCGATGTGCCGCCTGCCAACTTGATCCTGTATGGGCCACCCGGCACCGGAAAGACTTATGCAACGGTCGAAGAGGCCGTGAAACTGTGTGATGGCAAGCTTCCCGAAGGAGGCCGTTTGGGGATCAAGGCGCGTTATGACGAGCTGGTCGCGGCAAACAGAGTCGCGTTTGTTACGTTTCACCAGTCATACAGCTACGAAGATTTCGTGGAGGGTCTACGGCCCGACCCAGGGGAAGGGTTCAAGCTGAAGGTGAAACCTGGCGTTTTCAATCGGATTGCCAAAGCGGCACAAAGCGCCATGCTAGGGCCGGATACGAACGGCAACTCTGCCGCCGCGCACGTCCTCATCATCGACGAAATTAATCGTGCCGATATATCCAAGGTGTTCGGCGAACTGATCACGCTGCTTGAGCCAGACAAGCGGCTCGGTCGAGAAAACGCACTGACAGTGACCTTGCCGTACTCAGGCGAACAATTTGGCGTGCCCGCCAACTTGTATGTCATCGGCACCATGAACACCGCTGACAGATCGATCGCCCTGCTCGATTACGCTCTGCGGAGGCGGTTTGAGTTCAAAGAGTTGATGCCCGATCCCAACCTGCTTAAGCCCGTCGATGGAATTGATATTGGCAAAGCACTTGACAGGCTAAATCGTCGGATTGAGTTGCTCTTTGATCGAGATCATCAAATAGGACATGCTTACTTTATGGCGTGCGCGACGAGAGCAGAGCTTGAAAGCGTGATGCGCGGGAAGGTAATTCCCTTGCTTAGCGAATATTTCTACGAGGATTGGTCTAAGATTTGGCGTGTGCTGGGCGAGCCAGAAGGCAATGAAGTTCGCGAGGGAGCGTTCTTGCGGCGAGAGAGGTTGCCCTCCAACGCGAACGAGGATTCCGAATTTGAGACTGTCTGGCGATACACCGTGCGCAAGGAATTTGGCGACGATGCTTTCGTTCAGCTTGCGCGATGAATCGGCGAACGATCCACGAATGGGACGACTTGTTCGTCACGAGAGACGGCGAAGGTCAGACGGTCACCCGATCCCAGGCCAAGCGTCTTATGGCAGTCGCGCAGGCGGCGCAGGCATCGCTCCGCCTTGGTGGATCGGAGGCGGAACGAATTCTTGTCGACTATGGTAAGCGCTTGCACGCGCAACAGGTGGTTGGAGTCCTGGTAGCGCCTGACGTATCGCTGGAAATTCTACCCAAGATTGACCCACTCGAACCAGATGGAACGCGTATCAATCTGATTCGCATGCTTGCCCGCACACTCGATGTCAAGATCGCGGGCGGAGCCCTAATGCCGGTCGGATGGCAGTATCGCGACACCCTTGAAATCTTGATTCGCTTCTTTTGTGACAAGCTGCTCCATGCAGTCCACCGTGGGCTCACACGGAGATATGTTCGGCACGAGGACGATTTACCGATGCTGCGTGGCCGGAATGACGTGAAGCGCCAATTCACTATCCTTGCTGCCTCGCCTCACCGTGTTGCCAGCCGCTATGATGAGTTAAGCGCAGATACGCCACTCAACCAAATCCTCAAGGCAGCGGTCACGCGCCTGCGCGTGATCTCGCGCGCCTTGGAAAATCAGCGGCGGCTCAACGAACTCGAATTTGCTCTGGCGGATGTCACGCGCCTCCCGGCTAAGCAATTGGCTCAGGAGCAAGTTGTGCTGGATCGGACGAATATCGCCTACCACGACCTGCTGAAGCTTGCGAGGGCGCTCCTGCATGGTCATTACCAGTCCATTGGTGGAGAAGAGGGTATAGGATTCAGCCTGCTGTTCGACATGAATAGACTGTTCGAGGAATTCATCGGCCGTACTCTGCGAAAGGCAATGAGGGATAGCGGTCTCCTCGTAAGGCTGCAGAATCCAAAGAGTTATGCGCTGTCGGAAATCGGCACCAATGAACCTCGATTTATGACCAAGCCTGACATTGTGATCCAGTCGGGCGACACCCCTGTCATGGTAATCGATACAAAATGGAAACAGTTGGCCGCAATCGATGATTCAAAGCGCGGCGTCTCGCAATCCGATGTCTATCAAATGATGGCGTATGCCCAAATCTATCGAGTTAAACATTTGATGTTGTTGTACCCTCATCATAACGAGCTTGGAAAGGATGAGGGGGTGATCTGCGACTACAGGATCACCGGGGCGGAGGAGGTACGGCTCAGTATCGCGACGATTAGCCTTGCAGACCTGGATCGAGATCGAATCTCATCTCGGATTAAGTCTCTCATTGCAGGGGTCGGTCTCCCCTGCGGTCGCGAGGCTTAGTGCGGCTTCGCCTCGGCCCACCGGTAAGTCGCACCGATAATGGCGCTCGGCTGGATTCACTGGTTCGACGCGCTCTCTGTTCGACGGCGGTGAGGTGAAGCGCTACTTCCACGAGGGCAAGATCAAGGAGATCGCCGACTACTGCGAGACCACGTGGTTAATGCTTATGGGTCTGGCTGCGCTACGAACTGTTTCGCCGCACGCTTAGCCAGAGTGCGTTCGAAGCCAGCGAGCGGAACCTAGCGGATTTCATGGATCGCAAGGGGAGTACAACCCTACCTACTGTCGATCAGTGAGCCACTAAACCGCGACGTCGACAATCTTTGGATATTCAAAGGCAAATAATGTTCGGTCGCTTCTACGTAGGATATTCTCATTTAGTGGACGATGACCGATGGGTGCTTCGCCTCAAGGGAACATAGCCGACAGTCTCCACTAACATTGATGGAGTTCTAGAGGCACTTAGTACTTCAAGAAGAGGTTTCTTATTGCTCGCCAGTTGCAATTTAGTCAGATCGCATATTTGCAACGGACCTTCTACCACAAACCAGAGACCGGCTGAATAACTGAACTCGCGGTAATATGAGGGTGCAGAATTTTTGATTTCTGCGGTCGGCGTGCCGAGCCGTATAGCGGATATTAGAGACTTAAAGCCAATAAACTTACCGCCTCTCTTGAACACCAAAATCAAATAGGTAGGCACTTGTTCTTGAATTTGTTTTTGTAGTCTCTCAACCCTAGGATTGGGCGCGCCAAATTTTGCAATAGCAACGTGGCCGGATGCTTGGATCACCTCCGAGTGAGCATCGATCGTGTTGATGGCGTGACTGTGACTGCCACCGGGCCTTTGCCCCTCGACGAAGGTGACGCGTGGCACGCGCATAAGAAAATGTACGATCGGTGCCCTGTTGAAAGGTGTGGACATCTTCATGGCTAGATTACGCCTCGTTATCCCCGTCTTGCATATGCCGTGTTTGCATACCACTATACAAAGATGAACACGACCCCGATTCCCAATCTAGTTGCGCGGCTGATAGAAATGTATGGCGGAAGCGCTGAACAGGCTGCCGTCTCACTGGGAAGTTCACCGGCGAGCCTGTCCAGGTGGAGAGCAGGAAACTCTCGGCCGCGAAAACATGTCGAGGAACGGCTTCGAGCCATTGTGGAAGGGGGGGGCGACCTTGTCACAATGGCAGAGAACTCCAAAAGTGATGCCCGTCTTGAGCGACTTGAGAATGCAATAGCGGGAACACTTCACGCTCTCCGAGAAGAATTTCACCGGACGGGTTCGGTTTCAACTCGGCAGGAAGTTCTTGATTTAGTCGCCGCATTGTTTTTTGCGCATGTCACATCTATTGACGCTAGTGGTCCCGGAATCGGTCAGTACTTACTTCGCCGACGGAAAACGTCCGTGCAGGCGCTTAATCAATTTATTCAAGCAGCCGGCATACACCACCTAGCCCGCTCCAACGAAGGTGAGGATCGCGGTCGTCTCGGGCTGAAGCGATTTTTTTCTCCATTGTCCGAAAGAGATGAGCGTTTTGCACAGCAGCTAATCCAAATTTTTGAACGAGATGCCGCTGCTTTCCGTCTGTTGCACGAAGCTGGGCGCGATGACCTAATTAACGAGGTATTTTCCCGTTTCATGTCAACATCTTTCGTTGACGAGAAGGAAATGGGGCAATACCTGACGCCGCCGGAAATCGCGCGGTTCATGGTGGAAGTGGGCCTGCACGCGTTGTCGCCGGCTGCGCGGAATCGGTTCCTCAAACCACACGCGGCGCACAAGGCAGGCGTTATCTTAGATCCTTCGTGCGGTGTCGGCTCTTTCCTAGCTGAAACAATTCGAGTGCTGCACCGACAGGTTCGAGAGAATCAAAGCGCTGACGCCTTAGCACGTTGGTTATCCGAATTCGTTGAGAAACGTGTCGTTGGAATAGACAAATCAGAACGAATGATTCGATTGGCCATGGTCAACCTCGGGCTGTTTGGTGTGAAGGCAGCCCATCTTCGCCTAGGCAACGCGCTTGCCCGGGAGGGACAAGAAGGTAGCTTAAATAGTGATCTCGATGGTCGAGTGGAGCTTATCCTGACAAATCCGCCGTTCGGCGCCACCTATAGCGGTGCTGAAATCGCAGGCTTTGCGATTGGCAAAGGGCGTGCGAGAGCAGACTCGGAGGTGCTGTTCCTAGAGCGTTACATCGATTGGTTAGCGCCCGGGGGAATCGCAGTGACCGTGGTTCCGGACAGTATATTAGTGAACCGTGGCACATTCGCCGAGCTCCGACGTTGGCTGCGAGAACGCTGCAATGTTGAGGCCGTGTTCTCGCTACCGCAAGCAACCTTTGCTGCAGCCGGGACCAGCACGAAAACTTCAGTACTCGTCTTGAGGAAGCCTGACCGGAAAAACGTAACGGAGCAGCTCACTTTCTTTGGTGAGGCACGAGAAGTTGGTTTTGACGTGATAACACGGAGTGGACAGCGACGCCGAATTAGGAACTCGAGTACAGATTTGCCCATACTCGTCGCAGAATATAGAGGCGACAAGCCCGCGAGCTTGGGCTGCCGCGTACACTTGGCACAAGATGCCGAACGTTGGGACGCTGCGTACCATGGTGGGCTTCCCGACGGCATCGCGGCCGTTGTCGATCGGCCACGTTCATCACTGATCAAAGTTTCCGGTGTCGCAAGGCTGGTGGACGAACGCGTCGACCCTAGACGGCAGATAGCGAATGAATTTGACTACATAGAGATTTCTGACGTCGATACGCGTACCGGATTGGTTGGCCATAAACGTTTAGTTGCGGCGGAAGCGCCGAGCCGTGCTCGAAAGCTTATTCGGTCGGGGGACGTGCTAGTCTCGACTGTGCGGCCCGAGCGCGGAGGAGTGGGATTAGTTCCGCCGTGGCTTGACGGCGCAATCGCCTCAACTGGATTCGCTGTTTTGCGGTGCACGGGCATTCATCCATTGGCGTTGGTGTGGCTACTCAAGACAGAAGTCGTGCGACAACAAATGATCCGTAATAACATTGGTATTGCCTATCCTGCGATATCGGAATCTGCCTGCCTAGACTTGGTGCTTCCCGCAATGCAGGGGAGCGTTTCTTCTCTGTCCGATGCGGCTGCGAAGCTTGCAGCTGCTCAAGAAAGTTTTGAGGAAGCACGGCGGACATTCATCGCCGAAGTGCAGACCCTTGATCGACTAGCAACTCAGAGTTCAGAGCTTCTACGGCAAGCTCCAAACGTCATCGATGTTGGCGAACCAGGTGCCGTCGCCGATGTTGCATAACGGATTTTGGCTTACATGCTCTCCGTAATTCCGGGAACGCGGGAGGCCATATGGCTGAACGTCTTTCGGAACAGAGCGCGCGAAGGCGAATTCCTCAATATTGCCCGTTCGTAGGAACATACTGACGGCGAAGAAATCTTGGGTCGCAAATTTGCAGCTGCTTGTCGGATAGTAATTAGCTGCTTGCTGAGGTGTCCACGAAGTAGGGTCGCCTTTTGGCCTTGTCGTTGTACTGTGGATTAGGCGCGCGAATTTCGTATTTGTGCCCCAAAGGGATTTCACCTCAAGACGCTTGCTGACGTTGTTGCGCTCGATAAGAAAATCAAAGTTCTTATATGATCCCAAGTGAGATGCCATATCCTCAGGCATTCGCAGCACGTCAAAGCCCTGGGACTTTAACTGCTTTACCAGATAGTATTCGGTGAGGCCGCTGAGTGCCTTTGCTGCGACCCCATATTGATCGATTTCAAGGAAGTCTTTTTCCGTCAGCTGATCGACAGCCATCGTGAGCAATTCCTTGTTCTGTCCTCCGAAGCCGAGATATATTTCACCCTGGGCAATTCCGGTATTAAGATCAACGTCGATGATTCGGCCCTTGGCAATTTCACGCCATCCCGGTTCGCCGCTCCCGTAGCTCGCAGGAACAAACTTGCCAGTGCGGCCACGAACAAGAACGCTATTCGACTCAGCCGTTACTTCTACAGTGAAGCTTGCGCGCAAATGTTTTTGGCCAGGAGCGACAAGAAGTTTTTTATCCAGAGTATGAATTGGCACCAGCAAGGGACAGAGCACCGCGATAAGTGCTTGGGGCGCCGCCTTGTAGCGGCGCGTGAGCATCTTCATGGCGGCGTCTGGTGAGAGGTCCTCAGGCATGTTTTTTTGCGAGCCGCTTTTCAAGCTCCTTGATGAAATCGGTGAGAGAAATTCCAAGGCGGTCGCAAATCATTTTGAGCTCGACCACGTCCACTCGTCGTTCGCCGCGCTCGATCTTGCTGATACCTGGCTGTTCGAAGAGGAGCTGTCTGCCAAGCTGCTCTTGCGTGAGTCCCGCTCGCTGCCTGGTCTCGATGAGAAGCTCCAGGAAGACCGCGTATTCTTTTGTGTGAACGCTCTTCCGCATCATACGGATAGAGTGAATGCTAAAGTCGTATATGCCAAAATGGCATGCAATAAGTTCGGGAATCCGTGATGATAAAAACCTCAAGAAGTCCGATGCAACAAAACAGGGGGCCCCGCCGGCCCGATGGCTAAGGCGCAACACGCTATGGCTCACGGCCGACGTGCACTACATGGCCGCGGATTATTATGATCCCAACAAAGCGGGGTTCCAGGACTTCGAGCCGTTCTGGGAATCGTGTCGGGCCCAATCCACGCCGGCAGCTTCCGCGAAATAGCTCGATAATACATAATAAATCGCGTCAACCAGCTCCTGAAGAAGCTAGCGACTATGACTGCTGGACCGTGAGGGAAAATCTCTCTGACTCGAGGCTTCAAGAAAAGCTCTTGAAAGTCCAGGAGCCCAATTTTAAGGGCGTGCGAGATGACATTGCCGAACTGAAAAAATTCATTCTGGAGGACGTTCTAGAGGAGGCCCCAGAGAGCGCGTGAGAAGCCGTTTATGACGATCCTCTTCTGGACGATGCCCTGGTTGCGTTCGGCGAGGCTAGCGAACTCGATCTACCGAAGGGATACGGCCGCGATTAGCCGCGCGGCCCAGCGTCCTACGTGCACTATTCGGCCTCCGAAGGCCCGCGCTAGCCCCGAGGCCCTGGATGTACCCCTGGCGCTTCTTAAGGCCTGGGATAATGCCTACCTACGCACAGAGGCCGTGACAGCGAGACTGGAATGGCCGGATTCGAACCAGCGACCATCCGGTTAAACAGAGGCTCTGGGTCCTGTAGCCCATAGTGAATACGGTTAGTTCGACTTGTTTGAGGTGAGAAGCGCCGTGAGTGCTTCGCAACACCGCCAGGGGTTCTCGCTACACGGGAGTGCAGCGTGTGAGCCACCGGGTCTTACGGATGGCTCAAGGCGCTGGACTACCCTAGTCCAGGGGGTATTTCCTCCTCTTCAATACCTGCGTCTAACGCCTGCTTAGTCGCGACGCATTGGATGTAGAGCACCGCCTCGACGTTGCCGTACAACGCTGCGGCCAAGCGTAGGAACGCGCTCCGCCTACGCATTGAGGTCCACATCACCGAGGTGTCTACATCGCCGCCGTACTTTTTTAGTATCTTTGCGGCCAGGTAAGCCGCGACGTATTTCTCTGGTTCTTTGACGGCGTCGTGCGCTAACTTGCTATTCGCGAGCTTCCTACACTGCTCCAGTAGCTCCTTCGTAGGTAGCTTTACCTGCCAGTGGAGAGGAAGCCGAGGCCATGCGTCGCGGATGGTCGCGATGATCTGGTGGGCGGCCTTGCGCTGGGCTGGGGTCGAGCGCTGTAGACGCTCGCGCTCGACCGCCCACATCGCCGCCCACAAATCTTCCTCCAACTCTAAAGCGTCACTCACGCGACACACCTCTTTGACAATCTTGGTAGCAGCCTTGACCCGGTTTGGCGGTAGTAAGTTTGGAAGCGGTCTCGGTCTCCTTAGTCTCGGTCTCCTCATCTACCGCTCCAGCGCTGTGACGTTAGTCGTCGCGTCCAGGTCGAGCTTGAGCCCGCAGCTTTTGATCTGTTGCTGTTGGTAGCTATCGGAAAGGTGCGCGTAGTGTTTCTCAACCATCTTCGTAGTGGAGTGGCCCAGGGTGTTCGCGACAATCTGTCGGTCCATACCGTTCATGACCGCGTGGCTCGCCCAGGTGTGGCGTAGCTGGTGAAAGCCGACCGGTGGGTTGATACGCGCGTGCTTACAAGCCCGCCGCATTAGGCGGCTTTGGTCCGAGGGCTTCCAAGACTTACCGTCGTGCGTGAAGATTAGTTCCGAGCGACTACGACCAGCGGTGATCTGCTTGAAGAATTGGACGCCTTCATCCGTTAAGATGATGTGGCGTGACTTACCGCTCTTAGACTGTCGGATTGTAAGCGTGCCTGCGTCGCGGTTGAAGTCTACGACTTCCAGCCGCCCCAGTTCGCCGTAGCGCGCACCGGTCAATAGCGCGCCCTGGACCAGTAACCGGAACTCTGGATCCGAAGCGTTGATGAGTCGCTTACACTCGGCAATTTCCAGATAACTGACGCGCGCCGTCTCAACGTCCTCGAATGGTTCGACAAGCCGCCACGTCTTGTCGCTCGCGACCTTGCCTCTTTTGAACGCGTGGTTGAGCGCGGCCTTGAGCATCGTAAAGACACGGTTGGCGCTTGCCTTACGTGCTCGCTCCTGCTCTTTCGTGGTTACTTGTCCGCCCCGCCGCTTCGGAGAAGACGCTAGGTCGGAATGCCACTTTTGTAGCTGGTCAGTAGTTAGGTCAGCGATGAAGCGGTCGCCCAGTAGCGGGAGGATGTGGGCATTCGTACGCGCCTCAAGGTCTGCGGTGGGTTGTCCCTTCTGCCGCTTGAGAAGGATGTAGTCGGCCATCGCCTGCCGCACGGTGAGACGGCCCACGACTTGTGGTGCGTTCGTATCGACCAACGCACGGGCAACGACTTCGGCCTGCTCGAACGAAAGTACCGTAAGCCCGTCTGCTGGACGGACATCGTCGGCTTTCCCGAGCGAACGAACGCGATAGGTAGTACCGCCCAGGAAGCGCCGCAGGATCCATTCGCCTTCCTTGACGCCGGGTTTGCGGCGGTAGCCTAGGTGGGCGCTACCGCGAATGATGTTACGCCAATGGATCTGCCGCCCCGGCTTCAACCGCGACCGTCGTGTTGGTGTGTCAAGGGGCTTTTCTTGAACTGTTCCGCTCATCGAACAACCCTCCAGACCGTTTCATTACCGTCGTTGTCGATGGCGCAGAGTTCACGTCCATCAGGCAACAGGATCAGAACCACGTCGTCGAGGTACGCGATCCAGCTGCCTGGATCGGCACCGGCGAATGCCTCGTGGTCGAAGTGTTCGCTCATCGGCCGGAAGTCGTGGCCGAGAACTCGTTTCGTGATGGGAGGCGGGGACGCGCGTTTCGAGGTAGACTCGGGGTCAGCCATTTCAACGGCTCCATCGTTGAGGTGGTTAGGCACTGGCCTCAGGGTCCGAACCTGGGGCTGGTGCCGCTCGCTTCCCTCGACCTAGTATCAACCTAAGACCGCGGGCGCCCTGGTAGCCCGTTAGGGTTGCGTAGCCCTATGAATATACGCGTTTTCTGGCCAAAAAGCTAGTGTTAAGTTGCGCAGGGTTGCGCTTAAGCGCCTGCGCACGGCGATAACGGCCCGGCATGGTGTCGTTGAGCCAGCCGTGCGGCGCGGCGGCGTAGACCTTGATCGTATAGCTCTTATCGTGACGATCGAGGCAGTCGCGCAAGCGCCGCACGTCGGCGAGCGAGATCACGTGGTCGGCCTCGCCAAAAATGCCGAGAACCGGACATTCGACCGCGGCGATGATCTCGTCGAGCGGTTTGGGATAGCGCGCGCTGACCTGCCATTCGCGCTGCGACGCCGCGCCGTACCAGACGAGCGCCGCGGCGATCGGCCGCTGCGCCGCCAGCACCAGTGGATGGCGCCCGGTCTGACAGACGCCCTTGACGGCGATCCTCGAGGCATCGACTTGCGCCAGCGCGGCGACTTCGGCAATCGCGGCCTCGAGATACGCCACGGCCTCCGGGTCCGTCATGTCGTAGCCGACGTCGCCGCGGTGAAGCGCCGCTTGATCCGGGTGCTTGTGGAAGAAATCCGGTGCGATGGAGACGAAGCCGTCGCGCGCGAAGCGCTCGGCAAGATCGCGCGAGTGCCGCACGAAGCCGTAGCGTTCATGCATGAGCACGATAGCGGGCACTTTGGTGTCCGTCGCCGGAACGGCGAGGAAGGCGGGGAGCCCGCCTGCGCAGTGTACAGTTCTCGTGGCGATATCGGGCATCGCAGTCAGAGCACGATGCTGGGATTGCGCAGGTTGCGGTCGCAGTCGATGAGGTTGACCTGCCGGACCTGGACTTCCCAACGGCCCGCGCGCTCCACGAAGCGGTGGCCGCACCAACCCGATAAAAAGCGCGTTCCGTCCACCCGAAACTCGCTGATCAGGAAATTGGAGCGGACCATGCGGACGGCGCTCTCCCTGGTGGCGAATACTTCGACATTCGAGATCATCCGCACGGTGCGGGATTTCGGCGCTTGCGACCAGGCATAGCCGGTGCGCAGGCGATAGATCCGGTCCTCCATGCGCCGGCGATCGTCGAACGACACGGCGATCTCGCGGCGGGGATCTCCGCCCTCGGGCGTTCCTGGGACCCAGTAGATGCATTCGGGCGAATACATCGCCAGCCATTCGTCGAAGCGAAGCTCATCGAGCAGCCGCGCTTCGCGTTCGATCAGCAGGCGGAAACGATCGCGTACCTCCGGCGCATCGATCGCCAGCTCCTCGCGCTGCCAATCGGTGAAGTTCTCCACCAGATTCCGATAGAGCTCATCGTTGACGTAATAGGAACTGATCGTGGGATCGTGGACGGTTTGCATGTTCACGCTCACGGCTCGCGCTGAACCACGAGTTTGGGCGTCGCCTTCATCAGCCGCTTCCACTCCTTGATGTATTCGCGCATGAACACCTCATCGGTAGCGGGCGCCGTGATGATGCCGTTCTCGTCGGTCTTGACGCGGCCGGGAATGCCGAGCCCGCGATGCATGTAAATCCACTCATCCTCCTGGCACGCGAGCCCGCGCTGGATTTCCTCGAAATTGGCGAGGTCGTCGACCTCCCCGAAATTCGGGAACTGCTCCTGCGTGCGCATGCGCAGCGCGTTGACCTCGTCGACCGCTCCGCGCAGCGCGTCGTCCTCGTCGACCACCGCCGTGCCGTACCAAGTGACGTTGGTCTCGTCGACCGAGATCGGTTCGAACACCTGGATATGGTTGCCGAGCAGCGAGAAGTT
>Ga0070699_100004417_pt1 | contig 12429 bp, 8 predicted proteins | sample KBSK1503metaG_FD_65473 | JGI IMG/M metagenome (GOLD analysis project Ga0070699, IMG submission 65473) | Corn, switchgrass and miscanthus rhizosphere microbial communities from Kellogg Biological Station, Michigan, USA - KBS K1-50-3 metaG | ecosystem: Host-associated > Plants > Roots >...
ACGTCGATCAGCAGCTGCATGATCAGCTTCCCTGTCGTCGAGTCGAGGTTGCCGGTCGGCTCGTCGGCCATGATGATCGGCGGGTCGTTCGACAGCGCGCGCGCGATGGCGATGCGCTGCTGCTCGCCGCCCGAGAGCTGCGACGGATAGTGATGCCCGCGATCGGCAAGGCCCACCTCGTCGAGCCGCATTCGCGCGCGCGCGGCGGCATCGCGCCTCCCGGCGATTTCCATCGGGATGAGGATATTCTCGAACGCCGTCAGCGACGGCACCAGGTGGAAGAACTGGAACACGAAGCCAATCTTCTCACCGCGCAGCTTCGCCAGCGCGTCCTCCCCCATCTTCGTGATGTCCACGCCGTCGATGAGAATCTCGCCGGTGCTGGGCGCATCGAGTCCCGCCACCAGGCCGAGCAGCGTGGACTTCCCGCTGCCCGAGGGTCCGAGCACGGCGAGAAACTGTCCCGAGTGAACCGTGAGATCGAGTGGATGGAGAATCGTCAGGGGACGTCCGCCGCTCATGACGGTCTTGGAGACGCCGCGAAGCTGGATCATCGATCCTGCTTGTCCAGCAGCGGCTTCAGCGACCGCCAGAGGTTCGCTTCCACGATGCGGGCGCCCGCGGGGTTGGGATGCATGCCGTCGGCGATGTTCAGCGTGGGGATGCCGGCGACCTGATACAGATAGAACGGCATCAACGCGACGCGCTCTTCGCCGGCGAGGTCGCGGAACGCGCGGCGGAACTCCGACGTGTACGCCGGGCCGTAGTTGGGCGGCGCCTCCATGCCGGTGAGCAGCACCTCGATGCCGCGCGCCCTCGCGGTCATAATGATGGTCTTCAGGTTCTTCTTCATGTCGGCGACCGGCAGCCCGCGGAGCCCGTCGTTGGCGCCGAGCTCGAGGACCAGAATCCTGACGTCACCGTCCAGCGACCAGTCGAGACGCCTGAGGCCGCCCGCCGACGTGTCACCGGACACGCCCGCATTGACGACCTCGAATTTGTAACCGTCCGCATCGAGATGCTGCTGCACGAGCGACGGCACCGCCTGCTCGATGTCGAGACCGTAACCGGCGGTCAGGCTGTCGCCCAGGAAGACGATGCGGGGGCGCCGCTGGGGAGCGGGCGTGCTCGCGGGCGCGGGAGCAGCCGACGGCGTGGACGCCCGCGCCACGGCCGGCTCGTTCTGCGTGCACGAAGCAGATGTCAGTGCGATGCTGATGACGACAACGAAGGCCCAAAACCTCATGGTGCGTGTGCTATAGGTATCGTATCGCGTGACTGACTTCTCTATCGAACCCGGCGACCTCGCGCCGGGGCTGGACACAGTTTTTTCACAGCTCGATCACGATCGCTTCGCGGACGCTCTCTGGGCGCGGCGCGCCGACATCTGGAGCAGCGAGTACGCCGTGAAAGCCGCTATCGCGCACCGCCTCGGGTGGCTCGGCGCGGTCGACTTCGTCGAGCGGGAGCTCCCGCACGTGGACGCGTTCGTGCAGCGCGTGCGCGCCAGCGCCTTCACCGACATCGTGCTGTTCGGCATGGGCGGCTCGAGCCTGGCGCCGGAGGTCTTCCACCGGCTGTTTGGACGCGACGACGTGCGCCCGCGGTTCCGCATGCTCGACTCGACGGACCCCGCCGCCGTTCGCGACGCGCTGAGCCGGCCCGCCACGTCGCTCTTCCTCGTCGCGAGCAAGTCGGGAACGACCATCGAGCCCAACTCGATGGCGGCCGCCGCACGCCGCCGGGTCGAGTCGGCCGGCGTGAAGGACTGGGCGTCGCGCTTCGTCGCCATCACCGACGACCACACCGAGCTTCACCGCCGCGCGTTGAACGACGGCTACTTCGACGTCTTCGTCAATCCGTCCGACGTCGGCGGACGCTACTCCGCCTTGACGCTCTTCGGCATCGTCCCGGCTGCGCTCATCGGCGTCCCGCTGTCGACGCTGCTCGATCGCGCGCGACAGATGGTTGACGCATGCCGCGTGAAGGACTCGCGCGTCAATCCCGGCGTCGCGCTCGGTGCGCTGCTGGGGGCTGCCGCGCGCCAGGGACGCGACAAGCTGACGCTGCTGCTGCCGCCGCGGCTCGAGCCGCTCGGGCTCTGGATCGAGCAGCTGATCGCCGAAAGCACCGGCAAGCAGGGCAAGGGGATCGTGCCCGTTGCCGGTGAGACGACGAGCGCGCCGCCCGGGATGGATCGCGTCGCCGTCGCCGTGCGCCTCGACGGCATGAGCGTGGACGAGGCCGCGATCGACCGGATGCGCGCGGCGCGCGTGCCGGTGATGACGATCGACATGCCGCACGTCGAGTCGCTCGGCGCCGAGTTCTTCCGCTGGGAGGTCGCAACCGCGACGGCAGGGCGCGTGCTCGAGATCAACCCCTTCGACGAGCCGAACGTGCAGCAGGCCAAGGACGCCACGCGCGCGCTGCTCGACGCGTACACCACGCGCGGCGAGCTGCCGCACAGCCAGCCTGACGCGGCCGCCAACGGCATCGAGGTGACCTTCAGCACCGCGACCCGCGCGCAGCTGAAGTCGAACGGGTTCGAGCGCTTCCTCGATCAGATCAAGGCCGGCGACTACTTCGCGCTCCTGGCGTACGTGCCGCCGGACGATCCGGCGCTCGCGCCGGCGCTGCGCGACATCCGCGACGGCGTTGCCGTGAGCCGGCGATGCGCGACGATGCTCGGCTACGGTCCGCGCTATCTCCACTCCACCGGCCAGCTCCACAAGGGGGGCCCGAACACCGGCGTGTTTCTCGTGGTGACCGCACCGGCCGAGGCCGACATCCCGGTCCCCGACGCCCCGTACTCGTTCGGCGTGCTGGAAATGGCTCAGGCAGTGGGCGACTTCCAGTCACTGGACCGTGCAAACCGGCGCGCGGCGCACGTGCATCTTCCCGACCGCAGACCCGATTCGCTGTTGCGGCTGGCCCGATTGCTCGGAATTTCACTCCAACAAGCCTGAAAAACGGCCCGCACGGCCACTGCATACTTCGTATACTGCTGCACGGTGGCCACGGTCGCAGTGCAATCCGTGCTCGCGCGGACGCAGGCCGCGCTGGAGCGCGGCCGCGGCGCGGAAGCAGCTCAACTGCTTGCGCCGATGCTGCGTCCGGGTTCACTCGCCCGCGAGGACGAATTCGCGCTCCGCGCGGCGCTCGCCGAGGCGTGGCTGCTCCAGGACGACCTCGCGCAGGCCGCGGCGACGCTCGGCCGGCCGCCCGACTCGGTGCGCGAGCCAATCAGCGACGCGCAACTGTCCGCGCTCTGGCGCCTGCACGGACGCATCACCTACGCGCGCGGCGAGCAGTCGCGCGCCATCGCGCTGCACACGCGCGCGCTGAAGCACGCCGAGCTCGCGCACGACTCGCGCGCGATCGGTCTCGCCCACTACGAGCTGGCGCTCTGCTATAAGCAGGTCGGCGACTCGGGCATCGTCCGCGAGCATCTGACCGAGGCCGCTTCCGCGCTTCACGCGGCCGGCGATCGACGCCACCTCGCGCTCGTGCACTCGCTGTCGGCGGTGCTGCTCGCGCAGAGCGGGCGCGGCGAAGAAGCCACCGCCGCGCTTCGCCAGGGCGAACGGCTCGCGATGGCCATCCAGGCCGACGACGTGCTCGCGGGCATCGTGCACAACCAGGCGAACGTCGCGCTGATGCGGCACCAGCACGAGCAGGCGCTCGCCTTGGCCGAGCGAAGCGTCTCGCTGCACGAGACGCTCGCGTCGGGACACGGCCTCGCGGTGGCGCTGGCGACGCTCGGGCAGATCTTCGTCCAGCTCGGCGACCTCGAGCGCGCCGAAGAGATCCTGACCCGCACGCTCGAAGTCCGCAGCCCCGTCCAGTTCCACGAGACGACCGGCGCCGTCTTCGACACGCTCGCACAGATTCACCTGATGCGCGGCTCGTACGAGCGTGCCGGCGAGTACCTCCGTCATGCCAGCGAGGCCTACGGCGCGTACGGCACGCAGACGATGCGGTGGTACGAGTGGTCGCTGAAGGTCCTCGGCGCGAAGCTGGCCATCCGCAGCGGCAAGTTCGACGAAGCGCTCGCGATGGCCGACGAGCTCGCGCGCACGTCGGGCGTCCCGCTGGCGGAGGCGATCCAGGCGGACCTCGCGGCGTGCGAAGCGCTCGTCGCGGCCAACCGCATCGGCGAGGCCGAGCTCCGCATTCAGTCGTGCGAGGGGCGGCTCGACCCGCGGACGGCGCCCGCGAACTGGGGCGAATTCCTGCGCATCCGCGGCGCCGTGCACGAGCGGTCAGGCCGCCTGACGGACGCGTACCACGACTTCTCGCAGAGCGTGAACGTCTTCGAGCTGCTCGGCGAACGCTACCAGGCGGCGCTCAGCCAGCTGGCGCTCGGCCGCCTGGCGGCCACCACGGGCGCGCGCGCATCGGCGGAGCGGCACCTCGATCAAGCCGCCGCGGTGTTCCGTGCGCTCGGCGCGCAGCGCGACCTCGATGAAGTCGATCACATGCGCGCCCGCCTCGCGACCGTCGTGCCCGCCGAGACTGCGACGCTGGCCGACGCCGACGACGCGATCATCAGGCGGCTCGTCGAGGCCTCGGTGCTCTCGGACCTGCTGGCCAGGGAGACGGCCACGTCGCTGGTCGAGGCCACCCAGGCCGACGCCGCGGTCATCTTCGTCGTCCCGTCGGTCGGCGAGGTGCGCGTGGTCGCCATGGCGGGATGCGATCCCGGCGTCGCGCGCGCGCTGGCGCGCGCCGCCGCGCAGGGCAACAGCGCGTACGGCGAAGGGCTGCTGCTCACCGAGCCGCTCGGCCGCGATCACGACGGCCCGCGGTTCTGCACCATGGTCGCGGCCGACCGGCTCCCCGACGTTGCCACCCGCCGATTCCGCATGTTTGCCGTCGTGGCGCGGCAGGGGTTCGACCTGTGCGGCGCACGGGAGCGGCGCGGGCAGACGGTGGAACCAAGCAGCACCCGATCGCTCGAGCCGCTCCTGCCAGGCTTCATCTGCGCGAGCGCGGCGATGAACCGTGTCGCCGATCAGATCCAGCGCCTGCAGGGACACGACCTCACGGTGCTGATCACCGGCGAGAGCGGCACCGGCAAGGATCTCGTGGCGCGGGCGATTCATGTCGGCTCTCCACGCAGCGCCGCGATGTTCCTGCCGTACAACTGCACCACGACGCAGCGCGACCTGGCCGACAGCCAGCTGTTCGGCCATCGGCGCGGCAGCTTCACCGGCGCCATCACCGATCAACAGGGGCTGATTCGAACCGCCGCGGGCGGAACGCTCTTCCTCGACGAGATTGGCGACCTGCCGCTCGACATTCAGCCGAAGCTGCTTCGCTTCCTCGAGCAGGGCGAGGTGATGCCGGTCGGTGAAACGCGTCCACAGGCGATCGACGTCCGGGTGCTCGCGGCCACCAACGCTGACCTCGAACAGCGCGTGCAGGAAGGGAAGTTCCGTGAAGACCTGTACTACCGCCTCAGCGTCATCCGCATCCTCGTTCCCCCGCTGCGCGAGCGGCGCGAGGAGATTCCGCACCTGAGCACGTTCTTCCTGCGCGAGGCGTGCGAGCGCCTTGGCAAGCCGGACGTCCACCTGAGCTCGGCGACGCTCGACCTGTTCGATCGCTACTGGTGGCCTGGCAACGTGCGCCAGCTTCGCAACGAGGTTCAGCGGGCGGTCGCGATGAGCCGGCCCGGTGGGACCGTCGAGCCCGACCAGCTCTCTCCCGATCTGACGGCTCTGCCTCCCAGCGGCGTTACCGGCGCAGGGCCAATGGTAGGCATTCGATCCATTGGGGCACGTAACCTGGCTGCCGCCGTGGAGGAGGTCGAGCGCGAAGTGATCGGCAGCGCGCTGAGGCGGAGCAGCGGCAATATCTCTGAGACGGCGAGGGTTCTGGGACTTACCAGACGAGGGTTGTATTTGAAGATGAGACGCTTAGGACTCGATGGTGCTCCCGCGGATACATAGTAATCATGTATACAGGTCCGTGCGTATACAGTATCCACGCATCAAGACTGTCGCTGACTCATCAATTTTGAAATCGCCAATGTTTGCAGCCTTCGCACAGGCGTGCAGATCCGCACATGACTCTAAGGACACAGGCCCTTACATTGATACAGAACGGGACACACAACCTCTCTCCGACAGGGGGTCCTACGGTGATTCGTACAGCCACAGCCTCGCTGCCAGTTTCGACTGAGAACAAACAGCGCATTGGTGCGCGCCGGAAGGTTCGCGTTCCCGGCCGTCTCACCTGGCGCGACTCGTCGGGGACGCTCCGCTTCGTGTCGGTCGTCACCTGCGATGTCAGCGACCTGGATGTGTTCGTCGAATGCCAGGTGCCGGCTTCGATTCCCCTGTACCGGCTGGTGCACTTCCAGGTCGAGCGCGGCGCACGCGAGTGCGACCAGCTGCCGGCCTCGCTGCGCAACGGCAAGGTGCTGTCGGCCGTGTACCGCGTGGGCGCGTATCGCTCCTCGACTGGGACGCCGCACGGGTACGCGCTGCGCCTGCTCGTCGAGCCGACGCGCGCGGCGTCGGCGCCGGCGCTGCACGCTGTCTCGTCGAACTAGCGTCGGGTCGTGGCGGGTCCGAAAGGACCCGCCCCCCGCCCCGCTCCCCCGGCAGGTCCGAAAGGGACCCACCCCACCCACGCCTTATCCGCCCTTCTTGCGCCAGTACCGCGCCAGGCCCAGCCACGACACCTCGAACGGTGCACCGACGTGGTGCGGGAGGATCTGCTCCTCCGTGAGGTGGCGCTTCAACTCCCGGTTGACGTACTCCGCGTAGCGCTGCGCCCGTTCCTCGTCCGTACCAGGCTCCGACAGCGACACGCGAACCCACTCGGCCGACGCCCGGAGATTCTCGATGAGCGACTGCAGGTGCGGACGCACGCTGCCGGACGGCCCGAAGTGCGTGAGGAACAGCGTCCCCGGATCCCATCGTTCGACGCGCGCGGCGCTGTCGATCCAGAGCTCGACGTCGATGTCGGGCGGCGGCGTCGGCGGCCGCACGTAGTCGCCTCGTATCCGGACGCCGGCGACGTCGCCGACGAAAGCCACCCCGCTCGAGCGGTCGAAGAAGCTGACGTGATGCGAGGCGTGACCCGGCGTGTACGCCACCTCGAACGTGCGTCCGGCCGCCGCAACCCGATCCAGCAGGTCCGGCGTGGCGCGCACTCCGCCGAGCGTCACGATGTTCGCGGGCGGAACCGGCGCGACCTCGCCCCACAGCGCCTGCATCTGGTCGCCCCACAGCCGCGTCGCGCTGCTCACCAGCCTCGTCGGATCGACAAGATGCGGGGTGCCGCGCTCGTGAACGAAGACCTTCAGCGAGGGCACGCGGCGAACGATCGTGCCGGTGGCGCCCGCATGATCGAGGTGCACGTGCGTCAGCAGGATATGCGTGACGTCCGTCACACGGATGCCCAGGCCGTTCAAGCCGAGCTCGAGCGCGTCGAGACACGACGCCGGGCCCGGGTCGACGAGCGCGACACCTCCGGCGTCGCTGACGACCGCGGTGGCGATGACGTTGGGGCTGCCTCGGAATTGCAGGTCGACCCAGGCCAGGCCGGGTGCAAGCACGGGCATGCGGGGCGAGGCATTATACTGAGCCAGCCAAATCCCAAAGCCCAAGCTCCAAATCCCAAATCCCAACCTTGGGGTTTGGGCTTTGGGATTTGGGCTTTGGGATTTTTTCCATGATCCAGACCCAATCCACGCTGGCGGCGGTCGCCAGGCTCGTCTCCGAGGAGTCGTCTCTCGACACGATCCTGTCGGGGGTCGCGATGCTCCTGCGCGAAGCCATCCCATTCGAGCGCCTGCAGGTCCTCCGCCTGGATCGCTCCGACTCGGTCACGCTGTACGTCGTCCGTGCGACCGGCGAGCTCGAGGTCACCGGGCACATGATTGGCGACGCGCAGGCCGCCCAGCCGGAGTCGAGCGACGGGACCGATCGGTCGCGGCTGATCTGCACCGTGCGTCAGGGGGCGCGCGTCAAGGGCGCGGTCTGGCTCACCTCGAGCGAGGCGGACGCCTTCAACGAGGGGCACCACGAGCTGCTCGACGGCGTCGGCGACCTGATCACGCTGGCGCTCTATCACGACACGGTGCGCACCACCGAGCTGCGGCGCCACGAACGGATCGACGCGCTCGTCCGGCTGCTCCACACCGTTGCCGAAACGCTCGACATCCGGCAGATCTTTCCGCAGCTGTCGGAAACGATTCGAGGCGCGCTGCCGCACGACATCCTCGCGCTGACGTCGTGGGCCGACGACGGCCTCTCGTTCCGCGTGTACGCGATGGCCGGCGCGGAGATTCCTACTGACGAGGAGTTCTGGGGGCCGACGCTGGTGCCGCCGCTCGAGCGGACGCTGCTCGACCGCAAGGCGTACATCATCCACGACGTCAACAGCGAGATCGCCGCCGAAACCGTCCGCGGCAGGCTCCTTCGGATGGCCGGCGCGCGGTCGGCGCTGCGCGTGGCCATTCCGCTCGGCAACGCGGTGTTCGGATCGCTCTTCTTCCTGGCGCGGGATCCAGGCCGCTTCTCCGACGAGGACGTGGATTTCGCGCGCCGGGTCGGGGACCACCTCGGCCTCGCGCTCTCGCATCAGCACCTCGCGGACGCCGAACGCCGCGACGCGGCGGCGCGCGAGAAGGCGGCGCGCCTGGAAGCGCAGGTCGCGACGCTGACGCGCGAGCTCGAATCGCGCACCGGCCAGCGCCGCGTCGTCGGCCAGTCACGGCAGTGGCAGGACGTGCTCGCGCACGCCGCGCGCGTCGCGCAGGCGGAAACGACGGTGCTGCTCACCGGCGAGTCGGGCACCGGCAAGGAAGTCGTCGCGCGATTCATCCACCACGCGTCGCGCCGCGGCCAGGGCGCGTTCATCGCGATCAACTGCGCGGCGCTGCCCGATCAGCTGCTCGAATCGGAGTTGTTCGGCTTCGAGCGCGGCGCGTTCACCGGCGCGGTGTCTGCGAAGCCGGGGCGGATCGAGCTGGCCAACGGCGGCGTGCTGTTCCTCGACGAAGTCGGCGAGATGGCGCTGACCGTCCAGGCAAAGCTGCTCCGCGTGCTCGAGGAGCGCGAGTTCCAGCGGCTGGGCGGGACCAAGCTCCATCATGCGGATATTCGCGTCATCGCCGCGACCAACCGCGACCTGCAGGCCGCGATGCAGCGCGGCGAGTTCCGCGAGGATCTGTACTATCGCCTCGGCGTCTTCGAGATCGAGCTGCCGCCGCTGCGCGAGCGCTCGGAGGACGTGCTCGAGCTCGCCGACCTGTTCTTGCGCGAGATCGGCGAGACCGTCGGGCGCCCCGCGGCGGGCTTCGAGCGCGACGCGCGCCGCGAGCTGCTCAATTACCCGTGGCCCGGCAACGTGCGCGAGCTGCGGAACGCCATCGAACGCGCGGTCATCCTGGCCGACGGCGGATACATCCGCAGCGAGCACCTGCCCGTCAACGCGACGCGCAGGACGCCGTCATCGTCCGAGACCAGCAATGCGCCGCTGCCGGCCGGCGGCGTGAACCTCGATGCCATCGAACGGTCGCTCGTCATCAAGGCGCTCACGCAGGCCCGTCACAACAAGACGCGCGCCGCCAAGCTGCTCGGCCTCACGCGCGCGCAGCTCTACTCGCGGATCGAGAAGTACGGTCTCGCGGAAACGGAATCCTGAGCGCGACGCGTGTACCCCGCCGTTCGGCGCGTGCTCGTCACCACCGGCGTCATCCTTCTCCTGCTCATCCTGATCGGCGCCACCTATCAAGGCGTCGCCACGGCGGTCGAGCGCCGCCGCTTCCCCCACCCGGGACGGATGGTCGACGCCGGCAATCACCAACTCCATCTCTATTGCGTGGGACAGGGCGCGCCGGCCGTCGTGCTCGAGGCGCCCGCGACGACGATGTCGGCGGCGTGGGCGTGGGTGCAGACGGACGTCGCGAAGCTGACCAGGGTGTGCAGCTACGACCGCGCGGGGCTCGGCTGGAGCGAGGCGGGCGACGCGCCGTTCGCGCCGGAGGCCGTGGCGCCGGAACTGAAGGTGCTCCTCGCGACGGCCGGCGAGCCGGAACCAGTCGTCATCGCCGGCGCCGAGCTTGGCGCGGCGCTCGCGACGCTCTACGCGGCCCGGTACCCGAACGAGACGGCCGCGCTCGTGCTCGTCAACCCGCCAGCGTCGAGCCAGGACAAGGTGTCGGTTCCATCCGCGAAGTTCGTCGCGTTGTCACCCTGGCTGGCGCGCGCCGGACTCCTTCGCCCAATTCGGACGCTCTCGGCGAACGCGGGCCAGCTGCCGCAGCCGTCCGCCGGAGTGCTGCGCGCGTTCCTCAATCGGCCCGATCACCTGACGCGCGCCGCCGCTGAGCTCGCCCGCCGGGACGACATCGTCACGATGAGCGAGGCCGCGACGCTGCCGCGGAGCCTGCCGGTGACTCGGATTGAGTTGGACGGAAACGATCGGGTGGCGCTCCTGGCCAACCGGCAGAACGCCCAGGATGTGAGCGACGCGATCGCGGGCGCGGTGAAGCGCGCGCGATCGCGTCCTGTAAGTGCTACGAGCGAACCCGGACGGTGACCGGCGCGGTCAGGCGCGTCGTGATGCCGGCGCCCGGGCCGAGCCGGACTTCCTTGCCCTTGGTCGCGAGCACGACGCCGGTGCCACCGGCCCCGCCAATGGCCGCGCCCTTCGCCGCCCCGCCGCCGCCGCCGAGAATCGCGCCGAGCGCCGCCCCGGCGCCCGCGCCGACGGCGATCTTCTCAGCGTCCTGCTTCTTGGTCGCCGCGGCCTCCTGCGCGTAGCCCGACGTCCGGATGTCGTAGCTCTGGCCGCTGGCCCGGATCGAGTTGAAGCGCATCGCGATGCGCGCCCGGCCCTTCACGCGGCCCGACCCTTCGGCGCCGGTGACCACGCCGGTGACCTCACTACCCGCCGGAAGCACGACCTGGCCGTTGATCGTCACGGGCGATCGCAGCGTCGCGCGAACCGGTTCCTCGACCTTGCTCGTGTCCGAGGCGACCGTCGACGACAGCGCCAGGCGCAGCGTCGTCCCGGACGGGATCGTCACCTCGGTGAACCGCGCGGCCGGCACGACAGGCGCCGAGGTTGCCGCCGAAATCGGCGCGTTCGTCGCTTCGCCGGTCGTTGCCGCCGCAGGCGTCTCGGTGGTCGCCGCGTTTTCCGGCGCCTTCGCGCCGTTACACGCAGCGAGTCCGACCGTCAAACCGAGTACACAGGCCCACTTCATCATGAATCCTCCACGTCATCCGTATTGCCTCCAGACACGATCGAAAGCCGGACGACGAAAACTGGCGTCAAAACAGCCACATTCCTATCTACCGTCGTGACATTGCGAAATCTCTGCCGTCGGAACTTCTGGTAGTTTTGAAGAATGCGTAAGTTCGCTTTCACTCTTGTAACGCTGGCGCTCTCCACCGGCGCGCTTGCCCAGCGCCTTCCGGCCACAGTCGCACCGACGCATTACGCACTCTGGTTCGCCCCCGACCTTCAGAGTGCCACCTTTCGCGGACGGGAGACCATCGATATCAACGTCCTGAACCCGACCACGACGATTACGCTGAACGCCGCGGAGATTCAGTTCGGCGCGGTGACGATCACGGCCGGCGGCCGGAAGCAGACCGCGCGCGTCGCGCTCAACGAGAAGAACGAGATGGCGACGCTCACCGTCCCCCGGGCGCTTCCGAAGGGTGCGGCCTCCATCCAGATCACCTATACCGGCATCCTGAACGACAAGCTGCGCGGCTTCTACCTGAGCAAGGCGAACGGCCGGAGCTATGCCGTCACCCAGATGGAGGCCACCGATGCGCGGCGGGCGTTCCCGTCGTGGGACGAACCGGCCTACAAGGCCACCTTCGACGTGTCGCTGATGATCGACGCCGGCGACACCGCGATCTCCAACGGCGCGCAGGTCTCGGACACGCCGGGGCCCGAGGCGGGCAAGCGCACGCTCGTCTTCGCGCGCACGCCGAAGATGTCGAGCTACCTGGTCGCGATGCTCGTGGGCGACTTCGTCTGCCGCAGCGGGCGGGCCGGCGACATCCCCGTTCGTGTCTGCTCGACGCCCGACAAGCTGCCGTTGACGGAGTTCGCGCTCGAAGCGGCGCAGCAGGAAGTGACGTTCTTCAACGAATGGACCGGCATCAAGTACCAGTTCGGCAAGCTGGACATCATCGGCGTGCCGGACTTCGCGGCGGGCGCCATGGAGAACGCGGGCGCCATCACGTTCCGCGAGGAGTACCTCTTTGCCGACCCGAAGCAGGCTTCGCTCGGCACGCGCAAGACGATCGCGTCGATCATCTCGCACGAGATCGCGCACCAGTGGTTCGGGGACCTGGTGACGATGAAGTGGTGGGACGACATCTGGCTGAACGAAGGGTTCGCGACGTGGATGGCGAACAAGCCGCTGGCCGCGTGGCATCCTGAGTG
>Ga0070699_100004418_pt1 | contig 12429 bp, 11 predicted proteins | sample KBSK1503metaG_FD_65473 | JGI IMG/M metagenome (GOLD analysis project Ga0070699, IMG submission 65473) | Corn, switchgrass and miscanthus rhizosphere microbial communities from Kellogg Biological Station, Michigan, USA - KBS K1-50-3 metaG | ecosystem: Host-associated > Plants > Roots >...
CCATCACGATTTCCGGCCAGAGTCCTGTCGTGGACGTGCAGAACGCGGCGACCCGGAACCTGATCACCCGCGAGGCACTCGACACCGTGCCCACCAACAAGACGCTCGAAGCCTACGCGGCCCTCACGCCGGGTATGACGATGACGACGAGCACGGGGCAGGACGTTGGAGGCAGCAAGGGTGAAACGTACGTGCAGCTACAAATCCATGGTTCGCGCGCGAACGACAACAAGACGCTCGTCGACGGCTTCGAGACCAACGATTGGAGCGGCCGCGTGTTCGTGCCGAATCCCACTGCGGCTCAGGAAATCGCCGTGGAGCTGGGAAACGGATTGGCCGAAGCGCCCGCAAACGGCGTCTACGTCAACTATGTGCCGAGAGCGGGGTCGAACACCTTCAGAGGGACGTTCATCGGCAACTACACCGGGTCGGGAATGCAGAGCGCCGCGAGCCTCACGGACGACTTGAAGGCGCGCGGGCTCACGCAATCGGCCCTCCCGCGGATCGAGAAGATCTGGGACGTGAACGGCTCGATCGGCGGGCCAATCGTGCGCGACAGGCTGTGGTTCTACGCGGCGCTGCGATCCTGGGGCAGCAATGGCACCGTGGTCGGAACCTATTACACGGCGGCGTCCGGCACGCCGTTCGTCTTCAGCAATGGCGGCGTGGCCGGCAGCCTGACCGGCGGCAACCCGTTCATCTACGCGCCGGACAAGAGCCGACCGGCGTTCAACGATTTCACCCAGCGCCAGATGACCGACCGTGCCACGTGGCGGGCGTCGGAACGCAACAAGTTCGATCTGGCGTTCGACTGGGAGTACCGGTGTGATTGCCACCGAAGCGTCGCGCCGACGCTCACGCCCGAGGCGTCTGCGATCCGCACGTATCACCCGAAGATCACGGCCCTGACGTGGACGTTCCCCGCAACCAGCCGGCTCCTGCTCGAAGCGGGAACCGCGACGATCCTGCTCGATTACGCGCCGGACCCGCAGCCGGAAACGCCGCTGTTCACCATTCCGGTGCTCGAGCAGAACGGAAACGTGCAGTTCCTGGCGACACCTGGCGACACGACCGGATCGGGCGGCTACGGAGACAAGTACAACCTCATTCAGAACTCGCGCGCGTCAATGACCTATGTCACGGGGTCGCACGCCGCGAAACTGGGCTTCCAGATCCGCACCGGCGTCAAGAAGTTCGGCGAAGCCGGCTCGCCAATCGACTACCGCGTCCTGAACGGCGTGCCCAACCAGGTGACGCTGTTCGCCTACCCGCTCCTGTTCCACGAGAACATGCGGGCGCTGCTCGGTGTGTACGGGCAGGATCAGTGGACGCTGAAGCGGCTGACCCTCAGCGGCGGACTGCGATTCGATTACGAGAACGCGTACGTTCCCGCACAGCATCTCGATCCCGGCGCGTTCGTTGCCGCGCGTTCGTACGGGGAAGTCGACTGCGTGCCCTGCTGGAAGGACCTGTCACCGAGAGCCAGCGCGGCGTACGATCTGTTCGGCAACGGGAAGACGGCGGTCAAATTCAGCGTCGGGCGGTACACCGCCGAAGAGATGCTGAACACGGCGCACAGCAACAACCCGCTGCTGCTCTCGAACGCCAGCACGAATCGACCCTGGGACGACAACACGTATCCGGCTGGCGACCCGCGGCGCGGCAATTACATACCGGACTGCGACCTCACGAACCCGGCGAGGAACGGCGAGTGCGGGCCCAACGCGAATCCGAATTTCGGGAACGTCGTCATCACGAATCGATACGACTCGAGCGTGCTGACGTCGCACAGGCCGTACAACTGGTCGACGTCGGCCAGCGTCCAGCACGAGCTCATGCCAGGCACCGCCGTCAGCGTCGCCTATTTCCGCACGTCGTGGCGCAACTTCAGCGTGCCGGACGCGCAGGACGTCACCCCGGCGGACTACGATCCGTTCTGCATCACGCTCCCGAACAACTCGCTGATCCCCAATGCCGGGCAGCCTTTGTGCGGCCTCTACAACATCAAGCCGGGACAGTTCGGCCGCGACACGTCGAACCTCGTGACGCGCATCTTGTCAGGAGACTACAAAGACACCTACAGCGGTCTGGACCTCACGGTGAACGGGCGTCTCGGGCGGGGTGCGTTTGTGCAGGGCGGGATGAGCACGGGCCATGAAGTGACGAGCAGTTGCACGGCAGTTGATTCGCCTTCCACGTCATTGAGCATCGTCCCGCTGCCCGTCGGCTTCACGGCGGCCGCAGCGACGGCTGCCAACGGCAATGTCAATTCAACGGCATTCTGCTCCGTCGATCCACCGTTCTGGCACCCACAGTTCAAGTTCTCGGGCAGTTATCCTCTGCCGTACGATTTCCAGGCGAGCGCGGTGTTCCAAAGCATTCCGGCGATTCCGACTCTCGCCTCGATCGTCGTTCCCAACGCGCAGGTGGTCGGCCTCGGCCGTCCGCTGTCGGGCGGCGTCGCGAACGTGACTGTTGCCAACATCCTCGCGCCGCAGACCGCGTTCGAGGAGCGGCTGAATCAGGTCGACGTCCGCTTCATCCGCAATTTCAGATTCTCGAACGTGCGGATCCAGGGGACGCTTGACATCTACAATCTTTTCAATCGCTCGACCGTGCTCGCGCAGGTGAATCAGTACGGGTCGACATGGCGGACGCCCACATCGGTCCTCGACGCGCGCATCTTCAAGGTCGGCGTTCAAATGAATTTCTGACAAAGATCGCGTCGGTGACCGCGATCGCCGCTCCGATGTTTCCGGCCTGGCTTGGCGGAAGCTCGCCGAACGCGAGCGAAGGATGGTGGGCCCCCCGGGGATCGAACCCGGGACACCGTGATTAAAAGTCACGTGCTCTACCACTGAGCTAGGGGCCCCGGCCGGCAAAGCGTCGATTGTACTACGCTATAATCGGACGGTCCGACCCCCCGCATGTGAACAAATGAACAAAGAAGCCACGCGTCTCGTACTCGTCGTCGAAGACGATGTCTCCGTTCGGCGCCCGCTGGTGAAGTTTCTCGAGATGCACGGCTTCGCGGTCGTGACCGCGGAAACCTCCGACGAAGGTCTCGATCAGCTGCGGAAGAATCGTCTCGTCGCCGCCGTCATCGATCTCCGCTTGCGGCGCGGATCGGGACGCGACGTGGTGATGGCGACGCCGAATGACATGCCGGTGATCATCTTCTCCGGCGTTCCGTCGGAGTCCGCGGAGCTCGAACGCGTGCGGCCGCGCACGCGGCTGATCGAGAAACCGTACTCGCTCGTGCTGCTCGTCGAAACGCTGGAGGAAATGCTCGCCGAATCGGGATCCAGTTCCTCTCACGACGTCCATCCGTAAGGAGCCTCTGATGCTGCGTCGTTCATTTCTCTCGCGTTTCCCGGCGGCGGCTGCGGTGTTCGGCGTCCAGCCGACGCAGTCATCGTCGACGTCCCGGTCGCGGGCGTGGGAGCCGGCGCACCACGATCAGGACGAATGGCTCGCCGACAACACGGCGAAGCATCGCGTCATCTTAGATACCTGGAACGCGGAGCGGTTTCCCGACGCGGTCCTGTTCGCCGGAAACATCTTCGAGACCAACAAGACCGAATACGACGTGCCGAACAAGGAGATGGCGGTCGTGATCTGCGTGCGTCACCACACCACGCCGTTCGCGTTCAACGATGCGATGTGGGCGAAGTACGGAAAGATTTTCTCCCGCCGGATGGAGTGGGTCGACCCGGCCACGAAGGAAGCACCGACGACGAACATCCACGCCCGCCAACTGACGGCGCTGTTCGAGCAGGGATTGCAGCTCGCCGTCTGCAACCGGACGACGCGCGCGCTGGTGAACCTGATCGCACAGCAGACCGAGGTGAAGCCCGAGGACGTGCGCAAGGAGCTGACGTCGAACACGCTCGGTCAGAGTCATTTCGTGCCGGCGGGTGTCGTCGCGGTGACGCGCGCGCAGGAACGCGGCTACGCCAACATCAGCATCGGTTAACGAAGTTCGAAGTACGAAGTACGAAGTAAGAAGTCTTCGGACTTCGGACTTCGTACTTTTAAAGAATCTTCATTCCCAATGCCGACAGCGCCAGCTCGGTGCCGAGCTGCGCGGTCGTGTTCTGCATGTCCAGCGTGGGATTCACTTCGACGAGATCGATCGAGGTGAGCAGTCCCGAGTCGGCGACGATCTCCATCACCATGTGCGCTTCGCGGTAGTCGAGACCGCCTTTGACCGGCGTCCCGACGCCCGGCGCAATCATCGGATCGCAGACGTCCATGTCGAAGGAGACATGGATGCCGGCCGTGCCGTTGCCCGCGAGGTTGACCGCCTGCTCGACGACCGATGCGATGCCCTGTCGATCGATGTCCTTCATCGTGAAGACGTGCACGTGCGAATCGCGCACCGCGATTTTTTCGCGCTCGTCGAGGTTGCGGACGCCGATGAGGACGGTGTGAGCCGGGAGCACCTTCGGCGAGAACGAGCCGATCCTCGAGAGCTCTGCGGGTTCGGAGCCGAGCAGCGCGGCGAGCGGCATGCCGTGCACGTTTCCCGAGAGCGACGTGGCCGGCGTGTTCATGTCGCCGTGGGCGTCGATCCACAACAGTCCGAGCGGGAGCTCTCTCGTGTTCTTCGCCCATTCCGCCGCCGCCGCCGCCGATCCCGCGGCGAGGCTATGATCGCCACCGAGGACGATCGGCATCGCTCCCTCGTCGAGCGACGACAACGCCGTCTGATACAGCTTCTGGCACACCTTGGCGATGTCGCGGATGTACTTCTTGTGCTCGTCGCGGAGCTCCTGCGTTTCCGGAATCGGCGTCGGCAGATCGCCTTTGTCGACGAGCGAGCGGCCGAGCGCGGTGATGCGTTCGCCGAGTCCGGCGATGCGCAGCGCGGACGGTCCCATGTCGACGCCGCGGCGGTTGCCGCCGAGATCGAGCGGCACGCCGATGATGTGGACGGCTTTCACCGGAGCTTCACCGACACCGACATGCCTTCGCCCGACGGCGAGACGATGGTGGAGACGAGCTCGGGACTTTTCATGATGGCGTCGAGAAAGTCGCCCATCTCGGCGCGCTTGTTGACGACGTTGTGCGCGACGAACACGCCGCGCGGAGGCATGCGCGGCAGCACGAGGTCCAGGAAGCGCTTGTAGTCGCGCTTCCAGGCATCGAGGAACACGAAATCGAACGGCCCTTCGAGCCTTGGTATCTGTTGAAACGCGTCGCCGGAAATGACGGTCACGATATCCGAGAGTCCGGCGCGCCGGATGTTGTCGGCCGCAATCTTCGCGCGCGCCGGATCGTATTCGAGGCTGGTGAGACGGCCGCCGGTTTCGCGGAGGCCCAGCCCTATCCAGATCGCGCTGTAGCCGTACGCGCCGCCGATCTCGAGCGCGCGTCTGGCGCCCGACGAGACGACGGTCACGCGAAGGAATCGGCCGTCCTCTTCGGAGACCGACAGCTGATCCCGATCGTGCTGGCGGATTTGCTGGAGCACCGACTGCTGCTGCGCCGTCTGCGCCACCGCCGATTGCACGGAGGCGGCGAGCGCTGCGGCCAGCGCGACGATCGGAATCAGACGCGCAGCCATTCGGCGACCCGTTTGCCGGTCGCACGCCCGTCGGCCACGCAGTCGGGGATGCCGGTGCCGCGGAAACCGCTGCCGGTGATGAAGAGCCCTGGATGACGGGTGAGCGCGCGCTCGATCGCCGCCACGCGGTCGAGATGTCCGACCTCGTGCTGCGCGTTGGCGCGATCCCAGCGGTAGATGCGCGAGAAGAGCGGCTCGCCCGTAATTCGGAGCAGCGGACGGAGCGCGCGCATCGAGCGCGACACCAGCTCGGCGTCCGACTCTTCGAGCGCCTGCGGATCGCGCGCGCCGCCGACGAACGTCCGCAGCAGCACCTTGTCGTCCGGTGCGCGGTGCGGCCACTTCGACGACAGCCACGACGCCGCCATGATGCCCGCCTTGTCCTTGTTCTCGGCGCGCGGCACCACGAACCCGGATCCGTTCAGCGGATGCGCCACGGCCTGGCGCGGAAACGCCAGCACGATGGTGGCCGCCGACGCATACGGGATCTCGCTGCAGGCGCGAGAAATCTCGCCGTCCAACTCTCGCGTCAGCGATGAGGTCGCATAGGCCGGCGTCGCGATAACGACCGTACGCGTGGCGGTCGCATCACTGCTCCCGCGCTCGACACGAAACGATCCCTGTTCGCGTTGCTCGATGATTCGCGACACGTTCGAGTTCAGACACATCGATCCGGACGGCACGGCCGAGACGAGCGCACGAATGAGCTCCGACAGGCCCCCGGGGAGCGACTTGAACGCTCCGTCGTTCTTGACATCGCGCGGCGCGCCATCCCCGTTTAACTGCGGCGGGGCCCCACCGCTCCCGCTGTTGCTCGGCGACTTCGCGCCTCGCAACGGCTCAAGGCTGCCACGCGCCGACGCGCTCCCGCCGTCGCGCCCGCGCGTATCTCCCACACCAATCGCCGAACGTGTCTCCGCGCCGGCTTCCTGACCGGGCGGCGGCCGTCGAAACGCTCTCAACAGGCTTCCGTGTTTGCGTTCGGCTTCGACGAACCGCGGGAAGAGGGCGCGAATGGACAGTCGATTCACGTCGCCGGCATGGATGCCGGCCAGCAGCGGTTCCGCGAGATACGTCGTGGCTTCGAGGCCGAAGCGACGCGTCATGAACGATCCGATCGATTCATCGCCCTCGTCTCGACGTGCGGGCACGAACAGCTCGGCCCCCATTCGAAGCTTGCCGAGCCATGAAAACAGGCGCGTCGAGAGGAACGGTCCGACACGTGTCGGAATCCCGAGGACTGACGCGGCCGGCAACGCGTGCAGCTGCCCGCCGCGTTGGATGTACGCCAGCCGCGGCGGCTTCGTCGAGACGAGTCGATCGCCGAGGCCGAGCTCTTCGCACAGTTTGATCCCGTCGGGCTTTTGAACGAGGAGCGCATCAGGTCCGCCGTCGATCACGAACCCGTCGATTTCTTCGCTGAGGATGACGCCGCCGGGCCGCGCGGCCCGCTCGAGCAGCACGAACGACACTGCGCGCCGCGACAGCTCGTACGCCGTCGCGAGGCCGGCAATACCGCCGCCGACGATGACGCAGTCGACCATCATGTTTTATTCGCGTGGGGCCCCACCCCACGCGCAGACGCGCTCGGGCTGTCGCCCTCGCGCGTATCCAGAACAGAATGTCGCAGAACCATGCCAGCGTAACTTATCGGCACTCGGGTCTCAGCGACGCATGCGCGAGCGAAGCGAGCAAGTGAACGCGCGTATCCAGAACAGAGCGTCACAGCATCTGTCTCACTAGCTGTTCCAGCATAGCGATAAACGTGGGCGACGTGTTCAGCGATTCGGTTCGCCGCAGCGATGTCGAGAATTCGCGCGCGGTGCGCGCCGCCTGGACATCGACGTCGAACAGAATCTCCGTGTGATCGCAGACGAAGCCGACAGGCACGACCAGAAACTTGCGGACCCCGTAGCCTGACTGCTCGTCGATCAGCTCCGACAGATCCGGACCGATCCACGGCTCCGGTGTCCGTCCCGCGCTTTGGTACGCGCGCTCGTACTTCGTGAGGCCAGTTCGCGTCGCGACGCCTTGCGCGGTGGCCGCCACCTCGTCGGCATATCGGTCGCCTGCATCGATGACGCGTTTCGGCAGGCTGTGCGCGGTGAACACGACGAGCTCGTCGGGCTGGGGCGACGCGGCGCGCACGCGCTCGGCGAACGCGTCGAGCAGCAGCGGATGCGCGTGAAACGAGTGGATGGCCTCGAAAGTTATTCCGGGCGGAAGGGCAGCGGTCGCGGCGTCGATGTACTTCTGGACGCTGAGCGTCGAAAACTGCGGCGCGAGCGGAATGCCAATCACGCGTGTCACGCCGGCCCGAGCGAGCTCGGCAAGCGCGTCCTTGATGAACGGCGTCCAGTTGCGCATGCCGACCGCAACCGGAACCTCGTGACCGAGACGCGCCCGCAACGCCGCGGCCTGCGCTTGCGTGATGTCGGTGAGCGGCGACCGGCCGCCGATCGCTTCGTAGTTGTGCCGCATCTCGGCGACGAGTTCATCCGACGCCGGACGTCCGCCGCGAACGAGCTTCAGATACTCCGGCATCTCGTCGAGAGACGAAGGCGTGCCATGGGCCATCAAGAGAACGCCGGTGGAGCGCATAGTCATGGGTTCGGGGTGGAACCCGATTATTGTCGCGTTTTCTGATGCACGTATCGTGCAAGCGCCTGCACGTGCTCCACAGGAGTCGTCGGCAGGATGCCATGACCGAGGTTGAAGATGTGTCCCGGCCGCCCTCCCGCGCGCGCGAGCACGTCGTCGGTGGCGGCGAACACGCGATCGAGGGGACCGAGCAGGAGCGTCGGATCGAGATTCCCCTGCACCGCGCGTTCGGCGCCGATCCGCTGCCACGCTTCGTCGAGCGGCGTCCGCCAATCGGCGCCGATGACGTCGCCGCCCGCGTCGCGCAGATCGCCGAGGATGCTGCCGGTACCGACGCCGAAATGAATCGTCGGCACGCCTTCACCTCCGGCCTTCGCCGTGTGAGCGCGGACGCGATCGAAGATCTTCCTCGTGTGCGGCAGGATGAACTCGCGATAGTCGGCCGCGTTCAGCGCGCCGACCCACGAGTCGAAGAGCTGCACGGCGTCGACGCCGGCTTCGATCTGCGCAACGAGGTACTCGCCGATCACATCGGCGATCGTGTCGCAGAAGCGGTGCCATGCGGAGGGGCACGCGTACATGAGCGCCTTGGTGTGTGCGAACGCGCTCGAATGCCCGCCTTCGATCGCGTATGACGCGAGCGTGAACGGCGCGCCGGCAAATCCGATCAGCGGAACGCGTCCACCGAGCTCGCGCTTGATCTGCCGGATCGCGTCGAGCACATAACGGAGATGTTCGCGCGGCTCGAAGCGCCGCACGCGCTGCAGGTCGGCTTCGGTTCGAAGCGGATCCTCGATCGCCGGCCCTTCGCCGCGAATGAAGTCGAACTGGATGCCCATCGGCTCGAGCGGCAGCAGAAGATCGGAAAAGAGGATTGCCGCATCGACCTCGATGCGGCGAATGGGCTGAAGCGTGACTTCAGTCGCGAGATCGGGAGTCCTGCACAGATCGAGCAGCGAGTAGCGCTCGCGCAGTGCGCGATACTCGCTCATGTAGCGGCCGGCCTGACGCATGAACCAGACAGGCGTGGCGTCGACCGGTTGGCGGCGACAGGCTCTGAGGAATCGACTGCCCGAATCGATCAGTGAATCACCTTCGACTTCAGCAGGTTGCGGGCGAGGCCGACGAGATCCTCGAGCCACAGCGGCTTGAAGCGAAGCTCGGCGCCGAGCTCGCGCAGCTCGCTCGACACCGCGTCGTCAAGAAAGTAATCGCCGGTGACGATCGCGACTGGCGTCGACCGTTGATCGTCTCGAGCCCGCAATCGCCTAAGGAATCCGAGGCCATCTACGAGCGGCATCCGTAGGTCGAGGATGATGGCGTCCGGATGGCACTGTTCGGCCTCCTGCAGACCGTTCTCAGCGTTGATGGCGGTGCGGACCTGATAGCCTTCGAGTCGCAACATGCGCGCAAAGGTCTGCGTCACGCCCTCATCGTCATCGACAATCAGGATCTTCGAAGTGGTCGGGTTGGCAATGAGCCCAGGCACCGAAGTATTGTAACCGACCGTGGCTCAACGGAATCCCTCAGTTGTTAACGGCAGAGCTTGACAAATCCATGCTAAACTTTGGGATTTACATTCTTGTGCTTATCCAATCGCCTGGAGGCGCTCGGTGAGCCCGATTCTGGTCCGGCCTGTTCGCGAGCAGCTGGAGCATGACCGTATCATTCGCCACCTACAGGCCAAGTTTCGCCGGAAATACGAAACCGGGATCAACCCCGGGGCCGAACAGAACACGCCGGTCACCGGCGCCGGGCCAGGGCCGATGTTTCCGGATGTCGTGCTGCTGTCGCCGGATCGAGGGCACAAACTGCAGGGCGTCATCGAAGTCGAGACCGGTGAATCGGTCAATCACCTCGAGGCGCTTGCCGAATGGGCGCATTTCTCCAAAGTCCGTGCGCCGTTTCACTTATACGTCCCGGCCGGCATGGTCGACGTCGCCCGGCGCCTCTGCGAGGACAACCACATTTACGTGTCCGAGATCTGGAGCTACCACGCTGTCGGCGACCAGGTCCGCTTCACGATGGTGTTTCGCAACAAGGAGGCGCCCCCGACGCCGGTGCGCGTAAAGGCCGCGGTGCATCCCGAGGCGCCGCACGCTCCGATACTGCGGACGGCGACGGCGCGGTCGAGCGGTTCGCGCGCCGCCGCCCCTCGCGCTTCGGCGCCGCCGGAGCGCAAGTCGGCGCCGCGCACCGCAAACGCGAAGCGAGCCAAGACGCCGGTCAAACGTAAACGTCGATAGCTTTCAGTGCTCAGCCGTCAGCTTTCGGCTATCGGGTTTTGAATGAAAGCTGTTCGGGCAAGGAGCCGAAAGCTGATCGCTGAAGCTGTTTGTGGCTTTTCTGAAATTCTCGCGCGACCAACGCGGCTACGAACATTTCTATCTCGTCGAAACGACGACGCGGCGCGGCAAGACACGGCCGCGCGTTCTCTATTGGTTCCGGACGCCGCCGAACATCAAGGTCGGGCGCGAACCGTTCGACGAGGACGCGCGCCGCAGCCTGCAGGCACAGAACCCGGGCGTCACGTTCGACTGGCGCCGAATTCTCGATAGCCCCGTGCCCTCGCCCGACGTGGAGATGTGGCGCGAACGGCGCCGCGCGGAGAAGGCGGCGCGGCGTGCAGCCGTCGCGCGCAGAGTGGACCGTGACATCGAGCCGGTGCCGGAGGACACGATCGCGGCGAGCGACGCGGTCCCTGACGTCGCGCCGAACGCGGCGCCGGCAGTCACCGACGATCAGAATGAACAAGGACGCCGCCGCCGCCGGCGCCGACGCGGGCGATCGCGCGATGAGCAGGGCGCTGTGCCGATCGCGTTGCCGTCCGGCGAGCCAGGCGAACCTCACGATGCCGGCGAGCACGCCGGTTCGATCGAAGGTGACGACGCCGTCGAACGTCACGAGCGCGACGACGAGTCAGTAAAATCTTCCGACCCGTCATCAGATCAGTGAACCCGTACGCGTTCGTGCTGTCCTACGCGATCGCGGTGCTGGTCCTCGTCCCCGCGGCGCCGATGACGATCGTCGCCGGCGCGTGGTACGGCGTCGCGCGCGGCGCGGGATACGCATTGATTGGCGCGCTGATAGGGTCGACCGGCGCATTCCTCGTGGCGCGCTACGGCGCGCGCGACTTCGTGGCGCGGCGTCTCGCTGCGCTGTCGATCGGCCGCCGGATCGACGCCGTCGAGCGCGCCGTGAGCGCACGCGGCCGCCCCATCGTTTTCCTGTTGCGTCTGTCGCCGATCGTCCCGTTCAATTTGCTGAATTACGCGCTGGGACTGACCACGATCACGCTGCGTGATTTCCTGATAGCCACGACCGGGATGATCCCCGGCGCGATCATGTATGCCTACGCCGGAAAAGTGGCGGGTGTCGCCGTGGCCATGGCCGGCAAGGCCCAGGTACCGCGCGAAACGTCGTACTACGCGCTCCTGATTGCGGGCCTGGCGGCGACAATGGCCGCAGTCATTCTTCTTGCGCGGGCGGCCCGGCAGGCGCTTCGCGATGTATAATCCTCGCGATATGAGTCTGAAAATGAACGGTTTCTGGTCCACTGCACTCCTGGTGGCTCTCGCGGCAGCGGTGTCCGCGCAACAACCCGCCCCGGCGCGTCCGGCCGAGGGTGTGGTTGTTCAGGAGAAACCGACTTTCAAGGTCCAGGTCGACCTCGTCACGAACGACGTGATTGTCCGCGACGACAAGGGAAACTTCATCCCGGACCTGAAGAAGGAAGACTTCGAAGTTTTCGAAGACGGAGTGAAGCAGGACATCGCGTCGATGACGGTCGTGACCGGCGGGCGTGTCACCAACGTCCTCGCGCCGCCGCCGCCACCGCCGCCCGAGGGGATCATCCTGCCGCCGACGCGTCCGAAGAACGATGTGTCCGGCCGCATCTTCCTCTTCTTCGTCGACGATCTGCACCTGCAGTTCCACAACACCGGACGCGTGCGCGAGCTGTTCAAGAAGATCTCGAAGGAGCTCGTGCACGACGGCGACATGTTCGGCATCGTCTCGAGCGGCCCGTCGTCGATCGCGATCGACATGACGTACGACCGCAACCGGCTCGACGAAGCGATCAAGAAGATGACCGGCAACGAGCTCAAGCCGAGCGACATCATTCAGGGACCGTCCGGCGCCGAAGGGCCGAGCGAAGTTCGCTACCGCGCGCACGTCGCGTTCTCGACGGTCCACGACGTGTTGAACGAGCTGGAGAAGGTGCACAACCGCCGCAAGGCGCTCGTCTACGTGAGCGACGG
>Ga0070699_100004420_pt1 | contig 12426 bp, 13 predicted proteins | sample KBSK1503metaG_FD_65473 | JGI IMG/M metagenome (GOLD analysis project Ga0070699, IMG submission 65473) | Corn, switchgrass and miscanthus rhizosphere microbial communities from Kellogg Biological Station, Michigan, USA - KBS K1-50-3 metaG | ecosystem: Host-associated > Plants > Roots >...
TCGGAGATGCGGCGCGAGAACGCGCACCTGGCCATCGTGATGGACGAGTACGGCGGCACCGCCGGCATCGTCACCCTCGAGGACCTGGTCGAGGAGCTGATCGGCGAGATACGGGACGAGTACGACGTCGACCAGGCCCAGTCCCGGCAGCTGCGCAGCGGCGAGCTCGAGGTCGACGGCCTGCTGAACCTGGACGAGTTCGCCGAGCAGACCGGGGTCGAGCTGCCCGAGGGCCCGTACGAGACGGTGGCGGGCTACCTGCTGGCCGCGCTCGGCCACCTGCCGGGCGAAGGGGAGTCGGTGGAGGTCTCCGGCCGCAAGCTGGCCGTGACCCAGCTGGACGGACGGCGTATCGCCCGGGTGCGGCTGGGCGGGGCGCCCAGCGTCGCCGCGGACGGGCGGCAGGAGCCAGGCCAGGAGCCCGACTAGACTCGCTCATCCTGGAAGACTCAGGAAAGGCGGTTCAGTGCGCTCACCTGCGGAGGATGGCGGAGGCGTCGCCGAGGCGCCCGATACCGTCCTCGTGGTCGATTTCGGGGCCCAGTACGCGCAGCTGATCGCGCGCCGGGTCCGCGAGTGCCACGTGTACTCCGAGATCGTCCCGCACACGATGTGCACCGCCGAGATGCTGGCCCGGCGCCCGAAGGCCATCATCCTGTCGGGCGGGCCAGCGTCGGTGTACGCCCCCGGAGCCCCGCCCGCGCCTGACGGGTTGTTCGAGGCCGGCGTCCCCATCCTCGGGATCTGCTACGGCTTCCAGCTGATGATCTCCAACCTCGGCGGCGCGGTGCGGCGCACCGGCGGCGGCGAGTACGGCGCGACCGCTCTCGACGTGCCGGGCGCAGGCGCCTTCCCGGCCGGCGGCACCTTGCTCGGCGGGCTGCCCGACCGCCTCCAGGTGTGGATGTCGCACGGCGACACCTGCGCCGCGGCGCCGCCCGGCTTCACGGTCACGGCGACGACGGCCGCCACGCCGGTCGCCGCGGCCGAGCACGAGGCCAGGCGGCTCTACGGCGTGCAGTTCCATCCGGAGGTGCTGCACACCGCGCACGGCCTGGAGATCCTGCGCCGGTTCCTGGCGGCGGCAGGCTGCCGGCCCACGTGGACCATGCGGGGCGTGATCGAGGAGCAGACCGAGCGGATCGCCGTGCAGGTCGGCGACGGCCGCGCGATCTGCGGGCTGTCAGGCGGCGTGGACTCCGCGGTGGCCGCCGCCCTGGTCCAGCGGGCCATCGGCCCGCGGCTGAGCTGCGTGTTCGTTGACCACGGGCTGTTGCGCACGGGCGAGGCCGAGCAGGTGGAGCAGGACTTCGTCGCCGCTACCGGGGTGGACCTGACCGTGGTGGACGCGGCGGCCGAGTTCCTGGCCGCGCTCGCCGGGGTCACCGACCCCGAGGCGAAGCGGAAGGTCATCGGACGCGAGTTCATCCGCGCGTTCGAGCACGCCGCCCGGCAGATAACCGGCGCGTCGTCAGGCCGGGGGCAGGCAGGCTCGCTTCACGCGCCGACGTTCCTGGTCCAGGGAACGCTCTATCCCGACGTGGTCGAGTCCGGCGGCGGCACCGCCACCGCTAGCATCAAGTCCCACCACAACGTCGGCGGGCTCCCGGATGACCTGGCGTTCGAGCTGGTGGAGCCGCTGCGCGCGCTGTTCAAGGACGAGGTGCGCGAGGTGGGCCGGCAGCTCGGGCTGCCGCCGCGGATCGTCTGGCGGCAGCCGTTCCCAGGCCCGGGCCTGGCCATCAGGATCGTCGGCGAGGTCACCAGCGAGCGCCTCCGGATCGTCAGGCACGCCGACGCGATCGCCCGGGCCGAGCTCTCCGCGGCCGGGCTCGACCGCGAGATCTGGCAGTGCCCTGTGGTGCTGCTCGCCGACGTCCGCTCGGTCGGCGTCCAGGGCGACGGCCGCAGTTACGGCTATCCGGTCGTGCTCCGCCCTGTGACCAGCGAGGACGCGATGACCGCGGACTGGGCTCGGCTGCCAGACTCGGTCCTGGCCGCGATCTCGACCCGGATCACCAACGAGGTGCCGGAGATCAATCGCGTCGTGCTGGACGTGACCAGCAAACCGCCGGCCACGATCGAGTGGGAGTAGGCAAATAACCAAGATTTATAACGTTACGTGCGGGGCGCGTCCACTAGCTGACCGGCTCGCCGGGAGTGTCGGTACCGCGTGCCACGGTGGCGGGCATGAGCGAAGGAGGCGCGATGGTGGCTAACGCAACGGCCGAGCCCTGGCCGGCGGCCGGGCATGTGTTCACCGTCGATGATCTCGACCGAATGCCCGATGACGGCCGCCGGTACGAGCTGGTGGACGGGGTTCTCATCGTGAGCCCGCACCCTAGCGTCCCGCATCAGGCGGTGCTGTCGGAGTTGACTGTCCAGCTGCGCCAGGCCTGCCCGCCCGGCCTGTTCGCCGTGCCCGCGCCGGGCATGCGAATGTCGGCGGATACCGAGCTGATCCCGGACATCGTGGTCATCCGGCAGGACCAGCTTGCTGGGCGCAGGGTCACCCGGCCGCCGTTGCTAGCCGTGGAGATCGAGTCACCCAGCTCCGCGTTCTTCGACCCGAAAACCAAGAAAGCGGTCTACGAGCGGTTCAGCATCGAGTCGTACTGGGAAGTGGTCCCCGATGTCGACCAGCCCGAGCTGATCGCGTTCCAGCTGCGCGACGGCCGTTACGAGCAGGTCGCGCACGTCACCGGCGGCAAGCCGTTCCGCGCCGAGCGGCCGTTCCCGGTCGAGGTGATTCCGGCAAGCCTGGTGGCCGACCTGCTGCCGGACTGACGGCCGACGTCCCCGCCGATCGGGGACCGCATGTCAGCGGCGATGCCCAAGGCTGGTCGGCAACGCACGGCCGGCCTTTACTACGGCTGGCCCCCGCCGCGCTGGCCGACCTGGCCGGACCGTTCACCCCCCAGCCTGCATACGATGGGCGCCCGGTGGGGGTGCCCGGCCGGACTCGTTGTCATGGCTCATCGCCGGGCGGGTCCGCCCAAGTGATGGCCGGAACCGGACGATGGCGGGTAGCGCGCTGAAGCGGCGGCTGGCGGACGCGCTGAGCACCTGAGCTCGCCGACGGCCGGGTGATGCGGGCCCGGGCGGAACTGTCGGCACCCTATGCCACGGTGGCACGCATGTTAGACAGGAGGCACCATGGGTGTTATGACGATCGCCGAGGCCTGGCCGGCGGCCGGGCAGCCGTTCACCGTCGCCGAACTGGACCGGATGCCCGATGACGGCCGCCGGTATGAACTGGTGGACGGGACTTTGGTCGTGAGTCCTCGGCCAACGCAGATTCACCAGGTCGTCGCGCTGCGGATCGCATCTGCGCTCGAACAGGCCACCCCGCCTGGCCTGCAGGTAGTACCGGAACCTGCGGTCATGATTTCTTCCAGTACAGAGTTCGACCCGGATGTGGTCGTGGTCGGCCTGGCGACCATTAGTAATGCGAAGGTGACGACGCCGCCGCTTCTCGTTGTCGAGGTGCGGTCGCCGAAGACGGCCTTGGTCGATCTCAATACCAAGAAGGCCGCGTACGAGAGGTTCGGCGTCGAGTCGTACTGGATCGTGGTGCCTGAGGTGAAGCGGCCCGAGCTGATCGCGTTCGAGCTGCGCGACGGTCGCTACCGGCAGGTCGCGCACGTCACCGGCAGCAAGCCGTTCCGCGCCGAGCGGCCGTTCCCCGTCGACATCGTCCCGGCGCGCCTGGTGGCCGGGCTGCTACCGGACTGACTGGCGCCATGGATGGCGGGAGGCGCTGGTTGCCGCCGCTCTTGCCGCGTGGGTAGCGTTGCTGCCTGCCGCCGCCCGCTGGGCGATCACCTGGGCCCGCAGCGTGCTCGGCAGCCGGCGCGAGCCGCCGTGAGACGCGGCGTCAGCCCAGGTCGAATGCGCCTGTCCGCACAGCGACGGTGAACGCGCGCCACTGGGCCGGCGTGACGATCAGCTTCGGCCCGTGCGGATCCTTGGAGTCGCGGATCGCGACGACGTGCTCAACTGCCCGGCCGGGACGGGTGACGACGGCAACCTCGACGCACGTGCTTTGGGCGTTGGTGTAGGAACTCGTGCGCCACTGAACGCGGGACAGTTCGGGTTCGAGCATCCCGCACCTCCTCTCGGTCAGGACACCTCGGCGATACCGCCGATCAGGGCTCGCGAGTCAGCGGGGCTGAGCGCCACCGCGCGAAGGTGCTCGAACATCTGGGCGTACCACTGAACTGCCTCATCGTCCTCGACGAAATAGCCACTCGCGATGCCGTCGATGTGCACCAGGTCGGGGTCTTCATCGCCAGGGAACTTGATGATAGCGAACGAGCCGGGCATTCCCGGGTGCGCGCCGACGTCGAAGGGGATCACCTGGAGCGTGATCGTTGGAATCTCGGCAGCCTTGATCAGGTGGTGAAGCTGGGCCTTCATCACGGCCTGGCCGCCGACACGGCGGCGCAGTGCGGCCTCGTCCATGATCGCCCACAGCTTGACAGGGGTCTCTCGGCTCAGCACCGCCTGGCGGGCCATCCTGGCCTCGATCCGGCGCCCCACCTCGTCGTCGCCGGCCTCGGGCAGCCCGCCCCGAACCACGGCCTGCGCATAGTCCTCGGTCTGCAGCAGGCCGGGTACCAGCAGTGCCTCGTAGCTCCACAGCGCCCACGCCTCGTTCTCGAAGGCGATATAGGTCTTGTACTCCTCAGGCAGATCCGGGTGGTAGGCCTGCGGCCAGCCGCGCTGCGCGGCCTCGCGAGACAGGGCCAGCAGCTCGGCCTGGCGGGCCTCGCTGACTCCGTACGTGTCCAGCAGTGTCCGCAGGGTCCGGGGCTGGGGCCGTACCCGGGCGTGCTCGATCCGGTACAGCGTGGCGACGTTGATGCCGGTGCTCTCCACCACGTCCTCCCGGGACAGCCCGGCCTCGCCGCGCAGTTTTCGCAGCTCCGCCGCCAGCCGCCGCAGCCTGACCGTGGTCGTCCGGTACCTGTCCGGCATGCCGGCGCCCTCTCCGTTACAAATCATTTGCGTGAAGTCTTATGCATCCATTGCATAACCAGAGATGCAGGGGCATCCTAGACACAGTCTGCCCGATCTGCGGCGGGCGCGGGCGCGATACGCCAGCGAGGAGCAACCAGTTCATGACCATAAGCGGCACCGACTTCCTCGACCCGGGCCTGGCGGCATTGCTCGACGGCAGCCGGCCACGGCGGCGCGTCTTCCCCGGCGAACCCGCCCAGGTGGCGCACGCCCGCCGGTTCGTCCGGCGTGCCTTAGCCGGCCACCGCGCCGCCGCGGACGCGGCCCTGCTCACCAGCGAGCTGGCCACCAACGCCATCTGCCACACCGCGTCCGGCCAGGGCGGCACGTTCGAGATCGTCGTCATCCGGCACCCGGCGATCGTGCGCATCGCAGTGATCGATGCCGGGGCGCCTACCGTCCCGGCCCTTGCCGCTGCGGGCTCACTTGACGCATCCGGCCGCGGCCTGACCCTGGTCGATGCGCTGGCCTGGCGATGGGGCCATCACGGCAACCGGTGCGGCAGGACCGTGTGGTTCGAACTGGAATGCCCGCGACATGACTCGTTGACCAGCGGCGTCGCACAGCGCTCGCGCAGAGAGGAACGCTCATGACCCGCTCGGCTCCCGGCGACCCCGTCCCGGTCGCTCTGGCCCTTCTCGACCGGCGACAGCCGCTCACCCCGGCGCTCGCCGACACCGCTGGCCACCGTGCCATGGCCGCGCTGGAGGCCGACCCTCGCTATGTGATCGGCCGCTTGCACCAGGCCCTGACCGATCTGCTTACCGGAGACCTTCCGCCAGCCGATGCGCTGACATCTCTGCTGTCGCAGGCGCTCGCGGACGCCATTGCCTGGCGCTACCACGGGTGTCGGCCCTGCCGTCACTGTGCGCAATCGCTCTGCCAGGCGTGCACTACCGACTGGGATCAGGCTGATCGGTACCACGCGCTGGCGCTGACGCTTGGCGCGGTCGGCGAACATCCCAGCGTCCTCAGTCGGAACTCAGCATCGCCTCGTACTGGGTGGTGGTCCCGGACGTCGACCAGCCCGAGCTGATGGCAGGAGGTCAGCAGGCGGCTGCCAGGCCGGGGGCGAAGCGCGTGACACGGTCGGCTAGCTGAGTCAGGGCCGCGTCGAAGCTGCCTGGGTCTCCGGTGGGCACCGGGTCGGGGACGGACCAGTGCACCGCGGCGGCCGCGCCGAGTTCTTCGTGGGCCAGGTCGCACACAGTGATAACAAGATCGCCAACCTGCCGGACCTCGCTGATGTGGCGTGGCTGCGGCCGAGGCAGCGGGAGGCGGTGGCGGTCGGCGGCGGCGATCGCGCCGGGGTCGATCGCTCCAGCCGGGTGCGTTCCGGCCGATACCGCCGGGACGGTGCTCGCGCGGTGCCATAGCGCTGCGGCCAGGTGCGAGCGCGCCGAGTTGGCGGTGCACACGAACAGCACCCGCCGCGCCGCCCGGGTCGGCACGAGGGCCAGCCCGTCCAGGGCCGCGGGGATCAGCTGCAGGTAGGTGCGGCGGCGGTCGCCTTCGGACCGGCGGCGGGTGATGATCCCAGTCTGCTGGAGCACGTGCAGGTGGTGCGCGAGCAGGTTTGACGGCATGGCCAGCATGGCCGCCAGCTCAGAGGGGGACGCGTCGCCTGCCAGGAGCGTGTCGGTGATCTGCAGCCTGGCCGGCTCGGCCAGGGCGGCGTGGACCGCGGCTCGCCGGGCGAGGTCTGAGATTTGCTCAGGATACATTGACTCAATGTTGACTGAGCTACCTTCCTGAGTCAAGATGGCCGCGTGACCTTTGCACCCGCCCCGCTGGAGCGTCGGCTGCTGGCCGAGTTCCTGGGCGCCGCGTTCCTGTCGGCGCTGGTGATCGGGTCGGGGATCGCCGCGCAGCGGCTGTCACCGGGCCAGACCGGGCTGGAGCTGCTGGAGAACGCGGCGGCGACCGCGGCCGGGCTGTTCGCGATCATCTTGATGTTCGGGCCGGTCTCCGGCGGCCACTTCAACCCGGTGGTGTCGTTCGCCGACGCCGCTCTGGGCGGGCTGAGCTGGCGTGACGCCGGGGCGTACCTCCCGGCCCAGGTCGGAGGGTGCGTCGGCGGGGCGGTGCTGGCCAACCTCATGTTCTCCGATCCCGCGGTGAGCATCTCGGCCAAGCACCGGGCGTCTGCTGGGCACTTCGTGTCGGAGATCGTCGCGACGCTTGGCCTGCTGCTGGTGATCTTCGCGCTGGCCCGCACCGGCCGGGCCCGGACCGCCCCGGCGGCTGTGGGTGGGTATATCGGGGCGGCGTACTTCTTCACGTCCTCGACCAGCTTCGCTAACCCGGCGATCACCGTCGGCCGGATGTTCTCGAACACGTTCGCCGGAATCGCCCCGTCATCGGCGCCCAGCTTCATCGCGGCGCAGGTCGTCGGCGGTGTCCTGGCGGTGGGCCTGATCAGGCTGCTGTACCCGGGGGTTACCCCCGCGCAGGCCGCCGACGTGATCGTCCCGCACGGGCAGAACGGCGAAGCCGGGGCGGGGGACATGGGGTCGGCGGGCGGTGACCTGACCGTCGGCGACGGCGCGTTGCCGCGAGCGGGCCGGGCCGGGCTGGACGGCGGGTCGGTTACCCCGGAAGGAGACTGGGATGCACCTGGTGGCGATCGGCGGCAGTGACGCGGGTATCAGCGCCGGCCTGCGGGCCCGGGAGGTGGATCCCGACTGCGAGGTGACGCTGGTGCTGGCCGACGCCTACCCGAACTTCTCCATCTGCGGCATCCCGTACTACGTCTCCGGCGAGGTGACCCACTGGCGGAACCTCGCCCACCGCACCTTCGCCGACCTGGAGGCGGCCGGCCTGGGACTGCGGCTGGATACCACCGCGCACCGCATCGACGTGGCAGCCCGCAAGCTCCTGGTTACCGGCCCGGACGGCGGTGAGGAGCTCTTGGCCTACGACCAGCTGGTCGTCGGCACCGGCGCCGTGCCGGTACGGCCCCCCATCGCCGGCCTGGGCGTACTCGGGCCCGGTGACGGCGTGCACCTGCTGCACTCGATGGGCGACACGTTCGCGGTGATGCGCACGCTGACTGAGGCCTCGCCGGGCAGCGCGGTGATCGTCGGCGCCGGGTACATCGGCCTGGAGATGGCAGACGCCCTGACCGTGCGCGGGCTCAAGGTCGCTCAGATGGAGCAGTTGCCCGAGGTGCTGCCCACCGTGGACCCGCAGCTCGGTGCCCTGGTCCAGGCCGAGCTGGCCACCCATGGCGTCGAGGTGCTGACCGGCACCGCCGTGCAGGCCATCCGCCGCGCGGCGCCGGGCGAGCCAGGCCGGCTGTACGTGGAGGCGGTCACCGCCGACGGCGAGAAAGTCGGCCGGGCCGCGGACATGGTCCTGGTCGTGGTCGGCGTCCGGCCCGAGACCGCCCTGGCCGCCACGGCCGGGGCAAGACTGGGGGTGCGGGGCGCGATCGCGGTGGACCGGGGGATGCGGACCGCCCTGCCCGCCGTCTTCGCGGCCGGGGACTGCGTGGTCACCCACCACCGGCTGCTGGGCGAGACCTACCTGCCGCTCGGCACGACCGCCCACAAGCAGGGCCGGGTCGCCGGGGAGAACGCCCTCGGCGGTCACCGCGAGTTCCCAGGCAGCCTTGGCACCCAGGTCGTGAAGATCTTCGACCAGGCCGCCGCCCGGACCGGGCTGCGCGACCACGAGGCGGCCGCGGCCGGCTTCGACCCGGTCACCATCGCTGCCGAGGCCGACGACCACAAGGCCTACTACCCCGGCAGCCATCGCATCGCGATGCGCTTCACCGGCGATCGCGCCACGAGCCGCCTGCTGGGAGTGCAGCTGTTCGGCCACCGCCACGCCGAGGTCGCCAAGCGCATCGACATCGCCGCCACGGCGATCTTCCACGGCATGACCGTCGACGGCCTCAGCGACCTCGACCTGTCCTACACCCCTCCCCTGGGCAGCCCCTGGGACGCCGTCCAGATGGGTGCCCAGGCCTGGGTACGGGACGGTCCCGTCAGCACGCAGCTGCCCACCTAGCAGTCTCGCCGTTACAGGCCGACGGCGGCTGGGGCGTGGCGCACGTGGGCGGCCAGTGGGGCGATCACGTGCTCGGCGTCGCGGTGCCCTCGCGCAGGGTGTTGGAAGAGAACGACCGCTGGAACTCCAGCCCCACGTAGGCCAGGCCAGGGCTGGCCGGTCAGCAGCAGGCCGATGTGCTCGACCCTGCGGGCACGGTCTCCGCGGCGCTCGCCGCGCCGGGAGCACAGCACGCGGAGTCGGCCGCCTTGTCCAGGACGTCGGCGTCGCCCTTGACGACGTAGACCTCCCAGGGCTCGGTGCCGGGGCCGGTGACCCAGACCTTGTCCTGGACCGCGTAGCAGCAGGCGGTGTCCTCCTCGGTGGTGGTGGCCAGGCCCTCGCTGGCCAGCCGCTGAGTCGCGGCGGTGACGTCGCCGGTGGTCTCGACCTCGACGCCGAGGTGATCCATGACAGTGGCCTGGCCCGCCTGGCCTTCCAGCAGCACCAGCTTGAGCGGCGGCTCGGCGATGGCGAAGTTCGCATACCCAGGCCGGCGCTTGGCCGGCCCGGCTCCGAAGAGCTTGGAGTAGAACTCGATCGAGGCGTCAAGGTCGGCAACCCTGAGCGCGAGCTGCACGCGGGACATGAACCCTCCAGCTGATTCGATGGGTATCTAATCAGAAGTTTGTCTCATTGCATAGATGTATGTCAAATTAGAAGCATGCCGAAGCAAGTCAGCCTCACGGTGCTGGGCCAGGACCAGCGCACCTGCTGCGCCCCGCTGACCCGCACTCCGCTCGACGCGGACGAGGCGGCGCGGCTAGCGCACGTGCTCAAGGCGCTGGCCGACCCGGCCCGGCTGCGGCTGCTGTCGCTGATCGGCTCGCACGACGGCGGCGAGGCCTGCGTCTGCGACCTGACCGGGGCGTTCGACCTGACCGCGCCCACGATCTCCCACCACCTGAAGGTGCTGCGCGAGGCCGGACTGATCACCGCCGACCGGCGCGGGACCTGGGTCTACTACCGCCTCGCTGGCGCCGCCCTGGCCGATCTCGCCGGCCTGTTCACCCCGAGCTCGCATACGGTAGGCGCCCGGTAGGGGTGCCCGCAGTGGCGGGCTGAGGAACAGGCGGCCGGCGTGGGAGCACTCCTGCTCAGCCTGGAGAAGCGTTCGGGCTGCCGTGCCTGGCGCACGCCTGCGACGCGTCCCTCGGCGTCAAGCCGATGAGGCCGCTGTTCAACCCCTAGCACCCAGCAGTTACCCGAAGCCAGGGGGCTGTGCCGCCGTCTCCAGGCAAGTCAAGACCTGGGTCCCGCGGGCTGCGGGCCTGATGGTGGATTGCGGGCACCGAGTGCCCGCCGGGCGCGAATGATCGCGCGGGTGATGATCGGTGCTCCGACCGCGGACGGCAGCAGCCAGAAGGTCAGCGTGGGCAGGTGGTCCCACAGCGGAAGGTGGGGACCGTTGTCGACATAGAACGCTGTGAGCATGACGACGTAGGCGGCCCCCATGCCTGCTATGTGCCCGGTGTCGCCTGGCCGGTGGCGGCGGCGGTGCTGGTATCCGATGGTCGCGGCGGTGTACGCCGTCGCGCCAAGGATGAACAGGTAGTAGTCCTGCCGCCAGCGCATCGCGGCCAGGATGGTCGCGGTGATGAAGACTACGGTGATCGCCCGGTAATACCAGCGGCCCGCGCGGATGTGCCGGGCGCTGCCTTTGCGGGCGGTCGCGGCGATGGCGCCGGTGGCCACCGCGGTGAGCCCGGCGAGCACGTGGATAGCGAGGAAGGCCAGGAACACCGGCGCGGTGGAGCCGACCTCGGTGCCGAGGACGCGGCTGGCTGTCAGCATAGGACCGGTCGCTTCTACTCGTGTGCGCCGAGTTCACGGTGGGCTGGCTCTGCGGTCAGGCGCCGTGCGGTGGCATGGGCGGCTGGCTGGGCGGGTGGCGGCGGGGCCGGGACCTGCAGCAACCGCTGTGCTGGTCGTGGTAGCCACCAGTTCCACGTGCCGAGGAGGGCGATCAGGGCTGGGACCAGCAGCGCGCGGACCACGGTGGCGTCGAGCAGGATCCCGGCGCCCAGGGCGGTGGCCATGACTTTCAGGTCGGTTTCTGGTCCGGTGGATAGCGCGGCGAAGGCGAAGAACAAGATGAGCGCGGCGCCGGTGACCAGCCGTCCGGTTCGGCCGATGCCTTCCACGACTGCGGTGGTGGTGGAGTGGGCGCGGTCGTGTTCTTCGCGGATGCGGGTGAGGATGAACACCTCGTAGTCCATGGACAGGCCGTAGAGGAAGGCGAAGGCGATCAGCGGTACCCAGTTGGTGATCGCTCCGGTGGCGGGCAGGCCCCAGATGGCGTGCGAGCCGTGGCCGTGCTGCCAGATCAGCACGATCACGCCGTAGGTGGCGCCGACCGAGGCGAGGTTGAGAGCCACGGCCTTGACGGGGAGCAGCAGGGATCCGAACGCCTTGGCCAGCAGGATCACGGTGACCACGGCCAGCACCGCGACCAGCAGCGGGAACCGCCCGTAGAGGGCGTGGTTTTCATCCAGGAGCAGGGCGCCCGGGCCGCCGACGAGGGCTCCGCGGATCGGGGCCACGGCGTGGCGGACCGTGGCGAGGGTGGCGGCGCCTGCCGGGGTGGATGGCTCGGCGGCGGGCTGGACGCTGACCAGGGCGGTGCCGTCGCGGCGCCAGGCCGGGCCGGCGGGCGCGACCGCGGTTCGCACCCCGGGCAGCGTTGCCAGCCGCGCCGCCACCCCGGCCGGGTTCGCGTCGCCTGGCAGCAGGATCTCGATGGGGTCGAGCACTCCGGCGGGGATACCTGCGTGGTCGAGGGTCTGCAGTGTCTGCGCGGCCGGGGTGGTGGTTCCCAGCGAGCGGGCCGCGGGCTCACCAATCTTGATGCCCAGCGCCGCGGCGCCGAGCGCGCCGAGGACTGCCAGTGCGGCCACGGCGGCGGGCCAGCGGCGGCGGACAACCAGCCGCGCCCACCCGGTCCAGACCCGGCTTGCCAACGCACGGCGACGCCGCGGCCAGTCCATCGGCTCGGCCACGGTGGCCAGCAGCACCGGCAGCAAGGTCAGCGTGGCGGCGACGCTGACCGCCGGGACGATCATCCCGCCGATCCCGATCGACCGCAGCGCCGGGACGGGCAGCACGATCAGTGACAGCAGGCCGACCGCGACGGTGATGCCGCTGAAGGCGACCGACCGGCCGGCGGTGGCCATGGCCCGGCTGACCGCCTCCGCCCTGGCGTGCCCGGCAGCGAGTTCCTCACGCCAGCGCGTGACCAGCAGCAGCGAGTAGTCGATGGCCACGCCGAGCCCGATCAGGGCGGCGAGGTATTGCACGATGACGCTGACGGTGGTGATCTCGGTCAGCCCGTAGATCGCCAGGAAGCACGCG
>Ga0070699_100004422_pt1 | contig 12425 bp, 8 predicted proteins | sample KBSK1503metaG_FD_65473 | JGI IMG/M metagenome (GOLD analysis project Ga0070699, IMG submission 65473) | Corn, switchgrass and miscanthus rhizosphere microbial communities from Kellogg Biological Station, Michigan, USA - KBS K1-50-3 metaG | ecosystem: Host-associated > Plants > Roots >...
CATCGTCGGCGGGGCCGCCGTGGAGCCCTGGCGCTGACCGGCTTCGGACGTCTCTTCCTTCCCGGACCGACGGAGGTGCATCCGGAGGTCCTGGAGGCCCTTGACCGGCCCATGATCTCGCCCTGGTGTGACGAGGCCCGCGAGCTCTTCGCCTCGCTCCAGGCCCCGCTCGGGCGGCTCTTCCGGACAACGCGGCCCGTGCTCATCACGGCGTCCTCGGCCAGCGGGATGGCTGAGGCGGCGATTCGCAACGCGGTCGAGCGCCGGGTGCTGGTCGTGGTCGGCGGATTCTTCGGGGACTGGCTCGCCCGGATCGCGGAAGCCTGTGGGAAGGACGTCGTTCGGCTCTCCGTGCCGACCGGCAAGACCCTGGAGCCGGACCAGCTCGAGCGGCTCCTGGATGGTCCGCCGGTCGATGCCGTGGCACTGGTGCACTCGGACACCTCGACCGGGGCGCTGGCGCCGCTCGCGGAGCTGGCGGACATCGTGCGCTCCCGCTCGGATGCGCTTCTGCTGGTGGACGCGGTGACGTCGGTCGGCGCTTCGCCGGTGGAGACCGATCGCTGGGGGCTCGACTTCGTGTTTACCGGCTCACAGAAGGCCCTGGCCCTGCCGCCCGGCCTGGGCCTCGGCGTCGCGTCGGCGCGGCTGCTCGAACGGGCTCCGCGGCTCCGGGACCGGGGGTGGTACTTCGATCTCCTCAAGTACGACGATGCCGCGCGGACCTCGCGCCCGACCCAGACCCCGGCGCTGTCGCTGATTTATGCCCTGGACCGACAGCTCGCCCGGATCGAGGCGGAGGGTGGCGTGGAGGCTCGCTGGCGTCGGCACCGGGGCATGCTCGATGCGATGGAGTGCTGGGCCGAGGCGCATCCCGAATTTCCTCTCCTCGCCCCGGCTGGGCGGCGCTCGTGGGCCGTTTCCTCGCTTACGCCGCCGGCGCTGCTCCCGGTGCCGGAGGCCCTGCGCCGGATGCGGGAACGCGGATACACCCTGGCCGGGGGCCTGGGGGAGCTCGCCGAGCGCGTTATCCGGGTAGGTCACATGGGCGACCTCGAGCGGTCGCATCTCGAGCGGATGCTGGGGGAGCTGGCGGGCCTCGCCGTGTGATGCGGCGCACAGCGGGCCCTTCCGGGCGAGCTAAGTTGGATCCGGCGGTTGCGACGTCCGGCCGGCACCGGATTGCGCCAGCTGTGAACCGCCATCATCTCTGCACCTCATCCTTCTGTACTCCATATCCTGCCTGGGACGGGCGCCGCGAGGCGTCCGTTTCCTTTTGTCCCCCCGGCCATTGACGCCGGGCTTCGGCTGCATAGACTTACGGGCATGTGCATGACCACCCGCCTCCTCGGTATTCGTCCCATTCGACTCCTCACGGGAGGCGGTGGGCGGGTGCGCGGCTGATACGACCGATTTCGCACGAACCGAACCCACGCGGCCTCCCGAATCCCGGGGGGCCGCGCTGCTTTCGGATATCTCATGCTTTGGACCGGCCATGCCCGTCAGGCTGTACGACACGACCCTGCGCGACGGCACGCAGCGGGAAGGTTTGTCCCTGTCCGTCGAGGACAAGGTTAAGATCGCCCAGGTGCTCGACGGGCTGGGTATGCACTACATCGAGGGCGGCTGGCCCGGGTCCAATCCGAAGGACGCGGAGTTCTTCTCCCGGATCGCGATGCGGGGGCTCACCCGCGCGAGAATGGCGGCCTTCGGCAGCACGCGGCGCGCCGGGGCATCCTGCCTGGACGACCCCAGCATCCGGGCGTTGGTAGCGGCCGAGACACCGGTCGTGACCCTCGTCGGCAAGAGCTCCACGCTGCACGTAGAGCGCGTCCTCGAGACCACGCGGGCGGAGAACCTCCGCATGATCGGCGACAGTGTCGCCTTCTTCCGGGGCCTCGGCCGCGAGGTCGTCTACGACGCTGAGCACTTTTTCGATGGCTGGCGGCTGGACCCCGAATACGCGCTGGCCACGCTCCGTGCGGCGTCCGACGGGGGAGCCGACTGGCTCGTCCTCTGCGACACGAACGGCGGGTCGCTCCCGGAGACGGTGCGCGACGGAGTGAGCGCGGTGCGTGAGCACATCGAGACGCCGCTCGGCATCCACCCCCACAACGACTCCGGACTAGCGGTGGCGAACGCGCTGGCCGCGGTCCAGGCGGGCTGCACCCAGGTGCAGGGGACGATCAACGGCTATGGCGAGCGCTGCGGGAACGTGGACCTGGTTCCGGTGATCGCCAATCTCCAGCTCAAGCTGGGTCACGCGGTGTTGCCGGCCGAGCAGCTCCGCCGGCTGAGGGAGGTGTCCCATTTCGTGGCGGCCGTGGCGAACCTCAACCCGGACGCCCACGCGCCGTACGTGGGGCGGAGCGCCTTCGCGCACAAGGGCGGGATCCACGTGGCCGCGATCGCCAAAGTCCCGGAGAGCTACCAGCACATCGATCCCGTGTTGGTGGGCAACGAGCTTCGGGTGGTGGTGAGCGAAGTGGCCGGCCGGCGCAACGTCCGGCTCAAGGCCGAGGCGCTCGGGCTCGCGGCCGCCGGAAGCGAGGCGGACGTGCTGCGCCGCATCAAGGAGCTGGAGCACCGAGGATTCCAATTCGAAGCCGCGGAGGGATCCTTTGAAATGCTGCTCCGGCGCGCCGCGCCCGGCTACCGGCCGCCGTTCGAGCTGCTCGAGTTCACCGTGATCGTGGAGAAACGCGGCGGTCAGGACGTGGCGGCGCAGGCGACCGTCAAGCTGCGGGTGGGCGAGGAGATCATGCACACCGCCGCTGAAGGCGACGGCCCGGTGAACGCGCTGGACCAGGCCCTGCGCAAGGCGCTCGTGCCGCACTATCCGGCGCTCGACCAGGTGCGGCTGGTGGACTACAAGGTCCGGATCGTGGACGAGCACTTGGGCACCGCGGCCCGCCCCCGCGTGATCGTCGAGTCCGCCCGAGGCGCAGAGCGATGGAGCACGGTCGGTTGCTCGGAGAACATCATCGAGGCGAGCTGGCTCGCGCTCTGGGACAGCCTGGAGCTCCCGCTGCTCAGGAACGGCAGCCCGGCGCGAGCACCAGAGCCGACTCGGCCGGGATGAGCCCGGCCTCACGGGCCGAGGCCGGGGTGCCACCGCCGCCGTAGCGCGGGTCCTCGGAGGACCAGGCCAACGTCCAGGCCCCCCCGTCGGGCGGCGCGAGCAGGGGCTCCGCGTCCCGGTCCAGTGGCAGGTCCGACCCCAGGTTGAGAAGGAAGAGCCGGTCGAGTCCGTCGGGGCGGCCGAAGCGGAGCACCAGCGCCGCCGGGCCGAACGAGCGCCCGGCGGGCGCCCGTTGCGCGGCGAAGGCGGGGTCCGTGCGGCGGAGCGTGAGCAGGTCGCGGTGGAGCGCCACCGCCTGCGGGTGGCGCCTCCGCTCGGCCGGATCGATCCGCGAGCGGGTGAAGGTCGCGGGCGAGGCCGGATCCGGCAGGAGCGCCTGGACCGCCGGGTCGGCCGCGCTCTCGAACTGGGCGAGGTGCTCGGCCCGCCCCCGCCGGACCAGGTCCGCGAGCTCGGCCTCATGATCGGCGAAGAACAGGAACGGGCTCGACGCCGCGAACTCCTGCCCCATGAACAGAAGAGGTGTCCCCGGTGAGAGCAGAAGCAGCCCGCTGAGCGCCCGCCAGCGTCCTGGGCTCGTGAGCGCTTGGAGACGGAGTCCGCGGGCCGAATGCGCGATCTGATCGTGATTCTGAAGAAAGGTCACGAGCTGTGCCGGCTCGAGTGCATCGGGCGCGGCGAGGGGGCCGCGCGTCGCGGCCACGAGCTCGTCGGCCGTGCCCAGGTAGCGCCGGTAATAACCCTCCCGTCTCCCGGTCGCGGCCACCCGGGCCGCATGATGGAAGTCGTCGTTCCAGATCCCGTCCAACCCCATGCCGCCGGCGTCCGGCGGAAGAGCCAAGGCCACGCGCTGCGCCTCGTCTTCCGCAAGGACGAGCGTGCCCCGCCCACCCGCGCGCTCTCGCACCGTGCGGCCGATCGCGGCCAGAATGTGCTCCGGTGAGTCGTCGTGGATCGTGTGCGTGGCGTCTAGCCGGAGCCCGTCGAGATGGAACTCGTCGATCCAATAGCCGGCGTTCGCGAGGACCAGCTCCCGGACGGGCGCGGCGTCGGCGCCGTCGTAGTTGGGCGCCGGCCCCCAGGGTGTCGCATGACGGTCGGTCAGATACGCCCGCGCGTACTGCCCCAGATAGTTTCCATCGGGGCCGAGGTGGTTGTATACGACGTCGAGCAGCACGCCGAGCCCGAGGGAGTGGGCCCGATCCACGAAGGCGCGGAAGTCGTCGGGTCGACCGTAGAGGCGAGTCGGCGCGAAGAGATTCACACCGTCGTAGCCCCAGCCGAAACGGCCGGGGAAGTCGGCAACCGGCATGATCTCGATGAGCGTGATACCGAGATCCGCCAGGGCGCGTAGCTCGCGCGCCGCCGCGGTCCACGTGCCCTCCGCGGTGAAGGCGCCGACGTGGAGCTCGTAGAGCACCTGGCCCTCGCGCCGGGTGCCGCGCCACGAGGAATCGGTCCAGCGGAAGGCGGCTGGGTCCACCACTTCCGAAGGGCCGTGCGGTCCTTCGGGCTGGAACCGGGAGGCTGGATCGGGGAAGGCGTCCCCGCCGTCGAGGCGGTAGCGGTACCGAGCGCCCGGGGAGAGCCCGGGAACGAGGGCCGCGTGATAGCCGCCGGCTTCGGGAGTAAGAAGGTGGGCTCCCCCGCTGTCGATCAACACCTCGACCTGCTGCCGGTCCGGCGCCCACACCCGGAAGTGAACGCCGACCCTACCGGGCTCGGCGCCCACCGGAAGGCGTCTCGTGACCGGGATCACACGTGGACCCGCAGTGCCGAGGTCAGGGGGCATAGGGCTCAAGGTAGCCTGGCCGCGGTCGCTGGCCAGTCCACGCAGGCCGAGGCGGTGGGAGGTCTTCATGCGATACCGTTTCCTGATCGACACCTACGGCACGGAGCGTCTCAAGGTGCTCGGCACCTGGGCTACGTTTCGCGACGAGGATCTTCCGATCCGGCCACACCCGACCGACACCCGGGGACGCAGCGTGCTGGAGCACATGGTGCACCAGTGCGTCAGCGAGAACCTGTGGTTCCGCGACATTCTCGGCATGGATGTGGGCGCCTCGCCACTCCCGCCCGTCGAGAGCCGGTTGGAGTTTCTCAGGAGGTACGCCGAGGACTCGGCCCGTCGGCTGGCCGCGCTTGAGGGCAGGAACGAGGCTTGGTGGGAGGGGGACGCCCGGTTTTTCGACGTGATCCGGTCGCGCGCCTGGGTTGTGGTCCGGCGGATCGCGCACACCGCCCACCATCGCGGCCAGCAGGCGGAGCTTCTCCGCATGCTGGGCCGGGACGTCTACAGCACCTACGGGCCGACGGCGGATACCGGCGGCTTGTTCCAGCACCGCGCGCCGACGATCTACGCCTACCCGGATGAAGGCGCGTTGCTCGCGGGCGAGGCCGGAGCCGGCGGGAAGCCCACGCTGCCCGGCCCGGGCGACCAACCAGCGACGGAGCGCCCCGACAGATGAAAGCGATTCGTATCCACGCGCACGGCGGCCCCGAGGTTCTTCAGCTCGACGAGATCCCCGTTCCCGTGCCCGGCCCCGGTCAGGCGCTGGTCCGCATCGAGGCTGCCGGGCTCAACTTCATCGACATCTATAACCGGACCGGCCTCTACAAGGTCCAGCTGCCGTACGTACCGGGCCAGGAAGGTGCCGGTGTGGTGACCGCAGTGGGGCCGGACGTGGCCGGCGTCGCGACCGGGGACCGGGTCGTGTACACCGGCGTCCCGGGAGCGTACGCCGAGCTCGCGGCGGTACCGGTGGATCGCCTGGTGCCCCTGCCCGCCGGGGTGACGTTCCGGCAGGCGGCGGCTGTGCTCCTCCAGGGCATCACTGCACAGTACCTGGCCACATCCACGTATCGGCTGGCTGCGGGCGAGGCCTGTCTGGTGCATGCGGCCGCCGGCGGGCTGGGGCTCCTGCTCTGCCAGATCGCGAAGCGGTTGGGCGCCCGGGTGATCGGCACCGTTTCCACGGAGGCCAAGGCCGAGCTGGCCCGGGCCGCCGGCGCCGACGAAGTGATCCTGTATACGCAGCAGGACTTCGAGGCGGAGGTGAAACGCCTCACGGGGGACGCGGGTCTGCAAGTCGTTTACGATTCCGTCGGCAAGACCACGTTCGACAAGAGCCTCAACTGCCTCGCCCGGCGAGGCATGCTCGTCCTGTGCGGGCAATCGAGCGGACCGGTCCCCCCGCTGGATCCACAGGTGCTCAACCAGAAAGGCTCCCTCTACCTCACCCGGCCGACGCTCGCGCACTATACGGCGACGCGGGAGGAGCTGCTTGCGCGAGCCGGTGAGGTGCTCGGCTGGGTGGCCGACGGCTCGCTGGCGGTCCGGATCGGCAGGGAATATCCGTTGGCCGAAGCGGCAGAGGCCCAGCGGGCCCTGGCGGGGCGGGAAACGACGGGAAAGGTGCTGTTACTGCCGTAGAGGAGTGAACAGTAAGCAGTGAACAGGGGCTCCCTGAGCAGGGCGTCCCCTGTTCCCTGTTCACTGTTCACTGTTCACTGTTTACCGCTTACCGTTTACCGTTGTCCCATGCGCCTACGGCCTTTCCGCGCCCTGCGTCCCCGGCCCGAGCTCGCCGCGCGGGTCGCCGCCGTGCCCTACGACGTCGTGAGCCGCGGCGAAGCGGCGGCGCTGGCGGCGGGGAATCCGAACAGCTTCCTGCACGTCGGGCGCTCCGACATCGATCTTCCGGCTGAGACGGACCCGTACGACCCCCGGGTGTACGCCGCGGCAAAGGCCGCGCTGGAGCGTCTCGTCGCCGGCGGGACGCTCGTGCGCGACGTCGAGCCGGCCGTGTTCCTGTATCGCCAGGTGATGGACGGCCGCGCCCAGACGGGCGTAGTCGCATGCGTGCACGTGGACGATTACGAGCGCAATGTCATCCGCAAGCACGAAACGACGCGGAAGGACAAGGAAGACGACCGCACGCGACATGTGCTGACCCTCAATGCGCACGCGGAGCCGGTGTTTCTCACGTATCGTCCGCACGCCGGCCTCGATCGCCTCTCGGCGGCGACCGCGGCCCAGGCGCCGCTGTACGATTTCACGGCGCCGGACGGCGTCCGCCACACGGTATGGCGTGTGGCCGACCCCGGCCCCTGGCTGAAAGCGTTCGCCGAGGTGCCGCTGGCGTACGTCGCGGACGGCCACCACCGCTCGGCCAGCGCCTGGCGCGCCGCCCGGGAGCGGCGCGCGGGCAATGGACGCCACACCGGCGACGAGGAGTACAACTGGTTCCTGGCCGTGCTGTTCCCGGCGGACGAGCTGCGGATCCTCCCGTACAACCGGCTGGTGAAGGACCTGAACGGTCTCACCCCCGCCGGGTTGCGGGCACGGCTCGCGCCGCTCGGCCGGCTCGAGCCCACGGGCGATCCCGTGCCGCCGGTGTCGGGCAGCTTCTGCTTCTTCTTCGACGAGGGATGGATGCGGCTCACGCTCGATCCGGCCTCGATCGACCGACGGGACCCGATCCGCTCGCTCGACGTGAGCCTGCTCCACGATCGCATTCTCGGCCCCATTCTCGGCGTCGGCGATCCGCGCACGGACAAGCGGATCGATTTCGTCGGGGGCATCCGAGGCCCCGACGAGCTGGAGCGCCGGGTGCGGTCGGGTGAGGTGGCGCTCGCCGTATCGATGTACCCCACCACCATCGAGCAGCTGCTGGCCGTTGCGGACGCCGGTGAGATCATGCCGCCCAAGAGCACGTGGTTCGAGCCGAAGCTCAGGAGCGGGCTTTTCGTGCATGAGCTGGATCAGGTGCCATGAAAGTTCTGATCGCGGACAAGTTCGAAAAAGTCGGTATCGACGGCCTTCAGGAGCTGGGGTGCACCGTCATCTCGCAGCCGGACCTGACGGCGACCGCGCTCCCGGCGGCGCTCAAGGCCCACGACCCGAGCGTGCTGATCGTCCGGAGCACCAAGGTGACGGGGGAGGCGCTCCGGAGCGGGCCGAGTCTCGGGTTGGTCATCCGGGCCGGCGCTGGCATCGACACGATCGACGTGACGGCGGCGTCCGACCGGGGCGTGTTCGTCTCCAACTGCCCGGGCAAGAACTCGATCGCCGTGGCGGAGCTGGTCCTCGGCCTCCTGCTCGCCTGCGACCGGCGGATCCCTGACCAGGTCGCGGACCTGCGGGCAGGCGTCTGGAACAAGGGCGAGTATTCGAAGGCGCGCGGCCTCCACGGGCGGACGCTGGGGATCGTGGGGCTGGGGCAAATCGGGCGCGAGATCGCGGCGCGCGCGAAGGCGTTCGGCATGCACGTGGCGGCCTGGTCCCGGAACCTCACTCTGGCGGACGCCGAGCGCCTTGGCGTCCGGTATTGCCAGACGCCGCTCGAGGTGGCCCGGGTGAGCGACGCGGTGTCGGTCAACGTCGCCGCGAACGCCGATACGCGGAACCTGGTCAACGAGGAGTTCCTCGCCGCGATGCGACCGGGAGCCTATCTCATCAACACGTCGCGCGGCACAGTCGTGGACGAGGCGGCGTTGCTCGAGACCGTGCGAACCAGGGGCATCCGGGCCGGGCTCGACGTGTTCCAGAACGAGCCGGTGGAGGCCAAGGGCGCGTTCCCCAGCGCCATCGCCAAGGCGCCCGGCGTCTACGGGACGCACCACATCGGCGCCTCCACCGAACAGGCGCAGGTCTCGATCGCCCATGAGGTCATCCGCATCGTACAGGAATTCCGAGACGCGGGCACGGTCCCCAACTGCGTGAACCGGCTGGCCCGGAGCTCGGCGTCGCACATCCTCGCCGTCCGGCACCGGAACCGGCCCGGGGTGCTGGCCGACGTGTTCCGGGTGCTGGCCGACCGCGCGATCAACGTTGAAGAGGTGGAGAACATTATCTATCACGGCGCCCACGCGACGCTCGCGCGCATCCACCTGGACGGCAAGCCGGACCTAGCCGCGCTGGAGGCCATCCGGAAGGGCAACGAGCACATCATCAGTGTCGAGCTCACCGCCATCGACGGGAGAAGCCGGTAATGTCGGACCGCATCTACAACTTCAGCGCTGGACCGGCAATTCTGCCAGAGCCCGTGCTCAAGCAGGCGCAGCAGGACCTCTGGAACGTCGCCGGGAGCGGGATCGGCATCCTGGAGCACAGTCACCGCGGCAAGGTTTTCGAGAAGATCATCGCGGAAGCGGAGCAGGACTGCCGCGCGCTCGCGGGCATCCCCGATGGATACCGGATCCTGTTTCTCCAGGGGGGCGCGTCCCTCCAGTTCGCCATGGTTCCCATGAATCTGCTCCCCAAGGGCGGGACCGCGGACTATCTGGTGACCGGGATCTGGTCGCAGAAGGCACTCAAGGAAGCCAAGCTGTTCGGCCGCGTGCACGAGGCCGCGTCGAGCGCGGACCGGAACTTCGGCTACATCCCGGAGCCGGGCGCGATCCGCTACTCCGACAAACCCGCCTACGTGCACGTCACGACCAACAACACCATCTATGGGACCCAGTGGCGGGCCGAGCCGCCGGTGCCAGCGGGCGTCCCGCTGGTGGCCGACACGTCGAGCGACATGTTCAGCCGGCCCATCGACGTGACGAAGTACGGGCTGATCTACGCCGGCGCCCAGAAGAACCTGGGACCGTCAGGCGTGGTGCTCGTGATCATGCGCGACGATCTCGTCGAGGTGGGCTCGAGGGACCTTCCGACCATGTTGCAATACCGGACCCACGCCGGGGAGCGATCGCTGTACAACACGCCTCCGACGTTCGGGATCTACGTGATTGGCCGCGTGTTCAAATGGATCCGGGAATTAGGCGGCCTGCCGGCGATGGCGGAGCAGAACGCCGAGAAGGCGAGGATCGTGTACGACTTCCTGGATGAGAGCGAGTTCTTCCGCGGCAGCGTGGAGCCCGACAGCCGATCGCTGATGAACGTCTGCTTCCGGTCCCCCACCGAGGACCTCGATGCGAAGTTCGTGAGCGAGGCCACGAAGCGGGGCCTCGACGGCCTCAAGGGCCACCGTTCGGCCGGCGGCATGCGAGCCAGCATCTACAACGCGTTTCCGAAATCCGGCGTGTCGGCCCTCGTGAACTTCATGAAGGAGTTCGAGAAGGCGAATCGCGCCGCCACGCCGGCGTAGCCCTCGACAGCACCGGCGGCCCGGGCGCTGGCCGCCCGGAGCCGTTGGGCCCGGTCCCCTTGCGGGTCCCCCCGGGCGGCCGTATAACCCCTTGGTAAGTATGCGGGTCGCGCCCCCCGGTCGGTTCCGGCCGGGGGCCGGAACTTTTTGCCCCCGGGCCTCGTTTTTCCCCGTGTGCTTCCGACCACCGCCGGGCACCATTCGAGGCTTCCATGGCGAATACGCGGCACTACGACGCAGTCATCATCGGCGCCGGGCAGGCAGGGGTCCCGCTCGCCCGGGCCCTGGCGGACGCGGGGCGGCGCACCGCGCTGGTCGAGCGCGAGCACATCGGCGGCACCTGCATCAACGAAGGGTGCACTCCCACCAAGACGATGGTCGCCAGCGCACGGGTCGCCTACCTCGCCCGACGCGGCGCCGAGTACGGCGTGCAGACGGGTCCGGTGTCGGTGGACATGGGCCGCGTGCGCGAGCGCAAGCGCGGGATCGTCGAGAGCTTTCGAACCGGCAGTCAGCGCCGCCTGGAGGCCACCCCGAACCTCGATCTGATCGTCGGCGCGGCTCGCTTCACCGGAGCGAAGCAGATCGAGGTGCGTCCCGCGCCGGACGCCGGCGAGCCGCTCCGGCTCACTGCAGACCTCGTCTTTCTGAACACCGGAGGCCGCCCGGCCCGGCCCGCGCTGGAAGGAGTGGAGCGGGTCGCCGCGCTGGACTCCACCTCCGTGATGGAGCTGGCGACGGTCCCGGAGCATCTGGTGGTGCTGGGCGGGGGATATATCGGGCTCGAGTTCGCCCAGATGTTCTGCCGGTTCGGGAGCCGGGTCACCGTGATCCAGCGGAACACCCAGCTGCTGCCCAACGAGGACGCCGACGTGGCCGCCGAGGTGAAGACGATCCTCGAGCAGGACGGGGTCGAGGTGCTGCTCGAGACCGACTCGCGCTGCGTCGCCCCGACCGGGTCCGGCGTGCGGCTGGGTGTCCGGACGCCCCAGGGAGAGCGGGTGCTGGAGGGCTCGCACCTGCTCGTGGCCGCGGGGCGATCCCCCAACACGGACGGTCTCGACTGCGCGGCGGGAGGAATCGCCGTGGACGACAAGGGATTCGTCAGGGCGAACGCGAGGCTCGAGACCACGGCCCCCGGCGTTTACGCCCTGGGCGACGTCAAGGGCGGGCCCCAGTTCACCCACATCTCGTATGACGACTTCCGCATCGTCCGGACCAACCTGCTCGAGGGGGGCAACGCCTCCACGACCGACCGGCTGCTTCCCTACACCGTCTTTCTCGACCCGCACCTCGGCCGCATCGGGGTGAGCGAGAAGGACGCGCGGAGGCAGGGTCGCAAGGTGCGCGTCGCGAAGATGCCCATGAGCTACGTGGCCCGGGCGCTCGAAATGGACGAGAGCCGCGGCTTCATGAAAGCCGTGGTCGATGCGGACACCGATCGGGTCCTGGGCGCTGCGGTACTCGGCATCGAGGGGGGCGAGCTCATGTCCGTCCTCCAGGTCGCCATGATCGGCGGCGTGACCGCGCGAACGCTGCGGGACACCATCTTCGCGCACCCGCTGCTCGCCGAGTCGCTCAACAACCTGTTCGCCACGCTGGACGCCTGAGTCCGGGAGGGAGGGCGATCACCATGACCCGCACCGCTCCGAGCCTGCCCGCCCAGGGGCGGCGAGACGACGCGCTGCGCGACGTCCTCGCCGCCGAGCTCGCCGAGGCCCGCACTCGTACGCTCCAGCTCGTCACCCCCCTCGCCGACGGCGATCTGCACCGCCAACACGATCCGCTCATGAGTCCCATCGTCTGGGATCTGGGCCACATCGCGGCGTTCGAGGAGCTCTGGCTCACGCGGAACCTGTCCGGGCACATCGAGTTCAGCGAGATGCCCGGGCTGTACAATCCGTTCGAGCATCCCCGCAGGATCCGGGGCACGCTGCGACTGCCCGGCCTCGCCGAGGTGCGGGACACGATGAGCGAGATCCGGGCGCGCGTGCTGGCGCGGCTCGAGACCGCGGACTTCCGGGAGGGGAACGCGCTCGTGCGCGACGGTTTCGTCTACCGGATGGTGCTTCAGCACGAATTTCAGCATGGCGAGACGATCCTCCAGACCCTTCAGCTCAAACAGGGCGCGCCCTACGAGCCGCCCGACCGGCGGCCCATGCCCCCCGGCCGGCTGGACGGCGAACCCGGGGCGATGGTCCGTTTCCCGGGGGGCGGTGTGACCATTGGCACCGACGATCGCTCTG
>Ga0070699_100004423_pt1 | contig 12425 bp, 16 predicted proteins | sample KBSK1503metaG_FD_65473 | JGI IMG/M metagenome (GOLD analysis project Ga0070699, IMG submission 65473) | Corn, switchgrass and miscanthus rhizosphere microbial communities from Kellogg Biological Station, Michigan, USA - KBS K1-50-3 metaG | ecosystem: Host-associated > Plants > Roots >...
ACCTCGGGCTGCTGTCGAGCGGTGAAAGAGGCTGCGGCGTTTTGGCGATCACAAAAGTAGGCCCGTCGCCTGTGAGCGACGGCCTTCGGCACCGCGCGGGCTATCGGCTGTTCAGGCCTGGGGGCCGGCCTTGACCAGCAGGCGGCTGACGGTGTCGAAGTTGTAAGCCAGGGCGGTCCAACTGGCCCAAATCCTCGCCCCGTCTTCACCTTTCAGCCGGGAACGTCCACCACCGTACTCCCGCTTGAGATGGGCGATGCGGCCCTCGCAGCCGACGCGATGAGAGGCCAGGCGCTTGCGCGTTCGGCGCGAACTGCCGTTTTCAGAACTGCTGGCTCCTACGGAGGTCAGCCTGGTCAGCCCTGCTGCCGAAGCCCGAGACCGTGCTCCGGCTGGCACCGCGACTTGGTCGGGCACAGAGGTTGTCATGGGCGGCGTGGAAGTTTGAGTTGGCGGTCCTCCACCTGGTGCATGCCGTGAGGTAGGTGTCGGGTCTGCCAAGACAGCCGACCAGGAGGAGGACCGCTGTGAGCAAGAACTATCAGACCAGCCGTGGGCTCGCCGGCACCGGCCGGGTGACCGCGAAGAGGACGAGGCGTCGAAGGCAGTGCCGGAGCCGCCGGCGACTGAGGTTGACCCGGCCTGCCGGGGTGGGCGCTGCCGTCGTCGGTGCAGGTCGAGATGGTCGATCTCACCGAGACCGCCAGCCCCGATGTGACGTGGTTCCTCGGCGCCACCCACAGCTGGCGAGGAGGGATCGGCACCGTCGGGTACGTTGTGCTTTGGAGGTAGATCCGTCTGTGCGCGTAGCGGAGTACACGTCAGAGTTCGGGCGATGGGACGAGGTTGAACGTGCTTCGGACCCGCGCCTTCGTCCGTACGTGCACGGCTATTTCGCGACTTCGTCCTCCCTGGTGCGGCTGGCGCGGGAGCGGCACCTGCCGCCGGCTGAAGTACCGATGGTCCTGAACTTCGGCGCTTCCCACACAAGGGTGGATGCCCGGTCCGACCGTGGGCCACAGCGGTTGGATCACGCGTGGGTGACGGGCCTTCAGACCAGTCATCACCTCAGCGAAGCGATCGGAGAGCGGCGCTTCATGGTCGTCCGGTTCACACCTTTGGGTGCACACCTCTTCTTTCATCTGTCAATGGACTCGCTCACAGATCGGGCCATCCCGCTGGAACAGGTCGATCCGAGGATCGCTTCATTGGTGAGCGATCATGTGATGGTCGCCCGCGCCTGGGCGGAAAGGTTTGATGCGATGGAGACGTTGATCGGCAGCCGCGTGGCCAGATACGCGGTCCCGCCCCATATCGAGCGGGCATGGAACGGGTTGGTGAGGACCTGGGGACAGACGCCCGTTGGATCGCTGGCTGCCGACGCCAGGTGCAGCCACCGCCATCTGATCCAGCAGTTTCGCACCTGTATTGGGCTTCCGCCAAAAAAGGTCGCCATGTTGCTCCGGTTCAATCGCTCGATCAATGCTGTCACTCAGAACGGACTGGCCAACTCGCCGTGCAAGCCATATCTCGAGGGATCGGCGCCGCCGGGCGCCGACGCTCTCGGGGCACGTTGGGCACATATCGCGGCTGAATGCGGATACTTCGACCAGTCGCACTTCATCCACGAGTTCAGGGCATTCGCCGGTGCCACGCCATCGGAGTTCCTACGGGGTATCCCCGCCCCGTCGTCGTGAGCCGCTCCGGTCAATTTCATACAAGACCTCCGGTCAGGCCGCCTGCGACGCTTGCTTGACAGTCCAGAGTTCGGAGGCCGACGATGCAGCAGCCACCCATTGACCAGTCGGAGATCGACGCAAGGATCAAGGATCACGTGGAGGAGCTCCTACACCTGTGGTGGGCGGAGCAGGGTGGTGCGACCAAAGACCGCGATCTGCAGATTGTCAGCTCCTCCATTCCCTTTCCGCGTGACCGAGCGCTGCGGACGGTAGACCTGTGCTGCGGCCCAGGAGACTTGGGGCGCGCCATTCGACAGAACTATCCGAACGCGCAAATCGACTTCGTCGATCGTGACCCCCTCCTACTGTCGATCTGTCGCGGGTTCAACGGCCGGGCGGGAATGCCGGGAACCTACCGACAACTCGATCTCAACGACGAGTCGTGGTGTCAAGGCCTGCGAGCGCGCCACTATGACGTGATTGCAAGCGCCAACGCCATTCACTGGCTCAGCGCGATCCGAGCGGAGGCCGTTTTCGGCGACATCCACAGGCTTCTTGACGATGGCGGCACACTCTTCTTCGCTGAACCTGCCAGCCCGGAAGTCCCGTTTGCGCCTGGGTTCGACGAGTGGAAGACGCGGCAACCGTCGCGATACGAGCAGGGAAACTGGAAGGCCTTTTGGGACAGAGCGAACTCGCTGGTCGGTTACGACCACACCGAGCTCATGGGCGCTCGGGAGGGTAGTCGCATCGGCGACGGGATGACCGTCCGCGGCTGGATCGACCTTGTTGAGATGAGTGACTTCCAGACCGTCGACGTGCTTTGGAGAGACGCCGACGTAGTGATCGTCGCGGCACAGAAGGCATAGGCCGCACGCCTCTTCGAGGACGGCGCACTGGCCGTGGTCCCGGGGGTCGGGAGTAGAGTTCGGCGGGCTGCTCAAGCGCTTCCGCCTCGCCGCCCGTCTCTCTCAGGAGGCGCTCGCCGAGCGTGGCTGCCTCAGCATCGACGCGGTCGCGGCGCTGGAGCGCGGCCGGCGCAGCCATCCTCGGCCGTTCATAGGTCCGCCGGCCGAACAGGAAGGCGTCGGCGCGCTGGTAGACGTCACGGAGGAACGTCGTCGGCTCGTCGCGCCGCCGCAACGCCGCCGGCATGCTCGAGCTCGTTCACCTGGCGTCCGGCTGGTACGAGCCTCCCCTCCGTGCTGGCCGACTACCGCGCACTGCGCGACGCCGGCAAATGGGTACGGCTCGTCGTCGGACCCTGGTACCACGGTCGCGGCGCCATCACGTCACTGGCCGTCTCCGAAAGCGAATCGCCACCGGACACCGATCGACGACCGGAGCGGTGATCCAGATCTGGCTACGGCTAAGCTAAGGACCGCGGGCCGCGCTGACCTGCCGGTTGCCTCTGCAATCGTCCGCCAGCTGCTCGTAGGCGGACCGCACCTCAGGCGGTGGGCGAGGCTGGGTAGCAAAACTCCTCCGCTTCTCGCCATGAGCGCTTTACGATACGATCGCATTGTATCAGACTTCAGCGAGTTTCCAAGTCGAGCGCATGGGAACGAGGAGGTGCATGCCCAAGCAGGTCGATCACGAGGCACGGCGCCAGCGCATCGCCGATGCGGTGTGCCGCGTCGCGGCGCGGCAGGGCCTGGAAGGAGCCAGCCTGCGCCACATCGCGGCCGAGGCGGGAGTGTCGATGGGGCAGGTGCAGCACTACTTCACGTCCAAGGACGAGATGCTGCTGTTCGCCTTCCACACCCTGAGCGCTCGAGTCGAGCGACGTCTGGGTGCAACTGTGCAGGCTCTGGGCCAGCCCCCGTCCACCCGCGCCCTGCTGCGGGCAGTGCTGGTTGCCATGGTGCCGACCGATGACGAGGGCCGCATCGAGGCCCCCCTGTGGGTCGCCTTCCTGGCCCGAGCCGTCGTGGAGCCCGTCCTGGCCGGCCCACTGCGCAGTGACGCCCTGGTCGACTTTGGCGCCCAGCAGCTTCGCTCAGCTCAGGAGGCGGGCGAGGTCCTCCGCTCGCTCGACCCCGAACTCGAGGCCACCTCGCTGTTCGCTCTCGCCGACGGGCTGATGATCCGCACCCTGCTCGATCCCGACCAGGCCGCGAGAGCGTTGGCGGCAATCGACTACCGGCTCGACCGGATCTTCGACGGCGCATGCTCGACACACGCCGCGCAGGCCCCCGACAGGCCCTGAGGATCACGCCAAGTCACAACGTACTCGGCGCGCTGCCAGCGAAGAGGGCAAGAAGCGTTGGACGCACCCAGCGCCATCGTCTGCAGGTCCGGGTTCGTATTGTGTTCCCGCGTTTGGTCGATTTCGAATACGAGTGCACCCGGGGTCACACAATACGAACCGCGCCGCAACCCTCCGGGCCGGGCCGATCGATCTGACGGAGCCGAGGTGCCGTACGGGTGAGCATTGGGATCGATTCCGCCCAACGGGACCCTGAAGTTAGCAGCGGGGAAGCTTCAGAACGAACGTCGTGCCGCCCCCCGGCGTTTCCCGCGCCGTCACCTCGCCGCCCTGGCCGCGAGCCAGGGCGCGGCAGATCGCCAGGCCCAGGCGTGCACCAGACGCTGCGCCGTTTGCCCGCGACCGATCGCCCCCATACAGCCGTTCGTGCTGTGGCCGGTGTGCTGGACCATCACGAGCGTCGCCGGCATGCCGGCAGCCTCTAGGCGGGGGCGAGGTCGCTGGAGTTATGGGGACGCACGAGGGCGTCGTCCCGTGCCGTGCAGAGTGAGGAACGGTGGATCTCTGGGGCGCAACGTAGTTCACCGGGCTGGCAGCGGTTTTCTCCGCGTCGCTAGTGCCGCCGAACGCGATCTGGACCACCGGCCTGCCGAAGCTGTTGGAATCGCCCATTCCGGTCAGGTCGGTGGGACCGAACATGTCCACCACTGCCTGGACACGGCTCGAGTGGTCCAGGTACTGGCCCACGTCGAGTCGGCATCCGGCCCCCGCCGTGCCTAGCATGGCCACGAGCTGGCCGCCGGCGCTGCTGCCCCACGTGCCGATGTGGTTGGGGTCGATGCCCAGCCGTGCCGCCTCGGCATGCATGAACCGCACGGCGCACTGGGCATCTTCGATCTGGTCCGGCCAGGGGTGCAGCGGGATCAATCGGTAGTCGATCGAAAAGCGTCAAACGCCAGCGGCTCACTAAGCTCTTACGGCCGTTCGGTGACTGCTCCGGAGTTGCCTCGGAGCGCGGGGACGCTCCTCCTTGCTCTCTTTGTCATCGCGGACCTAACGTAATGGCGTGATCAAGGCAGTCTCCGCGCTCCGCCTCGCCGTGGCGGACGTACCCCGCAGTCTCGAGTTCTATAAGTCGCTCGGATTCCTGGAGGTCTCCGGCGAAGGGCCCTCCCGCGAGGTCCGGAGCAACTGGTTCCGAATTCGGCTCGAGAGCCGGGAGTCTTTGAGGGGCAATGCCGCCTTGAGGATCTGCATCTCGGTCGACGATATCGGTGCGTACGCCGAGCATCTGGCGAAGCGGGGCGTTCGGATGTCCCGCGAGCCGGCGGGGAAGAGCGTGGAGCTGGTGGTGACCGACCCGGACGGATACTCGCTCCTGTTCTTTGCGACAAAGGGCAGTGCGCAGAAGAGCGAAGCGTCGCATCGACCCCGGCCCTGATTCCGGCGTGCAGCCGCCGTGTAGCAATGCCGCCGACCCGGCCTCCGCTGCGCGGCGGCCTGACACGCGAAGCAGCAGATGACGCACGATGTGACGTTCTGGGCGCTCCTCGCCTCCTAGGCCCTAGACAGGACAACCTGGAGGCCAGCCGGTCGACTACCTCCTGGAGGTGCGGTATTTGACTGGGAAACCGATCACCCCGGGGACGGCGACCCGAGTCGCGCAGGCTTAAACCCCGTCCAAACCAATCCCACGCAGATGCCGCACTTCCCTCCTGTAGCCGCTCAGTCGTTCCCCTACCCGACGATGAACTGCTGGGCCGGGCTTATGTTCTGCATGTACTTCGGCTCGGACTGGTCAATGCAGTCGTTTTAATGCAGTCGTTCATACTGCCGCCGATGAGCGTCTGCTTGTTGTTGAAGAGGTCCTGGAGGTCGTGGTAACGGGTGCTGGTTTCGATCTCGTACCCGTACTTGCCCAGGGCCGCCACTGTTCATCCAGCCGCGCCTCAAACTTGTAATCCGTGGCGGATCCGAGCGTTCACAGGTTTCAGGCGCGCGCGACGCGAACCGGCCCCCGGGTGGAGATTCCGCTTCCCTTCGATCCCGCCGACGCCTGGGGACGGCGCGATCGCTACCACGTAACCGGCACCGTCGAAGGAGCCAGGTTCCGCGGCCCGCTGGTATTCCGAGACGGCGCGTGGCTGATCGAGCGGGGACCGAAGTCACCCGGCGCGGCGCTCCTTGAGGACGGTCAGGAGGTCGCAGTCGAGATCTGGCCGGAGGGCCCGCAGGTCGATGAGCTGGCCGTCGACATCACCGAGGCACTCGAAGCTCGGCCCAAGGCGCGGGTGGCGTTCGAGGCGCTAGCGCAGTTCTACCGCAAGGGGTGGCTGCGCTGGATCGACGCCACCAAACGTCGACCCGATCTCCGTGCGGAGCGCATTGCCGAGATGCTGCGACTGCTCGAGGCTGGCCACAAGGAGCACCCATGACCTCCGAGCCTTAGACCGTGATCAGCGACCCGGAGCTGCGCAATTCGGAATTCATCAGAGGAGCCCCGGGCTCGTTACCGAGGGCTTGAAGTGACGCCCGGCGGAATCTTCGCGCAACCTCCTCAGATTGAGGACTGGTATGGAGACCTTCAGCAAAAAAGAGCTCGGATATCTGCAAGGTCAGCCGCTCGCGCGCCTGGCCACCGTTAACGCCAAAGGCGCTCCGCACGTCGTCCCAGTCGGCTTCCGCGTCTCGGAGGCTGGCGACGCGATCGACGTCGGCGGCCACGGCTTCGCCGGTTCGAAGAAGCACCGCGACATCAAGGCAAACCAGAAAGTCGCCATCGTCATCGACGACCTCGCCAGCACGAACCCCTGGACCCCTCGCGGGATCGAGGTCCGCGGCCTCGCCGAGATCCACGAGTCGGGCGGCGCCGGTAGGTTCGGGCGGGGCTGGGACGAAACCTGGGTGCGGATCCTGCCAGAACGCGTGAATAGCTGGGGCGTCGAGGCGCCACCCTTCACTGAGGGAAGCCGAAGCGCGCGCACCATCGGGCGGGTCTAGGCAGCCACGGTGGCACGCCCCGCCGATTCGCGTTCTCCTCTGTCTGAGCAGTCCGCAGACCGCACCCGTTCCTGACCAGGTGGAAGGCGCTGGCACGGAGATTCGCGCCAAGATGGCCTCTTGGCCCGGGGTCGAGGCGCTACCTCACAGGTTCGCTGGAGTGGGGTATCGATCTGGCAGTAAGAAGTTCGGTAGCAGCGCGGTTCAGCGCTGGCGCCTCAGCCAATCTTCGAGATCACGCCGATGCATAATGCCGAGGATCAGCACAGTGCGGTCCTGGTCGAAGACCTCGTACAAAATCCGGTAGTCGCCCACGCGGTATCGCAAGAACGCTTCTTCCGTGCCCTGGATTGCCTTAACGAGCTTGCCGCTCGGCCGCGGGTCGTTGGCAAAAGCATCGATGGCCGCCTCCAATCGCCTGCGTTGCGGCGGGGCGAGACGCCGGAATGTTTGAGCTGCCTGCCGAAAGAGTTGAACCCGCCAGGTCAATCCGTCTCTTGTTCGCCGCCGGGCGCGTCTCTGACGTCTTCCCAGGCCTCAGTCCGTCCGGTCTGGTACTCGGAGCGAGCGTCGTCGCGTAGCTTGATGAAGGCTGGCGCCTGGGCGAGGATCAGATCCTCAGTGTCGATGTTGAAGGGCAGAACCACGGCCACCGGCCGGCCGCGCCGGGTAACCAGGAACGGCTCGCCCGCCTCCGCTCGATCGAGAACCTGCGACGCCTTAGCCTTGAGCTCTCGAACACCGATCGTGGCCATGCCTCATTGTAGTCACGCCCGAGACCACATCGGCGCTTCACTCGCGGCGGTCTGGCCCCGGTGACGCACCCGGAGATTCTCCACGCCCTGCGGCGGGCCCGCGACCTGACCGACCGAGACTTCGCGCAGCCGCTGACGCTGGACGCGATGGCGGCGGCGGCCAGGCTCTCCAAGTTCCACTTCGCACGCGCCTTCGCCAGGGCCTACGGGGAGACGCCGCGCACCTATCTCACCCGTCGCCGGGTCGAGCGGGCCAGGGACCTCCTGCGCGCCGCCAACCTCACCATCACCGAGATCTGCTTCTGCGTCGGTTTCGAAAGCGTGGGCTCTTTCAGCGCCCGGTTCAAGGAACTGGTGGGGATGTCCCCCACGGAGTACCGTCGATCGGCCGCCGGCGCCCCTCCGATCCCGGGCTGTTTCGTCCTGATGTGGACCCGGCCGCCGGCACCGTCGCGAATGCGCAATCCGGAAGAAGCACCGCCGGCCGGCGCCAGGTAGCGTCTGTCCCATGATCAAGAAGCTCTCGCACGTGAACGTGTTCGTCGAGGACCAGGACCGCGCCAAGGAGTTCTATACCGAGAAGCTCGGCTTCGAGGTGCGCAGCGACGCGACCATGGACGGCTTCCGCTGGCTCACGGTCGGCCCGAAGGACCAGCCCGACCTGAACATCCTGCTCGCGCGTCCCCAGCCGCCGATGTTCAGCGAGGAGGACGCCGCGACCCTGCTCGGCCTGGTCGCCAAGGGCGTGATGGGCGCGGGGGTCATCGAGACCGATGACATCCAGGGCGCCTACGAGGATCTGAAGGGCAAGGGCGTCACCTTCCTGCAGGAGCCGGCCGAGCGGCCCTACGGCATCGAGGCGCTGTTCCGCGACGACTCCGGCAACTGGTTCAGCCTCAACCAGCACAAGCGATATGGCTGAGCGGGCGGTCGAGCGTTACGTCGCCGCTCTGCCCGACGGTCAGCGCGGGATCGCCGAGGCGGTGCGCCGCCTCGTGCGGTCCGTCGCGCCTGAGGCGAGGGAGGCCTGCGCCAGAGTGGCTGACCATCGACGAGGCGATTGTCTACTCGAAGCTCAGCCGATCAACGCTCTATCAGTGGTGCAAAGACGGCCGACTCGAGTACCAGGATCAGCCGAGGGGCCCGCGGCTCGTCGCACGGGGATCACTCGACGACTTCCTGCAACCCCTCGGCCATCACCGCTCTGAAACCGCCATACAATCCCGGAGCTTAGCCAGGATGCTGGCAACGGAGGCGGTCCAGACAAACGGCTTGGGGTCTTGATTGCGAGCCGCCAGGTACTCCTCAATTGCCGCGATCAGTGCCGGCACGCTGCTAAATGATGGGAAGCGGCGGGAAAGCCGCCTCCCTCTAGGACGACCCTCAGTTAGGTGACGACGAAGCCTGCGCTCAAGTTTTCCACTTGAACTTGATAGGAGCCGGCCTCAACCTGCCGGCGGCCGCTGGCGTCGATGTCTCCCGGCGTGACCGCGAGCTGAGAGACCGGGAAGGTCACCTGTACTGTCTTCGACTGCCCGGGATCGAGGGCAACCCTCGCAAACCCAACCAGTCTCTGCTTTGGTGCGATGACCGCGCTCACCGGCTGGCGCACGTAGACCGGCACGATGTCGGTGCCTGACCGGCCTCCCGTGTTAGTCACCATGAAATTCACGGTGACGGTAGCCGTGTGAGACACGCTGCTGGTTGCGGAGAGCCCAGTCACACCAAAGGTGGTGTAAGAGAGGCCGAAGGCGAAGGGATACTTCGGGTTGTACCCGTTGCCCTGCCCGAACGCGGTGGACGGCAGAAGGTCGAAGAACTTGGGCTGGTCGCCCAGTGGCGATGGAGCGCCGCCATTGAAGTCTCCGTCAGGCGCCGCCGCGTCGGAGGGCCAGCTCACCGAAAGCTTAGCGCTCGGGTTCACCTTGCCGAACATCACGTCGGCGACGGCGGTTCCCGCCTCGGTGCTGCCTTGATAGGCCATGAGCACACCATGGGCGTTCTCGGCATCAGGGCCTAGGCCGAGCGGACGGCCCGCGACTACGACAACGATTACTGGCTTTCCGGTCCCCTCGAGAGCTTTGATGAGCGCCTTCTGATCGGGGTCCAGCTGCGGTGAGGGACTGTCGCCGAGGCCCTCGGCATAGGCCTTCTCGCCCACAACAGCAACGATTGCGTCCGCGGACCCGGCCGCCGCGACAGCCGACGCCTGGTCAGGCACGAGGGTCGCGTTGGGGTCCTCTTCGTGAAGCCCCCTGAAGACGGTGGTGCCGGGTGGGATCTGGTCGGGCGGTCCCATGCAGCAAACGTGACCAGCTCCGAAGACGCCCTGCCAGCTGACGCTCCAGCCGCCGAGCTGGTTGGTCATGGAGTCGGCGCTGGGCCCGGTTACGACCAGACGGCTGCTCGGAGACAAGGGGAGGACATTGTTTTGATTCCGCAGCAGCGTGATCGACTCGCGCGCCGCCTGAAGCGTGACGTCTCGGCCAGCAGTGACCGCCGCGTTGGCGGCGTTGGCGGCGACAAACGGGTGGTCGAAGAGCCCTAGCTTGAACTTCAAGGTGAGTATCCGGCGGACGGCCTGGTTGATGCGGCTGACTGAGATCCTGCCTGTCTGGACGTCCTGCGTCACCGCCGCCTGCCACTGGTCCACGTTGAAGGGCAGCATGGCCATGTCGACGCCGGCGTTTACGGCCAGCGCGGCCGCCCCTGCCAGGTCAGTCGCCACGTGGTAGGTGTTGGCCAGCGCGGGAACGTCACCAAAGTCGCTGATGACCACGCCCTTGAAACCCAGCCGGTTGCGCAGCTCCTCGGTCAGGAGGAAGTGCGAGGCGGTGGCTGGGATTCCATTGACGGACCCCGAATCGACCATGACCGTGCCCACGCCAGCATCGATGCCACCCGCGTAAGCCGGGAGGAAGATGTCCTGGAGATAGCGCACCGGCAGCTGAGCCTCGGCCCGGTCGTGTCCGTTGATGGACTCCGAGTAACCAGCGAAATGCTTGACGGTGGCCGTCACATGCAGTGAGTTTGCGCTGCCGGCGCTCTGCAGCCCGCTGACGTTGGCGGCCCCCATCGCCGCCGACAGCGCCGGTTCCTCAGCCCAGGTCTCGTAGGTCCGGCCCCACCGGTTGTCGCGGGAGAGGTCTTGCACAGGTGCGAAGTCCCAGTTCCAGCCGGTGGCCGCCAGTGCGTTGCCGGTCACCAGACCACCTGCCTTGGTCGCCTCGGGATCCCAGCTCGCGGCCATGCCGATCGAGTGCGGAAAGAGTGGCGCCTGGAACGGGTGTCCGAAGCCGTGCACTGCGTCGACGCCGAAGATCACCGGAACGTGCAGCCGCGAGTTCTCGATCGCGAAATGCTGCATGGTGTTGTACTCGTTGGCCCAGTCGAGGCCGGTGTTGCCGGTGCCGCCCAATCCGGTCGTGTCGGGCGGAATGTCGGTCCCACCGGCGAGGATCGAGCCGGTGTGGTTGTCGATGAATATCTTCTGCTCACAGACCTTGTTGGGCAGGTTGAAGCCGCCAGTGCTGGTACAGGTGTCGCTCTTGTCGGTGACCTGGGTCACCTCGATCTGAACCATCTGCCCGATCTTCTCGGACAGTGTCATGCGTTCAAGCAGGTCTTGTACCCGATCCTCGACAGACCGGTGCGGATCGGTATACGCCGCTTGCTCCCGGGCGGAAGCCCCCGTCGCCATTGTCAGCATTGCGATGAACACGGCACCTGTAAGAGCCGCTCGCCGCGCCGCCATGCCGACGTGGCCGGCCGGCGCGCGGCCCCGAAGTCCCCACTTCATGTCTTTCCCTCCTCTTGCGTGGGCCCCGCGCAGCGGCGAGGCGCGCTCAGCTAGAGACCGGCATCTCGACAACGTTCGCGGCTATCGAGAACCGTCAACGTCAGGCGGGTCGCTCAAACGCCATAGGCATCGCCCCCTCAACCGTGGCCTGGCGGGGGCACCACGCGGCCTCATTTCCCTCTCCAGCCACGTCAGCCAAACATACCCTTAGGGTTCCGACCGCGTCAATCAAAATTGCTTGACGCATATCAGCGCCCGGGAAGCCTGGGCAGACCCACGGTGAGGCGGAGGTGGTGGTGGAGGAAAGAAGATGAGGGCCCCGAGGTAGAGGCCGTTCTCAGCCGTGCGTAACGCACCGCAAGGCGACCGAGCATGTCTGCCAGCCAGGAACCGCGATCGGGCTGAGTCCGAAATAGATCTGGGTGGTCGCCGTCCACGACAATGGCGGCCCGGGCGACCTCGGCCAGACGCTGCATCTGGCCCCAGGCCTCGGTCGGAGAGTGAGTTGGCCAGGTTCGCCACCACCTACGCAAGCTGGGCCACACAGCGCCGGGCCCGCCCCTCGAGCAGGGTGGCCAGGATCTCGGACTGGCGCTGCCGGCGGTACTCGGTGGAATACGTGACCATCAAGCGGCGGCATCGGCGCTCCAGCGGAGTCACTGCTCCGCCCTCGCGTGCCGAAGGACCAGCTGCGCGGCCTGCGCCGTGTAGAGCGTCCCGGCCGCCAGCCGCACCCGGCCATCCGTCAGCTCTTGCGCCCGCCGGATGATGCCGTAGCCGTGGATGGGCCCGTCCAGCATCGCCGCCAGCACAAGGGGAAGGTCGGCTCTCGCATCGGCAAGCCGGTGGTCATGGTGCGGTGAGATATCGCTTATCGGTATATGCAAGCACTTTCGTTGTGTTGCCTGGCAACGCCGTGAGAATGGGCATTGTAATGCGGGCCGGGCGGCCCTAGCATTGGCATTGACCCCGAGGGACACAAG
>Ga0070699_100004424_pt1 | contig 12424 bp, 17 predicted proteins | sample KBSK1503metaG_FD_65473 | JGI IMG/M metagenome (GOLD analysis project Ga0070699, IMG submission 65473) | Corn, switchgrass and miscanthus rhizosphere microbial communities from Kellogg Biological Station, Michigan, USA - KBS K1-50-3 metaG | ecosystem: Host-associated > Plants > Roots >...
ACCCAGGGTCGCTGAGGAGTCAGCGCCCTCGCCGCGGATGACGTCGTAGGAGAACGTCATGCGGTCAGCGTGCTCGTCGTAGGCCTTGGCCGCGATTTGGTTTTCGGAAGCCGCCTTATTGGTGGTGTCAACGCGGTCCAGCGGCTGCCTGGTGGTCAGGATGTCGCCGTTCTGAGCGTCTGAGAAGACGTTTTTGGCGACGGTGTGGTCACGGGTCTGGAGCAGGATGGCGTTTCCGAGCTCGAGCCCCTTGGCTTCGTCGTCGCGGATCTCGTTGGTGCGGCGTTGGTCTTCGAAAACGTCTTCAACGACTCCGATGCCCAGCCAACGGCCTCTGGTCTTGTTGTAGTGGACTTCCTTGAACGGCAGTTCATCTAGCTCCTCGCTGAAAAGGATCACGCCGTCTTCTCGGATGACCTTGTTTTGGTCGTTGACTTGGTAGGCGTCGATGCCGGCCACGATGAAGCGGCTCAGCACGAAGTCTGAAGGGCTGTAGTCCTCGTAGAACTCGCCGTTGAGCCACTTGCGTGGACGCTCGGCGAAGACCTCGAAGACTTCCGCAAACGGTGAACCCTGCGCTCGGTTGAAGTTGTCGCCATCCTCGTAGCTCTTGGCGGTGTGCGAGCAGAACTTGTTGATGACGACTTCAGTGTTGTCCCACGCTCCGGCCATGGCTCGGAGGTCCGAGGGATACATTTCATGCTTGATGATGGTGTAGCGGCCCTTCGATAGCGACGGCGCGGCCTGGTCGTTCATCAGCTTGCGCAGGTCGACGATGTCAGCACCGCCTTTGACTTTGCGCAGCACCACAGAACCGTAGACCGGCAACTCGTGGACGATTTCGTTGAGCAACTTGCCCCACTTGTCGCGTTTCAGCCAGGCTTTCAGCTCCTTCTCGAGCAGGTCGACGTTGAATTCGACATCCGGATTGAGGGCAATCAGCTTCATGTTCTTCAGGTCGCGGTCGAGCATCTTGGTTGCGACATCACAGCGCCATTTGTTGATGTTGAAGAACACCTTCTTGCGTGTGACGCCGTTGATTTCCTCGTAGTCTCCGAGGTCGTAGTGGCTGTTGTAGTACTTGTGAATCTTCTTGATGGTTTGGTACTGACTGTGAAGCAGACCATCGACGATTTCGACAGAGTTGTTCAGGAAATCTTGCCGTTCAGCCCGAACGGCTTCGAAAATGTTCTTGGGGTATTGGTACAACTAGGTGGGGTTAGTTGATTTAGGCGGCGACGTTACGGCCGCAGACGCTGCAAGCACCAGCGCCAATCGCGGCATACTGTTCGGCGTGGAATTTGGCGGTGCAGTTAGTGCCCTGGAGAGCTGCTGGCTTTTCGTCTACGGGTTTGCCGCAGACATCACAAGCGCCGGCTCCGATGCGAGCGAGTTGAGTAGCGTGGTAGGCGGTCGGGTCTGAGTGGTCAATAGTCTTCGCACGTGCAGGCTTTTCATCCGCTACCTGCGGGTAGCTCTCAGGGTCTCCGCTGATGACGGCGCGCACAGAGGTTGCAGTATCGGAAACGGCTTCAATGGGTTTTTCCTTTTTTGCTTTAGGCATTTAGTTAGGTGTTAATTATTCTCTCCTTGATTTATTGGCTCTCGCCTGCTGAATGCGGCTTCCTGCCGCTTGTCTGTGAATTAGTTCCATGATGGTTGGCGGCGTGAGGCCTTCCATTCCGTACCTTCCGGCGTCCATCGCGTGGTTGTGAAGATCAGTCGGCTCATTGATAATCCGGCCATCTTTATCTGTTGTCCAAACGTAGTTTCGATACTCTTTAAGGACATTGACGGAGCGCTTAGTGACAGATATCCGGTGTTGCTGGACGTTCTGTATTCCTTGAAGCACCGAGCCGGGTCCTTTGTTAGCTGGAAGAATCGTGATGCCATAGGAGTAGATTTCATCAATTGATTTAGGTTCGGCCGAATCGGCAATGACTGTCGCTTTCGGCAGGTTCTGCAGGATATCGGCAATCGCTTTGTTCGCAAGTCCCCGCTGGTAGCAGACCTCGTCCCAGATGTATCCGCCGTTGAGGTAGTAGATGGCGACGATGGCGGTCGGGTCGTTGGTGTAGCCGAAGTCCAGGCCGTAGCGTTCCAACCGGGCGTCATGCGGGGTTTCGTCGATAATCTGCCAGCCGGTAAAGATGCGGGTCTCGACCTCACCGAGCTGGCCCTCGCCGTAGACCTGCCACCAGACCTTGTTCCCCTTGCGGGCTTCGATGGTTTGAACGATGGCGGGCTCGAGTGCCTCGTTGTCGCGGTAGTTGACGATGGCGTGGTCAACGTCTGGCCGTTTCCCGAGGATGTCGGTGTAGAACCAAAACTCAGTGGTCGGATTCCAGTCGAGATAAATGTACTGGCGGGTTCTGACCTCGAGCTGGTTAAACGTCTCAAACGGGATGTTGTTCGCTTCGTTTATAAACAGCCGGTCGCGTCTCGGTCCTCGAACTTTATCTGGCTGGTCTGCAGAGAAGAACTCAATCTTGCTGCCGGTCTCAAACGTGTAAATCTTGTCTGTAGCATTCCATTGGTCTGGCTTGAAGTAATGGTGAGTCTCTAGGATGTCGAAGAAATCGCGCATCACTCCGCGCTTTAAATGCGGGAATGATTCAGAAACGATGGATGTCAGGGTCGGAGTTGTGTCAGCTTGTGCGGCGTGAATCAGAAGCAGAAGAATCGAGATGGTCTTGCTGGCGGATGTGCCTCCCTGAACAGCCCTAAGGCGTTTCTGGAGCTGGGCTATCTTCTTGGTGGCGGTGGTTAGTTGGAACATCCAGTTTGGCTAATATCGGAATTGGCTGGCCGTCCTTTCCTGTGAGTTCATGTTTCTCAGTGACCTTACCAAGTGTCCGTTCGAGGATTTCTTTAAGGGCGGGAACATCGCCGGTCAAGGCTTTGGCTATCAATGCGGAAATCAGCGGTTCCCTCTGCTCAATAACCTTCTTGATTAAGTAAGCTTTCAGGGCTTCCGCTTGTACTGTATGAGCGGCTTTTGGTCTGCCGGCTCCCGGTCTGTATCCGCCTTTTCCTGCCATTGGTCAAATTTCAATTAATCATTTACTGGTAGTTGGTCCTTTGATTCTGGGTCCGCTCTCGCCTCTGTGTTTCGGCCAGCATTCATCGCAATACCAAAGATTGGTTGTGGGTGTGCCGCAATCTTGGCACGGTTGGTCAGAGGGCATGTGGATAAGTGTGAGGCTGATGGCGTAAGTTAGCCAAAATCTTAGGCCTTGTACGGAAAGTTATACGGGCGTACGATTAGAGTATGAAAAGAATCGAAATGAAAACAACAATCAAGCCAGAGACAAAGAAGAAGTTGGAAATCATTGCGAGGCGGGAAAAACTGATAGACCACGGACTCCTGTCAAAAGGTCGCGCAATCGATTATCTGGCGGAAAAGGAACTTGCTGGTGCCTCAAAAACGGGAGAGGCTTAAAGAACGATTCGGGCAGTGTGTATCTGAGCCGGAATTTAACCCGGCCACCTCCGACGAAACGAGTAACAACCTCGCGAAAGCAATTAGGTTGTGAAATGCTGAACCGCGAGAGGACAATCAACGCCAGCAACTTGTAATCACATTATGACGAACCAAAAAAATTTTGACAAATCACGATACTGCGAAACCTGTCCGGCCTGCGGGGCAGCAGCTCGCAGTGAGCAGTTCTACTGGGATCTCAACGAGAGCGCGCTCTACTACTTTTGTGTCAATCCGAAGTGCATCAACTTCGATGCCGTGATTCTGCGGGAGGAAGTGGAGGCCGAAATTCGCAAGTCGAAAGCGTGGCGTCGGTATCGCGACCGGCTCTGGCGAAATGCTATTGCAGGACAGAAAACGCAACGGCGAAAAGTCTGGGAATCACTGTCAATCCATTAATCAAAACCAAAATGAAATATGTATTTAGCCGCTACGCCCGGCAACCACAACAAGTAAAAGAAGCTATCGTCCTAATCAGCTACGAATCCTTACGGTTCCTGGCATTCCTCGTCCTGCTGGCAGCACTGGTTGGAATTGCTGCAGTGTTGTATCGGCCAATTAGCTAGGGCCGGGTGAACGAAAAAGTCTCGCCGTCTCGAATGTCGATTTCACCTACTTGCTCACCGTCGACATACACGGTGCCATTCGCCGATTCGTTAATGATATTGTATTTTTCGAATGACACCCAGCCTTCTGAATCAGTATGGTCCGTGTGGTAAGTCGTTGCGTAGTGAACTGTAACCTTCACACCGGCTACGCCCTCGCCGTCGTCATCGACTATGCGAATGCTGTAGGAAAGGTCGGGCATAGTCCCAATTGTAGCGCTTCCGGCATCGATTCTAGGTTTTGACCCGGAGCTCGTGGTCCACACGCACCTTCTCCTTGCGATACCAAACGCGGAAATCCCACCACTCCCGCAAGAGGGTTCGCACAGTCAAAGACGCAATCAGTGCTATCCCACCCAGCCAGCCGGCCGCGACGACAGCCCAGAAAGTGAGCTGGTCAAGGTGCGGGAAATCCTGCCAATTCATGAATGGGTTCCTTCACTGGAAGTCGGCACAAATGTGTTACCGATTGGACGAACCGCGCTGCCCGCTCTTGCGTCGCTTCATGCCGCGCTAATCTGAAAATCGTCCGGCCGCGCCACATAGTTGAGCTCATCCGTGAAATTTTGTTCAAGTGCGGGAGCAGCGACCCGAACGTAGCTCTCACCAGTAACCGCGCACCAAATGTCTACGCACGACATCAGGGGCACATGCGCGCCGGTTCCGCCACTTTCGTGCACTACCAGATTGTCGGTCGGAATGACCGAGAGGGGGTGCCAGGGGTAGCACACCGCAAGGAATCAGCGTTCTTAACAAAAATTTTACAATTTCACTGTTCGTTAAGGGGGCGTCCACTTCCGTCCACGTCAGTCCACGCCAGTAGCCTTCAGTCCACACCGATAACCAGCAGTGATTGACGGACCGTTAATTCTCTGGTGGCTAGCGCTGCTCCCCCTCTTGACAGGCAGGCCGCAGAAGCGCACCATTCTTTCGTCCCGCATTCGGATCCCACAAAAAAAATCACTCGCATTAGGTCATTGCCCGGATTGCTACGCCAGTCGAGCAACCCGAACTGCGCATGTGGGGGTGGGGATTGAATGTGGACCACCTATCACAGCTAGAGACGAGTCTCGTCCGAGTAGCCGTCTTCCTACTGTTCCTGGTCGGACTAGCCAAGTTCGTCTGGTTTGAGCTTCGACCCATAATCCGTCCGTTGATCCGTCGCTTCCGAGCTCGCGAATGACGTGAGTTCAGAAGGAGGAACCGATGGACCAGTACGCGGATCTGCGGATGCTGCCACTGTCGCTCGTCATCCCGTGGCTTGGGATTCCCGGCCTATGGAAGGAGCGAAAAAGCGGCCAGGAGTGGTCAGGGAAGTGCCCGCTGCACGGCGCCAAGAACAACGCCACTAGCTTTAGCTATCACCAGGACGGCCGGTTCAACTGCTTTAGCTGCGGCAGGAAAGGCCGCGGAGCCATCGACTTCGTCATGGCCTACCGCAGCGTCGGATTCCAGGAAGCCGTCGAGGAACTGAAACGGTTCAACGGCGCGGCCGTGCCTGTCCCGAAGCCGGAGCTCCGCACCGTTCAGGAGCTACCAACCGAGAACCAGCCGTTCAAGGCTTCCTACCAGAAGTTCGCCGTTCCCTCAACCTGGCTAAAAGAAAGAGGGCTGTCCGAGGAGACCTGTCAGAAGTACGAGGTCTTCGAGTACAACAACCCGAAACGACGGTCAGCCTACAGCGGCTCGGTGATGCTAAAAATCCGCCGCTACAGCGACGGAGAATGCGTTGGGTATCTGTCGAGGAACATCGGCGAGGTCACGCCAGAGAAGCCGAAATATCGCTTCCCTGAAGGCTTCCACAAGGGACTCGAGCTATTCGGCGCTTGGCAAATTAAAAACGAGGTTCCATCTCTACCTCTTCGGGTAGGGTACCTCGTTGAATCACCGCTGGCGGTGCTGAAGTTTGCGCAAAGTGGATTTCCTGCAGTGTCGCCCTTCGGGTGGAGCGTGTCTGCCCAACAGGCAGATATCCTGTCTGCGCTTGCCAAAGGCTGGATTTACCTCCCTGACGCTGATAGGCGCGTCGAGGCCGTCCGCGTTGCCGGCGAGCTCTCCCAGCGTTGCTGGGTGAAGATGCCGCAGATGCCTGATGGTGTAACTGATCCTGAGAAGTTGTCGCCCGAACAGATTCGGGTTCTGAGCTAGGCTTCGGCCTGGCTCTCTTTTGTTGGTTCATGTCTGCAGAATAGCAACCGAGCAGGAGCTGTCAAATGAAGGTCAAGCTGTAAGCATGGTTTCAGTTCATTGAACCTGAAACACATGCACGCGTAGACACGATTTTCGCCGCGAAGACTGTCGAGATGCCTACTTATCCGATGGGCTTAAAAGGCATAATTGCCGCCGTTGGGAAAGCCTCTGAACACCTGATGGTGACTTCTGTCGCTTGGAACGAGGTGGAAAACCAGATGTTGTCTTGTGCCATGCTGAAGCCGTTGCGAAGGATAAGATGAATGTCCTGAGGAGCGACCCCAACTGGATAAAGCAGAAGGCGTAGGAAGCGAATATGCGTAAAGGAACTAGCCGACAGCTGAAACCGACTCGAAAAGAAGTTGTCGCGATGTCGAAAAGCCTTGTTTACATAAATGAAATCAGGGCACGGATGACGTTTCCTGAACCGGCACGGGACAAAAAACTATTGTGGTTAGAGGTCGTCCCAACCTTCCTGCTTATGAAGCTTAGCGTTGCCGTTGATGAGACAATTGATGCACTCTGGCAAAGGCGCTTTCCGGAGTTCAGTTCCAAGAGATTTCACTTCGATGAAAAGCTCAAAATACTGGCGGCGTTGCATGAGCTAGATTTGACAGCATTTACCAACCTGCGCCGTCTCCGGAACGAATGCGCTCACACCCTTACGGGACGGGCATCCTGGAAAGATTATGAAAAGCACTTCTGGGACTTGGCGGATTTCGTGTCGGATCTTCAGAGAAAGTATTCTATTAAGCTAACGCTTAAACGCTCAAAGAAGCGACAAAGGTAGCGGCAACAGCTCGCGAAGACTGACAGTCGCAGGGACAGGAACTGGCAGCCCGCAGGATGCGCCGTCCCTGGGCAGCATCCCTCTAAAGAACTCCAAAGCTTACCGCTCGTCAGAGCAGCTAGTCCAGAATCCTCTGCAAAGGTCTACACCCGACCAAGGTTCGTTGCAGCATCACCGTGCGGTTTACAGGCGTTAGGCTCACTGTTGCCCACTACAACGAAAGCATACACCCAGCCATCGTTTTAGGCACCGGGCGTGGCGGGCGTAGGCTGGCTCTTGGCGACTTATCCACAGGCAAGAATATTCTAAAACGCCTGTGCATAATTCAGAGCTTCCCCCCGCAAACATTGATGATCCAGCAACTTTACACCAAATAATGAGTACGTAATACTTAAAACAAAGGTCGAAACAAGTAGTCAGACATCTATGCCCTACCCAAATTACTTCCCCCAAAAATACAGAACTAAACCAAAACCAAAACCTAAGCATCCCAATATCGAATTCGTCATCCTCTGCATCATCCTCGGATTTCTATCAGCATTCGCAATTACACTCAGCCAACACTAGAAACACAACCAGTCATCGGCTATCACCAGCCCTTGACCGGCCATTCCCCTTAAACCGAAATAACTACACCTTAAACCTGCCCACAAAGCAGGCATTTTAAATACTCAATACAACAAACTAAGCACACGCAGCCCCGCAGCCCACCGCCAAGAGCCAGCCCCAGCGGGAAAACACACAACACATAAACAACAACAAACGTCCCCCCACAACTTCGTGGGGGGAACGACCGAGCGGAGCGAGGGAGACAGGGGGGTCTACCAATCCATCAGGGGCTTGCCTCTGGCAACTTGGCCGGCATCCCCGCCAACCATCAGCCCCTTTCAGCTTGCAGCCTGACCACCTTCGTGCCCTCACGAACATGGTCGCTTCCGGAGCTTACGCCTGGTCAACGGTCCCGAACATCAGGGACAGCAAAACAACAAACCAAAAGACCAACCGGTCGAACAACAACAAGCCGCTGCCAGCCCCTTGGCAGCCTCCCGACCAGGACCAGCCGAGCCGGAGGCGAAGGCTTTGTGGACGTGAAACCGCCGAATCTGCAAACAAGTGGAGCAGCACGCCAGGGCGTGCCAGCCGGAGGCAGCCAGATTCCGAATGCGTGCAGAGCACAGCCACCCCGAAGCAACCGGCGTCTGCCGGCGAGACGTAAGTCGAAGGTTCATAAGAACTTGCGAGGGGTGGCTGTGCTCGTGAGAGCACGCAGAAGGAATAGAAGGTTTGGCTATCGTTAGCCAAAAGCCAGGGCCGCGCTCGCGCCGGCCGACCACTAACTGTTTAGAACTGCGTTTAGGGTGTCCGTTTAAGGCGAAAGAAAAGCCCTCGTTTAGAGGGCTAGGAGGTCGATTTTACCGGTCGGGTCCAGCGGGGTTGTCCATATCGGGCCGAGGGGATCTTCGACGACGTCAGTCTGAACGGCCACGAGGAGCTGGTTGCTGCGTTTCGCTTCAGCGAGAACGGGGAGCAGCTCGTTCTGACGCGAGAGGTCATCGTAGTGATACCGGTAACCCTGGACGGTGAACAACACTGTGAAACGTTCGTCAGGGTAGGCCTGAGACAGCCGGACGTAGCACTGGATTTTCTTGCGGATAGTGGCGATGTCCTCGGTGCCGCGGTCGACCTCGAGGAAGAAGACCTGGTCGGAGCCATCCAGCTCGAAACGCCGGTCGAATTCCACGCCGAACCGCTTCAAGTAAAGGTGGTATTCCTCGTCCGACCAATACTTCTGCCAGTGCGACAGCCTTCCCGTCCGCTGTAGCGCCACGAACACATCGGCGCAATCGAGCTCGTGAGAGCGATTCCAGTCGTTGATAGGGCGACGTTTACCGGGCAACGAAAAAAGTGTCGGGTCTTGGGTCTTCGGTCCTGGGTGCTTGGCGAGCTCGCGGTCGCGAACCATTCGGTTCAGCAAATCCCGGGCGGAATGGTAGCCTGGGACCAAATCGTATTCAGCGGTCTTCCTGGGGCGGATTCGGGTTGACTTTGCGGGTTGCCCGTCCCTTCTTACCGAATAAAACAGCTGCGCCGTCTGGGCGATTGTCAGAAACGGTTCTTGCTGCAGCGCCGTCAGAATCTTTCCCCTTGCCTCGTCGCCCACGGGTAGCCTCCACAGGTCCCTTAGCGGAGTGCCGTTTCTTGAGAACCGAGCTAGATTGTGTTGGCTTAAACCTGGCATTTATTTCATCGTAAATTTCCCTCTTGGTGCGATACCAGTCGTTCTGATAAATCTGACGCTTGAACGCGTTCACGCGTGCATCAGACACATTCGGGTCGGGGAGGTTTTTGATTAATGTTTTGCGGGGATTCTGCTTGCCGACACGAATATAGGCTTCCTGTTTCTGCAGCTTGCCGACTTCCCACACGGCTTGATTTAGCGGAACATCACCGCCGAACATCTGGCGAACGACCTTCTCTCGGTCGTCGCGTTCTACATAAAATAGTACTTTAATCGGAGCATTTCGTACAGCGGCAAGTACTTCAGCGTTCTTAATCTGACTGAAGTCTTGATGCGCCATAATCAGCTGAATTCGCGACGTTCTCTTGTAGCTGATGACGTCTGCTAACATTCGTGTCGCGTAACGACCGACCTCGTCGATGTACAAGTAGTACGGAATCTCTCGGCCCGCGGCCTTCAGTCGGTATGTGGCATAAATCAGTTCGTTGATAACGAGCGTTCCGAGGAATTTCTGTTGCGGGACACCCCAAATCAACGGGTCGAGATTACACAGAATCACCCAACCCTCGGCAATCATCGTCTGGAAGTTTAGCGGCGAGGCATTTGACCCCGTGATTAGCGATAGGGTTTTTGAGAAAAGCGGACGCAAGCGCCGCATCGTCGAACCGAATTCGTTGACGAAGAGGTTGTCGTTATAGCTAAAGACTTCATCGATAATCGTCGCGGCATCCGAGAATTGTCGATATCGAATTCGCGACAGTATCTCGTCTCGCTTTTGGATGTACAGGTCGTTTCTTTTGCGAGAACGAAAATATCTCGCTTCAAACAGGGTGGCTTCCGTTTCGTGCAGAATGGCTAGGACAGCTTCGAGGTAATCTTGAATCTTAGCCGTTTGAGTCCAGTTGTCTGCGTCCCAAAGGATACGCATAACCTCCAAGACGTTTTCAGCAACTACATCAACCGGGGCGCGGTAGTGAATTGGGTTAATAGTGGCAACTTTGCCGAATTCAGCCTTAAACAGGTCATTTGGGTCGATGAGACAGACCTTCTGGTAGCCGACTTGAACGCAGTAACGAAGGATCTTGTAATAAGTGTTGCCAAAGTCGCTGGAGTCAATGAGACAGAGGCCAGCTTTGGAACGCCTGGCGACGAGATTGTCGATGTCGCCGCGGATGAGCAGCTCGAGGAACTTCGATTTGCCTTGGCCAGGCAGCCCCAAAATGTGGGTATGGCCGCGCTCCTCCTCCGCTAGCGTCGCGAAGCCATCAGAAGCCCACCCGATTCCGCGGAGTGGAAACCGGCTCTGAACCTCTTTGCGCTTCCGCGCTATTGTTTCCTCCGGACTCGAAATCCGGGTCAACTCGTCCAACGTCTTTCCCGTCCGCATCTTGAACAAGACGTCGAATTCGTCCATTTAAGTCTCTCTCAAGACCCGAGATGAGTGTTCGAATAACCTTCAGATCCTTCAGCTTGACGGACTCCGGGTCATCGCCGGTTTCAGTGGCATATTCTTCCCGGTGAAGCCGCTTTAAATCTCCTCTGAGGCTTTCAATGCTTCGATGTTGGTCGAGCTGCGCCAACCGTATAGCTTCAAGCGCCTGACGCCGTTCTTCCCATTTAGCCTTACCAGCGATGTCCGCGTCGTGTTCGACCCGACGCAGGCCGAGTTCGTCTTCGGCTACGAGCAGGTTGATTTGAGGAATTGTAGAAGGATGAAGACCCTTCTTTGCGGCACGACTATTTAAATGGGCCGTGTCGGCTTCAGCCCCAAAGCGGGCGATTTCAGCATCTTCTTTTGAGCGCTTCAACCGGTTCGGCAGGACGAACAGAGCAACTATGAGGACGGCCGCAACAATCAGCAGCGCGACGGGATCACCTGCCATCAGCTCTGAGACGAACTGCATGACTACCTCGAAGCATCAAGCGACAGGTTCGGCACAATGTCAGCTCCCGGGTGATCTCTGCACGCCTTGGCGGCCATCGGGTCTGGCTTCGCCTCGAATGTGTAGTATCCACGGCCGCCGAAAAAGTCGTTGGTGTGCTCAAGTCGCCCGACCCTTGCCACCCCGTTCAGCCACTGCTGTTCGTCGCCAGGTCGGCGTGAACCACATACCGCGTAAACGAATCCAGTTTGAACCCAATCGCCGCATGTTCCGTGGTTGCAAAGGCGAGCGATGTGCGCATGATAGTCGCCGGGTTGCGCGTCTTCGCGACCGCCGTAATGGGGGACTTGAAGCACCGATTTGCGGTTCGGGAAGGCCTCGTCCCACCGACCCTTGTAAATGCCATCGGCCCGAGACGATTCGTCGGGTCTGGAGCCCGTCCAGACTTGGTCATTCGGCGAGAGGACGACCAGGATGTCCTCATAAGCCGGGAACACTGTGCGAGGTGCCTGGTCGCCGCCCCACACAACTTGTTGGCGACGAACCGGAATCGCGCCAGTCGCACGACTCAACGCAGCCTGCCGGTCAGCTTGACGAGCACCGTCTTCCGAGCCGAAGTCCTTAAGCGCATCTCCGAACTTCCGGTCGTCGCCGCCCACCAAGCGATTCAGCTCGGGACGTGCTTGCCCGACCTTGGCGACTTCGTGGTCGTCGGCCTTTCCGTTGATAAGCCGAACGCCCGCCTCGCTTGGAGGATTGAAGAATCGGTAGGCGACGACTGCAGCAATCAGAACAACGGCCGCGATGAAACCCGTCCGAAGTCTGTCCATCGAGCCGATGCTAGCGCCGCTGAGCCCATCGGTAAAGTCCTTTGTTCCTTATCTGGAAGGACCGTTGTTTCGCGCTCGGACAGCGTGGTAGGGTGGGTCAGGATTGAGCCATTAATCTAGGAATTGGGAGGACGGAAGCGCCCTTATTATCAACAACTTACAGGCAAGAAAACGGCAGCCTGAGAAGATACTTCGTAGCCAGACGCTCTATCCAGCTGAGCTAAGGGCGCGAGAGGAAAGACCGTTTGCCGTGCACTGTCGCGCTGTTCCGCGAGCGCACAAACACAAACTATAGCATACGGGTCATGAGCGAATTGCCGCTGCTGGAAGGCTGGGATCGACTGGCCGCCGTGCTCTTGCCGTTACTCGTTCGCTACGGAGCCGCCGCCATCTGCGGAGGCATGAT
>Ga0070699_100004425_pt1 | contig 12420 bp, 8 predicted proteins | sample KBSK1503metaG_FD_65473 | JGI IMG/M metagenome (GOLD analysis project Ga0070699, IMG submission 65473) | Corn, switchgrass and miscanthus rhizosphere microbial communities from Kellogg Biological Station, Michigan, USA - KBS K1-50-3 metaG | ecosystem: Host-associated > Plants > Roots >...
CTGTTGTTCCTCGGCGTCAAGAAAGAGACCGCGGCGGCTCTGTCAATTGTTATGCACCTTGTCGATTTTGGTCCGGCAGTTTTGTTTGGTCTCTTTTATGTGATCCGGGGCGACCTGAGTTTTGCAAAATTGCGCACGATGATGTCAGCAGAACAGATATAGAGAAATGAATTCCTCGAAAGGATTCAACTAGAATATGAAATGTCCATTCTGTGCATATCTCGAAGACAAAGTGGTCGATTCGCGCGAGTCGCGTGAGGGCGATGCGATTCGGCGCCGGCGAGAGTGCCTTCGATGCGAGCGGAGGTTTACGTCGTACGAACGCATTGATGAGATCCCTTACATGGTCGTCAAGAAAGATGGCCGTAGAGAAACGTTCGATCGCAACAAAGTGATGGCTGGACTCTTGCGCGCCTGCGAGAAACGCCCCGTTCCTTCCTCTAAGCTTGACAGTATCGTCAATGGGATCGAGAAGTATGTGCAGGAATCCCCCGAACGCGAACGCCCGACGAGCAAGATCGGAGAGATGATCATGCGACGCTTGAAAGAGTTGGACAAAGTCGCATATGTTCGCTTTGCCTCCGTGTATCTGGAATTTGAAGATGTCTCAGAGTTCATGACCGAGCTGAAGCATTTGGTGGTGAAACAACGAGCCAGCAGGTAGAAGGCATTACTTCGAACCGGGGAATCTGCAATGATCAAACCCATTCGCGCGACCGGATTAGAACGACTTGAAGTGCAGCGACTTCGCGATCGTGTCGGGCGTCTCTATGCTGCTTTGCAGGAAGCGACTGAAGCGGAGAGTCCGCTCGTCTCCGGCACGTGGGCGCCTCCGGTTGATCTGTGTGAGACGGAGAAAGGGATCTGCATTCGCGTCGAGCTCCCAGGCGTAACTGCCGACCAGATCAAGATCGGTATCTGCAACACGAAACTCAGAATCTGGGGTGAAAAGAAACGACGTCCCAACCGCCGTCGAATTGTTTCCTACCTTTGTTCAGAACGCAGTTTCGGAAAGTTTGGACGCATCGTGCCGTTGCGTTGGACGTTCAGCATCCACGACGCGTCGGCTGAGCTTAGCAACGGTGTGCTGCATATTTATCTTCCAAAGATTGAGGATCGCAGGGGAGAGGAGGTCCTGATAGCAGTTAAGGACGCGACGACAGAAGAACAATCATAAAGGTTACACCATGGCAATAGCTAAAGAACCAGAGTTTACCGAAGCAATCGAAACAACAACCACTGACAACGATCAGCAACTACAGATCCCGAGTGAACTGCCGGTGCTGCCCTTGCGCGACATCGTGATCTACCCGTTCATGATCGTGCCGTTATTCGTGTCGCGCGAGAAGTCGATCAGGGCAGTGGATGAAGCGCTGGCGGAGAATCGCATGATTCTGCTGGCCTCGCAGAAAGATCTCGATAAGGAAGAACCGACGGCGGAAGATCTTTATGCAGTCGGCACTGCCGCCGTAATCATGCGCATGCTCAAGTTGCCTGACGGCCGCATACGCATTCTGGTCCAGGGACTCGCGCGCGCTCAGATTGAGTCGGTAGACGCAACTGGAGACTACCTGCGCTCACGAATCAGCGTGTTGCCGGAAGTGCTTTCGCCCGAACGTTCGCTTGAAGTTGAAGCACTCGTGCGCAACGTGCGCGCATCGATGGAAAAGGCCATCAATCTCGGCAAGAATATTTCGCCCGAAGTGATGGCGATAATCGCGAACCTCGACGACGCCGGACGGCTCGCAGATTTATCGGCCTCAAATCTTGAGTTGAAAGTTGAAGACGCACAGTCAGTGCTCGACATCGCCGACACCACTGCACGACTGCGACGTGTCAACGAACTATTAAATAAGGAGATCGAAGTCCTCACAGTCCAGCAGGAAATCAATACTCAAGCGCGAGCGGATATCGATCGCTCGCAAAGAGAGTTTTACCTCCGACAACAACTGAAAGCGATTCAGAGCGAGCTCGGCGAAGGAAACGAGCTGGCGGAAGAGATCGCGCAGTTTCGCGAAAAGATCGAAGCCGCGAAGATGCCAAAGCCCGCCGAGGAAGAAGCACTCCGGCAACTCAAGAAACTCGAGCGGATGCATCCGGACGCAGCCGAAACAGCCACGCTCCGAAACTGGATGGAGATCATGACCGATCTGCCGTGGTCCAGATCCTCGGTCGACAATCTCGATCTGCAAAAAGCCGAGAGAGTGCTCAACGAAGATCACTACGGTCTCGAGAAAGTCAAAGATCGAATCATCGAAGCACTCGCCGTGCGGAAGCTGAAGGAGAAACCGAAAGGTCCGATTCTTTGCCTCGTGGGTCCGCCGGGAGTCGGTAAGACTTCACTCGGCCGTTCCATCGCCCGCGCACTCGATCGCAAGTTTGTACGACTCTCGCTGGGCGGCGTTCACGATGAAGCGGAAATCCGCGGTCATCGCAGAACTTATGTCGGCGCCATGCCCGGTAGGATTGTTCAAGCCATCCAGCAGGCAGGCACGAACAATCCTTTGATCATGCTCGACGAGATCGACAAAGTCGGCGCCGACTTCCGCGGCGATCCGTCATCAGCCTTGCTCGAAGTGCTCGATCCGGAACAGAACAATTCGTTCCGAGACAATTATCTTGGCGTCACGTTTGATCTTTCGAACGTGATCTTCATGACCACTGCCAACATCTTGGACACGATTCAACCGGCGCTGCGCGATCGCATGGAAGTGATTCGACTCGCCGGTTACACGGAAGAAGAAAAGCGCGAAATTGCAATTCGCCACCTGATGCCGAAACAGATGGAAGAAAACGGGATCACGATGAAAGATCTGCACGTCTCCAAGACCGCACTGACAGCCATCATCCAGCAGTACACGCAGGAAGCTGGACTGCGCCAACTGGAGCGCGAGATCTCAAGGATTTGCAGGAAAGTCGCACGCAAGATCGCTGAAGGTCACAAGGGCGCAATTAGAGTTTCACTCAAGAATGTGCACGAGTTTCTCGGTGCGCCGAAGATCATTCCCGAAGAAGCATTAAAGAAGGATCAGATTGGCGTAGCGACTGGTCTGGCATGGACCGCAGTCGGCGGCGACGTGCTTTTCATCGAAGCGCTGCGAATGAAAGGCAAAGGGAATCTCGTGTTGACGGGCCAGCTCGGCGACGTGATGCGCGAGTCCGCGCAGGCAGCATATTCATACGCCAAGTCACGCGCAAAAGAATTGGACATTGCTGAAGAAGATTTCAGCAACTACGATCTCCACATTCACATTCCCGAAGGCGCAATACCAAAGGACGGCCCGTCAGCCGGTATCACACTCGCAACTGCGATGGTTTCCGCGCTGTCGGGTCGACCCGTTCGCAAGGATGTTGCGATGACTGGCGAGATCACGCTGCGTGGAAACGTTCTGCCGATAGGCGGCGTTAAGGAAAAGGTGCTGGCGGCCCGGCGTGCGCGCGTGACGACTATTATTCTGCCGCAACAAAACCGGCGCGATTTGGACGAGGTGCCAAAAGAGCCGTTCAAGGACATTCGCTTCGTTTTTGTGGAGAATATGCGTCAGGTTTTTCGTGAAGCGCTCGGTGAGAGAGTGGTGCCGCCGGCGAGTCCGGCGCCGAAGCCACAGCGTCTCCCGCAGGCCGCAAATGCGAGGACCGCAGTTTGATCCACAGATTCCGCACAGATTTCAGTTGAAAATCTTTTGCGTAATTTGTGGATACAACCGTAGAATACGTTCGTGAATCGTAGTCTTCGGTTCACCCGACATTCAGGATTTAAGCTTTAAAGGGAGTTTTTCATGAGTAAGTTACCACGCAGCTATCTGTCCGTGTTCTTCGCCGCAATCGCATTGATTCTCGCTTCTCAGGTCTCAGCTTTCAGCCAGGAAGCTCAAAAAACCGACAGTTCGGCCGACGTTTCCAAAGTCACGATCAAGAATTTTGGCCAGATGGATGAACGGTTTTTCCGCGGTGCTCAACCGAAAGAAAACGACTACAACCAGTTAGCTGCGCTCGGTATCAAGACAGTCATCGATTTGCAGGATGACCCCACATCTTATGAAAAACAGAGTGTCGAAGCCCTCGGAATGAAGTACATCAACATTCCGATGAGCGACAAAGACTATCCGGAAACCGCGAAGATCGAGCAGTTCTTAAAGCTCGTCGACGATCCGACAACTGGAAAGTTTTACGTTCACTGCGCCGGCGGGCGTCATCGCACAGGCGTGATGGGCGCTGTTTACAGGTTCAATCGCTACAACTGGAACTACGATCAGGTCTACTCGGAGATGAAGAAGTATGACTTCTACACCCGTTGGGGCCATGGCGACATGAAGAAATTCGTCCAGGATTATTCCTCAAAGTTTCCCAAGACAGCGGCAGTCGCCGCTGAAGGCACGCGATAGTTTTTTAGCCACAGATTGACGCGGATGAAGACGGATTGATCCGGTTTTCATCCGCGTTTTTCTGTGTTACTGATACAGGTACGAGTAGCTCTTCTTCTGATCCCACTCAATACCCTGAACGTTCTGTCCATCAATCGCCAGAATATCCGCACTGATCTCGTCTGTACTCACCGTCGGACTCACGTCGACTGAATACACAATGCTGCCCGGCGATTCTTCCGTCGCCTCGCGATCCACTGCTCGTAGCTCCTTATCGAAGCCGTGCCTCTTTAACACGTCGCGCAACGCTTTCTGCGTTGAGACGACATTCTTCGTTATTACCTTTAAGTCCATCGAGCGAAACACGAGCTCACCCTCGCGCCACTCAAGTAGCCAAAGCACGATCAACGAAAACATCGCCAGCACAAGCGCCAGATCCCAACGGCCAAATCCCGACGCGAGTCCCAACGCAAGACTAATCAGAAGAACGGTAATCTCCTTTGGATCGCGAATGTTGGTCCGAAATCGCACGAGCGAAACCGCTGCGAAGATACCAAACGCGCGCGCCGCGTTATCACCAACAATGATCATTAAGGCTGCCGCGACAACGGCGAGCAAGATCTGTGTTTGCGCAACGTAGGGGTTGCGCTTGAGCGCGAGTATCCGTTTCCGTGGACGAAATGCGAGTGCTGCTCCTAGTAACGCCGCCAGCAGCAGTCTCAATGCGAGGTGTCCCATTGTTTCAAGCCACGTCGTGCCGTTCGCGTATGGCTCACTGTGTTGTGTACCGAACAAGCGATCGATAAAGCTGTCACTCGAATCGGTCCGAGCCGGAGCTGGGGACGTGCGCGTTTCAGGCTGTCCTAAAACCGCATCGGGCGTTGGCCCTTGTCTCACTGTTTCCGGAGTAGCGCGCCGGCCGCCGCCAACAAAGTAGACGATCAGCGCGCTCAGTAAGAGCACTCCAGCGAATACGATTACAAGCGTGTAAACTTCTTTTCGTTTTGGATTCGCCATTGAGTTCTATTCGCCTCGCCCAATTTGTGGGCTGGGACGCAAGCTCAGCAGCTCATTCGTCCGCTCCCGCACCTCGCTTGTAAGCAAATTGATCTGAGACGGACTGTAGTTGGCCGCACGAAACGCATCGCGAATCTGGCGATCGCTGAGTTGTGAAAGCAAACTGGCAATCCACTGCGCATCCTGAACAGTCAAATCTTTCATCAGACCGCGATTCTTGCCACCGAAGTGCAGCACAACGCGATCGCCTTTCACTTTCTCGAAGAAGTCTGACTTCGAATAATTCACCGGGCTGTTACGGCTTCGCGTGAATCGCCAGAAAAGCGGAGTCGTGCTCGCATGGCCAAACGTCGCGCCCAGATCGCTGATGACGTAACGAAGCTCGTCTCCGTCTTTGGGCTTGATGATTACATTGTTGGAATCTTTCAGGTCCCAGTTGTTGATGAGCGCCATCATGATCTTCAGTCCCTGCAACTCAGGACTGCGATTGAACGGATTACTCTTCCACTTCCACTCACCCTCGCGTTTCCAGTTCTCCGGACGTGCTTCAAACCTGACATTCGTAAACGTTCCTTTGCCGGGAATCGTGACGCGCGGCGCGAGGTAGTTGACCTCCGTTAGATAGCCGACACCCCATAGCAATCTGATCGCTGAAGTTTCCGACTGTGCCTCTTTGCCGATCTTTGCGACCCACTCACGACCCGAGGCGTCGCGCACGCGATATTTCTTCGAGTAGCCACCCTTCTCTTCTTTAATAAAAGTGAGGCGACGCAGATCGGGACGCATCTCCGCACCGCCAGGTCCAAGAAACAGATCTCGCGATGAAATGTCGTCGGGGCGCGTCCAGAGAATCGGTGTTCCGGTTAAGGCTTCTTTTTTCTTCTTTGGTTTGGCGAGACCAGTATCAATCGAAGCCAGGGCCAGTATCAGCGCGACAACGATCAGCGTTCGCAGCTTCTTTACAGTGTTCATGTCAATCTCCGCGAATAACAAACTTAAACGCGGGGGCAATTGGGGAACGACAGGGCGGGGATCGGAATCGTCTAATCAACGCCGGGACGGTTCATGAAATACTCCTGACTGTTGCATAGATCCGAGCCTCGCTCAATCGGGAGGTATCTACCGTCGGGTTGTAGGTCTCGCGCTTTCGTGTTGTCGCTCAGATACGTGTCGAGCAACACGTCGCGTAGATAACGCTTGGATTGCGGATCGGTGACCGGAGCAACAACCTCGATGCGATGTTTGAGATTGCGCGACATCCAATCGGCACTACCGATGTAAACTTCGTCTTCGCCGCCATTCGAAAACCAGAACACGCGGCTGTGCTCAAGAAAGCGACTGACGACGCTTAGCACTCTAATGTTTTCAGACAAACCCGGAATGCCGGGCCGCAACATGCAAATGCCTCGCACGATCAGATCCACTTGCACGCCGGCACGCGAGACTTCGTAAAGCTTCTCGACAATCTGAAGATCGGCAAGCCGATTGAACTTCGCGACGATCTGTGCCGGCCTGCCGGCGCGTTTATGTTCGATCTCGCGATCGAACAGGGCGTTGAGTTTCTCTCGCAGATTAACGGGCGCCACCATGAGCGTTCGATAGTCTGTTTGCTCAGAGAATCCGGTTAGATAGTTGAACAGCTCAGTAGCATCGCGACCGATCTCGTCGTTGACAGTAAACATGCCGAGATCCGTGTAGGTGCATGAGGTCGTCGGGTTGTAGTTACCGGAAGCGATGTGAACGTAACGCCTCAGCGCGTCGCCTTCGCGTCTGATCACGAGCGTCAGCTTGCCGTGAGTCTTTAGACCTATAATGCCGTAAACGACGTGCACGCCCGCTTCGTCGAGCTTGCGTGCCCATTCGATGTTGTGTTCCTCGTCGAAGCGCGCTTTTAGTTCGATGAGCGTCGTCACCTGTTTCCCCTGTTCAGCAGCGCGGATCAGTGCCGGAGGGATCGGCGAATCCGGACCAGTGCGATAGAGACAGATCTTGATTGCAACAACATCGGGGTCTGCGACGGCCTGATTGATGAAACCAGTTACGCAGTCGTAAGAGTCGTATGGATGATGCAGCAGGCGATCGCGTTCTTTGATGGCCTCGAAGATGTTGTCGTAGCTCTCAAACCAGGCAGGCATCACCGGCGTGAACGGGACGTCTTTCAAATCGGGACGATCGCAATCATAAAGCGACATCAGATCCTGAATGTGCAGTGGACCATCAAAAACGTAAACGTCGTCGGCCTCGAGACCGAGCGAATCCGATAAATACTCAATCATATCGGCCGGCATGTCAGGCGAGACTTCCAGACGAACAGGTACACCAAACCTTCTGCGACGCAACTCCTCCTGGATCTGGCTGAGCAGATCTTCAGCTTCTTCTTCCCTGATCTCGATATCCGCATCGCGTGTGACTCGAAAACAGTGACTTGGACCAGGATCCATGCCCGGAAAAAGCGCTTGGATATTCGCTTGTATGATCTCTTCGAGTAATACGAAGCGAGTCTTTGAAGAACCCACCTGGACCAGGCGCGGCACAACCGACGGCACCTTGATGCGCACAAATCGCGACTCGGTGTCCTTCCGTCTTCCGATAAGTCGCACCTCTCGCGGCGTGTGGACCATCAGGCCGATATTCACGCTTAGCGGCGAGATATAAGGAAACGGATGACTCGGATCGACAGCCAGCGGCGTCAGAATCGGAAACACCTTTTCCATAAAGTAGTCTTTGAGATTTTCCCGCTCGTGACGCGACAGCGATTCATACGGAATCAACGAAATGTCCGCCTCTTTCAATTGCGGCAGAATCTCTTCGCGCAGGCAGCGAGCTTGTTCTCTGATGAGCACGAGGGTTCGCTCGCGCGTTTTGGCAAGTTGCTCCGACGGAGTCAGACCGTCGGGTGAGACGATGTTGGCGTCGTCTAGTCCCTCTTTGAGACCCGAAACGCGAATCATGAAGAACTCGTCGAGATTGGAAGAGAAAATTGATAAAAATTTGAGTCGCTCGAGGAGTAAGTTGCGATCGTCGAGCGCTTCTTCCAAAACTCTCGCGTGGAACTCCAGCAGGCTCAACTCGCGGTTAAAGAAGAATTGCGATTTCGAAGGGACGGCCCCGATCTCCGCGGGCCTGGGAAACTGATGTACTCGTGTTTTGACGGCTGATGACATTTTTTCTCGGATTACCTTTTGAATTTAAGAAAACTCTTGTTCTCTAGATTTCCGACTCAGGGAGAACATGCCCACGCGGAAACGGTTGGCAAGCATCGTTCCATACGGGTGTTACGAGGATCTGAGTGAGTTAAGAGTTGCTCTTTGAAAGATTTAGCTATTTTGTCGCGAAACGGACTCGAAAGTAATGTGTACGGAATTGAACCACGAATCAAACGGATAATTGACGGATTTTAGCTACTCCGTTTTTTCAATCCGTGGCATCTGTGGTGAAGGCTTTTGCAACCAAAACAGGTTTGCGGCGTGAAATTGGCCGGGTTGTTTTTAGTGGAAAACTTTACCGTTTGAGTGTGTGTTTCAACTGTGGTGTCTAGTTTGACGCCCCAAAAACCGTGTGGTAACCTCCAGTGTGATTTTGGCTCCTTCAGCGAGTCCTGCAGTATTCAAATCATAGAGGAGCCATTAGATACCGCACATCTTAAGGAGTAAGACGAATTTGATGTCAGCGAGCTTTCCTCGTCTGAAGGCCTGTGTGGCTTTACTAATGGCGCTCGTCGCTTCGGCGGCAACCTCCGTCGCTCAGATTCCAGCAGCTTCATCCGCGAGAACAATCCCAACCGAAGTTGAACAGTCAGAGGGACGCATTGCACAGATCATGACGCGTGCGGAAGATCATTTCCGCAAAGGCAAGCTCAACCTCGAAGACAACAAACGCGAGCAGGCACGCGAAGAGTTTGATAAAGCGATCGATTCCATTCTTGAATCAGGATTCGACGTCAGAGCCAGCCAGCGTTTGCAGACCTACTATCTCGAACTCGTCGAGCGTATCTATCGAGAAGAAGTTCCGTCGCAACAACAGAACGTCGTTCCGGTAAACACGCAACTCGTCGCTCAGAACACACAAACACAGGATCAGAAAACTCCGCCGCCATCGCAAGTCGGTTTCCGCGATCAGAAGTTTGAACCTTCGCCACTCGATGATTTGAGCAAGCTGGTTCTCACCGAGACCGAACAGCGCGTCTCAAGCGAAGACATTGCGGCACTCGAGCAGGCTCAGAAGAACGTCAATTTTACTTTCACTCTTAATCCGTTAATCCAGCAATTCATTAATTACTACCAGGGCCGTAATCGTTCCACGATGGAGAATGGCTTGCGCCGCTCCGGTCAGTTCATGAAGCTGACGCGAAAGATCTTCTCGGAAGAAGGCGTGCCGCTCGACATCGCCTGGTTGGGCCAGGTTGAGAGTGCATGGAAGACGAAAGCGGTTTCATGGGCGTCTGCGTCGGGGCTGTGGCAGTTTGTTCCGAGCACCGGCCGCAGATTTGGCTTGCGCCAAACCGCTTACATCGATGAGCGGAACGGTATCGAGCAGTCAACTCGCGCATCGGCCCGTTATCTCAAATGGCTTGCGACTCGTTACAACGGCAATTGGGAACTGGCGATGGCCGCCTATAACACAGGCGAGGGAAACATCGATCGCGCGATTTCGCGTGCGGGCACAGCCAACTTCTGGACGATTTATCCGTACATCGCACAGGAAACCCGGAACTATGTGCCGAACATTCTGGCCGTGATCCTGATTGCCAAGAATCCGGAGAAATACGGGTTCAAGGGAATCAAGGCTGATGCACCGATGTCGTACGATGTAGTTCAGGTTCCAACGGCTACCAGCTTGCAGTTGATTGCTGATGCATCCGATAGCAATGTCGATTACATCCGCACGTTGAATCCGGAATTGAAGCGCGACATCACGCCGCGGGGCGATACTTACAACGTGCGCATTCCGGCGGGTCGTGCGAAACAGTTTGCTTCGTTGATTCAGAAGATCGTTCCCGAGAAACGTGAGACGGCAAGACTGATTTCCGTGGCGCCCGGTGAAGACTGGCAGAGCATCGCGAATCGAACCGGCTTCAACGCCGCTCAGCTTCAAGCGATGAACTCCGGAATCGATCTGAAGTCGACGACAAAACTCGTGGCGCCTAACAGCGGTGTCAAGCTCACGAAGTGGGTGAGATCAACCGGAACCGAGACGACTGCGCCGTCTAGTCTTAACAAGGTGCGTGCGCGCAAGGGCGATACGATCGCCAGCATTGCTGCGGCACGTAACCTCGATGTAAACGACGTGGCGCGTCTTAACGGTATTCCAGCCAACTCTGAACTCACGGCTGGACAGGAAATAAAGATTCCAGCAACAGTGACTGCCCCTTCACGGCGTCGCTAATTGTTTTAATTCATCCGCAGATTACACGCACGGATTCTCTAACAAGGATTCCGTGTAATTTGCGGACTCATTCTCAACATAGGAGCCACCTCACATGCTCTTTCGAACACTCTCTGCCGCCGTCTACGGAATTGACGCGGATCTTGTCGACATCGAAGTCAATCTAACTCCGGTTCGTGGTGAAAACGATCAGACGCCGCCAGTCACGATTGTTGGCCTTCCTGACGCTGCCGTGCGCGAATCACGTGAACGAATTCGCGCGGCGATTCAAAACTGCGGTCACTTCTTTCCTTTTCAAAAGACCACCATCAATCTCGCGCCCGCAGATGTGCGGAAAGAAGGGGCGAGTTTTGATCTGCCGATCGCGCTTGGAATTCTCGGCGCCAATGGCGAGCTTGCCGAAGCAGACAATCTGATTCACGTTCTCTGTGTCGGCGAGTTGTCGCTCGATGGTCGGGTACGGCCGATTAAAGGCGCACTACCGATCGCGATGCTTGCGCGTGAAGGTTCGATCAAACATTTGATCCTGCCTGAGGAAAATGCGAAAGAGGCTGCGGTCGTTTCGGGAGTGAATGTTTATCCGGTTGCAGACCTGCGCAGTGCCGTGAGCCTGATCGAGCAGTTGCGTTTGCCGGCGCCGCCACCGCCCATGCGGGTCGATGTGGACGAGATACTGCGTCGGACCGGACATTACACTGTCGACTTCAAAGAAGTTCGCGGACAGATGTCGGCGAAGCGAGCTTTAGAGATTGCGATCGCGGGCGCGCATAACATTTTGCTGATTGGCCCACCGGGTTCGGGCAAGACGATGCTGGCGAAACGTCTACCGACGATCATGCCGCCACTCGAATTCGATGCAGCCCTGGAGCTGACGAAGATTCATTCGGTGGCGGGTCTGACAGGACGTGCCGGACTTGTAACCGAACGTCCGTTTCGTTCACCACACCACACGATTAGCGACGCAGGTCTGATCGGCGGCGGCACTATGCCGCGTCCGGGCGAAGTTTCGTTGGCCCATCAAGGTGTTTTGTTTCTCGACGAGTTGCCGGAGTTTGATCGCAGTGTCCTCGAAGTGTTGCGTCAGCCGTTAGAAGATCAACAAGTCACGATTAGTCGTGCTTCGATGTCTTTGACGTTTCCCGCTTCGTTCGTATTAGCAGCAGCAATGAATCCATGTCCTTGTGGCTTTTGGAACGACCCGACACGCGAGTGTCGTTGCTCGCCAAATCAGATTCAACGTTACGTGGGAAAGATTTCCGGGCCGTTGCTGGATCGCATCGACATTCACATCGACGTGCCGGCGGTGAAGTTTCGCGAGTTACGCGGCGAGACTGCTCGGGAGACTGATAGCTCCGCAGTGATTCGCGCGCGTGTGCTCAGAGCGCGCGAGCGCCAGCATCGCCGTTTCGCCAACGAGAAGATCTTTTCAAATGCCGCCATGACTCCGCGCATGATCCGCACTCACTGCCAGATCGATTCGAACAGCGAGAAGATGCTCGAAGCCGCAATGCGTCGCCAGGGCCTGTCAGCTCGAGCTTACGATCGCATTCTCAAAGTCAGCCGCACGATCGCCGATTTGGAAGACACAGACGCCATCAACTCGAATCACGTCTCCGAAGCCGTCGGTTATCGCTCGCTGGATCGAACTTATTGG
>Ga0070699_100004426_pt1 | contig 12420 bp, 18 predicted proteins | sample KBSK1503metaG_FD_65473 | JGI IMG/M metagenome (GOLD analysis project Ga0070699, IMG submission 65473) | Corn, switchgrass and miscanthus rhizosphere microbial communities from Kellogg Biological Station, Michigan, USA - KBS K1-50-3 metaG | ecosystem: Host-associated > Plants > Roots >...
CGTGAGGGCAGGCTCGTTAGCCAGGCAGTTCTGCCAAGGGCCATGAGCTCGTCGGCGAGAACGTGTACCCCCCACCCGACGGTAGTCGTGAGTGTCGGATCTGCAAGCAAGAGCATGACCGCACTCGTCACTGGGCCAAGAAGGACGGCGGCGCCTGGAAATGCTTGGTGGCCGCATGAGTTCGTACACCAAGACGGCCCAAGAAATCCTGGCCTTTCTTCCGCGCAGCGACCGTCGCCGCGCCCTCATCTGCAGATCCGATGTCGCCGCACTCATAGAGGACATCGAGCTGCCGCAATCGTTCCCGTACACCAACCGTCGCGCGGGGCTGCGAGCGGCGGACAAGGAAAGCCCGTTGGCGACAGTAGACCTGGCACGAGTTTGCTGCCAGCCACGAAGGCTGAGCTGCGGCTGCTGGGATCTAAACGGGAGTAGCCGGACACTCTCGGCCCGAAAAGACGTCGTCAAACGGCTCCCCGCCGCCAACGCTGGGCATGGCGCATCAGGAGGTCCTCGGCCTGGCGCAGCAGCGCACTGGCCAGGTCCAGGTCCTCGAGCTGCCCGTTCTGCCAGCGAGCCGCTCGCAGCCGGTGGTCGAGACGTGCCAGATCGTCAACCACCCCGTGCAGTCGACTCGCCAGTCGTTCCACATCGTTCGGGGTCTCAAGCGGGCTCACGCCAGCCTCCGCGCCTGTTGGCTCGGCAGTCCCGAGAGCCGATCATCTTGGCTGAGGCGGGGCCCTGGGCCTTTACCTCGCGCGCTTCCCGGCACTCTTCATAAACGATCTCAGTTGGCCAACTCCCGGGTCCTGGCGCAAGTCCCATTTGTGAGCTCCGCCGTTGCGCTGATTTGCAGTCCACCAGCCACGCCGTCGATGCGGCCCACAATCGCGGAACCCGCGGGCTAGATGGAGCTTCGCGGGCTCTTGAGGTGGAGCTGGCGACGCGGATCGTGGTCATTGTGCGCTGGATGAACAGGGCGGCGCTTCGATCGTAGCGGAGCTACCGGATCACGACCGCCTCTCTTCGGCGACCTCCGCCGGATGACGGAGTCAAACACAAAGGACATCAGCGTCGGCGGGCCAGTTCTGGCGGCGGAGGCAATCAAGGCCGGTTTGATCGATGACTTGCACCTGTTCGTACTGCTACAGCGGTGGGCGGTGGCCGGCGCTTCCTCGCCGAGGAGGAGATTGAGTTCGTTGCAGGCTCGTGCGTAATCCGGCCTCTTCCAGTTATCCCTGGTCGCCACGCCGGGTATTTCCGTGATGGCCCTTTCCTCTAAGCGCCTGATCCATCGCGGTAAGTCATCGCGAACTGCATCCGCTCGGCCGGGTCCAACCGTTGCGGTATAGGAAAGCAACCAGCATACGTCCGTCCTGAGCTGTCCTGGGTCTACCCACTCGTGGTCGATGGCCTGATGGGCGTATGCACCGTAGCGGCACCGGCGCTGCGTCGGGCTCGACTCAGAACCAGGATCTACATCTGGACCATGATCAGGGCGTCGATCGCAGTCTCGGTGATCGGCAATGCTGCCCATGCGGTCAACGACACCCTGACGCCTTTGCTAGCTGCGGCAGCCACGCGCAACGGTGCCCGCCTGCGAACTCGCAGCCAGTCTGCTTCTGATGGTGACCATCGTCCGCCACACGTCCATGGATCAGGACTTGGAAGCGAGCACGCGAAGGACATCTGCAGGGCCGCTGAGCGAGCCGATCCGCAGCCGCGCCTACCCGCGCGCGCTACCGGGTCGGCGCGGCGCTGCGCGGCCGGCCCGAGCCCGACGCGGAGACGGCGACGGGAGACGGGTGCGGGCGTGGGGCGGACGGCGGCGCGCACATCCGGCGGGCGCACTAACCAGCTCTACTGGACCGCTACCGGCCGCCCGGAGTCGGGGCTGGCGCTCCACGGGCGCCAGAGGTCCCTGCGGCAGCGGCAGGGCTCGGTCCAGTTGAGGCGGCTCCACACGCTGCTCCGGGCCGCGCAGCGTTCACCGGCCTGGATGCCGACGGGCGACGGCCGACTCCCGCTCAGTCAGCCGATGTCGGCGGTGTCGTCCGTGTCTTCCGCCAGCAGCTGACGAACGGCCGTGCCGATGGCGATCGCCACACGAGGTTCTCGCGGGGCTCGATGCGCCCAAACCACCCCGCCCAAACCACCCCGCCCGGAACACTCGGGAAGCGCCAGGCATCGTGAATTGGCTCAGCCGAATGCCGATCACGGCATCCGCGCCCCAGGCCAGCGCGTGGTCTTGCAGGCGGGCCATCAAACGAGCGGTAGGGACGATGCCAGCGCCTGCGGACATTGCGGTCTCGACCAGCCCGAGGATCTCGTACGGCCAGGGGAGGGTGTCCACCGTGGCCAGGAGGACGACCGACTGGTCGAGCGGCTGCTCAGCGGCGCGCGACGCGGTCATGACCAATCCTGGCGCGCTGCGACCGGCATCGTGCCCATCACCACCACCTCGAACATCACGACAGGTCGCCACACCTCGCCGTGACCACACATCTCGATGGACGTCCTGTCTTCCTCCTACTCGTCAGGCCCAGCCGACTCAATAACCGGGGCGGACTTGCATTGGCAATGCGGTAAGAGGCGGCGATCGGCATCCTGGCGCACATCGTTAGTCCCTCCAGGACCGCGGCGGGCGCAGTCAAAACCTGCTGGACCGAGCCGGCTCACCTGCGTCGCCCGCCTCCATACCCGCGAGCGAGTCCCCCACGAAGTTCCAGCGATCCGGGTCCTGTGTGGCCAGGGGCTCCTAGGGTCCGGTTCGCTGCAAGCTCCTTCGTCATCCTTACGGCCGCCCCAGCATGCGCATGGCTCACGGTTCGTCATGTTTCTCGGCCGGACGCGCGACGTCGGTAAAGTCCAACCGCAAAACCTCCAGAATGCGGAGCGCAGCCCGAAGGGAAGTCCCCCGTCCGGAGAAGAACCTGCTCGCGGTGGACCGGCTCATGCCTGCCTTCGCGGCCGCCTGGGTCAGCCCATCGAACTCGCCCTCGACCTGGCGGAGGATGAGTGCGCGCCGACATCGATGCAGATCGAGCATGTACGGCACGCCCTTGTAGGTAACGGTCGCTACCGCCGGTACGGATCGGCGCTCGCGCTTACCAGCAGGGGTCCTCACACCCACCAAATCACGCATTTCCTGAGGATGACAAGAATTCTATCAATAGTCAAGTACTAGTCGATAAATAGTCTAGTAATCGAGATATTGTAGGGTCTGCTCAAATGGCCGACCTCCGACCCTTGAAGGAGGCAGCCGAGATGTTCGGGCTCCATGAGCAGACCATCCGCTACTACCTCCGGCGCGGCTACATAACAAAAAAGCCCTTCAAGCCGCTCGACCGGCGCCGGTACGTTGACGTCGACGAGCTGCGGGAACTGCTCAAGAACCGGCCGGAGGAAGAGCTACCGGCACGCGACTTGCGTTAGCGGGGTCCGAGCTCCCGACCCTCGGCCGGTCGATGGCGGGGCTGACGTCGTGCCTCTGGACACGCATGGCCCAGCCTGGGCCACCTCGCGGGTCTCGGCCTCACACACCCTGCGCCGACACCAACGTCATGGCCCGCAACAGCTAACGTGTCACAACTCGGCTCTTATGGCAGGTTGCGGCCCTTCTGCTCGCGCGAGAGGATCCTCTCCACCAGCGCCTTCACGTTCGCGTTCTCGGACCTCGCGGTGTCGATGGTGTACGGGAGTGGTTGCTGGGCGCCCAACACCGAGCCAAGGTCGAACACGCGCCGGAAGGAGGTGTCGTCGCCCTGCCCGGTGAAGATGTAGGTGATACTGGTCCCGTCCTCCATCATGCCGATGACCTTGACGCAGCTGTCCGACCTGTCCGTCCCGACCCACAGTGCGTCGCACGTGGCCCTGCCGGCTTCCGCACATGGCCACGCGCACGCGTGGGTGGTGCCGCGACCCCTTGGCCCCCAGCCTTGGGGTCGAGGCTGCCGAATTGAAGCCGAGTTTAGCAGGCAGTCCCGATCTCGCCAAAAGCCTCTTAACCGCGCTGTAGTGCAGAGGGTGGGGCCAGCACCTCAAGGAGGGGCCGCCGCCGCCGGCTTCGGTCCGAGGTCGAGCCCATGCCGCTGGGCTCGATGTGAGTTCGAGTCCTGCCACGCCTGATCCAGAGTCATAGGCTTTGCATTTGCGGCCTGGTTGGCCCGTCTGTGAGTTGGCTTGACTCGCATTTCTCGCCATCGGCGAATTGAGATTTCGCCTGACCCTGTCCTCCCAAACCTACTGATTTGAACATGAGTCAGCAGACGATTTTCTCGACAGTCACTCGGCCTTAACAGAGTTGAATGCCGTTGCGTCCTAGTTGAGGGCGGACAGCAGAAGGCTGCGACGAGCTTGTTGCTCAGTTCGACCCGCGCGAATTTGAGTGGACCGGGTCTATGAGTGGACGACTGTTGCGTGGTCAGTAGTAACGACGTAACGGCACGCTCCGCACGCCACGCTCCGCGAACGACAGGGCCGTCGCCTCTGAGGTGCGAAGTGCGGTGCCGCGTTGAGGCATCACGCGTTCGGGCATGGAGGGCAGACCAGACTCCTTGTCCGCATCGTTGAGCAGGCCCATGGTTCTCCCATGCGACAGGTGCGGACGAGTCGTCCCGACGCTACGGTGAACGCTGACCCCGGTGCCAGTGGGCAGACGCCGATGACGGCGGAAGGATCGGTATGCATATGGTGCGGTTGACAACCTACATGCGCAGGATGCTCGTGGCCCTGGCGGTGACGAGCGTGGTCGGCCTGACCGCGGCCATGCCGGCCAGCGGGTCGCAAGCGCAGGCCAGCCCGAGCCCGCAGCCCGCCGTGACGCAGGCTCCGGCGCTGCCCGGCGCCCAGCCGATCTCGGCGAACGACCGGGTCTACACCGCCGACCAGGACTCCAATACGGTCAGCGTGATCAACCCGAAGACCGACACAGTGCTGGGCACGATCCCGCTGGGTAAGGTCCGGATGGACACCAACGCCGATGTCCTCGGCGCGATGTACAACGGCCAGATCGACGTCCACGGTCTGGGGTTCTCCCGCGACGGCCGCTACCTGGATGTCATCGACGTGACCACCAACGCCGCGCACGTCATCGACACCGCCTCCAACAAGGTCCTGCGCACCATCTACCTGGGTCGTGCCACGCACGAGGGGTTCTTCTCCCCGGACGGGAACTACCTGTGGGTCGCCGAGCGGGGCCAGGACACCGTCGCGGTCATCGACTGGCGCGCCAACCGGGTCGTCGACCGCATCGTCTCCGAGGACGGCCCCTCGAAGGTGGTGTTCAGTCCGGACGGCCGGTTGGCCTACGTCAACCATCTGCGAGCCGATGCGCTCGACGTCATCGACGTGGCCAGCCGCAGGATCATCGAGCGGGTCCCGATCCCGGGCCAGGCGGGCGGCTCGTCCGACGAGGCGATCTCCCCGGACGGCAAGGAGGTCTGGCTGGGCATGCCCACCAACGGCTACACCACCGCCGTGTTCAACGTCCGCACCCACCGCGTCGAGGCGGTCCTGAACACCGGCCCGCGTACCAACCACCCGAACTTCGTCACCGTCGGCGGCGTCGACTACGCCTACATGACCGTCGGCGATCTCAACCAGACCCTGGTCTACCGCCGATCGGCGACCGGCGGTCCACCCACGCTGGTCAAGCGCATCCACAACCACGGCGCCGGTCCGCACGGCATCTGGCCCAGCCCGGACAACACCCGCATCTACGTGGCGCTGCAGTACTCCGACGCCCTCGACGTGATCGACACGAAGACCATGGGGGTGACTAAGCACCTACGCATCGGGCAGTCGCCGATGGCGTTGGTCTACGTCGCCCGCACCGGCGCCGGCAGCACGGCCAACCTGAGCCGGCAGGGCCTCGGCGCGGGCAACCAGGTCCTCCCCGTCGACGTGCAAGGCGTCACCGGGGCGGGTACAGCCCAGATCCGGGCCCTCCCCGGACTCGACGAGATCATCATCGACGTGCGGGGGCTTCCCCCCAACCGTAGGTTCACCGTGTACGCCGCCCGCGGCCAGAACACCACCGCCCTGCTGTCGGCCACCAGCAACGGCATGGGCGAAATGCCGGAGGTACCCGCCTTCGTCCAATTCTTCGCCAACCACTACGACAAGGTCATCCTGCGTCCCACCCCTTCCCCCTAACCTCGATCATTAGCGCTTGACGCGGACAGTTGTGCCCTACCGGCACCCATCGTTTGTATTCGGGCCGCGACCTGGAGCTCGTCTGGGACGCGCCCACCGCCACCGACCGAGACCGCAAGGAGCTGATGCGGCTGCTCGTCGAGGAAGTCGTGATCAAGCGAGCCAGTACAAGGCCAGCTGCCACCTGGTCATCCGCTGGAAGGGAGGTGCAGTCACGCAGCTCGACGTCGACACCGCCTACCGACCCCAGCCCACGATCAAGACCGATGAGGACACCATCGACTTGCTGCGCCGCCTGGCCGTTCACTACACCGACGAGCAGATCGCCGGCATCCTCAACCGCCAGGGGCGCCTCAGCGCTCGAGGTGAGCGTTTCACTGCCGTCAAGGTGCAGGGTCTGCGCTACCACCGCGGCATCCCGCGCCATGAACCGACGGCTCCGCTCAGGCGGGCGGCGAACTCCTGCCCATCGCCAGGGCCGCCAAGGTGTTCGGCATTGCGCCCTCAACCCTCCATCGCGGGATCGGCGACGGCTTCATCGCTGCCGAACAGCCCACGCCTGGCGCTCCCTGGCACATCCGAATGAGTGATGAGCTCAAGTCACAGTTCGTAGAGGAAGCACCCGCGGGATGGGTGATGATGTGGGAGGCGACGAAGGCGCTGGGGGTCTCCAGACAGACGGTGTTGCAGCGTGTAAAGCGCGGAGAGCTGCGGGGCCTTCATCTGCGTTCAGGACGGCGCAAAGGCCTCCGGATTGAACTCCCGCAACCGCCTCCGAGTGCCAACGACAACCTCTTCGACTACCTCAATGAGCAGCAGGGGTAGTGTGTCGATGACGCCAAGCAGCTGGCGGGAAAGCGTCCTTGCAAGCGAGGGAATTCTCTCATGACAAACAGCGACGACAATACGGGTACAGGAGAACCACGCGGGGAGCTGAGCAGGCGACGTTTTCTTCAAGGGACCCTCGGCGCGGCCCTGGCATCGGCTGGCATCTATGAAATGATTGACACCATTGCTCAACCACCGGAGCGGCCCGCCTTCGCCTCCAGGCCACCCACGCAGGAACAATATATCCTCCAGAGCGAGCAGGTGATCAAGGTCGATGGCGCGGGCGTGAAGAGTAGCAAAGGCACGATTCCGGTGCGGGTGCCGACCCTGCACGATCATGTCATTACCGCAACCTTGAATGTCCCGGCGAATGCGAAAGCCTTGCTGGAGGCACAGCACCACCTGGAGTCCGTCCTCCTGGGCCTGGAACGGCAATTTACGCCCACTCCCACAGGAGTGGGCATCGCGGTAGCTTGGGGACTCCCCTACTTCCACCAGTACATCCCAAGCCTGGGCAAGACATCCAGCTTCTTCAAGGCGGGGACGTCCTACCCGGAGTATCTGCCGGTCGACTTGGTGACCTCCAAGATGGAGGGCCACACCGTGTATGCGCTGCAGGAGTCCATGACGTTCCCCAGCGATCAAGCCCCACCTGGCTTCGGGCCGGTCCGCCTGGAGCAGAATGACATGGCCGTGTTGGTGCGCAGCGACTCGCTCGCGAATATCATGACGGCCAGCAACGCCCTCTTCGGGCCGGGAAACAACCAGGCGGGCAGCCTGTTCAAAGTGACGAGTATCCGCAGGGGCTTCTCCGGGGGCGGTTTCTACGGGCAGCAGGGCCTGCCGAGCAAGCTGGCGCTGGCGGCTCATCTGCCCGGCGCGCAGTCCATTCCTCCCCATGCGCAGGGCTTTCTCGGCTTCACTACGACCCTGCAGTCGAATATGGGGCCCGGCATTATCGCGAATCTGGAGACCTTAACTGGCGTCACCGATCAGTGGCCGCACGGCTACTTCAAACAGGGGACCACCATGCAGCTCTCGCACCTGTTTCAAGATCTGGCAACCTGGTACGGACAGGGCTTCCGCCACTATGCGCGTCGCGTCCAGGCGATGTTCCAGACCAGCCTCTCACCTGCGCCCGCGCCGGGCACGCTCACCCTCGACCCGCCAGGTCAAAGTGAGGCCGATGTGGCGCACGGCGTCCAGCAGTACCACGCCTACGGCCACAGTGGGAGCATGGCGCAGGTGGACAGTACGACATCCCCGACGACCAGCAACTACGGCGTAGCCTACCCCACGGGGACGACCATCCCCGTGCGGGGCGATTTCGACACGCTGGACAATCCGTTCTACTACACTTCCGATCCGACGGGAGACCACTACAGCAACAAGAAAGCGGCCGGGTTGCATTTCATTATGTTCCAGCCGACGATCGGGACTTTCAATCGCATTCGGCTCGCAATGGACGGCCATTACTCCGATAAGACCCTCCCCGTCGCACCGCGCTCACACAGCGCAGGCATCAACTCGGTTCTGTACACGACCCACCGGCAGAACTATCTGGTTCCACCACGTCGCCATCGCTGCTTCCCGCTCGCCGAGTTCCTGGCCTGACGCCAGTTGCGCCATCCCGCTGAGGGCTGGCGCATGGACGACGTGGTGAGCCGGACCCTCGGCCCCTCTGGGCACACACCGATACCCGTACGGGACCTTCCAGAAGATGGTCTCGCCTGCCCGGGCGCGGTAGAGCTTGCCGCGGCGGTAGCGCTCGGCGATCTTGGCGCGTTCATACTTGGCGATGACGCCCTGCATCTGGACCAGCAACCTGGCCTGCGGATCGTCGTCGAGCGGCGGAGCATCGCTGAAGAGCACCCTCACGCCATGGCGAGCGAGTTCCTCCAGGACCAGGAACTGGTATGCGTAGGCCCGCGCCAGCCGGTCAGGGGTCAGGCAGAGCACAGCTTCGAACAGCCCTGCCTCGGCCGCGTCGCGCAGCGCGTCGAGGCCCGGTCGATCCAGCCGAGCACCGGAGTAGACGTCATCGGGGAACTCGACGACGACCTCGTGGCCAGCGTCGGCAGCACGGGCACGGAGCAGCTCCAGCTGGGAGCCGATAGTGCCACGCGCCTCTTGGGCTTCGGTGGAGACGCGCGCGTAGAGCGCGACCCTCACCAGTGCGCCTGCACGCGCTCACGACCTGCATCGCGGGGACAGACCAACAGGAGTTGATAGCCATCGGCCAGTGCTTCCAGCCGAGGGTCGACGTGCGGGGTGTCCCGTTACCGCTGTCAGTCAGCTCGGAAGCTGGTCTTGTTGCAGCCGGCGCTCCGCGTGCCATGCTCCCCCGTCATGTCCTTCGCCCTCCTGTACTCCCTGGTCCGCTTCTTGCTGGACGCCCTGCTGACTCGCCGCCAATCAAAGCTCAGGCTACGGGCTGAGGTGCTGCCCCTACGTCACCAAATCCGCGTCCTCGAACGCCAGGTCCGCCTGCCTCGCTGGCGGCCCGCCGACCGCCTCCTGCTCGCCGCCTTGAGCCGGGTTCTGCCTCGCCCAGCCTGGTCCTTTCTGCTCGTCAGCCCTGAGACCCTCCTCCGCTGGCATCCCGTGGTAAGTGGGCTGCTTATGCTCGCCATTCTCCTCACCCCGATCGAGGACAGCCCAGTGAGCTCCACCAGTTGATCTTGCGCCTGGCCAGGGAGAATCCTCGCTGGGGCTATCGCCGAGTCCAGGGTGAGTTGCTGAAGCTGGGTCATCGCTGCTCGCACCTGACCGTTCGCCGAGTGCTGCGTCGCCATGGCCTGCCGCCGGCGCCTCGGCGCAGCCAGCGCTCCTGGCGCGAGTTCGTCCGCCAGCACGCCGATCAGATCCTGGCCACCGACTTCTTCGTGGTCGACACCGTCTTGCTGACCCGGCTGTACGTGTTGTTCTTCATCGAGATCGGCAGTCGCCGTGTCCACCTGGCTGGCTGCACCTACAAGCCAACTGCCGCCTGGGTAGTGCAGCAGGCGCGAAACCTGGTCTGGAAGCTGCAGGATGGTGAGCTGCCGGTCAAGTTCCTGCTTCGGGATCGTGACGCCAAGTTCAGTGGCGCCTTCGACGAGGTCTTCCAAAGCGAAGGTGTCCAAGTCATCCGCCTGCCCTACAGGTCCCCTCGGGCGAATTCATTCGCCGAAAGATGGGTGGGGACAGTACGGCGCGAGGTGCTCGACCACCTATTGATCTTCGGGCGGCATCATCTGGCGAGGGTGCTGGACGAGTTCGTCGAGCACTATCACGAGGCTCGACCTCACCAAGGTCTTGGGCAGCGCCGACCATGCAAACCGGCCGAAGTAACCCCCCGGACGTGCGGCCCGGTGGAGCGCCGCGATCGCCTTGGCGGTCTCCTCCATGAGTATCGACAAGCCGCATGAGGAGGTGACGCAGGCAACGTAACGGCACACCACCGACCGTCGCCTACTGGCCGCGATCAGCCGCGCCCTGTCCAGGTCAGCCTGGCGATCGCTCCTGCCCAGCTCCGAGACGCTGGTCCGATGGCGTCGCGAGTTGGGTCAAAACCGTTGGGTCTCATCACGAGGTCGTGCCGCAAGGTCGAGGTGGGGAGGAAGGCGCCTGCCTCCGCAGCTCTGCCTATTTTTAAAAGGTCGCGCGCGTGCACGCGAGATCACTTCCGATGATTCACGGTGGACCCAGGGTGGCGAAGGTGCTTACCCTGCCCGCCGACGCTGCAACAGACCTAGTGGCCGCCGATCCTGCCCTGCAGAGTCGACTGAGCATATGTAACGGCACAGGCCTGCCGCGACTTCTTGGTCAGTCTGCGCTGGGCTGACGGCTGCTGCTGTCCTCGCTGTCAGGCGCGCAAAGCCTGGCCACTCCGGGGCGAGGAGTGATGTCGCATGAGGCGGATCTACGCCACTGACGGCGGCAACCTGCTCGGCTTCTTTAGGGACCTGGTGGCTCCCGGGAGCGTGGTTCACAGCGATGGCTGGATGGGCTACGTGGGTCTGGACAAGCTCAGGTACGAGCATCAGCGCACTCCGCTCAGGAACAAGCGGGCGGCCAGCGAGCTGCTCCCGCGCGTGCACGTGGTTGTCTCCTTGCTCAAGACCTGGTTGCTCGGAACCCACCAAGGCGCGGTCAGTGACGAGCACCTCGATTACTACCTGGACGAGTTCTCTTTCCGATTCAATCGTCGCCGCTCCCGGCACCGTGGCCTGCTCTTTTCTTCGCCTGATCGAGAACGCCGTCCGTATCGACCCGCTGCCCTACGAGGCGATCGTGGAGCGAACCGGCAAGCCTCGCCTGCGCCAAGCTGCAGCTTCAAGGTGAGTCAAGGGGATCAGCGAGTAGCCGGCAATTGATGGCCGTCAGCGAGTTGACCAGGCTTCGCCGCGCCTACGGACACCGAGCGCGTGGCGCTGGTCCGGCCGCTTGACGCTGTCTTCCCCGCGTGAGCCGCCGCCGCTCCCTCTCCGCCGCCTCGACGGCGAGCTGCCAGCTGCCGAAGCGCCGAAGGTAGGTCCGGCGCGCCGGGTGCTCAAAGGTTGCTCGCTCCCAGTCACTTCCGACCGGCCAACAGTCCCACCGGTCGTGGTATTCGATCATGGCTCCTAGCAGGTCTCGGCGCAGCCGCCTGGGCCGTCTCGGCATTATGCCTCGCTCCTCGACCTGGCCCTCGAGCTCCAGGATCTCTGCCAGATCGACGTCGAGGGCGTCCGCCATGAGTTCGTACCAGCCCCAGCGACGCCTTACCGTCCGCGCGCACGGCCGCCCCTCCTCGGCGCGCTCCCAGTCCCGCTCGTGGGGCAGCCGGCCGTGCGCACCGATCCAGTCGCGCATCGCTTGGACAGCTTCCGCGTACGGGTAGGGCGGGAGCATCGCCGATGAGGCTAGAGCAACGGGGCGAACAACGAGGCTCGATCGCGGTTCCCCGGTGATGGACGCAGTGCGAGGCTCAGTGATCTGATGCTTCGCAGAGGTCGTCGAGCGGGCTCGGGGCTGCCAGGTAACGGCGAGAGTGGCGTCGGCCCCGATTTAGGTGGAGAAGCCGGCCGGCGGGCGAGTCTGCGACGTTGTGAGGTGCGAGGTGTGGCTTGGGCAGACTGAAGTCGCGATGACCCACCGCTGGTCGATAGTCAGGCGGCCTTGTTCAGCCCTGCTGTCAGGGTGACCATGGCAGTGGCGACGGCGCGCGCACGGTCGCCGCGAGTGGCCAACTGGGATCGGTAGCCAGGCACCAGACACCGCAGAGCGACATCCCCTCCTTGCAGGGCCTGCACCGCCTCGAACCCTTCCAGGAATCGCTGACCGGTCGCCGTAGTCTTAAGACCCCGCGAGGCTCGAAGTCGATCGCGGGTCGCGATGTGGCTGCGCTCGATCGGTTTGGTGGTCTCGCCTGTCAGACGATGGAGGCCGGTCCGGATGTGCAGCGAGCCTGGC